>ERZ1026884.416-NODE-416-length-28526-cov-11.943100_pt1 | contig 28526 bp, 23 predicted proteins | sample MGYA00380172_ERZ1026884 | MGnify/ENA primary metagenome ERZ1026884 (study PRJEB33269, sample SAMEA4719808) | human gut metagenome | biome: human-associated habitat; feature: organic feature; material: feces | place: Cameroon | collected 2013-10 ... | reverse complement strand
CGGCTGTTCGCCTAGGTGCAATCTCACCCATAACAGGGTGCCCCGTTTGATGATGGCGTAACATATAACCAGGCATGTGAAGAAGAACAAGTTCTCTTCACATACCTGGCTACCTTATCTCACCCCTAACGGGGTAACCCATTAAAATAATACACGAGTCGAGGCGTTTCCTGCGTTTATTATTGTTGAATATCAATCATTTACAATATTAAAATATCATCAAAACTACGCATAAAAATATCATGGATTTTGAAGCCCCTACCTAACGAGATAATTCCTTATAACATGGTTTTATCGATGATAAAAACCGATAAAACCATGCAAAACATTTGTCGGATTTAAACCCTACTTGTTGTAGTTGTGTGGCGTTATCTTGTTACCTCGTGAATACTTGTAGGTACTTTGATAATTTCGTAGTTGCCACATTCGGTAAAAGCATTTTCTGAGATAGAAATAACAGTTGCCGGTATGTAGATACGCTTCAAATTGGGGCAACGCTCTACAGCGTAGTCGTCAATATACTTAGTACCTTCTCCGATAATCAGTTCTTCGAGATTTTCAAGATGAGCTACCATGTTCTTATCCAATCTCTCAAGAGGTCTGAGTGTAAGACTACGAATACCAGCGGGAATGAGGTGAGGTCTGTTCTTGTCGTAAATGCTGTATACCACACCCTTATACGATTCAAAAGCGTAGTTTTTAGGATCAACGTTAATTTCCTCTACGTTGGCAAGCTCTCTGCTCAAACTTGAAGTGGGCTCATACTCGCCAAATGACTCGATGTTACTACCTATATTGAGTTGTGTAATGCTCTTAGGTAACTCTACGCTAGGAATAAACGACATTACGCGCAAACCATTTACACTATAAGGCACGGTAAACGAAGTGCTTGTAGTTGGCTTAACACTCTTAACATTGAGAAGTCGGTTTTCGTAAGTATACTCACACTTATCGTCTTCAAAAACAACAAAATCCATACGTTGGGGAATAAGCGTACTTTCGTAGCTGCTTAAGTCTGCTGCCTTGTAGTCGTGTCCATTGGTTGCATCGCTTACATACCAATCACCATCCACGTATACATAGTTCCAAGCATGTGCGCCCAGCGGTACTAAGTCGCCATTAACACATGCACAAGGAATGCCCTGCGTATGACACATCGTTTTAAGCAAATTGGCATAGCCTTGGCATACACAGCACTTATTCTTAAAAATGTCGTATGGTCTGAGGTAAGGAACAGCATTAGGATCCCAGGGGTACTTAATGTTCTTAATCAACCAGTTGAAGATGTTCTTATAAGTTTGGTAGTCGTTCTCAGCCTTCAGGTTCTTAGTAACGTATCTTTTAATTTCCTTATATTCAGCGTCTGTAATCTCTTGATCGTTCAAGTTAAGAGCCTTCTTAGGGTCGATACTTTTGAGCAGCTGTAATACGCCTTCGGCTTCGTTAGCACTGAGTTGTACGGAGTTATCAGCCTCAGGGAATATGGGTGTGGCTGTTGTAAGGATGTTTGAAGAATTGGTGATGGGCAGATTATTCTGTACACCCTCAAGTTCTTCGTTTCCGCAGGCAGCAAAAAGAAGTGCTGCGGGGAGTAAGAAGTAATGTAGTTTCATGTAGTAACAGTTATTAGTTTTATTTCGGGTGCTAATTTCGGCATTTTTGTTGATATAAACAATTTGTTTGCAAAGAAAAGGTTGCAAAGCATGTGTGTTACATGTAATTCTTCCCGGTTTTTAGTCAGACAAAAACAAATTTGGTTCTATGTTACAAAATTTGTTGATAAAAAAAGCAGACACATTCGCGAGGAATGTGTCTGCCAATATACAGATTAAGTATGTGGATACTTATTGATTAACGAACCACCTTCTTACCATTTACAATGTAAACACCTTTTTCAGCGTTTGCAACGCGACGACCACTGAGGTCGTAGATAGTGTTGCTCACCTTTACGGGAACGTAAGCATTGTTGATAGAAGTGGGGAGGCCTTCAGCAAGGTCGAGGCTAATTTCTCCCTTAGCAGCGATGTTATACTTTTCAACCTTGTTACCAAGGCGAACAGCAACCACGCGATCAACGTCCATGTTATTAGTAATAACCACCTTAGTAGCCTTACCATCAACCCAAGTTTCGTCTACGTTGTAGTTACCTTGAGCCTTTAAGCCCTTTACGCTACCGTTAGTCCATGAAGAGGGCAATGCGGGAAGGATGGTGATGACATCATCGTAGCTCTGGAGCAACATTTCTGCTACACCACTTGTACAACCATAGTTACCATCAATCTGGAAGGGTGAGTGTGCATCGAAGAGGTTGTAGTAGCAACCACCTTGACCACCCATGGCGATGGTGTAAGAAGTTGAGTGACGGAGGGCACGCTGCAAGTTGTAGTGAGCCTTATCGCCATCGAGGCAACGAGCGTAAGTGTTAGTCTGCCAACCCATTGACCAACCTGTTACGTCACCGTTACGAGCAATCTGACCGTTGTAGGCAGCTTCAAATTGTTTTACACTGTCAGCGTCAGTAGCAAATGCACTAACTTGATTGAATGGATAGAGACACATCAAGTGAGAGAGGTGACGGTGACCTGGTTCTGAGAGTGCATTGTTCTTCCACTCAGAGATACAGGGCTTATTGCTTGACCAATTCACACCGCCGGGGTTGTATTGTTCAATCCAAACACCCTTGTCGAAGTTCTTGTAGAGGTCTTCGAGTTCAGCCATTTGCTCGGCAGTTACAGGAGATTCGTCGCCGAGTTCGGCGTATCCTTCGAACAAGTCTTTCAAGCCTTGGTATGCAGTTTGTTGTGCAAAAGCAGTAACGTCGCTAGGTCCGTGCTCAGGACTCCATTCGTTCTTGATTTCATACAAACCCTTAGCGTCTTTCGTCGCAATGCTCTTAGTGAAGAGTGCATTTTGATACATCACGGGAAGTGCCTTCTTGAGGAAGTCACGATCGAGTGTGTACTTGTAGTAGCGATACAAGTGATCGCAATACCATGCACCGAGAGTTTTCATAGAACCATTGAACCATCCAGAAGTACCACCGAAGATGTTGTTTTCTACAGCAACAGTCCAACCCTTAGCACCACTCTTAATCTTCTGTGCCAAAGCAACCCAAGGAGAGTTGGGGGCAGAAGCCAAGTCGATGATGTTGTAGAGGAAGGGGAGGTGCATTTCGCTGAGGTTAGTGGGGTCAGCGGGCCAGTAGTTCATCTGTACGTTGATGTCAGCGTGTATATCGCAGTGCCAGAAGTCAGTGTTTGAACGGTCGTTCCAAATACCTTGCAAGTTGCTAGGTGCGTGAATTGAACCATCGAGGTTGGCGCCAACAGTCATGTAACGACCATACTGGAAGTAAAGACTCTCGAGATAGTAAGCGTCGGCAGTCTTCTTGTTCTCAGCATTTGCGTTGTAATACTGTACAAGCTGCTCTGTAGTTTTGTCTGTGCAAGCATCCGCAATGTTAAGGTCTGCACGGTTCATGTAGCTACTAAACTTAGCTACGTGGTCTTTGTACAATGTTTCATAATCCTTAGCAGTAGCTGCAGTGAGGTGTTCTTGTACGTTGGCAGCAATCTTAGCAGCGTCTTCACCGCTCTTGCAACCAGCCTTAGTAGCGTCAAAGTCTGTAGCAGCTGCGAGGAATACGTTCACCCACTCAGCATTTTCTACGTGGATACCCAAGCTGTCTGTAGTAACTGTAGCATCCTCGTTTGCGAGCACCTTGTAAGCAGCGTTGTATGAAACGAGCGTCATCTTACCGCTGAAGCTTGCACCGCCATCAGCATAAGTTACCTTACCTGCACCAATCTGAGTATCGGGCTTGAAGGTTACCTTGAGGTTGAGTTTGTCAGTACCCTTAGCTTCGTAGTGAGCTACAAGCACCTTGTCGGTAGCTGAAGTGAAGTAACGACGTGCATAAGTAGTAGCTTCGTCGCTGCTCTTATAGTTCACACCACCTACACCATTGATAATGTCGAGGTAGCGTACATATTCTTTTACAGGTTTTTCTTCGCTGTCGAGTGAGAAAGCACCGCTCATATCGGTAACCATGATAGAACCAAAGTTCTGGTACCAACCACGAGAGTTGTTTTCGCTACCACCATTGCCTGTGCTACCCTGCCAGAGTGTCTTTTCGTTGAATTGAAGTTCATCCTTGAAGATGCCACCACGGATGGTTGTACCGAGTTGACCATTACCCAAGGGGAGTGCATATTCCATCCAAGTGTCTGAAACACCTGTCTTAGCTACGGGCACGTTGTACCAAAGTGCATACTTGCTGATGTCAGCAGGACGCTTACCAGGTTCAACAGCGCTATATTCGCTATAAAGGTATTCAGGGCTAGGAGTGATTTCAGTGATGAAGAATTTAGAACCCTGGTCACCGTTAGCGGCACCTGCATCGTTCCAAAGGGCGAGGAAACCATCGCGGTTGTTCAAGTAGTTGTTCTTTGAACCTGCAAGCTTGATGTAGCTGGGTTCTTCGCTACCAATTTTGAATGTACCATCGAAGTAAGTGGTGTAGGTTGCATCATACGAAGTTAAAGCAGGACTCTGCATTGTGGCGCGAGCATCGCCTTCGCTACCTGTAATAGCCAAAACCTTACCATTGTTTGAGTTGATGAAGCGGTAAGTATCACCTACTTGGTAAACGTGCCACAAACCCTTCATGTTGCTAGGCTGTGAGCTATTGCCCAACTTTAAGTTACCACCATTGGTATAAGCATCGTCAACACTTACATAACCACCCTTACCATTTTGAATGGTGTAGTACTTGTTAAGTGCTTCGAGCACGCTCTCTGCTTCTTCCAAACGGAACTTTGAAGCATTTGCACCAGTTTCCCAACGTACGATAGCATCTCTGCTACTCATGTGAAGAGCCTTATGGTTTTCTGAACCATCAACGTAGATATTGCAGTAACCATTTGTGCCAGCATAGCTTACGGTGTAAGCAGTAGCATTTTCTTTACCATCAACTAATTCAAAGGTTACTTCGTCCTTTGCAGGAAGCGCACCAATGTACTGACCATTGGCAGCGTTCTTTATGTAGTAGAGGTTGTCGCCTTCAGCCTTTTCAAAGGTCCAAGCGTGATCCTTTTGGTAACCACCTTCGTCAGCACCCAATTTGTTAACCTCGCCAGAGAGCAAACGCATGTATCTTGTGCCGTAAAGCATGTTGCCGATAAATACAGTCTTACCATCGAGGTCGGTACCAAGCACGTTCTCTGTTGAGTTAAGTGCTTCGATAGACGACTGCAACTTGCTGATAGCATCTTCCATGGCTTCCTTTGTGGTAGGAGTTGTTGCAGGAATTTTGCTGAGTGCATCTGAAGCATCGTGATAAAAATACTTCATGTTTGCTGCAGCCTTGATTTGAGCTACATAGTTGTTATAAGTTTTTTTGAGCAACTTAACAACAGGTGCTTCGAGGTCTGTTGTAGCATCTAATGTAGCTTCGCAGATAGCCAAACGGTTACCATCGTCTAAAGAACTCCAACTGTTAATTACGGCGCCCTTTGGATCACCACCACTAGCTTGCATGTTAATGGTGTTAGCACCAACCTTAATGGCCCATGCATAATCATTGTTGCCTGTTGCAGTAAAGGTCAACGCATCGGTAGCCTCGTCAGAGTAAGCACCGCTTGAAGAAACAAACTTCTTAGCACCTATACTGTAAAGGTAGCGCTGACCATTTACGGTGAAGATCGCAAACTGTTGTGCTTTGGCAGTTGTACTTGCCGTTCCTGCGTCTTTCACGCCTGAACCAGCACTACCTGCCAAGTTCGCGGCATAGTTAGCGCTGTAAAGCAAGTAACCACGTGCACTTTTGATGTTGTACACTTTGCTATTGCTCAATTGGTCGAGATTCGTCACCACGGTTTGTGCCCATGCCGACTGCCAATTGCCTGTTACCAAGCAAGCGAGCAACGCAAAGAAGAAAAGGGTAAATCTTTTCATAATGGTTGTTGATTTGTAGAATTTGGATATTTGTTGTGATTGTTTTTCAATACTTTTTAGAGTAGCTTGCAAAGGATGCACACTACTCCGCTGCAAATGTACGAATAATATTTTTTATTTGCAAATGTTTTCTCAACCTTGCAAATATTTGGTTTTTAATTGATAAAACAGAATGCGGACCGAAGGTCTTAAACGCATTTATAGCATAATGTTTGCTATAAGGGATATAAGACTTTCGGTCCGCTTTCTTTAGAATTTTAACTTGCTTAAAACGCAATTATTTGCCCCATTCGCTGGGATTTTTGCGCCATTCGTGGAGCATGTCTACGTGTTCAGCCTTGATGTAGCCTGTTTGCAATGCTACTTCTACCACCGATTCGTAGTTTGTGAGTGTAGTAAGTTCTACCTTAGCATTGTTGAATGCCTCTTCTGCTACGGGAAAACCATAAGTGTAGCTTGCTACCATGCCGATAACCTCGCAACCATGTTGACGAAGCGCTTCCACTGCCTTCAAACTGCTACCGCCTGTTGAGATAAGGTCTTCAATAACCACTACCTTCATGCCCTCTTTCAAGTCACCCTCGATGAGGTTGGTCATGCCGTGATCTTTGGCCTTAGAGCGTACGTATGCAAAAGGCAAACCCAATGCGTCGGCTACTAAAGCACCTTGTGCAATGGCACCAGTGGCAACACCGGCAATCGCGTCAGCTTCGGGATATTTCTCGGCTACAATGCGGCTCAGTTCTAACTTTACAAAGCTGCGCAATGCGGGGAAGGCAAGTGTTTTGCGGTTGTCGCAATAGAAGGGCGACTTCCATCCGCTTGCCCATGTAAAAGGCTGTTCGGGTTGCAACTTGATGGCTTTTACGTTAAGCAGTTTTTCTGCAAAAATCTTTTCAAGAGTGCTCATGATATATGCTTGTTTTGTGTGAACAATGTTTTACTATTGTGCAAAAGTAACGATTTTTTTGTTTATAGCGCAACACACGTTCATTAAAACGCATTTTGGATATCTTATCTAATGAATAAATATTAGAATGCGTTTGAATAGTTTTAGAATATTTAAATGAAAATTTGAATAAAAATGGGTCCTACAAATTCCGAAGGCATTCCGATATCATTCCGAAGGCATACAATAGTCATCTCGGAGGATGAAAATATGCATATTGCCATAGTTTATGCAATTTGCCTAAAAGTGGGTGTTTAGGGGACATACACAATCTTGTAGGTATGGCATTGGGCATCTGTGATTACTTGCAACAGATATACACCCGACTCCATATTGTGCAACGAGAGGTCGACATGGTTAGGGGTATTCGCATTCACTTGCTTGAGCAATTTGCCACCCATATTCCATAATTTGAGGCTGCGTATAGCCTTACCTGTAACAACCACCCTATTGCCTTGGTGCTGCATATTGATAGTGGATGTAACTACATCCTCGGTCTTTGTGACTAGGTCTTGATAAAGTGTGAGTATGTCTCCCTCGCGCTTTAGGTAGTAGGGCCATTCTTGTGGATTTGCCAACTCTACGTCAGCCCCATCTACTTGTCCCATAACCTTAAGGCGATAAATGTGACCGTCTGCCCAAGGCAGATTGCTTTTGCGCAGCCAATAGCTGAAAAGGGGAACCTCGAACGTTGAGGAAATGCTCACGTAGTCATCGATGCCGCGCACAGGACTTTGTTCGCCTGTGAGCACGTCTTCGCAGAGCATGCGCACTTGTCCTTCGTAGCTCATATCATCGGATGTGCGTAGCGATACACCGATTTTAAAAATCGATAGGGCTGATGCGTCCACTGTGTTCGATTCTATTCTATCGTTTGAGTCGTTGGCAAAAAATACCTCAGCCTTTGCTATGAGCGGTCTTTCGGGGGCTTCCACCACTTCGATATAGGCAGTATCTTTGTTGTGGATAGGGTTGATGGGGTAGAAAAGCGTGTCGACTTCGTCGGCAGAGAGGGCGAGTTTTATTTGATAGCGATTGGGGGCAAGGTGTGCAGGCACAGAGAGTTCAATGGGTATGTCAGCTTCGCCAAAACCTTCAACCTCTGTAGGCTGACTGGCACGGGCATCGAGCACCACGGCATTGCTGTCGTTAAGCAGTTGCAGGCGTAGATAACAGTCGCGAGGTACACCATTGAGGTTTTTTATGGTGAACAATACTTGTACATTCTTGCCTTGTTCGGCATTGCTTGCCAATTTGGGCTGTGCCATGAGTTGAAAATGTGCACTATCACTGCATATTTCAGAGATGCGTGCTGTGGAATCGCTTAATTCCACTTCGATGATGGGGGATTTTTTTATGGGTAAAAAGTCATCCCAAGTGCCATCTTCGTTGCGTGCAGTGCAGATGGGGACAAGACGGTAATAGCCTGCCGACAAACTGTCTAAACGGATGTGTAAAGGTTGAGGCTGATTGATAAGGTAGTCTGTGCCCATAAAGCCATTGTGGTCAGTGCCATATAGGCGTTCGGTGAGTCCACCTGTGGTATGATCGTCTGAGTATGCCACGCGCATAAGTTGACCATTGGAGTCGTATACAGCCACACCTATATCGCCTTTAAAGGGATTGCCTCTGTTCACAAAAGAGTTTAGCTCGAGCGTAAGTGGTTGTGTTGTGCTAAAAGTTTTGTGGGTAATATCTTTTATTGTGAACGAACCGCCTTCGTTGCACATCAGTTGTGGCGATGTTTCTAACAGTCCACGTTCGATGTCGGGATATTTACCATTATTGGGGTGGGCAAGTATGGCTGTAAGGGCACGGTTAAATGCCAAAGGTTTGCCTTGAAACTCGCTGCCCGTTTGCGACAGACTGAGGTGGGTTAACGAGTAGTAGGCATCGCCTTGACCATCCCAACCAAAATTCATGTGGAAGAGTCCGTTTTCATCAAAGCCATCGGTTACCCAAGCATGTCCTGCTGCAGAACCTGCGGGACGACCTTCTAAGTATACGGGACATCCATTGAGCAACTCGTGTCTTATTATTTCGGCAAAACGGCTTGGTCCTTCATTTGCTTTGGTGACGTATGCGGCTGCATAGTCAAAATGTTTTTGCAAGGCCTGATAAGCCACGAATCCTTTTGTGCTACTTGCACTGGGCGTGTATTGCATAAACGAGGCTATGCCCACGTCGTTCATCAGCAAGGCTACAGCGTTTTCTTGTTCGGGGGTGGCGTATACGGGATATTGATAGCTCGGCAACATATTAGCCCAATCATAGTGCGACTGACTGAAATCAGCCTTCTTTGTTTCTTGATAATAGGTTACGGTATATTCATTTTCACCACGTCCTTGGGTTGGCCATTGATGGTAGTACATTAACTGCGCAAGAGCTGTAGCCACGCATCCGGTATAGGGGTAGCCCGTCATCGCATTGAATGGGTGTGATTGTCCCCACTTGCTTTTTAACAAGGGCGAAACGCTTTGGGCAAAAAGTCCTGTGCGAGAATTATTTTGACAAACGCTGACTTTTCCTTCTTTCAATACCTCATAAGTTTGTTGGTAAGCAGCTAAAAGCAGTTTTACACCAGGATTGGCATGTAGCGTGTCGAGTGTCCCTTCAGTGCTATAGGCGAGCACCTCGCCCATTTGGTCATCGCCTGCCACAATCACAAAGCCATGTCCTTGTGCATCGTTATAGATGTAATAAGGCATATTTTTCTGCACATGATTGCTGACAGTCCGATTTTTTACTTTATTGCTTTGCAATAGTTTAACGTATTTCTTCGCGATAGAAGCAGCTTTTTTAGGACCAACTTCTTTTGCCCCGACCGTAAGGTTTAAGGAAAAGAACATACTCAGTATCAGAGCAAAAAGAGTGATTTTATGTGTGGGGTAGGCTCTTTTATTCATTGTGTGTATAGTGTTTTATCTTTAGGGTGGATTGTTGATAATGCTTTTATTTTTTTGCGTGGAAATATCTTTTCAATCTTCTTTTCATGTGAATATGAATTTCCGCATTAGGTATTTAGCCTACAAAGGTAAAGGTATTTTGCCAATAAACCTTATTCTTTGTCTTGGTAATAGTAATAATCCTCTGCAATCATTTGTTCTTCTGTCATTTCTTCATCTGGCACAGCGTCATAAAACACGCGGTTGTTTTGTCTTGGCGTGTTTCTTCTTTGCTGTTGCTGTTTCTTTTTAGGGTATTTCTTTTCTTGTAATGACTTCTTTAAGTTGTACAACGAAAAGACTAAACCCAAAGATAATATAATGATAGTCCACATAGCAATAAGATTTTTCACAAAGGTACAAAAAAATGGTCTATTTGTAAACTTGGTAAATTAGAAATCTGTTAGCTCGAGATGAAACATTGCAAAAGTGGGCAAAAAACAAAAAGTTATGATAAAGAATTAAAGTCTCGGATTCATCCCGTCTTGACTAAATCTGAAGCTTGAGTCATTAACAATGAAACTGTATAGTAGTCCAACCAACAATTCCGACGGTATATTTTCCGTTCGGTTCTCGATCGGTTCTCGTTCGGTTCTCGTTCGGTTCTCGTTCGGTTCTCGTTCGGTTCTCGTTCGATCTTCGTTCATCCTTCGTTCATCCTTCGTTCGTTCTCCGTTCGGGAATCGAAGATCGATCGAAGATTGATCGAAGAACGAACGGAGAATCATTGGAGGCAAGATGGAGATGTATCGAAACTCTAATGGGAAGCCAAGGGAAAGGCGACCCGAACAAAAACTTTATTTTTATCACTTAAATTCAAATTATTATGGCAAGACTTACTCCTGAATTCATCGCTTTTCTGCGCCATTACATAGCGCGTATCGAGAAAATAAATGAGTTACGTCAAACTAATGAGTGGTTTTGGGTGGCGCATTGACGAAGTCAGGATAACTTACAATAACGCAATGAATTGCTTCATGATTTTAAAAGATTAGGGTAAAATGCGTGCAAAAATACGGGCATTTTTAATAAAGTGAAAATGCTAAGTTATTGAAAATCAACAACTTAGCATTTAAATCGTGCGCCTGATAGGACTCGAACCTACACGTCGTGAAACACCAGATCCTAAGTCTGGCGCGTCTACCAATTTCGCCACAGGCGCAAAAGCAAGGGCAAAGTTACACACAGATGCGCAATAAACAAAGCGAAATGCACGATTTTTTATGTCAAGTCGTGTATTTCGCTTAATTATTGGTGGCTTAAGCCCTAAAGATAATACGTTTGAGCCTTAAACAAACAGTGAGATTTTTAAAATATCACATGTATGGGACTTTATGTAATAAAGAAAAAATTACATAGTGAGATTTTAGAACGATGTGCCACGTCGGGCAACAGCTTTAAGCTGCATGTCGAAGCAGAGAGTGGAGTAGGCGGGTAATACACCTTGTGTGAGGTAGGTATAGCCCAATTCTTGTGGAATGTATACCATCCAACGGTCGCCTTCGGTCATGTGGAGAAGGGCTGTGGTATAGCCCTCGACAGTATTGGCTACTGAAAAGCGTGAGGGCACAGAATAGCTGTCGCTAAACACGTGGCTTTCGTTTTCGTAAAAGCCGCTATGATCGAATACACGACCTTTTGCATAACTCTGTGTGGGGATGAGGTGGCCCATGTAATTTACCTTTACAGAGTCAAGGTAAAGGGGGGAAATGCCATCAGCCTGTGTGCTTCGCTCAATGATGCGTACACAGATAGAGTCGTGACTGTTGCCACCAAGACCTGGGCGCTTAGAATAGCTGCGGAATACACGCCAATCGCAGTGGTCTTCCCATTGGTCGGCATATTGCGCTTTGGCTTGTGCCACTTCTGTGCATGCCACAGTCATTACACTATCAAAGAAAGCCGCATTACGCTCCTTCCAGTTGACCGTGAATTCAGAATTGCTATCGTTGTCTTCGTTCACATTGTCTGTGCATGAAGCCACTGACAATGCTGCAAAAACTACAGCGAAGAGCATGCACAACTGCTTGATATGTAGCTTAATATTTGTCATTTTTTGCGTTCTAAGTACACAAATAGGGCGTATATGCCTTTTCGTAATCGTATTTCAAGGCGCATACACCCTATTTGTTTTGGTATGCTTTTCCGTTTTTACCTTATAAAGGATTTATTGTGGAAAACTTTACTGAATTTTTTTGAGCAACGAAGTGAGGCTAACCTTATCCTCGAGCATTGCGCGAAGATCAGCGATGGGCACACGGGTTTGTTCCATAGTGTCACGGTCGCGAAGGGTAACGCAGTTATCGTTGAGTGTGTCGTGGTCGATGGTGATGCAATAGGGAGTACCAATTGCGTCCATACGGCGGTAGCGCTTACCGATAGAGTCCTTCTCCTCGTACTTGCAGTTGAAGTGGAACTTGAGGTCGTTAAAAATCTCGTGAGCCTTTTCGGGCAGACCATCTTTTTTAACCAAAGGCATGATAGCCAACTTCACAGGAGCCAAAGGTGCGGGCAACTTAAGTACTACGCGAGTTTCGCCGTTCTCGAGTTTTTCTTCCTGATAAGAGTGGCACATTACGCTGAGGAACATACGGTCTACACCGATAGATGTTTCGATAACGTACGGCGTGTAGCTGCGGTTCTCTTCGGGGTCGAAGTACTCAATCTTACGACCAGAGAACTTGGCATGTTGTGAAAGGTCGAAGTCGGTACGTGAGTGAATACCTTCCACTTCCTTAAATCCGAAGGGCATCTTAAATTCGATATCGGTAGCAGCGTTCGCATAGTGTGCAAGCTTTTCGTGGTCGTGGTAACGATAGCATTCGTCGCCAAAGCCAAGGGCTTCGTGCCAAGCAAGACGTGTTTTCTTCCATTGCTTGAACCAATCCATTTCGGTGCCAGGCTTTACGAAGAACTGCATTTCCATTTGTTCGAATTCGCGCATACGGAAGATGAATTGGCGTGCTACGATTTCGTTGCGGAAGGCTTTACCAATTTGGGCAATACCGAAAGGAATCTTCATGCGACCTGTCTTTTGCACGTTGAGGTAGTTTACAAAGATACCTTGTGCAGTTTCAGGACGGAGGTAAATGGTGCTTGCACCCTCGGCAGTAGAACCAACCTCTGTTTTAAACATAAGGTTGAACTGACGTACGTCGGTCCAGTTGCGTGTGCCTGAGATGGGGCATACAATGCCTTCGTCGAGGATGATTTGCTTGAGTTCGGCAAGGTCCATCTTGTTCATGGCGTCAGAGTAGCGCTGGTGCAAGGCATCACGCTTTTGCTGGTGCTCAATCACGCGTGCATTGGTAGCACGGAACTGTGCTTCGTCAAATGCATCGCCAAAACGCTTGCGAGCTTTAGCAACTTCTTTGTCGATTTTTTCTTCGTATTTAGCAATTTGGTCCTCAATCAATACGTCTGCGCGGTAACGCTTCTTAGAGTCGCGGTTGTCAATGAGAGGATCGTTGAAGGCGTCAACGTGACCTGAAGCCTTCCAAATGGTGGGGTGCATAAAAATGGCAGAGTCAATGCCCACGATGTTCTCGTGGAGCAATACCATGCTTTGCCACCAATATTGCTTAATATTGTTTTTCAGTTCTACACCGTTCTGACCATAGTCATATACAGCGCCGAGACCGTCGTAAATATCGCTTGAAGGGAATACGAAACCGTATTCTTTGCAATGTGATACGATTTTCTTAAAAACGTCTTCTTGTGCCATTTGTTATATATCTTTTTATATTTGCGAAGCAAAGTTACTGCAAAAGGTCCGCAATACAAAATAAAAGTACTGAAAACAACAAAAATGCGCGACAAAGTTTATTAAAAAACCTTGTCGCGCATGATGTTAGCGCATTATTTCAGCACAAATATGCACTGAATGTGAGCGATTTAGTCTTTTTAGAAGATGGCCTTCTGTGAAGTCACATTGCTGCCCTTAGTTACGCGGATTACGTATACGCCGTGACCCAATGTGGGCAATGTAGTTTCGCCATTTACTTGAGCGCTTGTTACAACACGACCTTGTGCATCGTAAACTTGAGCTACTGCACCTTGAGCCTTTACAACAAATGCACCATTCACGATGTCGATTTGTGCAAAGTTGTTATCTGCAGAAACTGTGGCATCGTTAATACCTGTATAGGCATTGTTGTCAGAAGTGTTAGATGAACCAATCTTAGTTTGGCAAGCTGTAATAATCTTACCTGTAAGTTTGTCAACGAGCAAAGCTGCTACACGGAGGTTAGTCTTGTTGGTTGCACCAATAAGGGCAGACTTAATAGTAGTTGAGTTCTTAACTTCTTCGCCAGCCTTAGCTGCAGGCAAAATGTTATCCTCGGTTGCACCAGCGTGTATTACGTAGCGAGCTACATAGTCCATTTCGAGGTTTGAGAACACATACTTGTTGTTTTCTACCTTGCTATCAACTATGCAGAGGGGATAGATGTAAGGATCATCCTTGAAAGCAGAGTCTACCTTCTCGGGCTGAGTCATATAAAGCTGAGCCAAATAGTTAAGCTGATCAGTCTTCACACCATCTTCAGTAACTACATAAGTTACACCATAAGTATCAGCAGGAATATCAATAGAGAACTTAATCTTTGCATTGATTTCAGTACCTTTCAAACCATTCTTACCATCCACACTCATGGTAGCCTCGCAAGGTTGTGATTGGATGAAACGACAAGCATCAATAACCTCGCCATGAGGATAAGCCTTAATTTCGCGGTTCACGTAAGCCAATGGGAGTGACTCAGCGTAACTTGTAAAGAAATCCTGATAAGTGCTTGCCTTGAGGGGATCTTCTTTGATGCTCTTATCGTAATCACCGTGAATGCTAACCGCTACCAAGTTGTTCTCACCAATAGTGTCAATAAGTTGCTTCATACCAGCAAGACCAATAGGGCAGTTGCCACAGCTAACGCTGGTAAGTTCTTCAACCACAGGTGTACGGTGGTAAGCATTTTCAAGCGTAATAAAGTTAAACTTACCCTCGTTCTCTTCCTTCTCTGTGTACTCATCTGCCACACCATTTACCTCGTCGATGGTAAGGGTTGCTTCTGAGCGACCTGTTTTAGAGGGGAGGTTCATAGAAGCAGGTAAATTCACTGTACCAAAGAAAGGAACGGGCTTCTTAAAGTTATAAGTGTGCTTTTGCTTACCTTCAGTAGTGTTAACGGTATAAGTAAAGTTGCGCATTGAGTCGAGACCCATATTAGCTACTTGCAAGGTGTTGTCGTCAGTTTTACCCACAAAACCACGTACATCATCGATGTAGTAGAGCGCAGCATCGTTATACTTCAAACCTGCTTCGCCTGTAGTTTCCACCCAAATAGGACTTGAAACTACCAAATCGTCGAACTGAAGATAGTTGAGAAGGAAGCATTTACCATCACCTTCAGTACCGAGCATGTATGCACCAAGACCATTGCCTGTAGGATCGGCATAAGCATAAGCCATGATGCCATACTTTGAAGAGAGCGTATCGCTTGAGAGGCATTTCGCAGCACCGCTATACCAACCAATGATAATTTCGCCCTTCAAGTCGTTAGGAATTTTGTAGTCGCAAGTGTACGAGTTTAAGCGTGTGTTGCCACCCTTTACCACTACTTCCTTTTCCCAAAGGTTGTTGATGTTACCCTGAGAATCAGCCAACTGACCGATAAAGATCTTTGAGTCGCTGTAAGTGCCAGGATAAGCATAGAAGTTGATTTTGCTAATTACGTTGCCAACATAACGGTCTATCATCTCAGCAGGAATAGCCATGCAATATCCCCAACCTGTGATGCCTGCTTTTGTAAGCGCAGAGGCAGGAATGCTTGTAGGAACATAACCAAACTTAGAAATTTCTTTACCTGTTACTTGGAAACTGATTTCTTTCGGGTCACGTGTGGTGTTTTCGTGAGCCAAAGTGTGCATGCCGTGTTCTACGGGTGTAATGTCAACATTGCGGTTGATCTTTTGCTGACCCATGCGTAAGGCATTGGCAGGAATTTTTGCTGCAAATGGATTTGCGAGGGGCTGAGCTACAGCCACGCAAGCCACAAAAGCAGCAGAAATAGCAGTGAGTAAAAACTTCTTCATATTTTATTGTTTAGTTTTATTGCGATTTTGGGTAATTACTTTACAACAACCTTAGAGCTATTGCCGTTTGCCTTGCAAACATATACACCAGGTTGCAAGCCAGCCAAGCTTACACTACCATTCTTACCTGCAGCGGCAATGTGTTTTACTATCTTGCCATCCAAAGCATAGAGGCTTACGCTGTTTGCACCCGCAGCAGCAAAGCTATAAACGAGTTCGTTTCCAACCACCTTTACGCTTGCAGCATTTGCTTTTACATCGTTAACACCTGCAGTGGTTTCGTTGTAAACATACTTCAGTATGAAAGTTGTAACGTATTTGTTATCAGCAGAAACCTTAACAGTTGCAGTAGATGTGCGATATTCACCTACTTCAAATAAGGGGTGAAGACCCATCTTTTCAGATTGTCCGGGAGCGAGATTAATTGTACGATCTACGAAATTTGCATAGGGGTTGGTGATGACAATGTTTTCACACGAACCTGTAATGCCACACCAACTCAGTATGCCATTGTAAGAGTTACGATCGGGCGTAACACGTACGGTTAAATCAACAGCTTCGTCTCCTTTGTTTGTAAACCAAGGATCTTCTTCGGGGTATCCACCTAAAATGCCTATGTTTTCATCCTCATAGATATTAAATGTGAGAACCTCATTTTTCTCAATAGCCTTACCATGGTTGGTAACCTCAATTTGTGCCGAGAGTTGCGCGGCAAAGCAAATTAAGAGAGCGAAAAGAGTAAAAATCTTCTTCATAAGTGTATTGTTTTTTGTTTTTATTGATTTCAGCATTTTGTGTTACTTACGCATAGCGCCTTCACCCGTCAGTAAGGGTTGGTCTACTACCTGCATTACGCCTTCGCTGTCGTTATAGTAGAAAGCAACGATAGAAAGATTTGCAGGCACCCAAGGTGTTTTATTCTTAAGTGTGCTAAAGTCGGGGAACTTATATTCGTAATCTTTGCTAATGCTTTCGCCATCACTCACAGCAAGTTCGTCGCCATAGGGAGCGCTGATAGAAGCACGGAACACATGGTTGTGTTCGTAGTTAAGGTTTCTTGTGCCGTCACCCATTAACTGATACTTTACCACATTGCTTTCGGTGAGCCACACTTGCAACTTACCTGTGGCATGATGTTTGCCTATGACGTTAATGGTGAGTTTAATGGTTTCTACACCATTTGCATCTGCTGTGTAGCCATGCGAAACCACATTGATATCCACCTTCGGTTCGATGGCACTACGGTTGATAACCGAAGCTGCCCATTTCTCTTTATCATCGATAGAACCTGAGCGGTCTACCCAACCTTTTGGGAAGGATGTTACACCCCAATGCGATACGTAGTCATTGCCCTGTGCGTTTGCCAAACCTTGTGGACTTTTTGTTTCAGACAAAGCGTTCGAACCACCATGCACCGACACTGCAATAACATGGTCGGCGCCGTATGCCTTTTGTAGCTTATGAATTTCCTCGGCTGCAAGTGGACAGTTCATGCATTGTTGACCTGTAAAATCCTCAATGAGCACGTTTTTCTTAAATTCTGCGCGGATAGGACCTGTAAAGCGTTCGTTAGGTTCCATCTCGTCGCAAGCAGTAAGCGCTAATGCCGCAAAAGCAAGAGCAAAAAGTTTTTTATAGAGTTTCATGCGATGCAGAATGTATTTTAGAAGTTGAACGTGTATGAAGCCTGCAAACCCTTGGAGGCTGGCACATATCTACAAACACCTCCCGAGCAGTTATAGCCCGCGCGTGTTTTGCCATAACCTACTTGCAAACGGTGTGAACCTTGCGTAAAGGTTACGCTACCTGTGATGTAGTGTACCTTGTTAGTGCCTGCACTCGGGTCAATTTGTCCATCGGCAGTATGCATAGGTACATGTGCGTTAAATTGGTCGCTAATGGTAAACATAAAGTTGGGCAAAACCGAAAGTTCTAACAGTCCAAACCACCAATCTTTTTGGTCTTGCTTGGTGTGGAGGTATTGTGCCTCGCCACGCAAGGTGATTTTAGGAGAGAACTGATATTTACCTTCAGCCACCAAAATATGGCTGTTGATGATGGGACCTTCGCCTTCTACCACCTTTTGGTTGTAGCGTTGATAAGCATACATAAAGTTGAGTTTCAACTGTTTGCTTACTTTCTTGTCAATCTGCACATTCACATCCTGATAATATACACCATCGTTCATCTTGAAGAAGGGGTAATTTACCGTTTCAGTTTCAGCCTTAGGGTCGAACACTGTAGAGGTGGTTTCGGTGGTTGCAGACTTGTCGTAACCCAAACCACGAATGTGCGAGAAGTTCACCTTTACGTTTGTGCCATACTTGCCACCCAAAGCCGTGCGACGCTTAAAGTTGTATGCCAATTCGCCTTGGAAAGCCCATTCGCCTGGAGTCATCTGTGTGGCATAAGGGTAGAGCGATGCCAAAGCATAGGTATGCTGCATAGAGAAGGCAGGCAAGTGGTTAATGTAGCAAGCACTTGTTTCTTTGTTTGCTGTAGCACGCGAGCGGAATGCCATGTCCTCACTGCGCTTAGCTTGTAACAGCACGCTCATGCCACGTTTTGAGTATGAACCCGAAAGCATCAGCGTTTTGCCACGCTTGTAAATGTAATCATTACTGCTTGAGGGGTCTTGGCTCTTCCAAGCATATTCAGCCAAGAAATTGTAGTTACCCTTTTGCAAGTTGGCGCGAACATCGAATGCAGCCACGTCTTTGGGCAAGTTGAGGCTATATCCTTGCATGATGGTAGGGTCTGACTCAGAGTAACCATTCTTGATAATGGTACTTTCAGTATTTCCCTTATGGTTGCTTACGCCCGAGAAGCCCAAAGTCAATCGGGTGTTATTCTCGTCCATATTCTTCACCCATTGGTCCACGTTCAACTCTAAGTCGCCACCCCAAGTCCAGGGCGAGCAGTTGTCCAAGTTGCGGTGGTGCCAATAGTAGCGCTGTTGTCCGCCGAGCAATTTAATGTTTACACCCTTCACGGGTTTCAGTGCCAAGCGTGCACCTCGCAATGAATTGTCAATGCCCAAAGAGCGTTCTTCGTAGGTGCGGAAGATGAGACCCGAACCAAATTGGTCGTAGAAGTCACCCAAAGTGAGTTCTGCCCACTTATAGTTGCCTTTTACATAGAAGTTGGGCACACCCCAGCCCTTAAAGTCATTTTCAAAACCAGGCAGAGGATGGTCAAGATATTCAAGTCGGGCGCCAGCCTGAAAGTATTTATTAAGCAAATTAAGTTCGGCATAGGTGTTCGTCATAAACTTATCGTCATATACACCTGTACCAATTTTATTGTCTTGACTCACGGCGGTGAGTACATCACTCTGAATGCTGCCGTGCAAGGTAAACTTTTTTGCACCTTCAATGCCGCCCTCACTCTGCGCGTGCAGTGAAAGGGCGGCACCAAGTAATGCCAATGCCGTAGTGGCGGCGAAACGTTTCATGTAATGTCGTTAATGTGCGGGGAATGTGTTAATGTAATAGTAACACATGGCAACGCATATTATTTAATCAGTTCTTTAACTTTTTCAATGAGGTGCTGTTCTCCACCTTCGGTGTAACCGCTACGGCTTTCTACGATTTTGCCATTGCCGTCCACAATAAACACGTGGGGAATCATGTTCACACCCATTGCACGACGGAAGTCGCTATTAGGGTCGAGCAATACTTGATATTCCCAACCTGCAGCGTCAACCATAGGCTTTACCTTTTGTGCGTTCTGAGCTTCGTCGATGCTGATGGCTACAAGGCGCACACCTGTTTCGTCTTGCCAGTCGGCATACACCTCATTGATAGCCTTGAGTTCGCGGTTACAAGGTTTGCACCACGAGGCAAAAAAGCTAATAATAAAAGGCTTTCCGTCGTTGCTCAGTGTGGCTGTGTCAATGACTTTGCCATTGATGTCCTTTAATTTCACAGAGGGGAGTTGCGCAAACGCACTACCCATCACGCTCCATAGCAAGAGCATGGTAAGGAATATTTTTTTCACTTTCATTTTGGTTGATATTTTCGTTGTTGTGTGGCAAGGCGTTGGTTATCATTGCCTTTATCCTATAAATTTGCTGCAAAATTACACTTTTTCGATATATCGACCAATATAACGAATAGATAAAATGCAGTTTTTGTATTTTTTAGTAATATTTATGCAGAACCCTATGTATAAAAAGCAAAAAGTGTAGATTTGTGCGTGGGGATTAAGGTTTTTGATATTGAATTCAAAATCAGAATTTTTAGCCCAAGCCCTAAATCTAATCTTCGTCAGAAAAGTTTATACTGCTTCATTCTGTTCTGTCATTCCGCCAATTTTGAAGCCTCTACCTTTTAACCTCTTTTTTTGAACAAGTCCGAAAAGAGCATTTTCAGGGCATTGCGAAGCACTTTTAGGTCGCGCTTTAAGGGCTTGTCATAGCCTAAGGCTTGAATAATTTTGTTTTGGTATTTATTACCTTCGCCCTCTATGTGATCACAGATGAGAGGAGAAAGGTAGGTTGCGCGAATGTTATGTCCTTCTTTTTGCTGCAAACAATAATTATCTACATTGCTCGATACTCCACTCATGTCGAACTCTGATACAATAAAAGGTAAATGCTCGTAAGAGGCATTGTTTACTACAAACTCATAGAACATTTGCTCCCAATCTGAGACTATTTTATACTTTTCGCTATAGGGACGGTCTTTTAACAACTGGGTGCGAATAAACGAGGCTTGATGCTTCATTGCTCTGTGAGCGATACTTGCAAAATGAATGCGGTTGGGCGCTGTAATAATTTTTGTCTTACCATTCACTTCGCGTTTCTCGTCACCAATGTAAAAGTCTTTTCCATTGAGCAAGGGTACTACGCGAGGCAATACTTCGGCAGAATAAAAAGTGTCGCCCGAGTTCATAAAGTTAATGTACTCGCCCTTAGCCACTTTAATTGCCTTGTTCATGGCATTGTAAATGCCTTTATCGGGCTCGCTCACCCAATAAGCAATGTGCTTGGCATATTGCTGGATGAGTTCAACACTGCCATCAGTCGAACCACCGTCAATAACCACGTATTCAGTGTCGGCGGTGAGTTGTGCTGTTACAGAGCGCAGTGTTCTTTCAAGTCCCTCGCGGTTGTTATAGTTGATGGTTACTATCGTGAGTTTCATTTTAGGGGTATAAGGAATAAGTGTTTAAAAAGGCAAATGCTGCATGTGCGTGCAACATTTGCCTTTTTGATAAATTCGTTTATTTCACGCGAATCTTTTTACCTGTGTTAATAATGCTGCCCTTAATGTTATTGAGCTTTCTAAGTTTTTGCACAGTGGTGCCGTTGCGTTTGGCAATGCGTTCAAGGCTGTCACCGTCGCGAACGGTTACGTCCTTTGTCGTGTCCTTCTTTTTGCTCTTGCTCTTAGAACTTTTGCTATTCTTTGAGCTTCTTGTGCTCTTCGACGAAGACTTTGTGCTTTTACTAGTCGATTTGCTCGACGACTTCGAAGACGAAGAGTGCGTAGTCGTGGTGCGTGCTTCGGAAACCTCATTGGCATTGCTACGATTGCCACGCTTACGGGCAGCCACACTGCGATTGTCAAGCTTGTTGTCCACCTCTACGGTGTGACGACGTGTCATAAGCTCGTCAGCGCGATAGTTATATACCGAGTCTTTAAGGTCGATAAAAGCGTTGAGCGCATCGGTGGGCAAACAAAGCGTCATTGGACCACTTGAACCAGGAATAAGGTCGGTGCGATATTGTGGATTAAGTGCACGTACAGCCTCCATGTCGATGTGGCAAAGTTCAGATACTTGCTGCATGTGCAAGTCGCGATTCACTGTAACAGTGTCGGTCGTGACGGGAATCTTTGTCTTCATCGGACAAATGTTGTGCTCGCAATAGTAGTTCATAATGTAGTTTGCGGCAATAAATGCTGGCACATAACCACGTGTTTCGCTGGGCAAATAAGGATAAATAGCCCAATAGTCGCGTGTGCCACCTGCACGATGAATGGCTTTGTTAATATTGCCCGGACCACAGTTATAAGCCGCAATAACAAGACTCCAGTCACGATAAATCTTATACAAGTCGCGCAAGTAGCGTGCTGCAGCCCAACTACTTTTATAGGGGTCTTGACGCTCGTCGATGAGGCTATTCACTTTCAAGTCATAGCGCTTTCCTGTGGCAAGCATAAACTGCCACAAACCTACGGCACCCGCATGGCTTTTTGCTTTAGGTTCAAGGGCAGACTCAATGACGGGGAGATATTTCAGTTCAAGGGGAAGACCATAATAGTCGAGTGCTTCTTCGAAGATGGGTACGTAAAAGTTTCCAGCTCCCAAGGCATACGACACTGTGCGACGCAAACGTCCACTATATTGGTCAATAAACTTTTGTACTACACTGTTGTAGGGCATCTCCATCACCACGGGCAAACGGCGCAAACGCTCTTGATATTCCTCAGGAGTGAAGGTGGGGTTGTAATCGGGGTTTACACAAGTAGTGTCGGGAAAAAGATACTTCTTTGCCATCCACTCGTTAATGAGCGAATCGCAAGTTACAGTCATACCCTCGGGCAGTCCAATAACTTCTTCACGTCCGTTTTGGTCGTCCTGTACGGTGATGTTTTCGTTTTGAGCCATAGCGCCAAGCACGCCAAAGGCTAACGAAAGAATAATGGTTTTTATACGTTTCATTCGGTTGATTTGTCGTTCTTAAAAACTCAAACTACAGCCTACGCCATAGGCTGCGCGTTTGTTTGAGCCAAGCATATTGGGGGCACCAATTACGGCGGGTTCCACCTTCATGCTGAGGTCGGGTGAGATGTCGAATACCGAGAGTTGGGCATCGACGTAGGCATCAATTACCGAGAGTAAATATACCCCCACAAAGCAGAATGCGCTAAGGTCGCGATAGCGTCGGTAAAAGTCCTTTTTACGTTTAAACACGTTTTTAAATTGCTCCTCACGTCCGGTAATGTCATATCGCGGTGGCAGCATCTCGAGATACGAGTTTGTGTTAGGGTCGTCGTCCATAATGTCGAGATAGGCTTGCGAATAGTCGCGATACATCATTTGGTTCCACATCAGGGCATAGGTACAGCCCATGAAACCACCGTAAATAAAGGGAAGTTTCCAATATTTCCGGTTGTAAATTTGTCCTGCGCCAGGAAAAACTAATGAGAGCCAAAGTGCTTTGTTCGGATTGGGGATGAAGCGAGGCTTCACTTTTGTGAGCGCGGGCATTTTGATTAGCGTGAGCGAGTCGGTAATTCGGCGCAAACGTGCCGAATCGGCTGCCGAAAGCAGACTGTCGGGGCGTAATGCTCCTTTTAGTTTGAGCGCAATGATAGAATCGGGGTCAGAAACCTCGTCACCTCGGTTCTTTTCCTCCATAAGTTCTTTGGCTAATTGGTCGAAACTTTTCACCGTATCGGCACTCTCGATGGGTTGACTTGCAAAAATGGGCAAAGCCGAAACCTTGTTCGAGGCTCCGACTTCTATGATTGTGTTTGCTGTGAGCGACACACGAGCTACGCACGTTAACATAACGAGCATACATGTGCGCACAATGGTTTGCCAACTCATATTTTGGGATAATTGCTTTGTTTAAAAGGATTTTTCTGAAATGCTGCACTGATTTTTTTAGCAAATACAGTTTAACTGATTATCAAAATGTCATGCAGATGATTTTCAAAACACACCATTCTATAGGAATGTATGTAAAGAATCAGAAAATCCTTAGATTTTGTCGAGCAATGTGATGATGCGTTCTAATTCCTCCTCAGAGGCAAAGGGAATTGAAATTTTGCCTTTACCTTGTTGCGAGCAAGTCATCTGCACCTTGGTGTTGAATCGCTCTGAAAGGCGTGAACGCAATTCGTTATATTCTTCGGGCAATCGTTTCGCGCCCTTGTCTTTCAGCGTGTGGCGTCCGCTTTTCAGGGTCTCGCCATTGTTGAGTGCCTTAACCATTTCTTCAACCTGTCGCACCGAGTAACCTTTTTCGCGAATTTCGTTGAAAAGTTTTACTTGTAGCGAGGGTTTGTCCAATCCGAGTAAGGCACGTGCATGACCTTGGTCCACCTCCTTGTTTTGCAATGCCACTTGCACCTGTGCGGGCAATTTAAGCAATCGCAAGTAGTTGGCGATTGTAGCACGTTTCTTGCCCACCTTCTCCGACAACTTGTCTTGCGTAAGGTTGTATTGCTCAATAAGGTTGTGATAAGCCAATGCAATTTCTATTGCATTAAGGTCTTCGCGCTGAATGTTTTCCACCAAAGCCATTTGCATGGTGTTTTCGTCGTCGACCGTACGGATGTAGGCAGGGATAGAAGTGAGCCCAGCCATTTGTGCCGCACGCCAACGTCGTTCGCCAGCAATGATTTGGTAAGTACCGTCCTCCATCAGTCGCAGCGTAATAGGCTGAATAATGCCAATTTCGCGAATGCTATCTGCCAACTCTTGCAATGCTTCGGGTTGAAATTCGCGTCGCGGCTGATTAGGGTTTGCTTTTATTTTGAACACCGGCACCTCGTTGATGCTCGAAGAGCCACTGGTGTGTACCTCTTCTTCGGTCGAGATGAGAGCGTCCAATCCACGTCCCAATGCGGGATATTTCTTATGAGGGGCCATATTCTAAAGGGTGAGGGGTTAAAGGGTGTGGGGGTAGGCACGCGTCACGTTCGGGGTGTGCCAATCTTCCACCCTTAACACTTATTTTTCGTTCTTTTTAATGATTTCTTTGGCCAATGCCAAGTGGTTTTTTGCACCTGTTGAGTCTGCGTCATAAAGTATGGCGGGCAATCCGTGGCTTGGGGCCTCCGAAAGCTTTACGTTGCGCTGAATGACGGTTTTAAACACCAATTCTTGGAAGTGTCGCTTCACTTCATCGTAGATTTGGTTTGCCAAGCGCAAACGGCTGTCGTACATTGTGAGCAAGAATCCCTCAATTTCGAGTTCAGGATTAAGCTTCTTCTTCACAATTTTAATTGTGTTGAGGAGTTTTGAGATACCCTCAAGTGCAAAATACTCACATTGCACGGGGATAATCACCGAGTCGGCAGCAGTGAGTGCGTTCACGGTGATAAGACCGAGCGAGGGCGAGCAGTCGATGAGGATGTAGTCATACTCCTTGTCGAGAGGGCGCAACAAGCTGCGCAAGATGTACTCGCGTCGCTCAAAATTGAGCATTTCAACCTCAGCACCCACCAAATTGATGTTTGAGGGGATGATGTCGAGGCGGTCTATGTCGGTGGTGTAAATGGCCTCGTGCACGTCAGTGCCATTGATGAGGCATTCGTAAATCGAGCAGTCCACCTTGCTCAAATCCACTCCCAAGCCCGACGAAGCGTTAGCCTGCGAGTCGGCGTCGATTAGCAGCACGCGCTTTTCGAGTGTGGCAAGTGAGGCGGCCAAATTCATTGAAGTGGTGGTTTTGCCTACGCCACCTTTTTGGTTGGCCAAAGCAATGATTTTGCTCATATTTCTTGTTATAGGTTAAGGATAAGAGGGGCTGTAATGCTTTTTCAGCCCTCTGTCACTATGCTTTATGGGTTGCAAAGGTAAGAAAAATTCGGCTAATAATCTACGACTAAACTATTTTTCGTATTTTTGCCATGTCTTTAGCCAATCCTAATTAGCTTTTTGCAACCTTTGCAAATAGAATTATGGCTTCAGCGTTTTTAATTTTGCTTATAAAATAGTCATCTTTATGCGACCTTACTTGCTCATATCCAACGACGATGGTGTAGATGCACCAGGAATAAATTTTCTTGTAGAGGCTTTGCGCCCGTATGCCGATATTTTGGTAATGGCTCCTGATTCTGCCCGTTCAGGTTTTAGCTGTTCTATCACTTCGGCACGTCCGCTCACCTACAAGACCTTGCGCCAAGAAGAGGGTCTCACTGTGTGCGCATGTTCGGGCACACCGACCGACTGTGTAAAGATGGCATTAAACCTTTTTACTGACCGCAAATTCGACCTTGTAATTGGCGGTATTAACCATGGCGATAATTCGTCGGTAAATGCACACTATTCAGGCACAATGGGCGTGGCTATCGAGGGCGCATTGCAGGGCTACCCTTCGGTGGCTTTTTCGCTCTGCGATCATCGCATGGATGCCAACTTTGAGCCCCTACGTCCTTATTTGGTCGACTTTATGTTCAAGGCAATAGCTGTAGGCTTGCCCGAATTTACTTGTTTAAACATCAACTTCCCCCTTGCACCTAAATTCAAGGGCATAAAGGTGTGTCGTATGGCACGTTCGCGTTGGCAGAACGAGGTAGAACCTCGCAAACACCCTTATGGCGCAGACTATTATTGGTTGGCAGGTGACTGTAAGGAGTTAGAACCTGAGGCTACCGACACCGACCGTTGGGCTTTGGCTCACGATTATGTGGCTGTAACGCCCACGCAACTCGATGTGACAGCCCACGAATTGGTTGACGTTTTGAAACAAGTGTTATGAAAATATTCTTGATAGCAGGCGAGGCAAGTGGCGATTTACACGCGGCACACCTAATGCGTGCCATTAAGCAGCAACACCCCGATGTGGAATTTCGCTTTTATGGTGGCGACGAAATGCAAGCCGTGGGCGGCACTTTGCTTTGTCACTACCGCGACTTGGCATATATGGGTTTTGTGCAAGTAGCACTCCATTTGCGCACGATATTGCGAGGCATGGCGCAGTGTAAACGTCAGATTGCTGAATGGAAACCCGATGCGCTTATTTTGGTGGACTATCCTGGTTTTAACCTCAAAATGGCGCGTTTTGTAAAAGACCATGCCATTTGTCCCGTCTATTATTACATATCACCCAAAATTTGGGCTTGGAAGGAACATCGCATTCATGCCATTCGTCGCGACGTAGACCGTTTATTTTCGATTTTGCCCTTCGAAATTGACTTTTTTGAGGGGAAACACCATTACCCCATATCGTATGTGGGTAATCCTTCAGTCGACGAAGTTTCGGCGTATGTGGCTGCACATGGAGCACCTAAGTCCGACGGACAAACGATTGCCTTGTTGCCTGGTTCACGCCGACAAGAGATTGCCGATAATTTGAGTCGTATGCTGCAAGCAGCCTTGCCTTTTTCGGAAAACCATAAGTTGGTCATTGCCAAGGCTCCTGCCATAGAATCAGACTTTTACAACCATATAATCAGTGCTTCGGGCATTGATGCCTCGCGGGTGCAGATGGTGAGTGGAGAAACCTATGCTTTGCTCTCGCATGCCACAGCAGCCCTTGTGACAAGTGGCACGGCTACACTCGAAACCGCATTATTCCGTGTGCCTCAGGTGGTGTGCTATTACATGCGTTGTGGATGGTTTATATCGCGTGTGCGTCCTTACTTCTTGAAGGTTCCATTCATATCGTTGGTTAATCTCATTGCAGGACGCGAGGTTGTGCCCGAGTTGGTGGCAGATGGGATGAATGTGGAAAATGTGCGTGCGCATTTGTCACAACTTTTACCTGCAGATTCGCCTGCTCGATTGGCGCAGTTACAAGGTTATGAGGAAATGGCAAACCGATTGGGTGAACCTGGGGCGCCCGAGCGTGTTGCTGCCGAAATTATAAGGTTGATAAAAACAAGAAAAAAGAGCTGAAAAAATCGGTCAAAAAATAGCCAAATTTTAGCTCGATATCATTCCGAAGGAATACCGATATCATTCCGAAGGAATAGTGGACGGTTTTTTTGACAAATTATAGACACTTGACACACATGATTTTGAACGACTATATTGCACAACAAATTTTACCACAATACGACCATTTTGACCCTGCTCATCGTCGCGACCATGCCCTTGCGGTGATAGAACGCAGTTTGCAAATGGCGAAGCATTATGCCGAAGTAGATGAGCGATTGGTGCTTGTGGCGGCTGCTTGCCACGACATAGGACTTTGTGCAGGACGTGAATTTCATCACTTAGAATCGGGAAAACTGATTCGTGCCGATCGTCAACTTGCTACGTGGTTTACTCCTCAAGAGATAGAATTGATAGCACAGGCAGCTGAGGATCATCGTGCTTCGGCAAAATCGAAACCTCGCAGCATTTACGGAATGATTGTGGCTGAGGCTGACCGCATTATTGTGCCACACACCGTGCTTAAACGTGCTGTGCAGTATGGACTGGAATATTATCCTGAACTCTCGCGTACAGAACAATTTGAACGCATGATGCAGCATGTTACTAAAAAATATGGTGAGGGGGGCTATTTGCACCTTTGGTTACCTGAGAGTCCGAATGCCGAACCCTTAAAGCAGTTGCGTCAGATGATTAAGCAACCTCAACTGATGCAGCAGACTTTTGACCAAATTATGGCGGAGTTGCAATCCTAAAAGAGGATGAAATCCAAAATCTCCAAGAATCTGCACGATTTGGGCTACACAACATCTATTTGATGTAGGGCTGTGTAGATTGTCATGATTTTTATTTATAATGTCGATTTTTGTAGGTAAAAATAACCACAAACGACCTCATTGACAATAAAAAAACGAAAATACACGCCTTTTATTTTGTATTGCGCTCACCTTGCACTATCTTTGCATAAAATAGGCTTCGGTTCGGCAATAAAAATAAAAGTCTTTCAGCCTTTTGTTTTGTATTGCGCTCAC
>ERZ1026884.414-NODE-414-length-28605-cov-19.186305_pt1 | contig 28605 bp, 39 predicted proteins | sample MGYA00380172_ERZ1026884 | MGnify/ENA primary metagenome ERZ1026884 (study PRJEB33269, sample SAMEA4719808) | human gut metagenome | biome: human-associated habitat; feature: organic feature; material: feces | place: Cameroon | collected 2013-10 ... | reverse complement strand
CACTCCAGCCCGATGCGGCGGCGTTGCCACTCTCACCCGATGCGGCGGCGTTGCCACTCCAGCCCGATGCGGCGGCGTTGCCACTCCAGCCCGATGCGTTTTCCTCGGTTGCGCTCTCGCACTTGTCAAACACAAACCGCACACCGGCGTTGATAACGCCTTTCAGCCCGATTTCTGCGCCGATCTTGATATGTTTGCCGCAAACCTTACTGTCATCGCCGTTGCGTTCGCCGTTGTCGTCAACATCAACCTCGCAGTACCGGCTATCTGTCGGCCCATAGTAGCGGAATGTGTCCAGCGGGTTTTCACAGGCGTGGAAACCTTTTTTGCACAGTTCTGCGCTCCCCTCCTCGTATTCCTTACCTACCTCGTACTGGAATCCTTTGCATTTCAGGTCTTTGTCAAATCCCTTGTATGCCTTCATCGCCTTTTCCTCCTGTTATTATTTACTTGCCGGGTCTATCCAGCTTGTCCACCAGTTTCACGAACATCCACGCCACCGCAGCCGCGCCGATGATGACCAGCGTCAATGTGTAACCGTCCATTTTTACTCCTCCCGCTCCGCAATCCACTTGTCCAGCAGATTGGAAAAAATCTGAAAAACACGCCGTTTCCCTCCGATAACGCACAGGCCAAAAGGATACACACCCTGTTCAATCCCGTTCGCCAGCGTGTCTTGCGAAAGGCTCAGTCCATGCACCCGAAGATGCTCCATGCACTCTTGCAGCGACATCGTCTTAATCATCGTTCCTCCTTATTCGCCGCCCGGATAGCTTCCGCAGCAGCCTTGATCTCCTCCTCCGACACGCCGTACAGCTTTGCCATTTTCTTGTAATACTTCCGTGCCGGCGCCCAGTCTCCGTATTCCCAATGTCTTACGCAGGACTGGTCAACAAACAGTTTCTTGCCGACCTGCACGCAGGAAAGATTTGCTCTATCCCGCATTTCTCTCAATGTCAAATTAAATTCCCTCCTTATATGTGAGATTTCATTGACTGCGGCGGGGCGTTCGTGCTATAATCGCCTTGCAGGAGTGCAAAGACAGCGCGCTTTGCTGTTAAATTCCCTCCCCGCCCGGTGCGGAGGTGGGGAGGGAAACTCCTGCACCCCGCCGCCTCGTGTTACCGCACGAGACGGTTTTTCTATCCCCGCCGCAGTCAACGCCCACCGAAAACTCATATTCATGAGGTTTCACACTTGACACTCCACAAAAACTGCGGTACAATACCTTCGCCAAAAGAAATTGTTAAAAGCCGCTTTCGTGGGGGCTGGTGTTTTTGTACCCTTTTCCGGTGGGGCTGATATAAAGATACCTCATAATCTCACGATTTGCAATAGGTAATCGTGAAAAATATGTATTTTGGTAATTGTGACAAATTTGGTTGGTGTTTTATGGACATTGTGCTGACACGCATACTTTCGCTTATTCCCAAGAAACCTGACGGGAAGTTTGTGCATGGGGCATTAAAAGAGTTCGCAAACAAACTGAACTTGAAAAGCGGAAATGTAGTATCTGACTGGATGAATGGGCGTAGCACTTCGTATACTTCGTATGTCTATCAGATTGCCGACATCTACAATGTATCCGTGGAGTGGCTAAAGGGCGAAACGGATGATCCAAGCATAAAAAAAGCCCCCGGCATAAATGCCGAGGGGTTCGTGCCAACTATGAAGGATTGGGAAGAACAGGCCGAAAACTGGACGGATGACCAAATTCTTAAAGCGATGCAGAAGCTTGTGGAGATTCAGCAGAGGAGGCGCAGCGATGGGCGTTGAGCTGACAAGGAGTGCAAAAAAGGCGCTGGCAACTCTCTACACGGATTACTGCCATTAAGCGGCGTTCCATTTACAAGGACGAATGTCTTTTCTCCGTCAGATGCAATCAGGACTTTTGCGTTTGATAATCCCATTTTCTTCAAGCTCCTTCCATAGTTCAACTTTTTCTTCTTCCGTCAGTGTGCGCAAGGCAGACATAAAATCCGCTTTGGCGTACATGTGATGCTCTTTTCTAATTATGCCATATTTCTTTTCGATTGCAAACATTCGTTCTAGTCCTCCACAATAAGTGTTTTCACCTATACCACCAAACACGGTGTTTGTTGCACACTTTTGTGCAACAAAATCGTAGAAAATAGAAATTTTGTTCTACCCTCCCCATCCCCGCACCGGACGGGGAGGGTATTGCCCACGAATCGCCTAACGGTTTATCGTTTGCGTCTCTACCATATCAAAAACAAATCGGGTAGTGCAATCCCGAAAAAGGCAATATCCCCAAATTTGGGGTTTGCAAAATAATGCGGGCTATGCCCGAAAAAGGGGAAGAAGGCAATTAAACATGGAGAAATCGTTGCAGGACACTTGCCGGGACGCAAAACTGGAACAGCACATCACGGCGCAGGAGATAGCAGACCAATCCGGTGTGCCTTTGTCCAGCGTTAACAACTTTTTCGCATCCACATCTAAAGCACCGGGCGTGTATGCGGCCGGCCCCATCTGCAAGGTGCTGGGGGTGTCTATGGACCGTTACTTTGGCATTGTAGAGGTTGTTTTGGCGCAAGACCAAATCAAGCAGCTCCAGCAAGTCCATGACGAGGATGTGCGCCTTGCACGGATAGAGGGCGCATACGATGAGCTGTCTAAATCAGCAGAGGAGCAGAAGAAAAAAGCAAGGCGGCAGCGCACGATGCTGTATATCACATCGCTGCTGTCCGCTATCCTGCTGGGTATAGTTACATGGTATGTGGCGCTTGATTACCGTGTGCAGGACGAAGGCCTGATCCGATCCAGGACAGCCGGAACGATTGCATGGATTTTCATTGCGCTTTTGGCGGTGGGTATCGCCGTACTTACATCCGTGCTATTGTCCACTCTTGCGGCGGACAAAAAATCCAAACAAGGCGAGGAAGCAGAAAATGAGCAACTGCATTAAATGCGGAACAACTCTTGTCCCGGGCGCTGCATATTGCCATCTCTGTGGGAAAAAACAGGTAACAGAGCGGCGCAAGGCATTGAAGCGGGCAAACGGCACCGGAACTGTATACAAACTGGCTGGGCGTAGAAAATCGCCTTGGGTGGCCGCAAAAAACAAAGTGATTATCGGGCACTATGAGCGCAAAACGGACGCTCTGGACGCTTTGGAGCGGTTGAACGGCAAGAGCTTAACGGAGCGGTATAATATGACCTTTGCGGAAGTGTTCGCTGCGTGGAAAGAGGAGCATTACAAGGAGATCGGCAAGCAGGGGATAGAATCATATAACAACGCCTACCGCATATTTACGCCGTTGCACGGGAAAAAGTTTCGCGATCTCCGCACCGCAGACTTTCAGGGCGTACTTGACCCACACATGGCCAAGAGCCATTCCACCGTGAACAAGTACAAGCAGCTCATAACGCAGATGTCGAACTGGGCAATCCGGGAGGAAATCTGCACGACAAATTTTGCAAAGTTTGTCCGGCTGCCAGAAAATATAAAAAAAGAAAAGGACATCTTCACGGCGGAAGATATCCGAAAATTGGAATCCGACAACAGCGATGCGGCGAAAATTGTCTTGATGCTGCTGGCAACTGGTATGCGTATCGGGGAACTGTTTTCTTTGCCGCTGGCTGACTGTCACGGCGATTATGTGATCGGCGGCGAAAAAACCGAAGCCGGCCGAAACCGAATTATCCCCATTCGCCAGGAGGGGAAACAATACTTTGCCTACTTTGCGAAGCGAGCAACGGGGGAGCTGCTGTTATCCGGCTACGATGGGCAAAAAGTACCGGCGAACTTCCGCAGGCGTGATTTTTACCCACTTCTTGACCGGCTGGGCATTGTGCGAAAGACCCCGCACGCCACCCGCCACACATATGCGTCCCGGGCAGTAAAAGAGGGATTGCCCCCGGAAATGCTCCAAAAAATACTCGGACACGCCGATTATTCCACCACCGCAAACATATATACGCACATCGACGCGCAGACACTTGTGGATGCTGTTACTAACACGTTACTAACAAATAAAAAATAAATAATAAAGAAAAGCCTTGAAACCGTTGAGTTTCAAGGCTTTTTTTGGTGCCCCGTCGGGGATTCGAACCCCGGACACCCTGCTTAAAAGGCGTAAGCCAGCTTGAAAAGCGCAGTATATTGTTGCAATAAAGCGGTATAGCATGGTATTTATCGATATTTTTCTTGTGAAAATGTTACGCTATACCTCGCTGTATCGTTTGGGTTACTATCAAATTACTATCACTTTTCGGGCGATATTTACCCATTGCGATACATGCTTTGGCAGCTCTTTACATCCTTTGCCTTGTCGATTTGCTTCTCGTGCAGATAATCGTAGATAGCCTGCATGGAGGCGGGCGGTTCACCCTTCGCCTTGCGATACTGCTCAATTTGGCGGACAACTTCTCCATGTAGCAAATCCATGTGCCGCATTTCTTCCGTGGACAAATCGTAAAACAGTTTCGCAAGCGTGGGGTCGGATTCCTTGTATTTTAGGGCGCACTTTGCATATACTTCTGCATCGTGGATCTCGCTATCGATAAAATTTTCCAATTTCTCAATAACTTTCATCCCGCACCTCCATCAGATGCGCTGTACCCGGAGGGCAACATTACTAACTGTGGATGCCGCGCCAGTCAGTACCAGCGACAGCGCAGAGCCGGATGCGCAACACGCCTGACGCACAAGAGCGGGGAATGCCAGCGCAACAGGCGCGCCAGCCGCAGCATTTGCGGAAGCTGTCGCACCGGGAACAACCACGCCGTCCTTGATGAGCGTTGCAGTGACAGTCCCTGCCGCCGTGGGGGATACAGTGATGGACACATCGACATCATAATATCCTTTGCCAACGATATTGACAGCGTTTCCGTTCAAAGAAATATCACATCCATAGCGGCGGATAAGACTGCCCAGAGGGATAACACCATTTACGGCAACCTCCGTAGGAGTCTGCATAGCAGTGTAAATCGCAGATTTACAAGACATTATAAAATCTCCTTTCTAAATTAAAAGGGCGGGACACCAGCCCCGCCCATAACCCGGCCAAAATGGGCCTATCGTTCTGTGTCAGATGTTTGCGCCGCAGCAGTTGTTGCAGCCGCAGAAGGGGGAATTACCGGCGTTGTAGGTGTAGCCGTTGGGATAGCGCACCACACCATACATCCGGTTATCCATCTCAAGGCTGGCAATGCGGGCGGACTGCTCCGCAATGCGCTGTTCGAGCTGGGACTTCTCCAGCGCCGCAAACTTGGCCTCGATGTTGGCGTTTACGCCATCAATGGCCCGCTGTGTGTCGCAGCAGCACTGCGCCATCTGGCTCTGGATGCTGTTGCCGGTCTGCATGATGGTCATGTTGGTGCCGTTCTGCGCCAAAGCCATCTCCTTGCCCAACTGCCCGATGCTGCCCTGCATTTCGTACCCGAGATTGCAGATTCCGTTACCGATGTTGGTAAGGCGGTCGTTGAGCTGGCCGAACTGCTGGCCGAACAAAATCTCCTGCTGGCTGGCAGCGGTGGCGAACTGCCCGAACTCACCCTGCCGATTCCATCCGTTGCCGCCAAAACCAAACATGAACAGGAACAGAACAACGATAAGGAACCAGCCGGAGCCCCAGCCGTTTTCTTCGTTTGTGCCGCGTGTCACAGCGGCGATATCGCTAAGAGACATACCGTTCTCCATGTGGAAAACTCCTTTCATAAATTTTTATAAATAAACCGTGTCGACCCGGCCTATTTCAGGAATTGCATAAAGTCCTTTGCTTGTTTCTGCAAATCGGCAAACTGCTCTTTGCTCATTTGCCCAGAAGTTAGTAACCGCTCGATTTCCTGCTGTGCTTTTTGCGGGGTCATGCCGGCAGCAAATTTGCGGAACTCTGCCACCATCGCAAGGGGGTTATTCGGCTTTCGACTTCCGTTTCCCATCAGCATTTGCATCATTGGATTTGCCATTGATTGTGTCCTCCAATCTCTTTACGCGTTCTTCCAGACTGCTTACATCCACAGGCGGGGTAGCCTGATACGGAGAAACCGTGTAAGGCGTTACCGTTGCATACCCCGCGCCGTCCGTCTGTTTCATCCACACAATGGGGTCGTTTTCATCCATCAGCAGAATGGAGCTGTTTGGGGCCATTCTGAAAGCCTCTGCGCCGTTTCTCCCGTTTACCCTTGTAATTTGGCACGCAAACGCTTGCGGGGCTCCTGCAGCGTTCTGGGGGGCATAATTGCCGTACTGGCCGTTATATCCCATCGCCTGATATGGATTCTGGTAATAAGGATTAAATGCCATCAACATACCGTCCTTTCTTCACAGAACAGTTCGGCAAAATATACATATATCCGCAATTCTTCCGGGTCTGGGAACAAGGTCAAAATATCCCTTGCCATTTGCTCCGTGTAACCGCAGGCTATAAGCCGTTCGTACATTTTGCCACCTTCTTTCTGCTTTTATGGTACAAAAAAACAGGCGCCCGAAAGTGCCTGAAAAGTGTCAAAAAAAGCAAAAATCCCCCCGCCGGTTAAGGCAGGGGGATAAATAGTTCCTGTGCAATTTTATGATACGCTCTGCATCTGTGCCGCTTTACGGTTTCAACGGACATATTCCGTTCCATAGATATCTGTACGCAACTTTTACGGCGCACATCGCATTCTATGACCACCATCGCTTCATTGTCAGGGAGCAAAAAAGAATCAACAAAAGCAACGGCTCGCTTCGGCGGCAGATTTGACAGAAAATCCCTTACGGCTTTGTGGTTTCTGTTCATACACAAAACAAATAGCCGTGGAGGTGCGGATGCTTTAAGCATGGGCGCAGAGGTCGGCGTAGCGGTGTCCTCTGCGCCCTCCAGTGGTTTTGTTTTACCCCTCCCGGATGTAGCCATCGAAGCCAGCGTCTTTCAGGCGCTGGAGCATCTTCTCGGCGTTTTCGCGGACGGCGAAGGCGCCCACCTGGACGCGGTAGAGCTTATCGGTGGCAGGCTGCTCCGGCTCTGCGGGGGTGGGCTCTGTCGGCTCTTCGGGTTGATCCGGCTCGGTGGGGGTGGGCTCGGCAGGCTGCTCCGGCTCTTCCTTGCTGTTCAACAGCTCATTCACGCGCTCCTGTACGGCGTCGTAGTCGTAGCCTGCCGCCTCCAGGCGCTGGCGGCGGTCGGAGCCATTGCCCCACTCGCCGCGGATCACCTCCCGGGCAACCTCGTCCACGGACTTGGCGGGCGCGGCCTGTTCCGGGGCCTTGAAGGTCACGCCGAAGTAGTCGCAAATGCCCTGGGCGATAGCCTCGCCGATGTCCGTGGTATGCTCCACGATCCACTTGGCCGCCTCGGCATTGTCGTGGAACTCGCACTCCACATAGGCGGCGGGGGCGTTGGTGTACACGATCTCGTCGTAATCGCTCACCTGGATGCTTTCGCTGGTGCCGGGGGTGATGGGGGCCAGGCGGGCGAAGATGGCCTTGCAGGCCTTCATACCCTCGCCGTTGCGGCTAAAACAAAACATCCGGGTGCCGCTCACCGTGCCGTTAAAGGCGTTGGTGTGGATGGGCACATGGAGGTCAGCGCCGAAGGCGTTGGACTGGGCGATCTTCTCGCTCATGTGGATCATGTGCCCCACCTTCACGGTCACGCCGCTGCGCTCCAGGGCGGCCTTGCAGGCTTCGGCGATCTTGCCGCACTGGACTGCCTCGGTAGTGTCACCGTAGGCATAGCGGTTGTCGTACTGGTTGCTGGGGGACAGAAATACCTTAGGCATTGCCATTGCCCCCTTCGGATACCTCCGGCAGGCCCGCCACGCTGGTAAGCAGGGACAGGATGCCCGCCAGCAGCGAGGCGCTGCCCACCATTACCCAGTTTACCTCGCCCATTACGGCGCTGGTGCCGATGGTTGCCACGGCGGTCTGTGCCACGGTCTTGACGGCGCGTACGGCGGCGGCCTTTACCCACTGTTTCCAATTCTTTTTCATTTTGTTGCTCCTTTCCGTGCCCGATTCGGGCACAATCCGATTTGTTTATTTGCCCCATCACATTTCTGTGTTGGTGTGGGCCTCTTTGTTCAGGTGCTTGTCCAGTTTGTCCAGGGCATCTTTGCAGGGTCCGTTACAGCCCTGCTCGATCAGGCCCTTTAATGCGCCCCGCAAGCCGTAGCAGATGATAGTCTGTTCCTCCTGCATCCTTTTGATGGCCGCGCTCTGCCGCTTGTCCCGCTGGATCAGGCGCACCACATAGGCCGCCACGCCGCCCAGCACGCCCAGGGCTCCCACCACGGCGGCAGCGGTGGTGATGGTTTCTGCTGTGATGTACATAGGTTTTCTACTCCTTGTTCAGCGCCACGATGTAAATTTCAAACTCCTCGCCGCCCGGGACGCAGGTGCAGAGGTACAGGTCCGCGTCCGGGAGCTTCCCGGCTTTGGCCCGGATGCCCCGGTCGCTGTAGCCGGTGGTGATGGCGGTGCAGCGGTAGCGGGCGGTTCCAAAGATCACCTGGTCTCCGGGCTGGATATTCCACAAGCCCCGGAACTCCTGCCCGGCGTGATCCAGGATGTACTTGCCGTAGTAGGCGGCGATGCCGGGCTTGTCTATTACCGCCTGAAGGCGGGAGCTGCGGAGGGTAAAGACCTCCTCGCACTCCACTTCGATGCCGCAGGCGGGGACGGACAGCGTAATGGGCTCGTTGTACCGCTGATACCCCAGGATCAAGAGCACCAGCAGGAGCCCCGCCAGTACGGCGGCCACCCATTTAACTACCCGCCACATCGAGCTTGATCTCCAGGCCATCCTTGCGGATCAGGAAGATGTAACCGGGGCCGATGGTGACGCCCTGCGTCTCCGTGGACGCATCCTTGAGCTCGCCGAAATAGAGCAGACTCCCGCTGCTGGCAGACGAAGCGATCCCAAAATAGGTGGCGGTGCCCCATGCGCTGGTGGGCTCATCAAAAGTAATGGCGTTGGTATTTTTTGCAACACCATTAGAAATAGATAAGCCGCCCACGGGCTTGCGAGCGTACCCGCCGCCGGACACCTCCCCCGAAAAGCCGCCCGCCTGCGTGGGCTCCGAGGTGAACAGGCAAACATAGCCGTTTGCCAAAGTGTTAAGAGCTTGCTGCGCGCCGTAGTAAGTAAACATTGATGTGCCTCCTTTTAATAAATATTTTGGATGTGTTTGATCCAGTCGTCAAAGGTGATGGTTTCCATCAGCAGCCCCTCGGAAAACATTCGATTTTTGACCCCCATGATGATCCGGGCCTTTTCTTCCTGCGGGATTCGCTCAAACAAATCCCGGAATTCCTCAAAGTAGGCCTTAAATCTTTTCTCCGTGGCCGCCCTATATGCCTGATTCTCCTGGTTGAGCCACTCCGCCTTGTTCATGGTAAAATAGGCATCGTAGATCATAGATGTCGCAAAAAACATTGCATCCGGCTCTCGGCGCCGCCGGAGAAACTGCTTTACAAGTGCGGTGTTGCTATCCAGCATATTGTTGTAAGTCTTGAGGATATATTTGGGATCGTGCCTGCACACCGATTCATCCCGCCATTTCCACAGGTAAAACGGCGTGGGGCAATATTTAACATCCGTACCGAGCCGCTGGCATAGGCAATTAAAATAGCTGTCCTCGTGGATCGTCAGCGCATCGTCCCAGCGGATATTGTTATCTACCAGGTAATTCCGCCGGTGAACTTTCCCATGCACAAAAGTGCTATCCATATTGTGGTTGATGTAGATCGGCTCTCTTTTCTCGCCCGGAGTTCTGCTCTCCTCGATAAATGCAGAGGTGAGGCTATCAAAGCCGCCGTTTGCGATTTCGCGGAATATGAGGTATAGCCCGCAGGCCTGGAAAAACATATCGTCCGCATCGCAAAACATCACATAGTCGGCTGTTGCAAGATCCAGGCACTTGTTCCGCGTCGCAGAGACGCCGCCATGCTCGCAGATATGGTATTCGATCTTGTAGGGATAGTCCCGCAGCAGCGCGTCCGAAAGCCGGACATCGGAGCCATCGTTACAGATGATCACGCCGACATCGGCAAAGTCAACATTTTGCTGGATCGATATACTATCCAGCAGCGGTTTGATGATCTCATCCGTTTCCTTGTATTGCGGTACTAAAATTTGTAGTTTCATTGCCCCTCCTATTCCGTTATGCCATAAATTCTGCTGGAGTGTAACCCCCAAATCAAATCCGCTTTATATTTGGATACTAAAGATTCCGGCACATATACACGCCCTGAAGTCCAAAAACTGTATGGAAAAACATTATCGGTTTCGAGCCAAACGACTTTGCTTCCCGGAAAATACACAGACCTGAGTTTGGAGCAGCTCTGGAAAGCACCTGAAAAAATTTCCTGGCACACCGGAAGCTCAATTGATGCCAAGGAAAAAGCATACTTAAAAGCTTCGCTCCCAACTCTCAAACATTCCGGCAGGGAAACGGTTGTAAGGTATGTATTGCTCCGAAAAGCATAAGCATCAATTCGAGCGCAGGCCGGCAAATTAATTTCCACAAGGCTACACTGGGCAAATGCTGAGGCCGGGATGTGAGAAACATTAGGCCCAGTAGTCAGCTGCTTGCTTCCGCCCGAATAGCATCCGGCAAATGCACCTACCCCGAGCTCCTCGCAATTTGCGAGATTAATAATGGACGGCACCCGAGCGTTCCTGAAAGCATAGTCTCCAATTGTTACCAGCGCACTTAAATCGTACGAGCCCCAATTACTCAAATTACTGCAACCATAAAAAGCGTAATCTCCTATATGCTGCACCGTCTCTATGCCTTCAATTGCAGTTAATCGACTGTTTCCATAAAAGGAAAATAGAGACGCGGCTATCACCCTTGTGTTTTCGCGCAGCGAAAACATTGATGCGGAAGAATACATTTTTACTGCCATATCCCCCACATATCCGATGTTGTCCTCGCTCTGTAGGATGCATGATGTGAATGCACTAAAGCCGACTGATATGCAATTCGGGAAAGCTCTATCAGAAAAGCTCAACTTTGAGCACTGGCTGAAAGCACAGTCGTTGATATACTTCACATTTTCAGTGTTTTCGATTCCGGTAACTGAGGAATTATACCTGGAGTTAAACGCGTTTTTACCTAAAGTTGTTGTATCCGGGCGCAAGGAAATAATGGATCCATTAACATAGTTTCCGACACTCGCCCAGTTGGATTGTACCACCGCTGTGCCAAAATAGGCGATGCCGTTATAATTGCTCAACAACCGACTTTTTCCGTAAAAATTTTCGTCCCCCACATATTTAAGAGTAGATGCGAGGACGAGACTGGTTAAAGTGGATCCAACGTTATTAAACACATTGTCGCCTATGATTTCCGCAGCCGGAAAAGCTAAGCGTGAGAGCTTTTGGCAATTAGCGAACGCGGAATTAACTATAACTTTGCACACGGGAAAATCAGCAAATACTAAATTCGAGCAAGAGAAAAAGGCCCAACCGGGGAGTGATTCGCAATTCGGCAAAGATATTCCTGTAAGCCTGTTATTATTGCTCATGGCGGAAGCAAGCTCTCGCACATCTGGGTTAAAGTAGTCACCTTGCATCCCGCGATCCTCGAGGAGCAAAGCCTCAGTTGCATAATCATGGCCGCCCCCGCCGCCCTCCTGGAACACAGCCAGTTCACTGCCCGAAACAGGGTTAAAACCCACCTTTGAGGTGCTGTATTCCCGCTCCACGCCCAGGGGATCGGTAATTTTTATATCTGCCACTTAGTCCACCTCCAATACATCGTTTACCATTTGAGTTGATACGGCATTTCCTATGACGAGCACATCGTCCTCAAAGTACGGCAAGCGCCACGGGGCCACCATAGCCGTCCCGGACGACCCGGAGCGTCCAGCGGCGATGATCTCCGCAAGCGGTACGGCAGAGAGCCCGGCTCGGCCCACAGACGACGACCGCCCCGCAGCCAAAAGTCCAAACGGCGGCAGCTTCGAAACATCGGCAGCGCCTCCACTGGCAGCGGTGCCATTAGCCGCTCCGTAAAGCGGCACGAGCAAAGTCCCGGCAACTTTGCAGATCGTAGCGGACACCTCCGCAGCCAGCCCAAAAAGGATTCGCGCAGCACTGCCAAGCAGCGTGCCGGTGGTTGCCGAGGCAGCCTGTAGCAGGCCCTTAATCATATAGAGCGCCCGGCCAGCAGCCTTGCAAGTGGTTTGCGATGCGTTTTCCGGCATCTCTCCCGCGATAAGTGCAAATTTAACACCAAACGCGGTTACTGCGGTTTGGAAACTCTGCTGATCCGGCGCCGCCGCCAGGAGCTTGAGCCTTACGCCCTGGGCTGTACACACGGTATCGCTGCCCACATGGAGCAGCCCCGCTATAATGATCAGCTTGTTGCCCAAGGCGGCCCCGGCGCTCGCAGATGCGCCGATGAGTAACAAAGCTCGCAGCTGCAGATTTGCCAGCAATGCAGCTCCCGCCGACTGACTGGCCCCGGAGAGCAGCCCCATCATCTGCACCAACAGCCACAGCATGGCCTCCCCGGCTGACTGAGATTTTGCCGCCAGCAGGCCAAAAATGCGCTCGACCTGGTCCAGGATCATGTAGTAGCGTCTGAGCAAATTTTGGATCAAGGTGCATCCACCACCCTTGTTGCCACGGACCACACAGAGCCCGTCCATAGGCCGATCAGCTCGTATGCTGACGACGCGAGATTTGCATCAAAATCATCAAGTCCAATCGTGTGCTCGGTAGATACCGTCACCACGGGCGGGTTAGCCAGGGTGGTATAGCTGATATAGATCATGTCCCCCAGCGCCCCGGTGGCGGGGAAGGCAATTGCCAGCGCCGTGGAAATTATGCCGAGAAAATACTGCGTATTTGCGCTTGCGGGAGCGTCCATCACGGTTTTAATGGGGGCTATATCCTGCTTTCCGGCCAGCGCGGCGGGTAGCATCTCCCCCTCCGCAACCTTGACAGCGTCCGCGTCCACCAGGTAGCCGCCCGCATCGTTCTTGATGTTGGTGTTGATGATCAAAGCCATATCTGCACCCCCTTATACAATCCGATATTTTGCCGTGCCTGCCCCGGTAAAGGTATCGGTGCGGTAGGCGTAATAGGTGGCCGTGATTCCGTTGGCCTGGGTAAACTCAACAGCATTTCCGTTGTAGGTATTCACATCCGCCCACTGGCCCAGCACATTGGTTTGGATTTGCGCGCCCCGCTTGGTGGTGAGGAGCCAAATGCAGCTGCCCACAGTATAATCAAAGTCCGCGCCGTTTTTTCCAAATGTTGCCAAATCCGACTGCTTGACACATTCGCTGGCCGCCGTAGGGGCTGCGTCCGGCGCGCCCACCTGGCTGTAGGCGTAGCGCAAAAACTTGATAGCCGCGCTCTTGCTGCTCTCCACGCCACGGGCATCCGTGGCGTTTACCGCAAACTGCATATCCTGGCTAATGGTACCCGTGAGCTGTGCCCACAGCGTCCGGGCGTCGCCGTCCAGATCGGTGGTGCTTCGGGCATCCACAGGCAGATTACTTAGCAGCGCAGCCCCCGCCTGGATGCTCAGGGTTGCCGGAGCCTTATTGAGCGCCCAGCTCAGCTCCAGGCCTGTCACCTCCGTGCCGATCTCGTAAGCTGCCGCCTTGTTGGTGGCCACAGACTGCACCGCCATTGCTTGGTATAGAGAGAGGGTGCCATCTGCGGCAATGTCAAAATCAGAGGAGGGCATCACCTTGCCGGGGATGGTGGAGGTGGCGAGGGGTGTGATTTTTTCCTCCGCCTGCCGAATCAACTCGTCCTGTATATCATTTAGATTTTTTGCCGGGATGACGGTTTCGCCGTCTACATAGGTTAATTTTTCAAATGCCATAGCCGCTCCTTACTTCCACTTGCCTTTGATTTCCAGCCCATCAATGTGCATTTGTGCATCGTTTTGGTTGCCCACTATGTAAACGGTCGCGGTCGTGGTATCGGCGTTTGCATAGGCATATCCAAGTCCGGTGCCGAGACGGCCATTGGCTACACAGTGGCCGATAGATGTAAATAGCCCTGTAGGCAAAGAAATTTGGCGTGAGTAACCATAACCGCCCATTACGCTGCCGATAGATTTACCAGGGTTGGAAATCGGCGCTTGCAGCCACGCTTCAGCAACACCGCTGTTCCACTTGCGGTATGCAAATGTGCCGGTATCACCGCGCTCCACAACAAAGTCGTTTACCATGTTCCCGTCTATGTTCAGAGCGTTCACACGGACATCGCCATAGCCTGCGGCAAGCACGGTGTGTTCCTTGGTTTCCTCTGTCTCATTGTTGTGCCAAATTTTGGTAATTTTAACAAGGTTTTCGCCGTCAGACGGGGCAATGTTAAACTTCCAGCTGGTGGTAAAATTTATTGTTCGGGTGCCATCAATCGCTTGCCGAATAAGAGCCATATCACCGGCATCAAATCTATCGTTGCCCTGCACATCCAATTTTTGCCAGTCTTGCAAAGTCGGGGTGGCTTGCCCCAAAACCAAATCCCGCAGCCGCGTTAAATCATCTTCTGTGTAGTCTTCGGTTGTAAATGTAGAGCCGCCGGAAATTGTATCAACTTTAGGATTAAACAGATTCATTTCGCCGGTTGCAAGGTCCCATGTGCTCTTGCCGTCCGCCGACTGGATTTTTACGGTGGTTAGCGTTCCTACGGTGATGGAATCGGCCACGACTTGCCCATCCATTGTAAGTGCGATGTTGGAAATGGTCTTGCCGCCGTCTTTAGAAAAGCCCAGACCGCCAATAGACATGATCCACATACGGGTAATGTCTTCCACAGTGGGCGTGTCGCGCAGGGTCCAGCCGGTAGGATAGCCGTCCTTGCTCAGGGTAATGCTGTAATTTCCGCCGTCAGCGCCGATGATCTTATCCGTGGCATCCTGATAGCCTTTTTTGAGGCTGTCATACATCCGCTGGAATTTTTGCTCCGTGGGAGACTGCACCGCCGTGTCGGTGTTATCGGGGCTGTAGCAGGAGGATTCTGCCGACATTCCGCCCTTTACGGTCAAGCGCTGCTCCATGATGTAGGCCGTCAGCTCCGTGGTGCCGTCCAGGCCGATAACGGTAACAGCGTCCCCAGCTTCCAGAGCGGGGTTGCCGCGCCAGTTGATCTTGCATGGCATCATAGACTTGCCAGAGATTTTAGCAAACACATCTGCGGCAACATCTTCCGTCATGTAGGGGTTGGTTGCCACAATTCCCGTTCCAGCGCCCACGCTGATGGGGTTTTCTTCCGTGCCGGTAAGCAGACTGTTAATGGTAAAGGCGTTTTCGCTGGTCAGCGTCAGGCCGTCCATGTGCTGGGTGTCGCGGCCAATAGTCAGGCCGCTGTCGGCGTACCAGCAGAATACCAGGTTGCCGGTGGCGTCAAACTTTGCGTTGCAGCCGATAAGCCCGGCCAGCCATCCCAACTGTTGCCGGAGAGAACCAGCATACGGTGCCGCAATTTGAATGTCCGGCAAAACTACATCCGGAGCGGTAATGTTGCCCTGTGCGCAAACATCGGCCAACATATCAGCTGGGGTCGCTGGGAAATCAATGGTAGGCACATAGTCCTTTGTAAGGCTTGCCATACGGTCGTAGCCGGTAACAGTCAGCCACAATTTTCCCTTTTGCTCCACGCCGTCGGTGGGGATGTAATACTTGCCTTTGGGCACAAATGTAACAGGGGAAACGGTGTTTACGATCGCTATACCCACCCGGGCAATACCAACCACCGACACGCTTTCCTCCACATTGATACCAACATAGGGGATAAAGGTGCCGTTTTTCAGGTTCAGCGCCGGGGACTGCTTGTAAATAGTAACTTTGCACTGGCTGGAAAACGCCGCGCCAATGGTCACGCCGTCTGAACTACCGAATTGCTCCGTTACATTGATCTCCTGCACCTCGGCGGCGCCCAGCTCTGTGACTCCGTTAAAAAGGATTTTTGTGGATATGCCACGCCCGGGTGCAGCGCAGGCATTGTTAAATGCTTTTGTTACAGGGTACATATACAACTACCTCTCAATAAAATTCATGGAGAGCCCTTTCCATAGTGGTTTATCTTCAATGCAAGAATACATGGGTGCGGTTCTATCTCCAACATAAGCCGTCATGGTTCTTGATTTTCCCGTCAAAGCGTCCGGATATGTAATTTTGAAAAATTCATCTGTTACGGATGAAAGTAACAAAGAACATTTATCTGGCAGCAGAGGAGCCCACGAGCAAGTTAGTTTACGCTTTACGGCAACTCTATCCCTGACCAATTCCCCGTTTTGGTTTCTCCCCGTTCCATCTGCGTCAACATCCTGTATGCCCCACGAATATTCGCTGGGGTCAGGCAGCGGGACATTCGTCCCGTCTGCCTTTGTAATGGTTAAAATTGCCATTTAGCCTCCTTATGTAACAAGAGGACTTGCCCCAGTCGCCCGGACAACGGCGTTGTTCTCTCTGACCACCGTCTCAAACAATTTCTTCCCAGTCACGCTGTCGAGAACAATGGTCACATGGACTTCTCCAGAACCGCCAGATTCTTCGCGAACAATTTTCCGAATAAGTTCTTCCGGGGCTTCGATGTTATTTCCGTGGGTTTGATCGCCGAGCACGGCAAGGAATTCATCGTTTGCGGGAATAACTGCGCCTTTAGCGAGACGCGGGAGAACATTTTCGCTGATATAGGAGATGTTTACTCCAATAGATTTGCCTCCTACAAACGGCACCCAAGAAGGGACATCGAAACTAATCTTGTTCATCTGCTTAATGAGCCAGTTAAGCCCTTTGATAATGATGTTGATCGCTCCGTTAAGCAGATCGATTATGGTGTTCCAAATGCCCTTAAAAATGTCTTTGATTCCTTCCCATGCTTTGTCAAAATCGCCAGAGAAAACGCCGGAGATAAACTTGATCAGCCCGGAGAAAATCGTCTTAATGTCGTCGATTACATTCCCTACGGTCTGCTTAATGTTGCCAAAAACGGCGGTTACAATGTCTTTAATTCCGGTAATAAGCGGCTTGAGCTTTCCATTTGTTTTATTGTCGATCCAGTCCAGCAAACTGTTAAGCCAGTCCCTTATGCCATCGATCACAGCACCAACCGCATTTTTCAACCCACCGAAAATCCCAGCAATGCCAGCAGCGGTGCGCTCCGTATCTCCTGTAAAGATTCCAGCAAAGAAGTCAATAAACCCTTTCAGAGTCTCTTTCACGCCGCTGATAAGTTCTTGTCCGTGCCCGGTCGCCGTAGTAATGCTAAGAAGCAGGGCTGCAATCATCCCAATGAACAAAGGAATCCAAGACCCAGTCAGTATACCGATCCCGACGCCTGCCGCAAGAATCCCTGCAATAGCAAGCATTTGGTTCTGGAAATTCCATCCGCTTTTCTCTGCATCAGAAAACGCGACAGCCAGCACAGCAAGACCGGAAACAATAGCTGTAATTCCTCCAGCAACCGGCCCAAGTGCAACATATAGACCGGTCACGGCAAGCGTCATGCCGAAAATCATACCGGTCATGTTTTCTTCTGTAACGCCGTTTACGATTGAATCGAGAATGTTTTGCACCAGTGTAAGCGCGCCAAAAATACCGACAGCCAAGCCAATGGTTTTCTGCAAATCAAGGCCGAGTTTTGGGCCAAGTTTCCACGCCGCGAATCCGGAACCAATGGCAAGAATCCACGGGAGCGCATTTTTGAGCTTCTGCGTGACTTCATCAGCCTGCTTACTTACATCATTAAGAAAACCATACTCAGGCAATTCAAAGTCAAAACCGCTGCCGCCGGACACACCTGCATAACCAGCCCCGGACGCAGTGTTGCCGTTCAGAATGTTAAGCTCATCAAAGCCCATAACGGACTTTTTCAGTTCTTTTGCTGCGCTTGTTGCATCGTCAAAGCCTGCAGCGGCATCTTCTGCGCCGCTGGCGAGATTCCCAACGCCGGAATAATCAATCTCCGTGAGTTTGAAGTGAAACAGTTTTGCAATAGCATCCGCCAGCTCGCGTACAATACGAAGGACGGCGATTGCAATGGGTAATATCTTTTGAAGAATAGGAATAAAAATATTACCGATTGCTCTTGATGCCTGTGTTAACTGCGCTTGGAAAATACGGAGCTGGTTTGCGGGGGCATCCAGCGAACGAGCCATGTCGCCCTGCGCCGTTGTTACTTGTGTCATAATGGCGTAGTAACGCAACTCCGCCTTTTCTGCCTGCGTCATGGCAGAAACAGACTTTTCGATTCCCAGCGTCAATGCGGTTTGTTCCAGTTTGGCTTGCGACAGGTCGTAGCCCAATCTACGCAACGGTTCCAATTCGCCAGAAACACCGGATTGCAGCTTTTGCATAGCATCTTCAACGGAGATGTTGAAGAACGAGGAAATGTCATAGCCGAGCTGTGTAAGGTTCTTACTCATAAGGTAAGAACGGTCTGCGACAGAGCCGAATCCGGACAGCAAAGTGTTAAATACGCCCTGATTCCGCATCCATTTTGCGGGGTCAATGCCCATTATTTCGCCAACATTTTCCGCATACTCTTGGGCTTCTTTTGCGTATTGACCCATTGACGCAGTAAACAGGTTCAAATCTTCTTGGTAGGCATTTGATTCAGTGATGGCCTTGCTGATTTCTTGGCGTATCATACGAATTCCGGCCACAACCCCTGCCGTTTTTATGCTTTTGAGGGAAATCCCAAATCGGCTCGTTTGGGTGGATCCTTTGTTTACCGTGTTGTTGTACTTCTCGGTCGTTGTTATGAGCCGCTGAATTCGAGACGGCATGGCACTAAATCCATCGGCTACATGTTGCATTTCTGTGGCAAACGGTCTCAGCGCATTTGCAAGCCGGGTCATTTGGTTTGAAAACTCGTCAATGTCTGCGGCGCGGAGTTCGCGCACAATGTCCGGAAAAGCGCTGAGCTGGTTGATGTACGAACGCATGTGCGCACCTTCCAGTTCGGATAGAGGGCGCAAAGCATCTGCGACATTGTAGAGTTTGTCTATATCGCCATCGGAAATCCCGGATAGTGCCGTTCCGAGAGATTGCATATTAGTCCCAAGCGATTTTGGAATCTTTACGGTTCCAACATCGGATATGGCCTTTAGCCCGGCAGCGATAGATTTAAGTTTTTGCCCAACTGCACCGGACCCAGACAGCGCTTTATTGAGCGCAGCTATCTGATTTGCAGCAGTTCTTACGCCGGACGCTCCGCCGGATGTGGCCGTCTTTAGGGAGGACAACGCTTTTTCAAGCCGTCCCAAAGACGCAACGGCACTGTCGCTGTTCTCTTTGATTTGAAATTCAAGTCCGCGAATTTCAAGATTGTCCATGCTTTTCACCTCCCGGCTCGAATTTCTTGTTATTTGCAATCATGAACATTTCCATGATTGCTTTTGCACGGCTATCATTCTTCTGCTCTTTTACTTTTTTCTCCGCAGAATTATAGCTTTCCCCCACCTGATAGGGGGAATCTCGATACGGAATAGGCTTTGTACCTTTCTTTGCAAACGCATGAAGAATAGGCGATACATCCGCCAAGGCTTCATAGAAATACGCACCCTGTAGCCATGCGTTCTGGTTGTCCAAGTCCTGCTTGATTTTCGCTGCCTTGCGGTAGTACTTGACCAACTCGCAATCCATTTCCCAGAACTGCTCGTAGGTCATGCCTATTGCAAGGTAATAAGGAAAAACCTCATAGAACTTTTCCGTGTAAGCGTAGAGGGGGGTATTGCCCCCCTCTTTATCGGGCGGCGGTTCGCTTACCAGTCCACCGTCCAGCTGGCGTTTCCCTCGGCTTCGGGATCATCCATGAGTGCTACAATGGGGTCGCTATACATTTCCACCAGCTTGCCCAGCATATCTCCCTTGTTGGGCAGCTGAGCGTAAATCTCGTCGATAACGGCACGCTTTACACAGCGGTTATGCGCCAAAAAAGCGCCAGCAAACAGGGCGGGCAGATAGGTCATGGGCTTGCGCTGCAATTCCTCGATCTCGAAGCCCTGCCGCTCCATCATTTCTACAGATTTTCTGGTGTATTCCAGCACATATTTCGCATCGTTGTGCTCGATGGTCATTGTCTTTGCCATAATTCCTCCTTACTCGCCGTCATCCAAAGTGATGACCGTGGTGGGCGCGATGGTGATATTCATTCCGACCACTTCGTTTACGCCGCCGCCGGTGGGGTACACGGAAAGCTGGCCCTTGAAGGAAAACTTTCCGTCAGAGCCGGTGGGGGTAACAGAGCCACCGGATTCTGTGCCGCCAAACCACACAGCATAATCCGCTTCCGTACCCTCTTTTGCTTTCAGAGTCTTGTAATCGGCCAGTGAGTAGTTTGCCGTGAAACTCAGGCCGTCCATAGACTGAATACCGGCGATGTAGGTCTGCATCTTGTCAGACAGGGTGGTGGTTTCCAGCATTTCGGGGTCACCGCCAAGGTCGGGGAACTCCTTAATGTCCACCAGTTTTGTCCAGGTGGTCCCGGGAGAGCTTTTCTGCATCAGGAAAATCTTATAGGTACTGATTGCCATAATTTACCTCCTAAAAAGTGTTTTTCCGTCCGTTTCGGCACGGTATCGTGCCACTAAGCGATAGATTGACGCACTGTCCATGTTCGGGACGGGTGTCATGGAAATGCGTGTGAAATTCATTGCATACAGCATTTTGTCGATTTCTGACAGGATGCTGCGGCACTCTGATTTGCTTTCTCCGGTTTTGGTGGAGTAGACATTGACCTCATACATGACGGTTGCAAACCGCTCGGCGCCGGAACTGTCCTGATTAGATGTGGTCGTGTAATTGTCCTGTTCCACAATGCTTGCGTGGGGGAACTTGGGGGGAGATTTTATATACGCCCCGGAAACATCTATCCCCTTGAACTTCTTTCGCAAGGCCTCTGCAATCGGGGTAAAAATCATCCGCTCCACATCAATCATCCGAACACCTCCTTTACGATCTCTCCAAGCCGCAGCTCCAATTCTTTTACGGCGTTATACATGGGCATATTGGCCGGATTACCATGTGTAAGAACAAGCGTCCCCTTTGCTCTTTCGCCTACAACGGTTCCGTTTGTACCGGGTTCTCCGTAATAGCCCCATGTGGATTGTTTTCCGCGTCCTTGGCCATATTCTCCGCGCTCCATTCCCAAGTCCCTTGCTTCCGGGTGATTATCCGGGTATGTTACGCCTGTGCCAAATTCAATAAATAAGACCGTGCCGCCAACGGCGACAACGGCCTTTATTTTTCCTCGATCTTCGACAGACACGGTTACATCGTTTGTGCCGTCATATTCGGCGCTCGCAAATCCTGCGCTTGCCACTTCGTATCCCTCTTGTGTAAGGCGCTCCAAAAGCCTTGCGCAGCCGTTTTTTATCCATTCCCGGTACTCCCGAACGGAATCGATCATCTGCTGTACGCCGGATGGAGAGAGGGTGGTAACAACCTTGTGCTTCACGACACATTCACCTTGCTTATGGCAATAGAGATAGAATTCAGAGATTTGGCCACGCGCTTTACGATGTAGTCATAAAGCGGTTTCCCATCCTTATATTCCGGATTTTTGTCCACAAACAAAACGGTATCTTCTGCAATGGGGCAATCCATATCATCCGTGACGATGACCTTGTCATAGGAAACAAATTGCCCAAATTGCTCCACTTGCGCCGCCCCGGATGCAGGGGAGATATTCGCCAGCATTTTCACCGCGTCCTTGTATTTCACGGACATTTGCCCGGTTTCGTAGCCGTCATCGGACATATTCATAGTTTTCCCGTCATACAGGAGATACCAAAATGCCGATTTGTTCCGATCCATACATCTCATTTCACCACCCCCGCATAAGGGACAATGTCACGCAAAAGGGAGGACGGCACATCGCCGTCCTCATAGGAGCGGGAAATACCATTCTCGCTGTGCGCTGTTTCGCCCTCTGCTCCGCGCTTGTTCAGCAGATATGCGGCAATCTCCACTTGGGTCATGTGATACCGTTCGGGGACTTCTTTAATCGTGTCGTCAAACGGGTATAGTTTGCGCAGCACTTTATCCCCAGCAATAGCAAGGTAGGCGGAAAGCACGCTTCCTTGCTGGTCTGTCATAGTAGCTAAAAGCTCGGTCTTTTCAGCTTCGGTCATACTTCCCGCCCTCCTTTATCAGCCGGTCACAGCTTTGGTGTTTACGGGATTGCTTGCGTCATTGGCAATAAACACGCTGCGGCTGTAGGTGGGCGCAGTGAAATCGGTGGAAATACCGGTGAACTTGCCATGATACCATTCCGGGCCGTGGTCAAGACCTACCTGGCCGAACAGCTGATACTTCTCACCAGCACCGGTCTTGGACAACTGCTCCAGGAAGAAGTTACCCTTGCCGGGAACAGGCTGGTACACAGGGGCGATAACATCCAGATTCAGCAGCAGTGCGGTGCCGGCGGGCAGGCACTCGCCCAGGTACAGATAAACCACGCCAAGGGGAGTGATTACGCTGGACAGCGCGATACCGTTAATCTCACGGGCGGCGGGAACCACGGTAAGACCGTTCTGCACGGCATCCGCATTGATCTGGAACATGGTCACGGCATCGCACCACAGCGCCAGGCCATTTGTGGGGGCGTTTGCTCCGTAAATCTTCTTCACCATGTCGGCTACATCCCACAGGCCCAGGGGCTTGGATGCCATAGCGGTAACATTGGTGGTAATGGCGGTGGTCAGACCACGGGTCTTGTTGATCTTGGAATCGTCCGCGGCCTTGTTGTATGCGCCCTGGATGAAGGTGAACTCCATATCCCGGGCAATCTTCTGAATCTTTGCGCCCACCTGGAAATCCAGTTCATTGATGGGGTTTGCCTGCTGATTCTCGATATTCACGCCGGAAAGAGTGCCCATATTGGACATCTTGGCGTAGGAAACACCTACGGTCTCCTGGAAAATCTGCGTGACATTGGTTTTCTGGGTGCGGGTCACAACGGTTGCATCAGGTGCAGTCAGGGACGCGGTCTCGCTGATAGCGGGCTGGGTGCCGCCGGCAGAGCTGTATTCCTGCCCAGTGACGAACTCAACATGATTGGTGGTTTTTGCCCGGCTTCCGATGATGGAAGACAGAGGGGTACGGGTGTTGCCCTTGTTGAAGAGCATACCGGAGTAATTCAGCACTCCGAAGCTGGTAGCAAAAGTATCTGCCATTTTAATTCATTCTCCTTTACTGTGTGTTGTTGTCTTGATTCATTAGGCGGGTATAGTACGCCGCCTCCGCAAAATTGCCGGTGCTTTGCGCATCGGCAGCTTTTTTGGAAAAGTCTGCACCATTCGATCCGGATCCGGAAGCGGGCTTGGGTGTGCCTTGCATTGCGCTGGCTTTCACCTGTTTTGCGTATGTCTCCAAAAACACCTGCTGGTTGGCAAACACCTTATCAGTGTTGCCGTCAGCCATTGCCTTGGCGGTATCGGCAGCAAGCTTTTCGTCATAGCCCTGTGCAATGAACTTGGCCGTGTACTGCGACACAGTCTTGTCGCGGCGAAGCTCATTTAGCTCCTTCTGCATAGCGGCAATGTCCTCCGCTTGCTGCTGTTTCTTCTGTTCGTCCTCGCTCAACAGAGCATTGTGTTTCCTTTTCCACTCTGCGGCCTCGGAATTTGCCTTGGAAACTGCCGCTTTCTGCTTTTCAAGCTCGGATGCGTTGTCGTTATACTCAAACGCTTCCAGCGCTTTCAGCTTGTCCTCCAAAGACATGTCCGCATAACCGGCGATTCTGCTGGTGTCGATTTTTGCCATTTTGATTACCTCCTGCGTTTAACAAGGCTGTTCACTCAGCACTATTCTCTGTTTTTGCGGGTTGTCTCCCGTTTGCGTTTTTAGGTCGTCCCTGACCATTTATCACCTTACGGCGGGTAAATCGAAAAAATAAAGGGGCTACCCTTTCAGATAGCCCCTCGGCTGTCGGTCAAGCCCTTGCCAGACCCACTCAGTATTTCTTTTTCCTACGCACTTCGATTACTACGATCTTCCCGTTCTCCACTTTCACCTCCGCTTGATTGCGGCTCTTGAGAATTTCGTTGATCGCCCGTACCATCTCCAGCGTTAATTCCATTGTTCCCTCCGTTTTCTTCGACATATTCCATGCTCATCTTGTATGCCAGCTGCGGATCGCTGAATAGGCCACAATGTGTAAATGCAAGCTGCGGCGCAATTTTTCCATTGCCCAGCATGGTTACCAGCACATTTGCCTTTTCGGAAATATTCTCGTAGTTCCGCCGGGTGAATCTGATCTCGATTGCAGACAGTTTCAAAGACAAATCGCTCAAGTCATTGCAAATCCGCAAAAGCACTTTCAGAAACTCTTTTTCGGAACGCTTGAACACCAGCTCGGAATCCTTTGCTCTTGCTTCTGCCGCAGACCAGCCGTCACGCATGATGACCGCAGAGCCGGTGTCAGAGGTGGAAGAACCGCCGTTTCTGTTGGGCATCCCGCAGATGGTCAAAACCGTGTTATACAGATTGTCCGCAAGGGTCTGTGTCTGCGTCTGGTTCAGCTCCGTTACAAGGTTTTTGATCTCCGCTTTCTTCTGCGGGTCAATGTCCTCAAACTGAATTGCGCCGTCCTGCCGCAAAGCGGAATACTGATCTTCGGAAATTCGCACATTGTGGAACAGAAGCAAGGACTGCACGAACTGCTCAACACCATCCATGCGGTTGGACTCCACATTGTTGATTGCATCCAGCAGATTCAGAACGATTTCAAATGCGCCAAGTCTCGCACGGTTTGCAGGGTACTCGATGATGGGGATTCCCAAAATCTGCGGCTCACTTCTGGTGATTTTCCATGTGTCGGTCACCTCGTAGAAGTGGTCTTTCGTGTAACAGCTGAAAACGACTGTCCCATCGTCCATCTTTACATACTTGACCGCCATGAGGGGAGGATTTCCCAGCTGCACGGAATACACCACAAAGCAAAACCGGGGGTCAAGGGTATAAATCTCAAACGGGGCTTCATCTTCATCTTCCGGTGTGTCCGGCATGACCATGCGATAAGCCGTGCCGCAGATGTGGAACCAGTCCGCCAATTCCTTATCCTTTGCCGGTTTGTCCTCGGACAAAACATAATCGTTCAGTTTTGTCACCATCTCGGCGGTTTTTTCATCTGCCGTTCTGCTGACATACTGGACAGGTTCGCCCATCAAATAGCCAACCTTGAAGGACACAATTTCGTTTGCCCGGTTTTCGACAATCTTGTTGTTGATCTCCGGGCGCACATCCTTTACTCTGGCAAGGATAGGCTGGTCGCCTTTATAGTACCTGTATAAATATTCCATGTCCGCCCGGTTTGCGGCGTGGACAACCATTGCTTTTTGCAGGATATTTGCAATATTACCCTCGTTTACCTCGGTAGCATCGGAATAAATGACCTCTCTGCCAAACATTTGTCTCAATAGCGTCACCCCTTAAAACGGTCTTTTGAATATCTCAATCTTGCCGCTGATGCGGTTTCGGATTTCGTTCTCCAGCAACGACAAGGAATCAGGCGCGTCATCGTGCGCCACCTTGCCGCTTCTTACATAGGTGGTCACTTCCTGCATGAATCCCCAGTATTGACACCCTCGCTTGTATGTGGACGGATGCTTGAAGTAAAAATTCTTCTTGATTCCATCCGATGCAAACTCAATTCGTGTCTGCTTGTTGGAAATCGTCCTTTTTGTCCGTATGCTGGTATTAAATCCGGCGTTTTTAACGATTTCTGCAACATCTCTCGCAAAATACATACCGGCGTTATTGGATTCGAACAGTGCGTCTCCCACCTTGTTATCAATCAGGCACCTTGCGCATTCCGGCTTTGTTACCTCTGCTGGGGAATCGTCGTATACCACATCCACAATGTAGACTTCATCCCCATATAAGGCCGCAATAGGCATCGCCGTACTGTCTTTTCCGCTTTCTGCGGTGTCTGCCACGGCAATTATTGCATCCGGGTCACGGTCTACCGGCAGCTCAAAGAAATAGTTCAGCTCCGACTTATTGAACAGCAGCCCCTTTGCTTCAAAGGGCTGCTGCTGGAATTCGCTTTCAAACTGTTCTGCGCTCAGAAGCTCTCTCTGCTCGCGGAAATAAGCGGTGGTAAAAACCTTTTTACCCTCCCGCTCATACTCATAATTGCTTTCGTCTGTAATTGGGTCAAGGGCGGGGATTTCAATGGCTTTCCATGCCCAGCCGCCTTTTTGCGCTTCTTCCTGTAAATGCCCTATGGGGTCATATAGGGAGTATCTCGTCCCGGTGGCCACAATAGGCGTACCCTCGATGGCACGGCCTAAAATATCGCCGGAAATTACTTCCCACTTATCATCCAGCCGTTGACGGTTTTTCGCTTCCTCTCTGCCCTCCACACAGTCATCCAAATAAAGGACATTGGTTGCCTCCGACAAGCCAACCTGCCGTGCGTCAATCGACCGGCACATGACCGTAGGGAATCGGGATTTTGAACTCAGATTGATAATTTTCGTGTCTGCGTTGGTCTGCACCAATGGAGCATCCGGGAACACATCATAGAACAAATACTCGTTCGGCGTTTGCAGGTACTCCAGACAGCCGTTATAGAAGCTTCGCACAAGATCATCGCCCGTGCCTTCCATAAGGGACGATTTATCCGGGTTTCTCCCGGAAATCATGTTGATGAAATTGATTCCCAGCTGGCTTTTCCCGGCTCTTTTCGGAAGCGAAATGGTCAGCAGCCTCAATTTGCCGTCAAGAACATCTTGATACCCTTGCACAATAGGTCTTAGATACCGCCTGCGTGGGGCATAAAACCGCTTCTCCGGCTTTCTGTCCATCTCCACATACAGAAGGAAGGTATCGAAATCATGCGGCGCGTCAAACAGCATGGCCTGCTTATGTAGGGTGTAGAAATACTCCGCATCTTTTGGGTTTCCGTTGCGAAGTGCCTCGGAGGTCATCTTTCGGACTTCGGAATTTAACTGGTGCGCCGCAGCAAAATCTTCCGCTTCGTACCCAATGCACAACGCCAGAAAATCTTTGTAGGCTTCCCGGTCATGCGTTTTCTCTATGCGGTTTTTGATGCTTTCCGCAATCTTCCGATAATCCATTTGTCCTCCTGCAACAAAAAATGGACTGCCGAAAAATCGGTAGTCCATTCTATTTTGTTTTTGCGGATCCCTTACGGCTTCACTTCGTACTGCGTGCCATCAATCTGTACGCCAGTAACAACAAATTCGCCATTTCCTTGATCTTCATACCAGACCTTTGCCGGAACCCAGGATTTCATCTTGAGCGCGTTTGACGCATATACCTCGCACTGCACCATGTATTTTTCGTCTGCGCGGCCAATGCCCCATGCGTCGTAGTATTTTGCGCTTACAAAGTATCGGTCAAGGACAGCCTCTGTCATGTCTTGCAACTGTCGATAAACATTGTATGGCACAGAAGATTCTGGCACATGTACATCGTCTATCGTCATCAAGAACCCACCCTTGTCTTTGTCATATAGGTCCGTTCCATTCAGGGATACATAAATAATCTCTCGGTGGTCTACCGTGAACCAGAACACTCTGTCCTTGTCCACCACTTCACGGAATGCAACAAGTCCATCGACCGATGCCGATGCATCTGTTGGCTCACATCCGGAAATGGAGTCCACCCCACACATACGCAGAATATCTCTGCCGGCCTGTGCCTCATCTTCTGTCATTCCGAAAGAAACAAGCCTTTCTGCAATCCCATCACTTGCAATGTCCGACAGTTCTTCCGCAGATTCACTGCCTTGTACATCGAAATCTCCCGCTGCGTCAGGGCTCTCATCTTTGTTGCTGTATGCAACAGCAAGGGTAATGATTAGCAGAATGGCACATACGATTATCATTTTCTTCTGCTTGGCCGGATTCGATTTTTTCATTTCTCTTTCCTCCCTCTATTCATCAACGCCGTCTCGGAATCCCTGCGGAATCCTCGTAGTCCCACATCCGGCGGTAAAATGTTCTGCTGCTCACATTCAGCAGTTTCACCGCGTGAGATGTTGTAATCTCCCGCTTGTACCATTGGTCATGCACCGACTTTACAAGGCTGTCTTCAATCTCTATCGGCTTGCGGCCCTTGTACTTTCCAGCCGCTTTTGCCGCCGCTATACCCTCTCTCTGCCGCTGTAATGTCTGCTCCCGTTCCAGCTCTGCCATTGCACCAAACACCGTGAGCATGAACTTGCCCTGCGGCGTGTTCGTGTCAATGGATTCCTTCTGCGATACAAAGCCCACACCTTTTTCTGTGAGCTGCTCTACCAGCGTCAACAAGTCCCTCGTGCTTCTCGCAAAGCGGCTGATGCTTTCAACAATGACCACATCGCCCTCTCGGACGAAATCCATCATCGCTTCCAGCTGCGGCCTGCCTGTGCGGCTCTTGCCACTCGCTTTATCCATGTAGACACGCTCCACACCAAGGTCTTTCATCAGTATCTCTTGGCGGATCGTGTTCTGCTCCTCTGTGGACACCCGAATATATCCAACTTTCATGTGCATCGCTCCCTTCCTGCATCTTGTAAGGTTAGTGTAGCACACGCAAGAGGATGTGTCAATAGGGTGTATGTTAAAATTTGCTTTTTACTTTTGGCGGGTTTTCTAAAAATGGCTTTTTATTTTTTGCGGAATTTTTGGGGGTTACCCCACCCCCGGCTGCCGCCGCATATCCCC
>ERZ1026884.413-NODE-413-length-28687-cov-4.658354_pt1 | contig 28687 bp, 29 predicted proteins | sample MGYA00380172_ERZ1026884 | MGnify/ENA primary metagenome ERZ1026884 (study PRJEB33269, sample SAMEA4719808) | human gut metagenome | biome: human-associated habitat; feature: organic feature; material: feces | place: Cameroon | collected 2013-10 ... | reverse complement strand
TGTTGGCAGGAGAATCCAACAGAACAACAGCAATAGCAGCGGGAATCGACAAGGGTATATCGAAAATTATATGCCTTTCTTATTGACAGAAGGGCATATTTTTTATATAGTTAGTAGGATGAAAGATGGAATAATCTATCGCCGAAAGCACGAGCTTTAACAAATTTGCGCTCTCGACAATCGCGTGAAAGGAAAAAACGATGACAATTGCGGATATGGTAAGCGTGCTGCACGCCCGCGTGCTGTGCGGGGAGGAGCGCCTGGCTACCCCCGTGTATACGGCCTGCTGCTCGGATCTGATGAGCGACGTGCTGGCCTTTGTAAATGAAAAAACCGTGCTGATCACCGGCCTTACCAACCATCATGTGCTGCGCACGGCGGACATGCTGGATCTCAAGTGCCTGGTGTTCGCCCGCGGCAAGGTGCCCGGCGAGGAGCTGCTGGAGCAGGCGCAGGAGCAGGGCCTGGTGGTGATGACCACCCGCGAGACCGCCTTTACCGCCTGTGGGCTTTTGTATCAGGCCGGGCTGCGCGGCGTGCCCATCGAATGGCCGGAAAACGAGGCGCAGAAATGACGGCCTTGATTCATCAGGAATACCCCATCGCCGCCGAGGATTATACCCGCGCGGGCGAGGCCTCGGCCGATATCAAGCGCAGGCTCAAGCAGCTGGGCGTGTCCAGCATGGTGCTGCGCCGCGTGGCCGTGGCCAGCTATGAGGTGGAGCTGAACCTGGTAATCCACTCCCGCGGCGGCGTGCTGACCCTGGAGGTGGAACCCGACCGCGTGCGGCTGGTATCGCGCGATGTGGGGCCGGGCATCCCGGATGTGGAGCTGGCCATGCGCGAGGGCTATTCCACCGCCAATGAGGAGGCGCGCAGCCTGGGCTTTGGCGCGGGCATGGGCCTGCCCAATATGAAGCGCAACGCCGATCAGTTTGCCATTGAAAGCGCGGTGGGCGTGGGCACGACGATTGAAATGAGCTTCTGTCTGCAATAAATATCCATACGCTTTGACGCTGCTATGAAAGGGAATTAAACATCATGGATGCTCCCAAGCGTTATCATTCCGTGCAGCTGGATAAAAGCCGCTGCAAGGGCTGCACCAACTGCCTGATGCACTGCCCTACCGAGGCCATCCGCGTGCGCGACGGCCGTGCGCATATCATCGCCGAGCGCTGCATTGACTGCGGCGAGTGCATCCGCATCTGCGATTATCACGCCAAGGTGGCCGTGACCGATAAATTTGATACCATCAAGGCCTTCCGTTATGCCATCGCCCTGCCCGCGCCCTCGCTGTACGGGCAGTTCCGCAACCTGCAAAGCGTGCAGCCGGTGCTGTCAGCGCTGAAAAAGATCGGCTTCGACGATGTGTTTGAGGTGGCGCGCGGGGCGGATATCGTCAGCCGCGCCATCGCCCAGAAGCTGCGCGAGCCCAACCTGCCCCGGCCGCTGATCTCCTCCGCCTGCCCGGCGGTGGTGCGCCTGATTCAGGTGCGCTTTCCCGATCTGATTCCCCACATTGTGGACGTCCGCCAGCCCATGGAGGTGGCGGCGATGATCGCGCGCACGGAGTTTTGCAAAAAGCATAACTGCGAGCCGGCCGATGTGGGCGTGTTCTTTATCACCCCCTGCCCGGCCAAGATGACGGCCATCCGCTCGCCCATTGGCCAGCAGAAATCCTGCGTGGACGGGGCTATCTCCATGATGGAGATTTACGGCTTGCTGCGCCCCTATATTTCGCAGAACGCGGAGGATGTGGAGGCCGAGGCGACCTCCTATGGCATCGGCTGGGCGGCCTCCAATGGCGAGGCCAAGGCGGTGTGCCCGGATAACTCGCTGGTGGTGGACGGCATAGAAAATTGCAGCCGCGTGCTGGAGGAAATTGAAAACAACAAGCTCAGCGACCTGGTGTTCTTTGAGGGCAACGCCTGCACGGGCGGCTGCGTGGGCGGGCCGCTGACCTTTGAAAACAACTATGTGGCCAAGAACGCCATCCGCAAGCTGGTGGATAACGCCCGCCAGCAGCGCCCCGAGCGCCCGGCGCAGAGCGTGCCGGCCTCGATGATGACCAAGTATCCGCTGTATATGGACGCGCCCATCCTGCCCAACAGCGCCATCCAGCTGGACAGCGATATCACCGTGGCGCTGGATAAGATGGAGCGCATCAACCAGATATTGCAGGATCTGCCCGGCTATGACTGCGGCTCCTGCGGCTCGCCCACCTGCCGAACCTTTGCCGAGGATATCGTGTGCGGCTATTGCAACGAGATGTTCTGTATCCATAAGCTCAAGGATCGCCTGAAGGTGATGGCGCAGCAGATGGTGGAGCTGGCGCAGATGAAGCGCGAGTGACGCAAAAACAACATAAAAAAGCCTGAGCAGTTTATCGGTTTGCTCAGGCTTTTTATGACGCCTTTTTTCTTTTATTCCGCGCAGTGGTTCCAGTCAAAGCCCACGCCGTTTAGCAGCTGGCGGGCAATGAACATGCAGCCCGTCTGGTTGGGATGCACGCGATCCCAGGCAATGTTGCAGGGATGCATGTGCTGGAACAGCCCATCCCAGGCAGCTTGCAGATCGATGCAGGGCAGGCGGTACTTTGCGGCCAGATCGCGGATGACCGCGCCGTACTCGTCCATCCGCGCGCGCATGGGATCGCTTTGATTTGGCTCCATGAAATACGGGGTCATCAGCACCATGCCCTTGACGTGGGGCAGCGTGCGCTGAATCAGCGATTCGCAGTTGCGCGCGTATTCGTCGGGCAAAACGTGCGTTTCGGGCATTTGCGGCTGATCGAATTGCCGCCAAACATCGTTGATGCCAATGAGCATGCACACCCAATCCGGGCGCAGATCCATTACATCCGTTTGCCAGCGGGCGATTAGATCGCGTGTCTGGTTGCCGCTGACGCCTATGTTGATCACGCGCAGCGCAAGCTCAGGGTATACGCTGCCCAGCAGCGCGCCCGCGCAGGCCACATAGCTGGTGCCCCAGGCGTTGCGCAGCCCCTCGCCCACGGGACGCTTGCGCTCATAATCCGAAATGGAGTCGCCGATGAACAGCACGGTGTCGTTCTTCTGAAACAGCATGGTATTACGTCCTTTCTGCATGAAAAACACGCCGTATATAGGCGTGTTGTGCTTGTGAAAGAGCAAAGGTAACTTGAGCAGCGATGTATACGGTTATTCGTCGCTGAGTTCATCCAGAATATCGCCGTCGGAATCGAAATTGGTTTTGACCACCTCGATCAGCTGCTCCATCAGCTCCTGCTCCACCGGCTCAAATTCCTCGATTTCCTCGCCGTCCTCATCCACGCTCTCGGTCACCTTCATCACATAGAACATGACCTCGTCCAGATTGGGGTTGGGCTCCTCGATGTCGTCGCTGAGCAGCACATATTCTTCGCCGTTGTAGAAAAAGTAGTGGTTTACGCGCAGAATCAGGCGGTTGCCTTCCTCATCTACGCCCTCTACGATGTCCAGACGTTCTTCTTCAGACATGGGTTTTGCTCCCTTCTTATCTTAGTGGTCGATGCGGTCGCAATCGGGCACGCGCTCCAATTCGCCCACATGCGGGCAATCCAGGCGCGGATTCAGCCCAGCAGGGCGGGCCACATAGCGCACGGCGTTGCGGATGACGGTGCGCACATACTCGTTTTCGTTGTAGGTGGGGTAGGTCTCGTGGCCGGGCTGGAAGTAGAATACCTTGCCGTAGCCGCGGCGCCATACGCAGCCGCAGCGGAAGATCTGGCCGGACTGGAACCACGCGGACAGCACCAGCTCGTCCGGGGTGGGCACGTCAAAGTGCTCGCCGTACATTTCCTCATGCTTTACCTCAAAGTAGGCGGGCAGCCCCTTGGCGATGGGATGCACGGGATCGATGACGAAGACGCGCTCACGCTCGCCCACCTCGTTCCAGGTAAGGGAGCAGGTGGTGCCCATCAGGCGCATAAAGGGCTTGGACTTGTGGCCGGAGTGCAGCACGATCAGGCCCATGCCGGAGAGCACGTGCATCTGCACCCGCTTGGCTACCTCGTCGGGCACCAGATGGTGGCGTACATGGCCCCACCATACCAGCACATCAGTATCGGCCAGCACTTCCTCGGTCAGGCCGCACTCGGGATCATCCAGCGTGGCGGTGCGAACGGTGACGTCCTCGCATTCCAGCATGCGCTTGATAGCCATGTGCAGGCCGTCCGGGTATACGGCGGCGGTGCGGGGATCGTTTTTTTCATGATAGAATTCATTCCATACGGTTACGCGGATCATGGCAATCTGCCTCCTTCATCGCATTACGTATACCTATTATAGCAGATCTTGCGCAAAAGCACGATACATTTTGCGCTAATTAAGGGACAAAAAGCGCTCAATTCGCGCGACAGCCCGGCGGGCGGCCAGACAAACCAAAATTTCCATTTTTCGGGATGAAAACCCGCCGGTTCGCCGTCTTTATAGATGAAGACCAATCCGAAGGGATGCGAAACCCATGAAGAGCAGGCGCTTTCTTTCCGCGTTTTTGTGCGCTGTGCTGGCGCTCACCCTGCTGACCCCTGCGGCGCTGGCCAATTCCTGGGGGCTGAAAAGCGGGATGATACTAAACGCTGTATCCAAAACCCATGATTACGATGAATACACCGCCCTGGCGCAATTGAAGCTGCCGGACGGCGAGGTGGCTGTGATGGCCAGCCGGTATCACGCCGTGCTGCTGTATGCCTACAAATCCAATGGCAAAACGCGGCTGGATGTGTATCACACCGCCGTCAAACAGCCCGACGAGCGCGGCTTTAAGCTGGTCAAGCTTACGCGTGATGACTACGACTTTATTCTGGAATACAGCGATCTGTCGCTGCAATTTCGGCCGTATGGTCTGAATGGCTTTTCACTGGAAAGCGGCAGAATCGGCGAATTGACCTTGCAAGCGGGCAGCCCGAACACCGAGCAGACCATCTGGCTGACGTGCAGCGATGGTGAAAATACCGTCGATTGGTTTGTCGCGGACGAGGGCGTTCTCACCCTCACGCAGCTGAACCTGCGCCTGTTCCCGCGCACGATGGAGGAGCTGGGCGCCATCATGGAGCTGAAAAGCATCGTTGCCCCACAGTGCGAAATCTTTGGCTTGGGCGATGGCGAGGAGGTGCCCGGCGATGCGGGCGCATCCACCGTGCCGGTATATAGCGCGCCCAGCGAAAGCAGCGTGCGCTTTGCCAAGGGCAAGGCCAGCGTCAACCTGCGCGCGCCCGTTAAATTCTATGGCTTAAGCCGGGACGAAAGCTGGATGCTGGTTGAATATGAGGTCAGCGATCGAACCAGCCGCTTTGGCTATGTCAAGCGCAGCGAGCTGCCGCGCAGCATGGCGCAAACGCAAACCATGATCTTTTCCAGCATCGATATGCCGGTGACAATCACGAAGGATACCTATCTGACGGACGATCCCAACGTATCCCAGTATCACCAGATGACCCTCAAGGCAGGCGACGGCGTGCGGCTGTTGGGGCTGCAGGGCGCGTTCTACGCCTATATCGAAACCACCCTGGACGGCAAGACGGTGCGCGGCTTTGTGCCAGCCGCCTGCGTGCGCTATCCCTTGCCCACCGAGGAAGCGCCTGAGATCGCCGCCCGGCTGGTGGGCGATTGGGAAAGCAATGGCGGCGGCGAGGTGCTGGGCATTTATACCGCCTTTCTGACGGATGGGCGTATGCTGATGGACTGGCTGCCGCAGGCAAAAAAGGAAACGCTTTCAGCGCAGGAGCGCAGCTTGTACGGCGTGCCGTCATGGAGAACCTATCAGGTGTACAAATCCACCGAGCGTGAGCACGCGGGCTTCCGGGGCGAATATGCGTATATTCTGGTGCTTCGCAGCCTTGCGGGCTATATTACCAATTTCTACGCGCTGGACTTTGATACGGACGAGGCTGGCCGCGAGACGTTTGCCCTTTACTTTGGCGACGGCGGAGGCAACTACGCGCGCTATGAAGGCGGCGCAAGCCAATAAGCCGACAATTACCGCCAGGCAAAGGCTTAACCAAAGGAGGAGGATTTTGATGAGAAGCGGGCGCGTGATTTCCATCATCGTGTGCGCAGTCCTGCTTTTTTCCCTGCCCGTGCCCGCCGCGTTGGCGGATAACGTGTGGAACCTGCCAGACGGCATGCTGCTCAAGGCCGTACGGGAGAATGAGCGCTACAACGGCTATTCCGCCCTGACCTATCTGAAAATTCAGGACAGCGCGGCGGCTGTAATGGCCAATCGCGAGCACGCGCTGCTGCTGTTTGCCTGCAAGGAAAATGGCAAAACCGTGCTGCTGGAATGCCATGCCGCCGTTCGGCAGCCGGGCGAAACGGACTACAAAAAAGTCCAGCTTGTGGGAAACGGCGACGGCTATATGCTGTGCTATCCGGGAACAACGCTGCACATTGCGCGCCAGGGTACGCGGTTCTATCTGGACAGCGTGTATCTGGACACCCTGACCATGCTGCCCTTTGAGCGCAACGGCAAGGCCGGATGGTATTTGTGCAATGACGGCAGCGCGGCGCTCAGCTGGCATCCCGGCCAAAGCGATACGGAGCCTTTGCCCTTTGAGCAGGTGAACCTGCGTTTCTTCCCGCGCACGCTGGCCGACATTGCCGTGCTTCAGGCGCTGGATGACGCGCAAGTGCCCGCATTGCCCGGCGGCGAAAGCATCAGCCTGCCTGCGGCAGGGGAGCTTGCCCCGGTATACAGCGCGCCAGGCGACGGCAGCGTGCGCTTTGCGGACGGCAAGGCCAGCGTTGATCTGCGCAGCCCCTTTACGCTGCTGGGCTTCACGCCGGACGGCGAATGGGCGCTGATATCCTATGAGATCAGCGCGCAGGCCAGCCGCATCGGTTATATAAACGGTGAGCTATTGGACGGCCTTTCCCAGCGGAGCACGCTCTCGCTGGCCAGCCTGCCCGTCTCGGTCACGCAGGATACCTGCCTGACCGACGATCCGGACGTATCGCAGGCCGCGCGGATGCAGTTGAAGGCTGGCGATTCAGCAACGCTGCTGGCGCTGCATGGCCCATGGTACGCCTATGTGGAGACCATGCTGGAGGGTCAGGCTGTACGCGGCTTTGTGCCCCGCGCCTGCCTGCGCTGCCCGGCGCTTACCGAGGAAGCTCCCGAGGCGGCGGCACGGTTGGTGGGCGAATGGGAATTTATCGGCGGCGGCGAAATGCTGGGGGATTATGTCAATTTCCAATCAGACGGGCGCGCTGCGGCCAACTGGGTGCCGCCAGCAGAGATGGAGAAGCTTTCGGATGCAGAGCGCGAGGAATACGGCGAGCCGGGATGGGCGACCTATCAGGTTTATCAATGCACCGAGCGTGAAACCGCCAATTATTGGAGCGGGTGCGAGTATATCCTGGTTATTCGCAACGATGCGGGCTACATCGTAGGCCTCTATGGGCTGATATTCAATACTGCCGAGGATGGCCGCGAGTCCTTTGCCCTTTACTTTGGCGAGGGCGGAGGCAACTACGCGCGTTATGATGGCGGCACAAGTCAATAAGCTGAAAAGCGTTATTAGGCAAAGGTTCAATTAAAGGAGGATTTTCATGAAAAGCAGACGGTTCATTTCCATTTTCCTGTGCGTGACGCTGCTGCTGACCCTGCCTGCGCCCGCCGCGCTGGCCAACGGCTGGGGGCTCAAGCGCGGACTGATGCTCAATGCCGTATCCAAAACCCATGATTACGATGAATACTCTGCGCTGGCGCAGCTCAAGGTGCAGGACGGCGAGGTGGCCGTGATGGCCAGCCGCTACCATGCGGTGCTGCTGTTTGCCTATGAATTTAACGGCAAAACGCGGCTGGACGCCTATCATACCGCCGTCTTGCAGCCCGATGAAAAGGGCTATAACAAGGTAAAGCTCCAGCGCAGGGATCCCGGCTTCGTGCTTCAGTACAGCGATATGGAGCTTTACTTTACGCCGCTGCTGAGCAACGAGATGCTGACCTATATCCTGGAATCCGGAACCATCGGCAGCCTGACCCTGCAGGCGGGCGGCGAAAACAGCGAGCTGACCAGCTATCTGACGGTCAGCGACGGCAAAAACAGCGTGAAGTGGTACGGCTGGCAGCACGCCACGCCCTCCCTGGCGGAATTCAACCTGCGCCTGTTCCCGCGCACGATGGATGAACTGGGCGCAATGCGCGAGCTGATCCATGTGGTTGCGCCGCAGTTTGTGGACTATGAGCTGTATTCAGCCGATGAGATGCCCGGCGACGCAGGCGCGGCCACCGTGCCGGTGTACAGCGCGCCAGGCGACGGCAGCGTGCGCTTTGCCAAGGGCAAGGCCAGCGTCAACCTGCGCGAGCCGGCCAAGTTCTATGGCTTTACGCAGGATGGCAATTGGGCGCTGGTCGAATACACGGTCAGCGATCGAACCAGCCGCTTTGGCTATGTCAGGCGCAGCGAGCTGCCCAGCAGCGTGACCTGGAAATATAACATTTCCAGCATCGATATGCCGGTGACGGTCACGCAGGATACCTTCCTGACGGACGATCCCAACGTATCCCAGTATCGGCAGATGACGCTGAAGGCGGGCGGCAGCGTGCGGCTGCTGGCGCTGTATGGCGCATGGTACGCCTATGTGGAAACCACGCTGGAGGGCAAAACCGTGCGCGGCTTTGTGCCCCGCGCCTGCCTGCGCTGCCCCCTGCCCACCGAGGAGGACCCCGAGGTGGCGCAGCGGCTGCTGGGAGAGTGGCAATGCAGCGGCGGCGGCGAGATGCTGGGGGACTATGTCACCTTCCAGCCGGACGGGCGCGCCGCGACCAGCGGCCTGCCGCTGGAGAGAATGAAGACGCTTTCGCCCCAGGAGCGGGCGGAATACGGCGAGCCTGTATGGGAAGGCTATCAGGTTTACAAATCCACCGCGCGCGAGCGCGCGAACTTCTGGAACGAGTGCGCGCATATCCTGGTCTTCCGCGATGACACCGGGTATATCAGCGGCTTCTATGGGCTGATGCTTGATACGGACGAGGAGGGGCGCGAGGCGTTCTCCGTCCTGTTCGGCGAGGGCGGAGGCGGATACACGCGCTATGACGGCGACGGCGGCGAGGGCGTGAACGGCTGAAAACGCCGATGCGAGAATAAAACAGCTTTTGATCAACGGAGTTGTCCGGATGGCCCTTCATCCGGACAACTCTTTGTTTTTTCCTTTGTTTGCAGCATTGAAAACAAGCGCAAAAAATGTTACAATTCAACCGAGCAAACTGGGAGGTGGACTGTTATGGGTCTGCAATTTGACGCGAAAACCGGCCTGCCGCTGCAATTGTGCTGCGGCGCGTGGAAAAAGCCCGCGGGGCACCTGCAGGGCATCGCCATGGATGACGAGGGCCGCTATATGTATTATTCCTTTACCGACCGGCTGATCAAGGCTGATATGCGCACGGGCGAAATTGTCGGCTCCGTCACCGGCCTGCTGGCGGGCGGCATTTATGGCGGCGGCGCGCATATGGGGTGCCTGGCCTACCATGAAGGCAAGGTGTATGGATCGCTGGAATACAAGGCCGCCGAAAAATTTTATGTGGCGGTGTTTGACTGCGCGGCCATTACCCGCATGGATATGGACTATAAAACCCCCGGCGTGATGACTGCCATGTATATGGACGAGGTGGTGCGCGATTATGTGTGCGAGCTGTCCGCGGGCGAGCATAACAACGCGCCGGATTCCATGGGGCACCGCTTCGGCTGCTCGGGCATCGACGGCATTACCTTCGGTCCCGTGCCCGGCGAAAAGGAGCGGGGCGTGCGCATGCTGCTGTCCTATGGCATCTACAGCAATCCCCAACGGCAGGATAACGACTACCAGGTGCTGCTGGCCTTTGATCCCAAGGACTTCGCCGCCGAGCCCTTTGACCAGAACCATCCGCACACCGTCGGCCCGCGGCTGGATCGCAAATTCTTTGTCTACACCGGCAACACCACCTATGGCGTGCAGAACCTGGAATACGACCGCGACACCGGCGATTACTGGATGATCGTGTACGAGGGCAAAAAGCCGCAGTTTCCCAACGGCCCGGTCTATCTGGTGGACGGCGCGGCCGCGCCCGTGTGGCAGACGCTGCGGCTGGGGGACGATCCCGAATATGCCGGCATGCGCGGCGAGGTGCTTGCCCTCAGGCACGCGGGCGTGCTGCATGAGGCAAGCGGCGTGTGGTATCTGCCCAACCGCCCCGATAAGGCCGATACGGGCTTTATCTCCCTGGGGGAGGATACCTTCTACGCCGCCACCAATGCCAAGCTCGAGGATAAGCAGACGGGCACCGTGCGTCTGCTGCATCTCAATCGTCAGGATTACAGCTTTGCCCCCGTCAATGGTATTGAAAATTAAAGGGCGGCATGATATAATCCGATGTGTAAATCGGTGAAGCATATATCCCGGATTGCCGGGATGGAAAGACGAGGAACCCGAATGCGTCATCGCAGCGCAAAGCTGTTGGCTTTGCTATTATGCATACTGCTTGCCTGTTCGGTGCTGGGCGGCTGCGCCCAAGCCGAACCGCAAAAATACAGCACGTCATTTTTTGATGTGTTCGATACCGTAACGACCATCATCGGCTATGCCGACAGCCAGGAGACCTTCGATCGCGTGGTCGGCGAGGCGCGGCAGCAGTTTGTGCGCTATCATCAGGTGTTTGATGGGTACAACGCCTATGACGGCGTGCATAACCTCTACTATGTAAACCAGAACGCTGCAAGCGGCCCTGTGTCTGCCGAGCCGGAGCTGATGACATTGCTTGCCTGGATCCGCGATTTGCAGCCCTCGCTGGAGGGCCGCGTTAACGTGGCCATGGGCGCGGTGCTGCGCCTGTGGCATGACGCGCGCGAGGCGGGCGTGCTCCTGCCCGATGAGGCGGCGCTGCGCGAGGCCGCGGGCCATGTGGATATGAGCCAGGTGATCCTGGACGAGCAGGCGGGCACGGTGTACTTTGCCGATCCTGAATTGTCGCTGGATCTGGGCGCGGTGGCCAAGGGCTACACCGCCGAGCGTGTGGCGCAGTGGATGCTGGACAGCGACATGCCCTCCTTCATCATCAGCGCGGGCGGCAATGTGCGCTGCGGGCAAAAGCCGCTGGACGGCCGCGACCGCTGGGGCGTCAGCATTCAGGATCCCGGCCCCGCCGACGGCCTGCCCGGCACGGGCTATATGGACGTGCTGTACCTGACCAACCTGTCCGTCGTTACCAGCGGCGATTATCAGCGCTATTACACGGTGGACGGCGTGCGGTATCATCATCTGATCGATCCCGATACCCTGTATCCCGGCCAGCACATGCGTGCCGTCACCATCGTCACCCAGGATTCCGGCCTGGCCGACGCGCTGAGCACCGCGGTGTTCCTGATGCCCTACGAGCAGGGACGCGCCTTTGTGGAAGCGCTGGACGGCGTGGAAGCCTATTGGGTGCTGCTGGACGGTAGCGTGCAGTGCACCGATGGCCTGCGCGCCATGCTGGCCTCGCAGGGCGCATCCTCCAGGAATTAAGGGGGGCGCGGATGAATTTATACCTATTAGAAGACCTGCCGCCGCTTTCGCAGGATACCGCCGTGTGCCTGGGCACCTTCGATGGGGTGCATCTGGGGCATCAGGTGCTGGCACGGCAAACCGTGCAGGCCGCCCGGCAGGAGGGGCTGATCCCCTGCGCGTATACCTTTGACGTCCCGCCCGCCAGCGTGCTGGGCGCGGGCAAGGAGGATATCCTGACGGATATCCATCAAAAGGCCGCGCTGCTGGGCGCATGCGGCATCGACACGGTGGTGTACAGCCGCTTTAACCGCCATGTGGCGCAGGAAAGCGCCGAAGAATTCTTTGACCTGCTGCGCACGCGCCTGCGCGCACGGCATATCGTCATCGGCTTTCATTATCATTTCGGCCAGTTCGCCCGGGGCGACGCGGCCTTAATGCAATCCCTCTGCGATGCTGCGGGCGTTCGCCTGACGGTGGTGCCGCCCGTGCGCACGGCGGAGGGAGAATTGGTGTCCAGCACGGCCATTCGCGCGCGCCTGCGCGCGGGGGATCGCCTGGGCGCCCAATCAATGCTCAATCGCACCCTCACCGAGGGGGAAGAACGATTGCTTGGAGGAAGAGAAGCATGAACAAGAAACTGCCTGCCTGGATTGTGCTGACGGTGATCTGCCTGGTGGCCGCGCTGGCCCTGGCCTTCACCTACAACGGCACCAAGGATCGCATCGCCCAGCAGGAAGAAGCCAAGACCGTGGCCGTGCGCCAGGCGCTGCTGCCTGCCGCCGCCAGCTTTGAGGCGGTGGACGGCTCCGAGGTGTACCGCGGCGTGGACGCCAACGGCGCCGCCGTGGGCTATGTGACGGTCAATACCGTCAAGGGCTTTGGCGGCGATGTGGAAATCAGCGTGGCTGTCGATCCTGAAGGCGTCATTCAGGGTATCAGCGTCGGCGGCGCAAACTTCAAGGAAACCGCGGGTCTGGGCGCCAAGTCCAAGGAGCCTGCCTTTACCGAGCAGTTTGCCGGCAAAACCGCGCCCGTGGCGCTGAAGAAGAACGGCGGCGAAATCGACGCGATTACCGCCGCTACCATCACGTCCAGCGCCGTTGTGCGCGGCGTGAACGATGCTGTGACCATGCTGGCCGAAAAGGCGGGCTTCACCATTCAGCAGGCCGCCTCTGCCGTGGAGGAAAAGGGCAACGGCCGCTATGCCACCGAGAAGCAGGGCTTCGCAGGCCCCGTGTATGTGGAGCTGGCGCTGGACGGCGAGGGCAAGATCACTGAGATCGCCATCGGCGACGATCGCTTCAGCGAGACCAGCGGCTTTGGCGCGAAGGCTCGCGAGGAGGCCTTCTACGGCCAGTACATCGGCAAGACCGGTCAGTTGACCCTGGGTCAGGATATCGACGAGATCTCCGGCGCGACCATCACCAGCACCGCCGTCAACGATGCGGTCAACCTGATCCTGCTGTATGTTAACGATCCTGCCGCGTATGCTGCCCAGCAGAGCGCCGAGCCCGTCAACGTGGGCATTCCCGAGGGCGCGCAGGCGTATACTGCTCAGGCCAAGGGTCTGACCGGCACCTTCCCCGTGTCCATCTCCGTGGATGAGCAGGGCATGGTCAGCGGCATTGCGGTGGAGGATTCCGAATCCGCCAACGACGCGGCCTTTGTGCAGCGCGTGCAGAACGATACCGCGTTCCTCAGCCAGTTCATCGGCCAGGCCGCGCCCTTTGACGAGGCGGCCATCGATACCGTGACCGGCGCGACGGTGAGCAGCAAGGCTGTGATCGCCGCCGTGAACCAGGCCTACAATGCGGCCATGGGCATTGCCGAGCCGACCGCCGCGCCCACGGCGGAGCCGACCGAGGTTCCCACTCAGTCCACTGTGGCCGAGCCTGCCGAGGGCACCGTGGTGTCCGCGCAGGGCAAGGGTCTGACGGGCGAGTTCCCGGTGAATGTGACCGTGGACGAAAGCAACGCCATCGTGAAGGTGGAGCTGGGCGACAGCAGCACCGACATGGATGCGAGCTTCCTGAACATGGTTAAGACCGACGCGAATTATCTCAATCAGTTTGTCGGCAAGACCGCGCCTGTGGACGAAGCGTCCATCGACGTGGTGGCCGGTGCGACCGTGAGCAGCAAGGCGGTTGTTGCCGCTGTGAACGCCGCCTTCGCCAGCCAGGGGGAGTAAGCCATGTACGAGGTACTTGAGAATATTCTGACGCAGGTTACCCAGTACAGCATCCTGATTCTGGAGATTGTGGGCGTGGTCATCATCATGGCCACGGCTGTGCGCTGCATGATCGCGGGGATCAAGCGCAACCGCACCGTGCCGCTGATGCTGGGCAAGGGCATCGCGCTGGCGCTGGAATTTATGCTGGCCAGCGAGGTGCTGCGCACCGTGGTAAACCCGGACACCAAGGATCTGATCGCCGTGGGAGCAACCGTGCTGCTGCGCGGCGCGATGACCGTGCTGATCCACTGGGAAAGCAAAAACGAGGAGTCCCATGAGGCCAGGCAGGCCAATTCCGAGCAGGAGGCTGCATGCGCAAAAAAGAAATCCTGATTGTGGCGGGAATCCTCCTGCTGGCGGTGGTAAGCCTGGCGGCTTATCGCCTGCTGGGCAGGGGGAAGACCGCGACAGGCAAGATAAACGTCTATGTAAACGGCGCGCTCTACGCCAGCGAACCCCTGCGCCCCGGACAGACCCTGACCGTGACGCAGCAGGACGGCAGCACCAATGTGATCCGCATGACGGAGGGAGGCTTCTATATGGAATCCTCCACCTGCCATAACCAGCTGTGCGTGCAGCAGGGTGAGGTCACGCGGGATAACTGGAGCAGGCGCGCGCTGGGCGCGCACATCCTGTGCCTGCCCAACCGCGTGGACGCGGAGCTGGAGGTGGAGGCGGCAGCCTCCCCGGTGGAGGCGCCGGACGCATAGACATCCCGGTTTACCCAACAAGCAAGGCAGAAAGAACCATTAAATAAAAGGTGGGATCGCAGTTGAAAGCAACATTCCGCGGGGGCGTACACCCGGCGCACGGCAGCAAGGCCCAGACCCAGGGCCTGGCCACGCGCAGCTTTGTTTCCGATACGGTGCGCATCATCATGAACATGAACATCGGCGCGCCGTCCCAGCCCTGCGTAGCCAAGGGCGACCATGTGAAAATCGGCCAGGTCATCGGCGAGCCGGTGGGCTTCCTGGGCCTGCCGGTGCATGCCAGCGTGTCGGGCGAGGTGGTATCGGTGGAGCCGATTCCCTACCTGTCCGAGCAGCCGGCCATGTGCGTAACCATTCATAACGATTTTGCGGACGAGTGGGTGGAGCTTCATCCCCTGGGCAGCGTGGAAACCGTGGATCCCGCGCTGATCATCCCCGCCATCAAGAACGCAGGCATCTGCGGCCTGGGCGGCGCGTCCTTCCCCACGCACGTCAAGCTGTCCATTAAGCCCGAGCAGAAGTGCGATTGCATCATCGCCAACGGCGCTGAGTGCGAAACGCACCTGACCTGCGACCATCGCCTGATGCTGGAAAACCCCGTCCGCGTGGTGGACGGCCTGCGCGCCGCCATGCGCGCCATCAATGTGAAGGAAGGCATCATCGCCATCGAGGATAACAAGCCCGATGCGATCGAGGCCATGCGCAAGGCCTGCCAGGGCCGCGAGGGCGTGCGCGTGCAGGTGCTGAAAACCAAGTACCCCCAGGGCGGCGAAAAGCAGCTGATTGAGGCCGTGACCGGCCGTCAGGTGCCCAGCGGCGGCCTGCCCATCCAGGCGGGCGTGATCGTGATGAACGTGGCCACCTGCGCGGCGGTTGCCGACGCTGTGATCGACGGCAAGCCCCTGGTGGAGCGCATTGTCACCGTCACCGGCGCTGTGCGCCAGCCTGCCAACCTGCGCCTGCGCATCGGTACCATCACCGAGGATATCATCGGCGAGTGCGGCGGCTTCAGCGGAGACGTGGGCAAGGTGATCTTCGGCGGCGCGATGACGGGCATGTGCGCGCCCAACACCTCCATCCCCATCGCCAAGGCCACCGGCGGCATTCTGGTGCTGGATAAGCAGGACGCTGCCAGCGTGGAGGAAGGCCCCTGCCTGCGCTGCGGCAAGTGCGTGGAGGTGTGCCCCATCGGGCTGCACCCGCTCAAGATCAAGATCGCCGCGGACGCCGATCGCATCGACGAATGCAAGCGGCTGCATGTGCTGGATTGCACGCTGTGTGGCAGCTGCTCCTTCATCTGCCCTGCGCACCGCTGGCTGACCGCCTCGTTCAAGGTGGCTAAACAGAAGCTCGCCGCTCAGGCGAAAAAAGGAGGCAGCGGAAAATGAGCCTGATTCTCTCTCCCGCCCCGCACGTGCGCACCAAAAATACCACGCAGCGGCTGATGCTTAACGTTGTGATTTCGCTTCTGCCCTGCGCTGCGGCGGGTATCTATTACTTTGGCCTGCGCGCGGCGATTGTGCTGGCCGTGTCGGTGGTTTCCGCCGTGCTGGCGGAGCTGGTGTGGCAGAGGCTTGCCCATCAGACCGTGCGCATCAACGACTTTTCCGCCGTGGTCACGGGCCTGCTGCTGGGCCTGTGCATCACCCCCTCCGCCCCCTGGTGGATGGTGATGATCGGCGCGTTCTTTGCCATCATCGTGGTCAAGCAGCTCTTCGGCGGCATTGGCGATAACTTCCTCAACCCCGCCCTCACGGCCCGTGCCGTGCTGCTGGCCTCCTGGCCCGCGCTGATGACCACCCACTGCACGCCCTTTGACGCTGTGACCAGCGCCACGCCCTTGATGACGGGCGAGGCCAGCACTATGCAGCTGCTGCTGGGCGATGTGCCCGGCGCCATCGGCGAAACCTGCAAGGTGGCGATCCTGCTGGGCTTTGTGTACCTGCTGGTTACGCAGACCATCCGCTGGGAAATTCCCGTGTTCACCGTGGCCGCAGCCGCGCTGCTCAGCTGGGCGCTGGGCCTGGATCCCCTGACTACCGTGCTGTCCGGCGGCCTGCTCTTTGGCGCGGTGTATATGGCCACTGACTATGTGACCAGCCCGCTCAACCGCTGGGCGCAGATCGTCTATGCCATCGGCATCGGCGTGATCGTGGTCATTATCCGCAAGTTCGGCGCGTATCCCGAAGGCGTTACCTACGCCATCCTGCTGATGAACATTGCCGCGCCGCTGCTGGATCGCGTGATGCCCCAGAAGATTTACGGCTGCCGCAAGGCCCGGAAGGAGGCCAAATAAACCATGAGCAATGAAAAACGCGGCCTGGGCCGCATCTTTATGAACGGCGTGCTGACGGAAAACCCCACCTTCCGTCTGGTGCTGGGCACCTGCCCCACGCTGGCCGTTACCACCAGCGCCATCAACGGCCTGGGCATGGGTGCGGCGGCCACCTTTGTGCTGCTGGGCAGCAACATGGCCATCTCCGCCCTGCGCAAGGTGATCCCCGATAAGGTGCGCATCCCCGCCTTTATCGTCATCATCTGCACCTTCGTTACCATCATTCAGTTGCTGATGCAGGCCTTCCTGCCCTCCCTGTATGAGAGCCTGGGCATCTTCATTCCCCTGATCGTGGTAAACTGCATCATCCTGGCGCGCGCCGAGGCCTTTGCCAGCAAGAATCCCGTGCTGGATTCCGCGGTGGACGGCCTGGGCATGGGCGCGGGCTTCACGCTGGCGCTGACGCTGATCGGCTCCATCCGTGAGCTTGTCGGCAACGGCTCCATCTTCGGCATCAGTCTGCTGGGCGCGTCCTATCAGCCCATGCTGCTGATCATCCTGCCTGCCGGCGGCTTCCTGGTGTTCGGGTCGCTGCTTGGTATCATCAATGCCATCGGCAACAAGCGTAAGAAGGGGGCGAAGGCATGAATATCTGGCTGTTCCTGATCAGCTGTGTGCTGACCAACAACTTTATCTTCAGCAAGTTCCTGGGCTGCTGCCCCTTCCTGGGCGTATCCAGCAAGGTGGAAACGGCCGCCAGCATGGGCATCGCCGTCACGTTCGTAATGACCCTGGCCTCGCTGTTTGCCTATATGGTAAACGCCTGGATCCTGGTGCCCCTGCACCTGGAATATATGCAGACCATCGCCTTCATCCTGGTAATTGCCTCGCTTGTGCAGTTTGTGGAAATGTTCCTCAAAAAGTCCATGCCGGCGATCTACTCGGCGCTGGGCATCTACCTGCCCCTGATCACCACCAACTGCGCGGTGCTGGGCGTGGCTACCCTGAACGTGACCAACCAGTACAATATGCTCTACAGCGTGCTTAACGGCACCTTCTCGGCGCTGGGCTTCCTGCTGGCGATCGTGCTGATGGCCGGCGTGCGTGAGCGCCTGGAGAGCAGCAAGATTCCCGCCTGCATGAAGGGCTTCCCCATCAGCCTGGTATCCGCCGGTTTGATGGCCATCGCCTTCATGGGCTTCAGCGGCTTGGTGTAAGGAGGAAAAACGACTATGGCAATTCTTTACGCCGGATTGGTGCTGGGCGGTATCGGATTGGTCTTTGGCCTGATCCTGACCTTTGCCAGCAAGGCTTTCCATGTGGATGTGGATGAGCGCGTGGAGCGGGTGCGTGCCTGCTGCGCGGGCGCGAACTGCGGCGCGTGCGGCTATGCGGGCTGCGACGGCTTTGCCGAAGCCGTGGTGAAGGGCGAAGCGCCGGTGAACGGCTGCAAGCCTGCGGGCGCGGAGGGCGCCAAGAAGATTGCCGCCATCATGGGCGTGGACGCTGGCGCGTCGGAAGAGCGCCAGGTGGCGCGCGTGCGCTGTCAGGGCATCAAGGGCGTGGCCAAGGAGCGCTATACCTACGACGGCTATCGCAGCTGCGCCGTGGCGGCGGGCATCGCGGGCGGCCCCAAGGACTGCCGCTTTGCCTGCATCGGCCTGGGCGATTGCATGGATCACTGCGCCTTTGGTGCGATCACCATGCAGGATGGCGTGGCGCACATCGATGAAGAAAAGTGCACTGCCTGCGGCGCGTGCGTAAATGCCTGCCCGCGCAGCGTGATCGAGCTGCTGCCCGTATCGCAGAGCGTGATCGTCCGCTGCCGCAACAGCGACGTTGCCCGCGCTGCGCGCGCGGTGTGCATGAAGGCTTGCATTGGCTGCGGCCGCTGCAAGAAGGAGTGCCAGTACGACGCCATCGTGGTGGAAAACGGCTATGCGCGTATTCTGCCCGATAAGTGCGTGCGCTGCGGCAGCTGCGCCGCGGTGTGCCCCTGCAACTGCATCACCATCGAATAAGAGATCAAATAATAAAGAAGCCGTCCGGGAAACCGGGCGGCTTTTTGACTGGGGAAAAACAGCTGCCGCCTGCATCTTACGGGCAGAAAAGCGAAAAAAAGCTGGATAGAGGCATTGCATTTTTTGGAAACGTTTGATATAATGCAGTCAGAGAAACATATCATGCGCTTTCATCAGCCGGCCGAACAGCAAGAACAACCGACATGCCACATGCGAACGCTCCAAAGCCAGTTATTCAAAAAAGAAGCAAGTCTATTTTAGCTTTGCTGATGTAAAAGGAGAAATTGTCATGTTCAAAAAGACGCTTGCATTCATGTTGAGCCTGGCCCTGCTGATGCTTCCCTGCTTTGCGTGCGCTATTGAGTCGCTGGCAAATGCTGACTTTGCAGTTTATGAAAAGGAGGCAAGCGCCGAGGAAAGCGTTACGTGGAAGATGATGACAGCTACAGTTTATCTGCCGGTACAGCGCTATCAGCAAACCAACGGCGGCTGGTCTAAGTCTCAGACGTTTTATCCGGCGGTAGCTGAAATCACCTATAAATACTGGACTGCGGTGAATCCCCGCTCAGATACCTGGGAAGGGGGTGCCGAGATAAGTGACGGCTGCCCGATATATGCTGTGCTGGTCACTTTGCCAACCCAGGATTTAGACCTGTCAGTTCAACAGGTTTCAAAACCGAATTACCATTTTACCGCTTGCAGCGATGGTTATTCATTGCAGATTGTTGGGGGAGTTTTCAAAATTACCTATAACAACAAGCTGTATTATAAGACGGATGGAACGCTCGATCATACGGAGAGCACAACCGTCAGCAGAACGCACAATATCACAGTTGCCGGGCCGTAAAAGCATGAACGTATCCCTTCTGGCCGCCAGCATTGCTGGCGGCCTTTTCACATTGTCCTCCGCCCCGCATAGGATGCTTTAGCAATGCGCACTGCGTTGCCAAACCCATCGGAACGGGGGGACGATCTTGCTTGTAGAAATCAACGGGGTATCCAAAACCTATCAGTCTCCCGACAGCGAAATTCATGCGCTGAGGGATATTGCCTTCGGCGTGGCGGAGGGCGAGTTTGTCAGCATCGTGGGGCCGTCCGGCTGCGGCAAATCCACGCTTTTATCCATCATTGCGGGGCTGGACGCGCCCAGCGGCGGCGAGATCCGCGTGGACGGCGAGGCGCTGCGCGGGGTCAGCCGCAAGATCGGCTACATGCCGCAAAAGGATCAGCTGTTTCCCTGGCGCAGCATTTGGGATAACGTAACGCTGGGGCTGGAGCTGCAGCGGCAAAGGGACGGCGCGCATCTGCAGCGCGTAAAGGAGCTGTTGGAGCGCTACGGCCTGGGGCAGTTTGCCCAGCGCGCGCCGGGGCAGCTATCCGGCGGCATGCGCCAGCGCTGCGCGCTGATACGCACCCTGGCTACCGATCCCAGAATCCTGCTGCTGGATGAACCGTTTTCCGCCCTGGATTATCAAACGCGCCTGTCGGTATCGGACGATATCCACAATATCATCCGCCGCGAGGGCAAAACGGCGCTGCTGGTGACGCACGATATATCCGAAAGCGTCAGCATGTCCGACCGCGTGGTGGTGCTGTCCGCCCGGCCGGGCCGGGTGAAGGCCATTCATGATCTGAGCGAGCTGCGCGGGCTTACCCCCATGCAGCGGCGCGATCACGCGCTGTTCCATACCTATTTCAACGCAATTTGGAAGGAGCTGGAGCTAAGTGCCTGAGCAAGCGCATACCATAGAGCGCGCGGCCTATCTGCGCCGCCGCAAGCGGCAGAAGCGCTGGGTGCTGCTGGCCCAGCTGGGATTGCTGATCGGCTTTTTCGCGCTGTGGGAAATCGCCGCGCGGCAGGGCTGGATTGACGATTTTATCATGAGCAGCCCATCGCGCATCTGGAAAACGCTGAAAAACCTGTATGCTTCGGGCGAGCTGTTCCGGCATCTGGGCGCGTCGTGCCTGGAAACGGTGATCGGCTTTACCCTGGGCACGCTGGCGGGCACGGTGATTGCCATCCTGCTGTGGTGGAGCCCCATGCTCTCGCGCATTCTGGATCCGTACCTGGTGGTGCTCAACTCTCTGCCCAAGACCGCCCTGGGGCCGGTATTTATCGTGTGGATGGGCGCGGGCCCGGCGTCCATCATCGCCATGACCCTGGCCATATCGCTGATTGTGACGATCCTGGAGGTGCACAACGGCTTCCTGGCCGTGGATCGGGGCAAGCTCAACCTGATGAAAACCCTGGGCGCAAGCCGCGCGCAGACGCTGCTCAAGCTCGTGCTGCCCGCCAACCTGCCCACCTTTGTAAACGCGCTGAAGGTGAACGTGGGGCTGTCCTGGGTGGGCGTGATCATGGGCGAATTTCTGGTGTCCCGCGAGGGGCTGGGCTACCTGATTGTCTACGGCTCTCAGGTATTCAAGATGGATCTGGTGATGGCGACGGTGCTGCTGCTTCTGCTGTGCGCCGCAGCCATGTATCAGGGCGTGCTTTTCCTTGAAAAGGCGCTGAAAAAACATTTGGGGGTATCCGCATGAGAAAGACTGTGATCCTGCTGCTTGCTCTGTGCCTGCTGTGCGCCGCCGTGCCCGCGCTGGCCGAAGAACCCGTTCGGGTGCGCGTCAGCGAGGTGACGCACTCGGTGTTCTACGCCCCGCAGTACGCGGCCATGGCGCTGGGTTTTTTTGCCGATGAGGGATTGGAAATCGACCTGATGAACGGCGGCGGCGCGGATAAGGTGATGACCAGCGTGCTCACCGGCGAGGTGGATATCGGCCTGGCCGGGCCCGAGGCGTGCATTTATGTGCTGCTGGAGGGCCGCAAGGACGCGCCCAGGGTGTTTGCCCAATTGACGCAGTGCGACGGCTCCTTCATCGTGGGCAGGCAGGCGGAGAATTTTGCCTGGCAGAATTTGCGGGGCAAAACCATCCTCGGCGGCCGCAAGGGCGGCATGCCTGAGATGACGCTGGAATATGTGATGCGCAAAAACGGCGTGATCCCCCATGAGGACGCGACTGTGGATACCTCTGTGCAGTTCAACATGATGGCCGGCGCCTTTGTGGGCGGAGAGGCCGATTATGTGGCGCTGTTTGAGCCCACCGCCACCGAGGTGGAGCTGGCCGGGCAGGGCGTGGTGCTGTGCTCCATCGGCGAGCAGAGCGGCGAAATTCCCTATACCGCCTACTTTGCCGCCCAGAGCTATCTGACCGAAAACGCCGATACCGTGCTGCGCTTCACCCGCGCCATCGCCCGCGGGCAGCAGTGGGTTTACGCGCATACCGACCGCGAGCTGGCTGAGGCCATTGTGGGCTATTTCCCCGATACCTCGGTGGAGGTGCTGGAAAAGGTGGCCGCGCGCTACAAGGGCATCCGCGCCTGGAAGGAAACCCCGGATATGAAGCTGGAGGCGCTGGAGCGCCTGGAAACCGTGATGGAGCAGGCGGGCGAGCTGAGCCAGCGCGTCGCCTATGAAGCGCTGGTGGAAAACGAATTTGCCTATCATGTAATGGCTGAAATGGGGCAAAAATAAGACCGGAAAACCCGGAGCGGGCGAAAATGCGCCGCTTCGGGCTTTTTTGACGTTTAAATCAGGCCTGAATTATCGAAAACAGCATAGAAACCCTTGACAAATGGTCAAAAAAAGACTATCATATCGGTACACAAAGCGGGGATGCGTTTGGACAATATGAACAAAATCCCTGCGGTGCAGCGGCCATAAATTATGCTGATATCGTGGCCGCGTGAGGTACGCTGTCTGATGCCGGGCTCCCCCGGCTGGACGAATAAATATCTTATTAGGAGGCCCCTGTTCTATGAAAAAGCTTCTTGCGCTTGTGCTGGCCGCGTGCCTGCTCATGACCGTCGTGCCCGCCTTTGCCACTGTGGCGGATACGGTTGCCGCCAGTGAAAACCTGACCCATGACGAGCTGGTTGAAAAGGCCAAGGCCGAGGAAGGCACCTTCATCGTGTACGGCAACACCAGCCGCATTTCCACCGCCGCTGAAAACTTCAGCAAGCTCTACGACATCCCCTATGAGTCCAACAACCTCAAGGATGCTGAAATCTACACCAAGCTCGAAAGCGAAATCAAGGGTTCCGCCAAGGGCGCCGACATGGTGATGATTCAGGACGGCGCGCGGCTCACCGATGCGATCGAAAATGGTTTGGTAGTTAACTACGTTCCCGCTTCCGTGAAGGATACCGTGGGCGAAAGCGACCGCAATCCCCTGGTGCACCAGTACATCAACAAGCTGTTCATCTACAACAAGCTGGGCGAAAACATCCCCGCCATCAAGAACGTGTGGGAGCTGACCGCCCCTGAGATGAAGGGCAACATCATCTTCAAGAACCCCGAAAACGAAACCGTCAACATGAACTTCCTGGTCATGCTGACCAGCGACGCCTGGGCCGAAAAGCTGGCCGCCGCCTACAAGGATTGGAAGGGCGAGGAAATCGATCTGGGCTCCTACAAGAACGCCGGCTATAAGTGGATCGCCGAATTCCTGGGCAACTGCACCTTCGGTTCCTCCGATACCACCATCGCCGAGGAAGTCAGTCAGGAAACCGCCGCTGGCAAGATCGGCCTGTTCGTGCTGAGCAAGCTGCGCTCCTCCTCCGTGCTGACCGATAACCTGACCGTCGCCCAGTACGACGCCAGCGAAAACGGCTACACCGTGGAGCCCTTCTCCGGCTTCATGTATCCCATGTATGCGATGGTAACTGGCAATGCCACCCGCCCCTACACCGCCATGCTGTTCATTGAATACCTGATGACGCAGGAAGGCTTCCAGCCCTGGGGCAAGAGCATCGGCGCCTACTCCACCAGCACCGCCGTTACCCCCAACGAGGGCGACCTGGACATCACCGTGTGGAAGGACACCCTGGTGATGGAGGATCCCGAGTACATCCTGGACAACTTTGACGATGTAAGCACCTTCGCCATCAAGTACATCCAGAAGTAATCAGACTCCCTGCGGCGGGACGGCAACAGGGCCGTTCCGCCGCATATTCTATTTTTAAGATCAACCAAAGGGGGGGCAATGCCCAACATGGAACGCACCCGAAAATTTCAGCCGCGCAGGCTGATGGGCAGGCTGCGGGCGTATTTTTCCAAGCCCGCCAACGTGATCCTGCTGATTTTCCTGGTGGCGCTGTGCTTGCTTACGCTTTATCCGCTGCTGACCATGCTGCTGGAAACGGTCACGGTACACGCGGGGCGCGAGGCGCGCGCGGTGAAATCGCTGGGGCTTACGACCGGCGATTATACGCTGTATCACTTTAAAAAGCTGCTGTTTACCCTCAACGATGGCGGCGACGCGGGCGTAAAGCTGTCCAACAGCTGGATTCAGTTCTACGGCCCGTTCTTCAACACCCTGGCCGTGTCGCTGACCTCCTCGTTCATCGCCATCCTGTTTGGCGGCACCGTGGCCTTCCTGATCACGCGCACGAACATCAAATACAAAAAGTTCGTATCCGCCGTGTTCGTATTCCCCTACATCATGCCCTCCTGGACGCTGGCGCTGTTCTGGCAGACCTTCTGGAAGAACGTCAACATCGGCACCGGCACCTCCAACGGCATCATGGCGGCGGTGTTTGGCATCTATGCGCCTGAGTGGCTGGTGTACGGTTATTTCCCCATCAGCCTGGTGCTGGGCCTGCACTACGCGCCCTTCGCCTATATCCTCATCGGCGGCATCCTGCGCAATATGGACGCGAACCTGGAGGAGGCCGCGACCATCCTCAAGACCCCGCGCTGGCGCATCATCAGCCGCATCACCATGCCCATTGTAAAGCCGGCCATGCTCTCTACCTTCCTGCTGGTGTTCGCCAGTTCCATGAGCGCCTACGCCGTGCCGGTGTTCCTGGGCTCGCCCGTGCGCTACTATGTGCTGTCCACCAAGATGAAATCGCTGATGGACACCTACAGCGGCCAGGCGTATATCATCGCCGCCGTGATGATTATCTTCGGCGTGGCCATCCTGATGCTCAATCAGCGCGTGACCAACAGCCGCAAGCAGTTCACCACGGTGACGGGCAAGTCCTCGCAGATTTCGCTGATCAACCTGCGCCGTGCCAACCGCCCCATCGCCATCATCCTGGTGGTGCTGCTGCTTCTGGTGGCGGTGCTGCCGCTGCTGACCTTCGCCATGGAATCGGTCATCATCAAGGCGGGCGATTACTCGCTGTCCAACATGACGCTGGACTTCTGGATTGGCCGCAACCTGGATTATCTGGATCAGGGCGACAGCACGGGCATCCTGTTCTCCGCCAAGGTATGGAAGGCGCTGGGCTACAGCCTGCTGCTGGCCGTCACCTGCTCGGTGGTTGCCGGCACCAGCGGCATCCTGGTGGGCTACGGCGTGGCCAAGCGCCGCGGCAGCCGTCTGGCCTCCTGGGTCAACAGCCTGTCCTTCTTCCCCTATCTGATGCCCTCGCTGGCCTTCGGCGCGATTTACCTGTCCATGTCCTCGCATGTGGCGTGGCTGCGCGGCTTCGCGCTGCTGGCGCTGGTGGGCTCGGTCAAGTACCTGCCCTTCGCCAGCCGCAGCGGCGTAAACGCCATGCTGCAATTGTCCGGCGAAATCGAGGAGGCCGCCCTGATCACGGGCGTGCCGTGGTGGAAGCGCATGGTGCGCGTGATCTTCCCCATCCAGAAATCCAGTTTCCTGTCCGGTTATCTGCTGCCGATGGTATCGTGCATGCGTGAATTGAGCCTGTTCGTGCTGCTGGTGCCCACCAGCAATACGATCCTGACCACCATGCTGATGCAGTACAGCGAAAAGGGCTGGGCGCAGTTTGGCAACGCCATCAACCTGCTGATTATCGTGGTGGTGCTGCTGGTAAACCTGACGGTAAACAAGCTGACGGGCGCGTCAATCGACAAGGGAGTAGGTGGCTGATATGCCTGAAATTATTCTGAAGCACGTAACCAAACGCTTTGGCAAGTTTGTGGCCGTGGACGACCTGAACCTGACCATCGAAAGCAACGCCTTTATTACGCTGCTGGGCCCCTCGGGCTGCGGCAAAACCACCACCCTGCGCATGATCGCGGGCCTGGAAACGCCCACCGAGGGCATGATCAGCATCGACGGCAAGGTGGTGTTCGATGCGGACAAGGGCATTAACCTGCCCCCCAACAAGCGCGATGTGGGCTTCCTGTTCCAGAACTACGCGCTGTGGCCGCACATGACGGTGTATCAGAACATCGCCTTCGGCCTGGAAAACCTCAAGTGGGATAAGAAGCGCATCGACGCGCGCGTCAAGGAGCTGCTGGCCATGCTGCGCATTGAGCAGTTTGAAAAGCGCTATCCCAGCGAGCTGTCCGGCGGCCAGCAGCAGCGCGTGGCCATCGCCCGCACGCTGGCTCCCGGCCCCAAGGTGCTGTTCATGGATGAGCCGCTGTCCAACCTGGACGCCAAGCTGCGCATGGAAATGCGCACCGAGCTTAAGCGCCTGCACCGCGATACGGACTCCACCTTTGTGTATGTTACCCACGATCAGCTGGAGGCCATGACGCTGTCCACCCGCGTCTGCATCATGCAGAACGGCCTGCTGCAGCAGTATGCGCCGCCGCTGGAGATGTACAATAACCCCGCCAACCTGTTTGTGGCGGACTTCATGGGCAACCCCACCATGAACTTCATCGACGGCACCGCCGAGGTGAACGGCGCGACGGCGCAGCTGACCTTCGGTTCGCTGCATGGCGCGTTTACCGCCAAGGAGCCCATCAGCCTGACCGGCAAGGACGTGGTGGTGGGTATCCGCCCCGAGTATATCCGCATCAGCGACGAGGGCGCGCGCCATGCCAACGTGTATTCCACCCTGCCTGCCGGTATGGAAACCACCGTCAAGCTGGATGTGGAGGGCACCATGCTGACCGCCGTGGTCTTTGGCGATGTGGACTACCCGGTGGACAGCCCGGTGAAGTTTGACTTCTCCAAAACCGCCATCCTGTTTGACAAGGCCACGGGCAAGAACATCGCCTGCGGCACGCTGGAGCTGAAATAACCAGACCCAACCGCCCGGACGGGAGCAACTCCCGCCCGGGCTTTTTGCGCGCAAAAAAAAACCATGCCCCGGCAGGACAGACAGGCAGGGCATGGCGCTCAAAAGCGGCTGGAAACAGGCTGGCGGCGTCGTGCGCCGCCTGACAATAGCAGAATCCAAGGGAGAGCAAAAAGAGGAAGCCCCAGGGGAGGGGCAAATTGCAGGCGAATTTGGAGCGCCTGATTTTAGCATTTTTTCGGTTTTCCTTCGTCTAATATGTTGAAAGGAGTTGGTACAGTGCGCTACGGAAGACAATCGGACAGCCAGTCAGAAATTGAACGGCTCATGGAGCAGTACGGCAGCAGCCTTCTGAGAATGAGCGCCCTTTATCTGAAGGATGCGTCCCTTGCGCAGGACGCTGTGCAGGAAACATTTCTCAAGGCATACCGGTGTTTGGAAAATTACCGCGGTGAAAGCTCGGAAAAAACCTGGCTGACGACCATCTGCATCAATACGTGCCGGGATATGCTGAGAACCGCATGGTTTCGTCACCAAAGCCGGGTTCCCATGGAAGCGCTGCCCGAAAGACCTGCCGATTTTGTTTTTCCGGACAACACTGTGCTGACGGAGGTCATGAGGCTGCCTGTCAAATACCGCGAGGTCGTTCTGCTTCGGTATTATGAGGGACTTAAGCTGAAGGAAGTCGCAAGTGCACTGCGCTTAACAAGCAGCAAGGTTCGCACCCGCCTGAACCGGGCGAACGCGATTTTGCAGGAAAGCCTGAAGGAGTGGTATTACGATGAAGAAGCATGAATTTCGAGAGCTTGTCGACCAGAACCTTTCCGGGCTCGTATGGGACGAAGAAAAGCGCCAAACGGTGCTTTACGCCGTCCAGAAGGAGGAAAAACCTGTGAAAAAGTTTACCGCAACCTTTGTGCTCATCGCCGCCGTCATCTGCCTCAGCGTCACCGCTCTGGCGGCTGGGCTGGTATTTTCCAGCCAGGTGGACGCTTTCAAGCTCGCCGAGAAAGCCGTGACGGATACCTATGGCATTACAGGCGCCATGCTGAGCACGTTCTTTACCCGTACCGCGGAGGAAACGGCGGACGGCGGCGTTACGGTGGTTTATTCTGGCATCGAAGACCTGCGGGCGGTGCTGGGAGACTACACGGTTTCTGTCAGAAACGGAAGGGCAGCCGCTGCCTGGAGCCATGAGGGCGAAGACACCTCCGGTCTCTTTGACGCGAAGGCATGGGGGAAGGAACAGCTGGAGGAAATGTTCCGCGCAGCGGCGAAGGACCGGGACATCAGCGCCTTCGTTGAAAAGGCGGAGTTGCATGCCCAAAAGCAGGAGACGCCCTCCGCCGGCACGGGCGGAATCGGCAAGGGAGACCGGAAAGCCGGCGAAGCAGAAGCCCGCGCCGCGGCAAAGAATTCTTCCTTCACCGAGGAAGCGCTGCTTGCGCTGGCTAAGGACGCCGTTGTCAGCGCCTATCAGCTGACCCCCGAACAGTCCAAAATGCTCAAGCTCGCCGTTGAGCTTGAAGACATGACGGACTATACCGACGACTCCATGTATTATCACATGCAGGATGGAAGGCCGGTCTTGACCACCATGATCAGCCTGCAGCAGCAAACGTCCGGCGATCCCCGCGTGTTCCCTCCCTTCACCGAAGGGGACGGCGTCTACTGGGTGAGCGTGAACGTGGAAACCGGCGTGATCGAGGACATTCTGTATGATTCCCTGCTGGGCGGCAACGGCTGATCGGGCACAGCCTTTTGCCGACTCGGAGGATGCTCCCGCATTGCGGAGCATCCTCCTTTTGCTGCGCGCAGTCTTATCATGCCCCGGCAGGGGGCGGCGTCGGACATGACCAGCCATACTCAGCCATATTTGGAACAATCCGGAAGGCTGACACGCGCTGTTGAGCTATAATACATAGGTAACACGAAAACAAAGAAAAAGAGAACTCATGTG
>ERZ1026884.412-NODE-412-length-28738-cov-13.062197_pt1 | contig 28738 bp, 27 predicted proteins | sample MGYA00380172_ERZ1026884 | MGnify/ENA primary metagenome ERZ1026884 (study PRJEB33269, sample SAMEA4719808) | human gut metagenome | biome: human-associated habitat; feature: organic feature; material: feces | place: Cameroon | collected 2013-10 ... | reverse complement strand
CTTAACCACTACAAACAAATGATGATTTTTATGCTATAGTGTTAGGTTTTCTTGCGTAAGTAGAGAAATAAGAGTATCTTTGCAAATGATTACACACTAATATTAATATATTTAAAACTACAAATTTTATGATTCTTCAAAATTTGCAAAACGATTTCAAAGGTTCTAATTGGAAACGCGAAATCGATGTGCGTGATTTTATTCAGGCTAACTATGAGGCATACGATGGCGACGAGAGCTTTCTCGTAGGTCCTACCGAGCGTACTCTTCATCTCTGGAATGTTCTATCGAAGATGTTTGAGGTGGAGCGCGAGAAGGGTGTATATGATGCCGAGACTAAGATGCCTCAGAGCATCGATACTTATGGAGCTGGATATATAGACAAGGATAGTGAGGTTATTGTAGGTTTGCAGACCGATGAGCCATTGAAGCGTGGCATATTCCCGAAGGGTGGTATACGTATGGTAGAGAAGGCTTTGAAGTCGTATGGCTACGAGCTTGACCCTGCTACAAAGACTATCTTTACTAAGTATCGCAAGACCCACAACGAGGGTGTATTCTCTGCTTATAACGACGACATAAAGGCTGCACGTCATGCTCATATCATTACAGGTCTGCCCGACGCATACGGACGTGGCCGTATTATCGGCGACTATCGTCGTATTGCTCTTTATGGTACAGCCAACCTTATAGAGGAGAAGAAGCGTTACTTCAAGCGTATCGATATTCAGGAATTTACCGAGGAGATTGTACGTCATCGCGAGGAGATATCAGAGCAGATACAGGCTCTTAAACAATTTGAGCGCATGTGTGCTGCTTACGGATTTGATGTAACACGTCCAGCTACAAATGCTCGCGAGGCTGTACAGTGGACATACTTTGGCTATCTTGGAGCTGTAAAGGATCAGGATGGTGCAGCTATGTCGCTTGGCCGTGTTTGTGCATTCCTTGATGTCTATATTCAGCGTGACTTGAAGAATGGCACTCTTACAGAACAGGAGGCACAGGAACTTATCGACCAGATGATTATGAAGTTGCGTATTGTACGCTTCCTTCGCACTCCTGAGTACAACGACCTCTTCTCTGGCGACCCAATATGGGCTACTGCATCTATTGGTGGTATGGGTATCGATGGCCGTTCAATGGTAACAAAGACCGATTATCGATTCCTACATACTCTCTACAACATGGGTCCTTCTCCTGAGCCAAACCTCACTGTGCTTTGGAGCGAGCGCTTGCCAGAATCGTGGAAGAAGTATTGTGCAAAGGTGAGCATCGATACCAGCGCTATTCAGTACGAGAACGATGACCTTATGCGTGCCGACCTTGGCGACGACTATGGTATTGCATGCTGTGTTTCACCAATGAAGATTGGCAAGCAGATGCAGTTCTTTGGTGCCCGTGCCAACCTTGCAAAGTGTATGCTTTATGCTATCAACGGCGGACGTGACGAGATGTCGGGCGAGCAGATTGGTCCTCGCTTTGCTCCTATAACAGGCGACTACCTCAGCTATGAGGAGTTTATGCCTAAGTTTGAGCAGATGATGCGCTGGCTTGCCAAGACTTATGTCAACGCTCTGAAGATTATCCACTACATGCACGACAAGTATGACTACGAGGCATTCGAGATGTCATTGCATGATGGTGATGTGGAACGTACACGTGCAACTGGTATTGCAGGCTTGTCTATCGTAGCCGACTCTATTGCAGCTATGCAGCATTGCAAGATTCGCATCGTTCGTGATGAGTCGGGATTGGCAGTTGATTATAAGATAGAGGAGGGCGAATATACTCCATTTGGCAACAACTGCGACGAGACAGATGCTATTGCTGTAGATATTACAGAGAAGTTTATGGAGTATCTGCGTCAGCATCGTACCTATCGTGATGCTGTTCCTACACAGAGCTTGCTTACCATCACTTCTAACGTAGTGTATGGTCGTAATACAGGTGCTACACCTGACGGTCGTGAGAAGGGTGTTCCGTTTGCTCCAGGTGCCAATCCTATGAACGCACGCGACGTTAAGGGTGCTGTTGCTGCACTTGCTTCGGTTGCCAAGCTTCCGTTCCAGCACTCACGTGATGGTATATCTTACACATTCGCTATAGCTCCTTCGGCTCTTGGTAAGACTAAGGATATGCAGTCGGTCAACCTCGTGTCGTTGCTCGATGGTTACTTTACACCTACTGGTGGACAGCATATCAATGTTAACGTGTTCGACCGTAATCTGCTTCTTGATGCTATGGAGCATCCTGAGAAGTATCCGCAGCTCACTATCCGTGTCAGCGGTTATGCCGTGAACTTCGTTAAGCTTACACGCGAACAACAGCTTGACGTATTGTCACGTACAATCAATCAGGGTATGTAATACTCTCAAATCAGATAAATTAAAAAGCACATTCAGCATTGTCTTGTTAGGCATATTGGATGTGCTTTTTTATATAGAAGCCTTATTGGTCAACGTTTTCTTGTATTCCTTTCTTTTTTCTAAATTCTGTGGGCGAACAGCCAAGGTGCGCTTTCACGAATTTGCCGAAGAACGATATGTTAGGGAATTCAAGATAGTTGGATATTTCCTTAACACTCATGTCCGAATGGGATAAAAGGCGGTGTATGTCCTCTGTTACATATTCCGTAATCCATTCGTATGCAGTCTTGCCGCTATTGTTTTTGCAGATGTTTGATAAGTATTTGCTAGTTATACATAGTTTTTTGCTGTAGAAATCCACATTTCTTGGTTTTACCTCCATTGATGTAAGCAATTCTACAAATTGTTTAAACAACAGACTCCCCCTTGACATGTGTATAGCTATTCTTTGAGGGTTGACAGACTCGATGATGTTTAGCAAGCAAAACAAAAACGAACTAACAAGACTTCCTACAATTTGTTTCTTGTATATAGTCGACTCTTTTGTCAATAGTTCGGATAATAAGGTATGATACTTCTCGAATGTTTCCATTGTCGACTCGTCAATGTGTATTATAGGCTTGTTCTTTAAGTAGAAAGACAGATCTATTACTTCATTTATATGTAGCATTTTACGTGCTGTCTGTGCAGAAATACATACAGCTTTGGCTGTGAAGTCGATGCTGAATAAACAATCGTTCATTATTGTATTAGGTTGGCAAATGATAATGTCGTTGCAAGATGCGGTGTTTTCTTCCTTGTTGGTTCTCATTGCCACACGTCCTGATTTTACAACAATAATAAGCAAGAAGTCAACTTTTATTGTTTGCAACTTAGAAAAATTGCGTAAATCATCTACTATCACTACATCATCGTCTGCATAGTCAACAAACTCGCTGTTTGCCAACTGCTTGATGTCTGTGGTATCTATTCTTTTGCTATTTTCCATATTGGATATTTTTATTTGATGGCAAATTTAGTAATAATGTGTCGTATTTGGTGGCTTATTCGGTAATATTGTTGTTCTTTTATGGAATATGTTCTATGAAAGGCTCTTTAATATACCAATTAGAACATTTAATAGTGTTCTAAAGGTAGTAAATTTGTCGCATCAATTATTGAAAGTAAGATAAAAAATGAAGAAAAAGGTATTAATACTAGGATTGATGTCGCTTGCCTTAGCCAATGCACATGCGGTGGGCAACTATTGGCCGCTCGACTCCCTAAGGGCTCGAGCTGTAAGCAACAACAAATCATTACTTATGGCAGAACAAAAGAAAGTGGCTGCCAGTTACACTCACAAATCTGCCAAAACCAACTATTTGCCAAAGGTATCAGCCACTGGCGCTTATATGTATACAAGCCGTGAGATGTCGCTGCTGAGTGACGAGCAAAAGCACACTCTTTCTAATATAGGTACTGGTCTTTCGGCTATGGTTCCTGATCTTGCTCCAATGAGTTCTCAACTTAACTCGGCAGGTCAAGGCCTTGTGGATGCATTGCATACAGACACACGCAATGCAGGTATTGTGGCTGTAACACTTACCCAACCAATATATATGGGAGGCAAGATACGAGCATATAATAAGATAACTGAATATGCCGAACAGGCTTCTGGGACAATTTATGACAAGACGTTGCAGGATATCATTGTGGATGTGGACGAAGCCTACTGGAACTTAGTGGCTCTACACAGTAAGAAGAAACTTGCCGAAGGATATAAGACATTGGTTGAAAAGTTGGAAAGCGATGTAGAGCAACTCGTGAAAGAAGGTATGGCTACCAAAGCCGACTTATTGAGCGTGAAGGTGAAGGTAAACGAGGCTGGCGTAACACTTATTCAAGTGAATAATGGTATTGAACTCTCGCGTATGAACCTCTGCCGAATATGTGGCCTTGATATGGACGAGCCTATTGATGTAGAAGACAATATGGACAACAAAACCTCAATAGCAGATTTTGACGATAATGTGGATATGTCAAACCAATCTGCCGACTACATGGTGCAACAGGCTGAAGGAAACCGTAAGGAATTGCAAGCCCTTGAACTTCAGAACAAAATCTACGACGAGAAGATAAAATTGGCACGTGCCGAATATTTGCCTAAGGTAGCCTTGATGGGAGGCTATCTTGCCAGCAATCCTTCTGTGTTCAACAGCTTTGAGCGCAAGATGAAAGGCTTGTGGAATGTAGGCATCACGCTTAATGTTCCAATATTGACATGGGGCGACCGCTCGTACAAAGTTAAGGCAGCAAAGGCTGAGGCTTGTATGCATAGATATGAAACAGAAGAGGTGAAAGAAAAGATTGAGTTGCAAGTAAACCAATGCCGACAGAAATTGCAGGAAAGCCAGGAACGATACCAAACTACATTGAGAAGCGTTGACGAAGCAGAAGAAAACCTGCGTTATGCCAATCATGGAATGAAAGAGGGTGTCATCACGCTGAGCAATGTAATGGAAGCACAGACTGCATGGTTGAAGGCTAAGTCGGAGTGGGTTAATGCCCAAGTGGACGTGCGTCTTGCCAATCTATATCTTAAAAAAGCTATTGGCACAATCAATACACATATATAATAATTGTTTAATCATTAAATACATACAAATGAAAAGAAATAGAATATTTACCAGTATATTGGCAATAGCATTTGTTCTCATTGCCGTGATAATAATAGTCATCACTTTCGGACTATTCCGCACGAGTAAGGAAGAAACACTCGAAGGTCAGGCAGAGACCACCGACTATCGTCTCTCTTCCAAAGTGCCGTCGCGTGTGTTGGAGATAAGAGTAAAGGAAGGCGACTTTGTTCATAAGGGTGACACTCTTGTTATACTTGAGGCACCTGATGTGGAAGCCAAGCTGACACAAGCCAATGCTGCATATAATGCAGCCAAGGCAATAGAAGAGAAAGCCTATAATGGAGCACGCCATGAGGATATTCAGGCTGCATACGAAATGTGGCAGAAGGCTAAAGCTGCGGTTGATGTTACAGGAAAGACTTATAACCGTGTGCAGCGTCTATTTGACACTGGAGTTATGGCAGAACAGAAGCGTGACGAGGCAAAGGCACAGTATGATGCTGCCATTGCTACAGAGAAAGCAGCCAAGGCAAAATATGATATGGCTGTAAACGGAGCAAGAAAAGAAGACAAGAGCATGGCTCAAGCTCAAGCTGAACGTGCCAAGGGAGCTATTGCAGAAGTTAATTCTTATATCAAAGAGACGGTACTGACTGCTATAGCCGACGGACAAGTAACCGAGATATTTCCAGAGATAGGCGAGTTGGTTGGCACAGGCGCTCCTATCATGAACGTGTCGGTAGTAAGCGAAGTGTGGTTTACATTCAATATACGTGAGGATAAACTTAAAGGCTATTCCATTGGAACACAGGCAGAGGTTTATGTTCCTGCCGTAGGCAAAACAATTCCTGTGCGCATCACATTGATGAAGGATGTAGGTTCGTTTGCAGTATGGAAAGCCACTAAGGCACTTGACGACCTTGACCTTAAGACATTTGAAGTGCAGGCACATCCATTGCAGCCTGTCAATGGTATATTGTCGGGAATGTCGGCTGTACTAAAAAAGTCATCCTCGGCAAATGGGGAAGCCAACAATAATAACGGTAAATAAACAACAGCATCATGAACAATATAAGCAAGACTTTCAGAAGGCTCGCTATGATAGGCAAGAGAGAATTGAAGATGTATTCGCATCGCCCGCTCTTTCTCTTCTGCATGATTATAGCACCGCTGTTTTGCCTTGTCTTCCTTACATCTCTTATGAGTAAAGGTTTGCCTACCAAATTGCCAGCGGCAATAGTAGACGAGGACAACACTCACATCACCCACACCATCACCCGAATACTCGGGTCGATGGAGGAGGTGAAGCTTGTGCGTCATTATTCCACATTCAGCGAGGCAAGAAAGGCAATGCAGTGTGGCGAGATATATGGATTCTTCTATTTGCCGAAGAACACTACAGCAAAAGCATTAGCAAACCGTCAACCACACATATCGTTCTATACTAATGAATGTTATTATGTGCCGGGCAATCTGTTGATGCGAGACATGCGTTATGCTTCAGAATTGGCAGGACTTGCCTTGACCCGCGAATCGCTGTATGCGCATGGTATGAACGAACGTCAGGCAATGGGGGTGATTCAACCTATAAAAATAGAAACGCACCCTCTTAACAATCCATACCTTGACTATGCGGTGTATCTTAATAATATGCTCATCCCTGGCATCTTCATTCTCTTGGTGATGCTTTCGGCTGCTTACACTATAGGCATAGAGTGGAAACGTAATACACAATTAACACTATATCGCATTTCCGGCAATTCGCCACTCACCGCCATCGTAGGAAAACTGTTGCCTCAAACCTTAGTGTTTTGGCTTATTGCCATCCTATACGCAGTATATTTCTATCGATACCTGCAGTATCCCTGCAATAGTGGTCTACTTTCGATGATACTAATCGGTATGCTCACCGTGTTGGGCGCACAAGGACTTGCCACATTCCTTTTTGGCGTTAGCGGACAAATGCGTTTATCGATGTGCCTATGCTCACTATGGGGAATATTGTCGTTTTCGTTGGCTGGTTTCACTTTCCCGGTGACAGCTATGGACGGCATACTGCAAAAGTTGTCGGTACTCTTCCCACTGCGCCACTACTATCTGCTATATGTCAATCAGGCTCTCAATGGCTATAGTATAGTCTACGTATGGCAAAGCCTGCTTGCGATGGTGATATTTGTGCTGTTGCCATTGCTCACTCTTCGCCACTATCGCAGTTTGTTCTTACATCATAAATATATACCATAATGAAAAGATCGCTCATAAACATAATACAAATATGGATGACTGAAATGAGGGAAATCATGCGCGACAAGGGCATTCTGATTTTCATCATATTCGTACCATTGTGCTACCCATTGTTATATTCTTATGTTTATACCAATGAGGTGGTGCGTGATGTCCCGTTTGCAGTGATCGACGACTGTAACAGTGCGAAGAGCCGTGAGTTTATACGTAAGATGGATGCCACTCCTGACGCAAAATTAGTAGCCCACTGCAACAGTGTGGAGGAAACCCAACAACTGCTGAAGGAAAGCAAAATATATGGAGTGTTGCGTATCCCGAAGACATTCAATGTTGACATTTGGCGAGGCGAGCAGACCACTGTGGGGCTTTATTGCAGCATGAGTTCTCTGTTATATTACAAAGCCCTTCTCCTTGCAGCCAATAATGTGTCGCTCGATATGAATCGTGATATAAAGGTAGAACAGCATCTGCATCCTTCAACGCGTGAGGCAGAGGAGATATCTCGTATGCCTATAGAATACAGCTATGTAAGCCTGTACAATCCGCAAAGTGGCTTTGCCGCATTCCTCATTCCTCCAGTATTGATGCTCATCATTCAGCAAACGCTGTTTCTTGGCATTGGTATGTCGATGGGAAACCAACGTGAGAAATGTCTTGCTCATATGCTGCCTAAACGCAAGTGGTACCGACGACCATTCGACATCGTTATGGGTAAGGCAATTTTCTATTTTGTCCTATATCTGCTTATGGCTATATATATGTATGGAGCAGTAACCAAGTGGTTCTGTTTGCCTGATCTCAGCGACTATTGGGTGTTTCTTCAGTTCATCATACCATATATATTGGCATGTATCTTTATGGCTATGGTGCTGTCGGTATTAGTGTATAGAAGAGAGGACTGCATCATGCTGTTCGTCTTCCTCTCCGTGCCATTACTCTTCATGTCGGGCATCTCTTGGCCAGGGTCTGAGATTCCTACATTCTGGAAATATGTATCGTGGTTGTTCCCATCAACTTTCGGAATGAACGGATATTTAAGAATTATGGGCACGGGAGCCTCCATTGCAGATGTTCAACACGAATACATAGGATTGTGGTGTCAAGTATTAGTGTATGCTACATTAGCTTGCTTAATGTATGGTCTACGTCTTAAAGCCATTATCAAAAGACTTTCATCTGCAGAGGCACGCATAAGAATTTATCAAGGTTAGTGACTTTTTGAAACTTAAGGTTCGTGAGACACGAATCTGGAGCAATTATTCATACCTTCTCTATATATTAGTTTTTGCGCCCCACCAACCTTATTTTGGTTTTACCGATTGAAAGGTTGGTGGGTTTTATTATTTCATTATTTAAATATAATACTTATGCTTTCTATTAACCGTCATTTATTGAATTGTTTTAGTATGGTTTGTTGTTGCTTAGCTTTTATTGGATGCGACACTGTATTCGACGTGCATCCATACGATGTTAATATTCGTGGCGAAAAAAATATAAATGCCAAACGAATAGCTCTTATCGAAAAGGCTACGTTTAATAAAGACACTATTCGCCTTGCTTTTATCAGCGATTCTCATAAACATTATAACGATTTAAATGATATAATCTGAGATATAAACCGTCGCGACACGATAGATTTTGTAGTACATGGAGGTGACGTTACGGACTGTGGCACAACTCGTGAATACGAGTGGGCTCGCGATAATATTGCACATCTCAATAAACCGTATGTTGTACTGCTTGGCAATCATGATTGTTTTGGAACTGGCAATTCTGCATACGAGCATATTTTTGGCAATCCTGATTTTAGCTTTATTGCTGGGCGCATTAAGTTTTTGTGCCTCAATACCAATGCCATAGAGTATGATTATTCACGTCCTGTGCCCAATTTTGACTTTATGGAACATGAGATTACTTCGCGTGGAAGCGAATTCGATAGAACTATTGTGTGTATGCACGCTGCTCCTTACTCAGAGCAGTTCAACAACAATGTGGCAAAGGTATTCAACTATTATATCATGAACTTTCCGCAACCTCTTTTCTGCCTATATGGGCATGGACATCATACCGAACAACACGATTTCTATGATAACGGACTGATATATTATCAGATAGGCAATGCTGCAAAACGGCAGTATTATATTTTCACCATAACACCTAAAGGATACTATTATGAAACAGTTAAAGTATAATATATGTGCAGTTCTTATTGTATGCTTATTCTCTGTATTATCGGTATCTGCGGATAATTGTATACAACAACATTACAATGACTCTGTTACGTATTTAGGATGTGACACGATGAATAACGCAAGCAACAACATTGATAGTAAGGCAAATGTGTCGCATTACGATAGGCGTATTCATAATTATCGTAATGGGTGGGGATGTCTTATTCCAACTCAGCATGTATTGCAGTTCTGTGGCAACATGGGATTGTTTTCTATTGGTATCGGTTGGGAGTATGGCAAGAGGAGACAATGGGAAACACATTTGCTTCTTGGTTTTGTGCCAAAGTTTGAGTCTGATTACCCCAAAATCACGTTGACCTTAAAACAGAATTATATCCCGTGGTCGATATATTTAGACCATGGTTGGTCGTTCGAACCATTGCAATGTGGTATGTATGCAAATACCGTTTTTGGTCACGACTTTTGGGTTAAGCAGCCTGTAAGGTATGCAGGAGGTTATTATCCTTTCTCTACTCGCATTCGTCCTAATATCTTCGTGGGCGAACGTGTTACGAAGATAATACCGCACAACCGTCGGAAATACATCAAGTCGTTGAGTTTTTTCTATGAACTTAGTGCTAATGATATAGGTATAATGAATTTTAGCATAAATGGAAAGGCTGATTTTTGGGATGTCTTTGGACTCTCACTTGGATTGAAAGCACAGCTGTTGTAAACTAATTACAAATATTATTGATACAATGAATACGGAAACGATAACTCCCAATACATCACTATCTTCTGTAGGCCTCGTTCTTGAAGGAGGAGGCCTAAGGGGAATGTTCACGAATGGTATATTGGATGTATTTATGAAAAACGGCATTAGGTTTGATGCTGTAGTAGGTGTGTCTGCGGGTGTGTTGTTTGGTTGCAACTATAAGTCAAATCAGCCTGGCAGAGCCCTTAGATATAACTTAAGATATAAGGATAATATAGAGTATATGAGTTGGAAATCGCTTATTAAAACAGGTAACTATGTAAACGAGCGATTTTCTTATCATTTGCTTCCTTATATGTTAGACCCGTTTGATTTCAATGAATTCAAAAAGAACCCAATGAAATTTTATGCTGTATGTACAGACATAGAACGTGGATGCTCAGTGTATCATGAGATAGATGATGCTAATGGGATAGGAATGAGATGGATGCAAGCATCTGCATCGATGCCAGTTTTTGCCAAACCAGTTGAGATTGACGGTAGATATTATCTTGATGGTGGTATAACAGATAGTATTCCTCTAAAATTTATTCAAGAAAAAGGTTTCAAGAAAAATATTGTTATTCTAACACAACCAGCCGACTTTAGAAAGAAAGCCCATGTTGGTCTTATTATGAAGTTGCTCCTAAACCGCTATCCAATGGTGGCGGAACTAATGGCAAGACGGCATGTAATGTACAATAATGAGTTGGATTATATACACTCAGAACTTAAAAAGGGTGATACTTTTTTGATCTGTCCTGACGAAAAACTTGATATAGGTAGGCTTAGTATGAAAGAGGATAAAATATTGAGGGTATATGAGGCAGGGGTAGAAAAGGCGCAACAACTTCTTCCGCAAATCAAGGATTTTATAAGCATTAAGTCTAAACTGGTATATTAATTATTGAGCCCACTAAAAAAGTGGACTCAATAATATATCAATTTTTAGTCGTCCATCAGTTTGCGATAGCGTCCCTTCTTTATCTCCTCATTGCCAAGGCGGCGTGCCTTGTTTATTTCGTAGTCGGAATAGCTGCCCTCAAAGAAGAATACTTCGCCATTGCCCTCGAATGCGAGGATATGGGTACAGATACGGTCGAGGAACCAACGGTCGTGGCTGATAACTACAGCACAACCTGCAAATCCTTCAAGACCTTCCTCTAATGCTCGCAATGTGTTTACATCGATGTCGTTAGTAGGCTCGTCGAGCAACAATACATTGCCTTCTTGCTTAAGGGCAAGAGCCAATTGTAAACGGTTGCGCTCACCACCAGAAAGAGTCTCGCAGAGTTTTGACTGATCGGTACCGGCAAAGTTGAAACGAGAGATGTAAGCACGTGCATTTACATCACGTCCGCCCATACGTATTGTCTCATTACCCTGAGATATTGTCTCGTAAACCGACTTCTTTGGGTCGATATCCTTATGCTGCTGGTCTACGTATGCAAGCTTCACAGTCTCGCCAACCTCGAATGTTCCACCGTCAGCTTGTTCAAGACCCATAATCATGCGGAATAGGGTAGTCTTGCCTGCACCGTTAGGTCCTATAACACCTACAATGCCGTTAGGAGGAAGCATAAAGTTGAGGTCGTTGAAGAGCACTTTGTCGCCAAATGCCTTCTTTACATGCTGTGCCTCAATAACCTTATTACCAAGACGCGGACCGTTAGGGATGAATATCTCAAGCTTCTCCTCACGTTCCTTCTGTTCCTGACCAAGCATCTGCTCATATGCGTTAAGACGTGCCTTACCCTTTGCCTGGCGTGCCTTAGGAGCCATGTGTGCCCATTCAAGCTCGCGCTCAAGAGCCTTGCGGCGCTTAGATGCCTGCTTCTCTTCCTGCATCATACGCGTAGTCTTCTGCTCAAGCCAAGAAGAATAGTTGCCATGCCAAGGAATTCCCTCGCCACGGTCAAGCTCCAATATCCATTCGCTTACATCGTCAAGGAAGTAGCGGTCGTGTGTTACAGCTATTACTGTGCCTTCGTATTGCTGAAGGTGCTGCTCCAACCAGTCTATACTCTCGGCATCAAGGTGGTTGGTAGGCTCATCAAGAAGCAATACATCAGGCTTTTGAAGCAATAGACGACACAAAGCTACACGGCGACGCTCGCCACCAGATAGATGTGTAACAGGCAGATCGCCATTAGGACAACGCAATGCTGCCATAGCACGGTCGAGCTTAGAATCCATATTCCAAGCATCGGTTGCATCTATGATATCCTGCACTTCCGATTGACGCTGCATTAGTTTGTCCATCTTGTCGGGGTCGCCATAATACTCCTCAAGACCGAACTTCTCATTAATCTCTTCGTATTCCTTCAGTGCGTCGTATGCCTGTTGAACGCCTTCCATTACATTCTCCTTAACTGTCTTCGACTCGTCAAGAGGAGGGTCCTGAGGCAGATAGCCTACACTGTAGCCAGGACTCCAAACAACCTCGCCTTGAGTTGGTTGTTCTATTCCGGCTATTATTTTCATCAATGTCGACTTACCGGCACCATTCAATCCGATGATACCAATCTTTGCGCCATAGAAGAAGGACAGATAAATATCCTTTAATATCTGTTTACGGTTTTGTGGGATTATTTTCGACACACCCACCATCGAGAAGATAATCTTCTTATCGTCTACTGTTGCCATTTGTGAAATTTTAGGTTGGTATTTTGTTTATAACTTAATTTTCTAATAGTTTATTTAGCATTCTTCTATATAGCCTTTCGTAAACATGTCGTACGACAATGCCTCAAGCTCCTTAAGAGTCATGCGTTCTACAGCATATTCTATCTTGCGTATTAGTTCTTCACGCCTATAGTCGTTGTCGTCATTTAGACGGTTGGAATGAAAGTTGCTCATATATCTATTATTGTTTATGCAAATTTACAAAATAAAAATCAAGAAAGCGTGCAAACACTTGCATATTGTTGTTTTTGTAGCTAACTTTGTGCAAAAACAGATGATTGGACGTATACATTCTTTTGAGTCGTTCGGTACAGTTGACGGTCCGGGTGTCCGTTTTGTGGTGTTTATGCAAGGTTGTCCTTTGCGATGCCAATTTTGTCATAACCCAGATACATGGGACGCCAATGCCAAATGCCAGTACGAATTTACGCCGCAACAATTGCGTGACGAGGTTGTGCGTTATCGTTCGTTTATAAAGAGCGGTGGGGTTACTGTTTCGGGTGGCGAACCTTTGATGCAAGCCGATTTTGTGGCAGAATTCTTTCGCCTTTGTCACGAAGAGGGATTGCACACGGCTCTTGATACAAGTGGTGCATATATATCAGAGCGCATACAAAAGGTGCTTGACAACACCGACCTGGTGCTTCTTGATATAAAGACTATGGACCCAGAGTTATATCCTCGGCTTACTGGTGTTAGTCAAACCAACAACCTTAAGTTTCTTGATATTCTTGAGCAACGCCATATTCCAACATGGATACGCCACGTTGTTGTACCTGGTGTTACCGATAATGATGAGTGGCTTGACCGATTGGGCAAGCATGCATCACAGTATGATTGTGTAGAGAAAATGGAGATTCTGCCTTATCACACACTTGGAGAATACAAGTACGAGAAGCTTGGACTGCAATACCAACTTGATGGTGTACCGCCGCTTTCTGCCGATAGGGCAGCCAAAATAAGAGAACGTCTCTCGGTATATAAGCCTTGTCAATAAAAATAATAAAAAAAGGATGCAAATATCAAAAGATACTTGCATCCTTTTTTTATTATATGTTATGAATTAGTGCGATTTAATTACTCGCCCTTCTCCATCTTAGCCTTCAATGCTGCGAGAGTATCAAGGTCGCCAAGAGTTGTTGTAGCAGCTACATTGTTGATAGCAGGAGCAGCCTCCTTCTTAACAGTGTGCTTGCGAACTGGCTTCTCTTCCTTGCCAGCCTCGAATGTGCGGCTGTGAGAAAGGATGATACGCTTTGTCTCCTTAACAAACTCGATTACCTTGAACTCGAGCTCCTCACCAAGCTGTGCCTGTGTGCCATCCTCCTTAACGAGGTGCTTAGGAGTAGCGAAGCCCTCACCACCCTCGTTCAGAGTGATAACAGCGCCCTTGTCCATCATTTCAGTAATCTTGCCTGTGTGAATTGAACCAGGAGTATAGATCTCCTCGTACTTGTCCCAAGGATTCTCCTCAAGCTGCTTGTGTCCAAGGCTGAGACGACGGTTCTCCTTGTCTATCTCGAGAACAACAACATCGATGTTTGCACCAACCTGTGTGAACTCTGAAGGATGCTTTACCTTCTTTGTCCAAGAAAGGTCTGAGATGTGGATGAGGCCGTCAACACCCTCTTCGAGCTCTACGAAGATACCGAAGTTAGTGAAGTTGCGTACCTTAGCTGTGTGCTTGCTGCCTACAGGATACTTAACCTCGATTTCCTCCCAAGGATCTTCCTTAAGCTGCTTGATACCGAGAGACATCTTACGCTCTGCACGGTCGAGTGTAAGGATAACTGCCTCAACCTCGTCACCTACGTGCAAGAAGTCCTGTGCTGAACGGAGGTGCTGGCTCCAGCTCATCTCTGAAACGTGGATAAGACCCTCAACACCAGGAGCAATCTCTACGAATGCACCGTAATCAGCGATAACAACAACCTTACCCTTAACGTGGTCGCCTACCTTGAGGTTCTCGTCAAGAGCATCCCATGGGTGTGGAGTAAGCTGCTTGAGACCAAGAGCGATACGCTTCTTCTCGTCATCGAAGTCGAGGATAACAACGTTGATCTTCTGGTCGAGAGCAACAACCTCGTGTGGATCGCTTACGCGGCCCCAAGAGAGGTCTGTGATGTGGATGAGTCCGTCAACACCACCGAGGTCAACGAATACACCGTAAGAAGTGATGTTCTTAACAGTACCCTCGAGGATCTGACCCTTCTCAAGCTTAGAGATGATTTCCTTCTTCTGAGCCTCGAGCTCGGCCTCGATAAGAGCCTTGTGAGAAACAACCACGTTGCGGAACTCCTGGTTGATCTTAACAACCTTGAACTCCATTGTCTTGCCTACGAATACGTCGTAGTCGCGTATAGGATGAACGTCGATCTGGCTTCCTGGGAGGAATGCCTCAATACCGAATACATCAACAATCATACCACCCTTAGTGCGGCACTTGATGTAGCCCTGGATAACCTCCTCATTCTCGAGAGCTGCATTAACGAGATCCCAGCTCTTGCTGAGGCGAGCCTTCTTGTGAGAAAGAACAAGCTGACCCTTCTTGTCCTCCTGGTTCTCAACGTAAACCTCTACCTTGTCGCCAATCTTGAGGTCTGGGTTGTAACGGAACTCAGAAGCAGGGATGATGCCGTCGCTCTTGTAGCCGATGTTTACGATTACCTCTTTCTTGTCGATAGAGATTACGGTACCCTCAACAACCTGATGCTCTGATACCTTGTTAAGAGTCTCGTCATAAGCCTTCTCAAGCTCCTGCTTGCTTACTTCCAAGCTGCTACCATTCTCAAACTCGTCCCAGTTGAAGTCTGCCAATGGCTGTACGTTCTTTAAATCTGACATAAAATTTATAAAAGTTAAAAATTAAAATTAATAAAGTTAGACTTTATGTTAATTGAATAATTCGAGGTGCAAAGGTACTCATATTTTCTTGTATTATGTGTATTTTGCCCTCTTGCGTTGCTGTGTTATTGTTGTTTTTATTATTTTTTAACTAAAGTATGTGCCGTTTATAGTTTAAATCGATGCTTTTTGTACGCTTTGTGTGGCTCGTCTCCGCCAGGCGTAAAGCCCAATCCTATGCCTGGTGCACCTATGCTGCCACGTGCTACGCCTCGATATTGGGCCCATCTATCGCGTATGCGGCTTACATATGTGTATGTTTCTTGTCCACGCATATATCCATACTTTACAACTGGGTCATTGTAATATTGTGGTGTACTGAGCTTTAGCACATACTCTGCAACGTCATCCCATCGGTATTGGTTCTTGCCGTTTTTCTTGGCAAGTGCCATAGCATCGCGTATATGAAAGAATCCTCCGTTGTAGCTTCCAAGTACAAACAGCTGGCGCTCACGTGGATCGCGTATATCCTGAAAGTGTGATGTTAACTTTATAATATATCGCACAGCGGCATATATGTTTTCTTCTGGGTCGTACATCTTCGATTCGGGCAATCCTATTTGTGCTGCAGTTGCTGGCATAATCTGCATTAGTCCGCGTGCACCAGCCCATGAGTAGGCCTTAGGGTCGAAGCACGACTCTTGATAACATTGTGCTGCAAGCAGTCTCCAGTCCCAACGTGCCATAGGTGCATATCGCATAAACAGCATGTCATATTTGGATATCACACCGGCTTTTGCGTTAAGCATAGGTGCATAGGTGCGTCGGTGTATGCTTTGTATCGAATAGCGCAGTTGCTCCTCTCGACGTATCGAAGCCACAATTTTAGGATCGTACCACGAGTTGATAGAGTCGGCAAGCTCGGCCGATTGGGTGTTGACTGCCCATGCTGTGTTTAAAGAGTCTACCGCATATCCACATGGCAGTGTACCTTTATCGTTCTTCGGCATTTGGTATACAATGATGTCGGCGTCGCCATTATCCAGTCGTTTCAGCATTTCTGCTTTTGTCTTGCATGTCTCTACACGCAGCGACACGCCGAGGTGTTGGGCATACTTCTCGCAGATAAGATATTGAGTGCCCATGCCCATGCCGTGATAGTCGAAGTAGGTGTCGGGTCCACTCATGGTAAGCATAATAAGCTCGCCGCTTTCTTGTATGTCGCTCAGACTGAAATTCTTGTTTATCGGAGTCTGTTCCTGATCTAATGGAGTGCCCCATGGAGTAAACTCTTGGCTCTTTTTCTCGGTGCATCCCATTATGCATAAAATGTAAAATAAGACGTATAAATATCTAAATCGCATATATTCTTTATTGAATGGCTTACAAAAGTACAACAATTCTTGCACAATACATAAAAAAAAGTTACTTTTGCGTGAATTATTAATCATAATAATATCTAAAAGGCATGTTAAGAATAGCAGTACAGTCAAAAGGACGTCTTTACGACGACACAATGAATTTGCTTTCAGAAGCAGATATCAAAGTTAGTTCAAGCAAACGCACCCTTATTGCACAATCGCCTAATTTTCCACTCGAGGTACTTTTCTTGCGCGATGACGATATCCCGCAATGTGTAGCTTCTGGTGTAGCCGACATTGGTGTTGTCGGTCAGAACGAGTATATGGAGCGTGGCGAGAATGTGCAGGTTCTGTCGCATCTTGGTTTTAGCAAGTGTCGTCTTTCGCTTGCCATCCCTAAAGAAGTGAAATACACAGGTCCTCATTGGTTTGACGACAAGCGCATCGCTACGTCTTACCCCAATATTTTGGGCAAGTATCTTAGAGAGCATGATATAAAGGCCGACATACATGTCATTACTGGTAGTGTGGAAATTAGTCCGGGTATCGGCATGGCAGATGGAATCTTTGATATTGTAAGCTCGGGCAGCACACTTGTAAGCAACAACTTGCGTGAGGTGGAGATAGTAACACAGAGTGAGGCATTGCTCGTTGGCAACTGGAATCTTGATGATGACAAGCATCAGATTCTCAACGAGATGTTATTCCGATTCGAGGCTGTACGTTCGGCAGTAGACAAGAAGTATGTCATGATGAATGTCCCGAAAGCCAATTTGAATGAGATTGTTGAGGTATTGCCAGGTATAAAGAGCCCTACAATCATTCCTCTTGCCGACGACCAATGGTGTTCTATACATACTGTTCTTGACGAGAAACGTTTCTGGGGCATCATAGGAAAGCTTAAGGAACTCGGTGCGCAAGGCATTCTTGTCACACCTATAGAGAAGATGATATTATAATAAGGTATATATAAAGCGCTTGATATATGAAGATATACGAGTATCCATCCGTCGACCAGTGGGGCGATATTGTGGTACGTCCACATATAGATACGGCCAAGCTTAATGATGTGGTTAAGTCGGTGCTTGATGACATCAAGGCTAATGGCGATGAAGCCGTAAAGCGATACGAGCAGAAGTTTGACGGCGTGGCTCTTTCTTCGCTTGCTGTTACACAACTGGAGATAGACGAAGCGTGTGCTTCGATAGACCCTGAGCTTATGTCGGCTATAGAGCTTGCCCATGACAATATCTTTAAGTTTCATGCCTCGCAAAGGTTTGAAGGTGTAAAGGTTGAGACTGCACCTGGTGTGGATTGCTGGCAGAAGTGTGTGGCTATTGAGAAGGTGGGTTTGTATATCCCAGGCGGCACAGCTCCTTTGTTCTCTACAGTTCTTATGCTTGCAACACCTGCCAAGATTGCCGGATGTAAGGATATAGTGCTCTGCACACCTCCCGACAAGCAAGGCAATGTAAATCCTGCTATATTGGCGGCTGCCAAGGTAGCGGGTGTAAATGCTATATATAAGATAGGTGGTGTACAGGCTATCGGAGCTATGGCTTATGGCACCGAGACAGTGCCTAAGGTCTACAAGATATTTGGCCCAGGCAATCAGTATGTCATGGCTGCCAAGCAGCAAGTCTCTCTTCATGATGTGGCTATAGATATGCCTGCCGGTCCATCGGAGGTATGTGTTATAGCCGATGCTGGTAGCAATCCAGTGTATGTGGCTGCCGATTTGTTGTCGCAAGCCGAGCATGGCATAGACTCACAAGTATTGCTGATAAGCACGTCTGCCGATATGGTGGAGAAAGTGAGAGTTGAGATAGACAAGCAACTTGCTGTATTGCCACGACGCGATATAGCCGCAAAGACACTCGACAACAGTAAGATTGTACTTGTGCACAACACCGACGAGGCTATGCAAATTAGCAACGCATATGCACCCGAACACCTCATCATTGCAACTGACGATTATATGCAGCTTGCCGACAAGGTGGTTAATGCCGGTAGCGTATTCCTTGGCAAATATGCTTGCGAGAGTGCTGGCGACTATGCCAGTGGTACAAACCATACGCTTCCTACACATGGATATGCAATGGCATACAACGGTGTTAATCTTGACAGTTTTAATCGTAAGGTTACATTCCAGCATCTCACAAGCGAGGGTGTGCGCTCTATCGGAAGGGCAGTGGAGGTAATGGCTTCAAGCGAAAGTCTTGACGCACATAAGAATGCTATGACCGTGCGCTTGCGGGATGTTATTAAAGAAGAAAAGAAATGAAAACTCTGAACCAATTAGTTCGTCCTAACATATTAAACTTGGCACCATACAGTTGCGCCCGCGACGAGTTTAAGGGTAGGGAGGCTCGAGTGTTTCTTGATGCCAACGAGAATCCATACAACTCTCCATACAATCGCTATCCAGACCCCTTGCAGCTTGCTCTCAAGGAGAAATTGTCGCGTATAAAGGGTGTTCCAGTTGAGAATATGTGCCTTGGTAATGGTAGTGACGAAACGATAGATTTGGCTTATCGCTGTTTCTGTCGACCAGGTATTGACAATGTTGTGGCGATAGAGCCTACTTACGGTATGTACAAGGTATGTGCCGACATCAACAATGTGGAATATCGTAAGGTGTTGCTCGATGATAACTATCAGCTTTCGGCGGATGCCATACTTGCTGCTTGCAATGGTAATACTAAGCTGATATGGATTTGTTCGCCAAACAATCCTACAGGCAACTTGATGAATGCGGAAGAGGTGGAGAAGCTGTTGCGCAAGTTTGAAGGTATTGTCGTTGTAGACGAGGCTTATTCCGACTTTACAAAGGCACGCTCATGGCGTTCGCGTATTTCTGAGTTTCCTAATATCATTGTGCTCAATACCATGAGCAAGGCATGGGGATGTGCAGCTATTCGTTTAGGTATGGCGTTTGCAAGTAAGGATATCATCGATATATATAATAAGGTGAAATATCCGTACAATGTCAACGACCTTACGCAAAATTTGGCCATGAAGCGCTTGTCCGACTCGTTTGAGGTGGAGAAGTGGATTCGTACCATTATTGGTGAACGCGACCGCATGGTTATGGCATTCAAGCAATTGCCTATCTGCGAGAAAGTGTATCCTACTGATGCAAACTTCTTCCTTGCCAAGGTATCGGATGCCACAAAGATATACAATTATCTGATAGACAGAGCTATAGTGGTGAGAAACCGCACCAATGTTATGTTGTGCGACAACTGTCTGCGAATAACCATAGGCTCAAAGACCGAAAACAACGAACTGCTGTCGGCTTTGAGGCAGTATTTCGATTAAAGTTTAAAGTGAAGACTTAGGCTTTTCTTATATTATATCGGTCAAGCAAAGTGCAATCATTATTTAGATTGCCTTTGCTTGGCCGATATTTTCATTATTAAAATAAAATAAAGACCAAGTGTTTTGCGGTTGTTACAAATCCACACTCCATTTGGTGAGAAATTCCCTTGGGCGTAAGCGTGTCACGCTATACGACTCAATTGTGTTGCCGAGAGTTCTTCGTTCAAACTCTGAAGTGCCAATAAAGTTGTTTGCTGTGACAGATAACTCCCAACGCTTAGCCTTGTATGCAATGGAAAAGTCAAGAAAGTGGTTTACGCCTATGCTCTTGTCGTTGGTATGGAAGAGTTCGTTTTTTACGCTCAGCATCCATCCTTTGGCAGGGAAAACATATAGTTTAAGGAAATGTTTCCAGTCGGTCGTGGGGTCGGAAGAGAGTTCTGAAGACGTGAGGTTCTTCAGCTTGTAAATGTTCACATTTGACTTTCCTTCAATAGAAAGAAATCTCGCTGGACGCAATGAGTAGTCGAACGAAACGGCAGTTGTGTTCATACGTGCATCATTCACAATGCCCGACACAAGCATACTATAATCTGTGATGTTGTGTGAGGCACCAAGACCTATTAGTGTCTTTGCCCATCCAAAAGACTTGCTTATACGACCAGAAACGCCTATTGTCTGCATGATATATTCCTTGTCTGTAGCAGTCATGGTATAGACGTTGCCGTTCATTGCACTCTCATAAAGGATGTTTCCCGACATTCTATTATATGAAGGACGAATATTAAAGAACAGTCCCGACACAGGATTGGTGTATTTATATGCTGCCGTTGCATGAATAGAGTGAGTAGCATCCGTCTTGCCTCTATTCACTTTCTGAGTGCGATAACTTGTGAAGATAGGAGTGTCATAGATAGACCTTCCCATCAATGGCGCATTAGCATAACCAACATTAGCCGAAAATTCAGAAACAACAGTTGCCTTCCAATTCCAACTCACCGAAGGGTCTATCCACAGATGATTGCTTCTTGACTCACGGTAAGACTGATGGGCATAACTTATCTTTGACTTTATTCCTATTCTGTGCTTTCCGAAAAGGAACGACATTGAAGGAGTCCAATACGTGCGAAGCAACTGATACACATTCGTCTTCTCCGCTTCCTCGTCCATTGCCACACCAATACTCTGATAGTCGTAGTTCACTCCCAACTCATTGTTGAGATAGTGTCTGCCGACTTTCAGTTTATATTGCATTTCATTCTGCGTGGAGAAGAAACCGAGATTCAGCCGTTCTGTCATTCCACCAATGGTGAGCAACTGTCCTGGCAGATAGCTATAGGTCCAATAACTGTCAACGTTATATATGTTGCCCTTTGCCGTGGTGTGCGACATCTGAAAATTCTCAGTAATACTACGCTTGTGCGGCTTCACCATCATGTCGGTGCGTTGTCCGTTGTACATCATCGTGCCGACACTCTTGTTAAAGTCAATATAGCCTTTAAGGTTGTTCTTGATGAAACTCTTACTGCCGTTGTACTGATAGTTGGCCTCACCCTTCCATTCGCTTCGGGTGTTGCAGACATTCTGCTCCTCAACTATGACTGGCATATCGGCAAGGGTGAGATAAGTGGATGAACTATAGTCCTGCATATCGGTCTTGTCAATAAATCCGTTGCCTTGCACACGCAGTTCCGAATCCTTGCCAGTCTTCCAAAGCCAGTTGCCGGCAATAAGATGACTATTGTTGAAAGTATATCGGTTGTCTGCAAGGTCGGGAGCCGCAACCGACATCATAGAGAGAAAGCCCGATTCAGAGCCAGTTCTTCCCTTCAACAATGCAGCAAGGTCGAGCACCTCATTGTCGAGTTGCTTGCCGATGTTGTTGTTCTTGTACATCATCAGCGTCTGATACTTCTTGTTGAAACGCATACCCATCAGTCGGCAGTCATATAGAAAATCATCACCATAACCCAAACCTATGTCAGCCGCTCCCGTCCATACGGCTTTGGCATCATCCTTCAACACAAGATTGAGAGCAGCCTGTTCGCTGAACGACACGCCACGCAACGACTTCACCGACTGATGATTCTCCAATACCTGCACACTCTTTATCTTATCAGCTGAGATGTTTTGGTTGGCAACACCATATTGCGACCCCATTAAGTCAAGTCCCTCAATATAGAACTTGTTGATAGGTTTTCCTTGGTATTCCACCTTGCCATCCGCTTTTACCTCAAGTCCAGGCATCTTGGCTATCACGTCGGCAATGCTTCGGTCTTGCCCCTGGCGGAAACCAGCAACCGAATATGTGAGCGTGTCTCCTGTGCTTTTTATACGCTCCGCTTTTATCTTTACTTCCTTTAACTTGAAGCCACCTTCTGCCAACGTGATAGTCATGCCATCCTTCAAATCAGCAAACGGCATCGTCTTCTTCTGATAACCAATATAACTTACCGTTATGCTTGCAGGATTTTTCCCTTTAGGAATAGTCAACTTATATTCACCCTTATCGCTTGTGAGACAATACGCCACGGTTGACTTGCTCTCAGTCGATGCCACAACCGAGGCACCTACCAAGAGCTCTCCTTTCTTACCCTTCACCTTTCCTATGAAGGTTTGTGCAGAGAGCGAAAGGTTTGTTAGCAGAAGTAAAATAAAAACGGCAATTCTCATTCTATATCCAAATGGTTATATTTAGGCACTTCAACCTCGTTATCGACTTTTGCATCAGTCCCAGAAACAGTATAAACTATCACTTTTTCACCCGATGTCCTTTGACTAAGAATTTTATCTACAAGTTGGTCTTTATTGATTCCTTCTGACTCTGAGCGCAGTTGCAAGAAACGTTTTCGGGTACACTTCTGGTGGCTGTCTTCTTTGTAAACCGAAACCAAGGCATTCTCAGGAGCATTCTCTACACCAACAGCTTTGAAATCAAACAAGCCCTCCGAATCCCTTGCCGCCATAATCAATCCTGGCAAACCATTAAGAATGTAAGGACCGTAATTGAGAGGCAACTCGATAGAATACCATACAGTCCATGTCCGGCCATATACGGAGCCAACCGCCTGCTTGCATTCATATTCACAGATGTTCTTTGTGCTGTCTGTCAACTGCCATTCGATAACGGGAAGCGCATCAACATATTTCAATCCGGAGTTGAGAACCTGCTTGTAATAAATGTATTCCCCTTTCTCTGGAGAGCCAACAACAATCTGGAGATCATTCTTTGGGAAATACTTTCCGCCAATTACTGGCAGTTGGTCAATCATCACATTGTCGCCTCCTTGTGCCTTCACTTTAGCCAGTTCAATACTGTACAACCTGTAGTTGTTATTATAAAATATGGCGGTAGTCTCGCTTATATCAAGCGTCCATCTGTAAGTATTGGTCTTGCCTGTTACTACCTGCGCATCACAATCGTATGTAACGCGATATTTTGCTTGCTCTTGAGCATGAGCCATTGAGCAGAAAATCAGAAAAAGAAAGGTTATATATATATTTCTCATATCACTTATTCATATTTGTCCATTAAACATGCATTGAAAGTCCGTTGTGCCTTAGGCGGTTCACTATATCCACTGCCTTGCAAGCGGTTGGTAGTATTCCATTGGTCTTTCCAGTAATCTTCAAGCAGATGTTGAAACTTGACAGGAGTTGAACGCAAATAACGTTTAGGTTGAAAACAGATAGTTGCAGTTTGCCGCATTTGCTCTATGCCTGTAGCAACAAACGAGAATTCATGTCGGCTTTCGGAAGCAGCCAGTATGAGTCCTGGCAAACCACCTAACTTCCATGGACCATTATCAAAAGGCAAATCCAACGAATACCACGCTGTCCAAGTGCGCCCACGGAACTGACAAACGGCTTTATGGCAGGGATAACCTATAATAATAGTATCACCCTCGGCAAGTTCCCAAGAAAAGGTCGGAATAGATTCCTCATAATAGAAGAAAAAATCATTGTGCAGGACATCCGTATAAGTGAGAGTGCCCCTATGCGGAATATGCTTATAAACTTCATACTCGCGTCCTTTCTTAGAGCCAAACGTATTTGCTAAGAATTGCAAATAGCTCATAGGGTCGGTATTCACACTCTTTACAGAGTCGCGCTGATGCAGAAAATGCTCAAACCGTTGGCTATAAAATCGAGACGAATGTCCCCCTATATCCAACAGATTTATATCATCATACGCTTCCTTTTGCTCCTGCGTGTGTTTATACAATGCACGATACTGTACACGCACACTTACCGTGTCCACCGCCTCTTGGGAATGGACGCATGAGGCAAATAAACAAAATGCCAATAAACTGAAGAGTATTTTCATAAGCAACAATTCTTTTTATTTACTTCAACTCAAAGGTTGCCATAAGCAGCACCTTATTGCCATCTATGTTTTCTTCGTAGAAGAAGCGATAGACACCAGGATTGTTTGGCAGAATATCGGGAAAAAGATGGGCTGTGATGGTGCCGCTTTGACCATCGCTTAAAACATGACCGATGGCAGTGAACGAGCAATCGGTGGGCACAACAAACCAATTGCCATCCCTACCTTGAGCTGTGATGCTATATGCTTCGCCATATATGAATTCTTTGCCACTATGGTTGGTAATCGTGAATCTGATCTCCGTGGTGCCCAATGGATAGGAAGGCTTCTCCGCCTTGAGGGAGATGCCTTGGTAGGTGCTCACGCCTTCCCTGTTGTCGATGATAGGGTCCAACTTGCCCTCAAACCTGATGGCGGGCGAGTTGTAAATCTGCCTACGAAACTCCTGCTGCTTCTCCTTCGTGTTCCAACGGAGCGCAACATCAATGGAGTTGGACCCCATTCCAAATCCAACAACATTTCGCAAGGCCGGGGTCTTGTCTTCCGACAGGAACTTCCGCTCAAGTATCCGCATAATGGCGTTCAGTTCCCTATGCGAATATTTACGCGCCGAAGCCTTGCGATAGGTTCTCTTCTTGCTCTTGACAACTCTCTTTTTGCTAATGGTCGCTACCTTCTTTTGTTGAGCGGCAAATGACTGTTTGCAAGCAGCAAAAGCTGTTTGCATTGAAAGGAACATTGTCAATCCTAATATTATTGCATTGAGGAGTTTTGGCTTCAGTCTCATAGTTATCAGCAATTAATAATTTAACATGTAGAGAGATATGAACTCTTATAGTATATTTCTTTTCTTATGAGAAAAGTTCAATTTATTTTGCAAATATACTGTATTTTAGTTTATCCACAAAATGATGCTGCGACAATAAATGAAGCATAATCACTTTAACCTGCTATTCTGACGGTTCACACAGCATTTTTTCGCATAAGGAATCATTGTATTTAAAATAAAAATAGTACTTTTGCACCGAAATAAAGATATGTTCTTGGACCAGCGTCCTTGCATTGAATTAAAAACGTAATAATCAAATAGAATGAATTTATCAGAAACAAAACACTTATTGTGCGTATTGGTTGCAGCAATTACCATTATCTTATCTTCATGTAATTCAGAAAATGAGACACCTGTAAATTACAATAGCTTACCAGAGGTAATAGCCAAGGATTTCAACAATCGCTACGAAACAAACAACATAGAGCAAGTATATACAGGAACTGAATCCTATCGCCACACGGGGCAACAGGAAACTTTTGTCCATTGCAAGGACAAGGCTGGGAATGAATTGCTTGTGGTGTATGTAGATAACGTATGGAACCGTAGTGTGCTTACTTTATCAGACATTAATAAATTACCTGACAATGTGCGACAGAGATTTTTCAAAGAACTTCCTAAATCTGTCAAATACGAGTTCTGGAAGATAAAGGAAATAACACAAGCTTGCATAAGTGGTAAATATTATGAGTTGTGTTATATTATTCAAGATTCGTCTCTGAATAAGAATTGGATCCACACACTTGTTATCGACAGCGAGGGCACGTTGCTCAAATCTTGCGATTATGAACTCAACAATAACGCTTACGTTAGACCGTTCACTGCCGATATAGACTGGATTACTGAGCATTATAAAGGTGCCAGAGTGCTTGCATATATAAACGACCTGGGCTTTGACAGCTATCTCATCATGCATGATGGGGTGATCAAGTCGGTATCGTTCGATTCAAACCATCCTGATGCAAAATGGGAAGAGACGAGATACGCCTTGCCTGAAGGTACTACTGTACCGAGTCGTGTGCTTGACACATTACATACTAAATATCCAGATTTCACTTATACAGAAGTCTTTGTCATAGAAAATCAATGTGGCATCTTTTATCTTTTTACCGATGGAACAAGAGCCGACCGATTAGGACATTATATTGAGGCAAACTAAAGGATAGAATATCTACCGACAATAAAACAGATTTGATTATAATGCGAGTGCTCCTGATGCATATTTGTGCATCAAGAACACTCGCTTTTCTTGGATTTATACATAACTTACTATAACAGCTCTATTTCTTCCTTGGGGATTCCTGTTGCCTTAGAAATGTCATCTACAGACATTCCCATATGCAATAAGTTACGCGCAACCTCCGCACGTCCCTCAGCTCTGCCTTCCTCCATGCTTCGCTTATTAGAATCGACAAACAACAAGCGTTCTGCACCGAGTTTATCCCAAAAGTCCTCGTAGGCGAGCAATTCGTCTTTCGACATAGCCGATTCCTCTACTGTCTTTAGAGCTTTGGAGGTTTCGGGATTATCCAACAGTTCTTGCGGTACTTCCTTTGTCTGCTCATCTATCTCTGTAAGGAATCTAAGCCATAGCACCGCCATTTTCTTTTCTCTGATGGAATGTGCTTGGAACTTAGGAAGCTCCACGAATGTGAAATGCAGTCCGTCGATAATCTCATCGCTATGCAGCTCATGCACAACATTATAGTTATGGATAAACTCATCGGGATATTCCTTCATGAAAATCTCATTGACAAGATTGAGCGAGTAGACTGGTTGCAACAACTCATACTTACGCTTCTTGTCAAGCTGACGCACAAAAGCCTTGGAAGCATTGAACAGCACACGCTGCTTGAACGCTTCAGTCCACAACATTTGCATCTCCACAATAAACTGCCTGTTCTTTACATCACGACATCTTACATCTACAATGCTGTTCTTGCCTACGTAAGTATCAGGCACAAGCTCGGGCGAGAGATACTCCACGCTCTCTATCTGCTCGTCATCCGCCAATGGCAACAGAGCATTGAGAAGACTGATGAGCAGGTCCTTATGCTCACCGAATATCTTCTTGAATGTAAGATCAGCTTTAGGGTCAAGATATCTCATTAGTGAAAATGTATTTATTGGTTTACAACTGTGTATATATAATAATGTGGCAAATATACAAATAATTATCGAAAAAATCATCCCAACCTATTTGTTTTTCTGATAAATTTCCATAACTTTGCATAAGTGAATACCTTTCAATAACTAACAATTTAAAACGGCAAAATATGGATAGACACATTAAGAATGGAATGATATCCATGGGAGTATGGATACTTTTCCTTGTTGTTTTGTTTGGTTCATTCATGACCTTTACAGATTCCCCTTTCAGCGATCTCTTGGATGAGGAAACAGGAGGCTTCATATCTGGTGCTTTCTTCCTGGCATGGGCACTTATCTGGTTTGCCATAGGCAAGCACTACAGTCGTGACTATGAGCTTAAGAAACAGGCCTTTATCGAGAAGTATAAAGGATTTGACGAGAATGTTACACGTACAATGTTCAAGAAGGCTTATTTCTCAGATATAGCACGTATGTTGTCTCGGGTGTTTTTCATTGCTGTGCCTTTCTATGTTGCGGCAAACGTGAAAGACACTGTGACCTTAAGGAACTGCATCTATATCGGGATTCTTATGATTATTTCCATTGCCTTGTATGTATACTATAAAAAGAATGGCACAAAGGAAATTACGCTATAGTTCGAAACAATAAAAATATCGGTCAAGCAAAGACAAACCAATGAATGATTGGCATTTGCTTGACCGATGTATTCAAGACGACTTTTATCTCTAATTCGTTCTCTCATATATCAAGAATTTATCTCGTTCAGCAGACTCTTTAGCGAAAGGCAGCAATGTTCCCTCTGATACCAAATCAACCTTTCTGCCTAACAGTTCTTCTAAATCGCTCCACATTCCAAAAAATTTCAAACCTATTGGTTTGCTTTTGTCCAAAGAGACAATAATGTCGACATCACTATCCTGAGTTTCTTCTCCTCTTGAGAAAGATCCAAACAGCCATGCTTTCAACACAGGTTGAGTGCTGAAATACTTGCGTAGTAAATCTATAATGACGGGGTTTCTCATATACAAATTGTTTTACTATATAATAATGTGGCAAATATACAAATAATTATTGATAACTTTACAACTATACATTTATTT
>ERZ1026884.410-NODE-410-length-28804-cov-19.650075_pt1 | contig 28804 bp, 22 predicted proteins | sample MGYA00380172_ERZ1026884 | MGnify/ENA primary metagenome ERZ1026884 (study PRJEB33269, sample SAMEA4719808) | human gut metagenome | biome: human-associated habitat; feature: organic feature; material: feces | place: Cameroon | collected 2013-10 ... | reverse complement strand
CAATCACTGACATCGAATAGTCGATGTAGCTAGACTTCATCTCCTCCTCAATGTTGATTTTCATGATTCTATCATGATCCATTGTCTGATTTTCGTCCATTTCTTATATTAATGTTTATGTATTTTTATTACCATGATTTTAATGGAAAATCGCTCAGAAGGGCATTTATTTGCGTTCTAAGCCGTTTTGCCTCTCCAAAAATCTCGACAAAGATACAAAAAAATATCCATACTCAAACGCTTTACAGGCAAAAAAAATGAATCTTTTAGCATTATTTGTCTTTTGAGGAAGAAAAAAAAGTTGGCTGGAGGTTTGCAAATACCAAAATTATTTGTAACTTTGCACTACTTTATTATTAAGAAAGGAATATAGAATATGCAAAATCCATTTGAACATATACAGAAGATTCTAGCACAGTGTGGTGAGAATGTAGCTCGCCGCCATGGCAAGAAGATTACGATAGAACATCTAATCTTGGAATTCGTGCGAAAGAATAAAGAGATAAACCACATATTGGAGACAGGATTCAGGGTCGACATCAACGTTCTTGAAAATTCACTCAATCAAGAAATTGCGAAAGAACCAAATTGCGACTCAGAAGAATCTGAACTGGGAACTCCTTCTTTGGACGCAACAGCTTCCGAGCTGATGCGTAGTGCAATTAAGGAGGCTTATATCTGCGACAATTCACCTTATGTGGAGCCTAAGCATGTACTTCTGGCTCTGCTGAAACAGAACAATAATCCTATTTCCAATTTTCTTTCCGGCAATGGAATCACCTACGATAGTCTCAGAGATTATCTGAAAAACCAAAACAGGAAAGCGGATGATGAAGCAAAACATCAGGCAGAAGAGATTGCTGAGGCTGAAGATTCAGAAATGGAACATGGAGAGATTACTGAAACAGACATAGAAGATACTCATGCAGAAAGTGAGTTGGCTGTAGATGAAAACAACGAGAATGACGCAGTTGAAACAGAAGAAGATATGGAACAGAAAAGTGAACGTCCGAAAGCTAACCTCCTGGATTCAGACGATGAGCCCCTGGACCTCAACAGCAATCCTGAAGACAATAAGAAAACGGCTAAGAAAGAGGAGAAAAAGACAAAGACAAACACTCCTTTCATCGACAAATATGGTCACGATTTAACTCAGGATGCAGCTAAGGGAATTCTCGACCCTATGGTTGGAAGAGAAAACGAGGTACAGAGAGTGATGGAGATTCTGGGACGCCGCAAGAAGAACAATCCTGTTCTCATTGGTGAACCAGGCGTGGGTAAGAGTGCTATCGTTGAAGGGTTAGCCCAACTCATCAAGAACCACCAGTCTGCCCCACTCCTCTTTGATAAGCGTGTCATCAGCCTCGATCTTACTGGTCTTGTCGCAGGCACTAAATATCGCGGTTCCTTCGAAGAGCGTATCAAGGGAATCGTGAACGAACTGGAGACGCACCCGGAAATAATCCTCTTCATCGATGAGATTCATACGCTCATCGGTGCAGGAGGAGCTGAAGGAGCCATGGATGCAGCCAACATCCTGAAACCGGCTCTGGCTCGTGGAGTAATACAATGCATCGGTGCAACAACACTGGATGAATATCGCAAGAGTATTGAGAAAGACGGTGCACTGGAAAGACGATTTCAAAAGATAATCATCAATCCGACAACGCCAGAGGAGACACTGCGGATACTTCATAACATCAAGAACACCTATGAGAAATTCCATGAGGTTACCTATAGTGATGAAGCATTGGAAGCATGTGTGAAACTGACTGACAGATATGTTACTGACCGTTTCTTCCCAGACAAGGCCATAGATATTCTTGACGAGGTCGGCTCGCGCGTACATCTTAAGAATGCAAGCATTCCTGATGACATTCTGGAATTGGAGCATAATATAGAAGTATTGATTACAAATAAGCAAAATGCTGTAGCGAATCAAAACTATGAATTGGCCGCTGCTTATCGTGACCAGCAAGCCCAAATGGAGAAGATGCTGACACGTGCCAGAGAAAAATGGCAAAACGGTGAAAGCGACAGTCATCGCACACCAGTAGAAGTAGATGACATTACTGCCGTGGTGAGTAAAATGACAGGTGTTCCGGTACAACGTATGGCTGAGGCTGAGAATAGCAGACTCTTGAAGATGGCAGAAAAATTGAAGAGTAAGGTCATCGCACAAGATAATGCCGTAGATAAGATTGTAAAAGCTATACAGCGCAATCGTATCGGCTTGCGAGATCCAAATCATCCAATAGGAGTATTCATGTTCCTGGGTCCTACAGGTGTTGGAAAGACATATCTGGCAAAAAAACTTGCTGAAGAAGTTTACGGAGATTCCAGTGCACTGATCCGCATAGACATGAGCGAATACGCTGATGAGTTCAACTCATCCAGACTGGTAGGTGCACCTCCGGGATACGTAGGATATAATGAAGGTGGTCAACTTACCGAGAAGGTTAGACGCAAGCCTTACAGCATCGTCTTACTCGATGAGATAGAGAAAGCTAGCGGCAAGATTTTCAACATGCTTCTGCAGGTACTTGACGAAGGTAGACTCACAGATGGCAACGGCCGTCTCATCGACTTCCGCAATACCATCATCATTATGACTTCGAATGCCGGAACCCGTCAGCTAAAAGAGTTCGGTAAAGGCGTCGGCTTCAAGTCTGGCAGTATAGGTAATGTTGCTACCATGTCGGATACGGACAAGGAATACGCCCGCAATGTGATACAGAAGAGTCTGAGCAAGCAGTTTGCACCGGAATTTCTGAATCGTCTTGACGAGATTATCACCTTCGACCAGCTCGACATCAATGCCATAAAGCGAATCATCGACCTGGAACTCAGTTCGCTCATCAAGCGCATCAACGATATGGGCTATGGCTTCCAGATAACAGAAAAGGCAAAGCAACTGGTTGCCGAGAAGGGATATGATGTACAATTTGGTGCTCGTCCATTGAAGCGCGCCATCCAAACCTATATAGAAGATGGAGTCTGCGAGCTGCTGATGCAGGGTAAATTGGAAAAAGGAAGCATCATCAATGTCGGGAAATGCCCTGGTAAGGATGAGTTGACTTTCAAATAAAAAAGGAAGAATCAATACACTTCATTAAATACATAAAGCGAAGCCCCTGTGCCTAAAAAAAGAGCACAGGGGCTTTACTTTTTAAAGTATCATTTACAAGCTATTATTAAGCGCCATCAAGGCAAGTACAGCCTCATTGTATTCATTAATAACATCAGCTTGTTTCATTCTCATATCGATTGCCTCGTTCAAGGCATTCACATATTCCACATAATTGATTTCACCATTCTCATATTCCGTGCTACTCAAACGAACTATCTCATTGGCTTTATCAATATTCTCTCCGTTGTAATATTGCAACTTCTTCGTAGCATTCTGCAAACGGTTATACCCCAACCGGTAATCACGTTCTTTCTCGCGGCGTTCCTGCTGCATATTCAGCTCTGCCAGCTCTCGGTCTTTCCTTGCAGCCTTCACCTTGGCCTTGGTTGCCCCATAAAAAAGAGGTACACCCACACCAATTTCAAAACCGAAGAAATTACCCTCTGTAAAACGCTGACGGTCGATATGATATGGATCCCAACTGGAAATCAGCAACTGCGAACGCAAAGCCAGAGAAAGCGAAGGCGCATACCCAGTCTTGGCACTTTTTATCTCCTGATCGAGTACCTTCAGGCGGTCCTGCTGATACAGGGCATCAGCCGTCTGCTGATAATTAAACGAACTACTGATAGATGAATCCAATATAATAAGATGAGATTCTGACGGCAATATAGGCTGATCAGAATTCAGAAGATTCATTAAAATCATCTGTTGATTCTCTGCCTCCGACTTCACATTTCTCATCTCCACCTGATTCTCATCACGCAGACGCTCTGAGGTAAGTACTTCCAACTGGCGGGTTTCTCCCGCCTTGTATCGTTTGCCGGCAATATCACAATAACGATTCAGTATAGAATCAAGACGTTGAAGAATACTCAGACGACAGGTCTGATACAGCATCGCATAATAAGTAGAAGCGATTTCCTGCTTCAACTGTTGCCTGGACACATTCAATCTGCTCTTTTCAGCCTGCGTCTCTGCTTTCAACTGTTTCTTCCTAGCTGCATAGACAGTAGGAAAATCGATGCTCTGAGAGAAGGTAAGTCCATTATCTGTATCACCGCTCGAAGCAGGATTCTGAGAGAAAGCCACCTCGGTTTTATCTACATCCCAAGCTGTTCCTTCCATTACCTTGGCACGTTCTATCGTTTTTCTTCCTGCCTGGAGCAAAATATTCTGCTGTTCAGCCAGATCAAAACACTGCTGCAAAGTCATTTTCTTCCCAGGCAGACTCGCATCAAAAAACTGGGCATGGACTGTTCCTGGCAGCAGCAATGTCATGACCGAGAATATTACCTTTCTAAATGTTCCTATATACTTCTTCATGATAAGTTATTTTTTAGTAAAAGTCTTGTAGATGGCTGGCAATACAAGCAATGTGAGCAACGTACTTGTTATCAAACCACCTATCACTACAGTAGCCAACGGGCGCTGCACCTCTGCACCATCACCCTGCGAAAGTGCCATTGGCAAGAAGCCCATAGAAGCAACAAGAGCTGTCATTAAGACAGGGCGCAAACGAACCATACAACTCTCGATGATACGATGATGGATAATCTCCGAGAAATTGCTGGATGTTTTATCAAGAGATGCCTTCTCTTCACGCTGCATCAGATTCATCTGTCCGATGAGTACAATGCCATTGAGAACTGCCACACCAAAAAGAGCAATGAATCCAACACCAGCCGAAATACTAAACGGCATACCCCTGAACCATAAAGCCCAAACACCACCGATTGCAGCCAAAGGAATGGCAGAGAACACAAAGAGCGACTCACGAACATTCTTGACTGTAGCATAGAGCAGCAGCAAAATGATGACAAGCGCTATCGGTATTACGACCATCAAACGCTGCGTTGCACTTTGCAGGTTTTCAAACTCGCCACCATAATTATAATAGTAGCCATCCGGCAGCTTCAACTTTTCATCGAGAATCTCCTGTATATCTTCTACGGTACTCTGCACATCTCTGCCCTTCACGTTGAATCCCACATAGATGCGACGGGCACCATTTTCGTGAGACACCTGTGCCGGAGCAGGCTCATAGACGATATCCGCAACCTGTGAAAGAGGAATCCTAGAACCATCAGCCAATGGAATACTCAATTCCTGCAGGGACTCTGCATTACGCTGAGAAGGATCCATACGAAGCACAACATCAAACTTCTTATCACCTTCATAAAGTGCACCAGCTACTGCACCAGCAAAGGTGGATTCCAAAACCTGATTGATTTCATCTACGCTCACTCCATAAGAAGCCATGCGTTCATGATTGTATTTCACCTGAATCTGAGGCAAACCCGATACTTCCTCCACAAAAATGCCACTCACACCCGGTACACGCTCTATCAACTTCTTTACCTTTCCGGCTTCAGAAGTCAAGACATCAAGGTCTTCACCGAAGATTTTGATAGCCACGTCCTGTTTGATACCCGTCAGCAACTCATTGTTACGCATCTGTATCGGCTGCGAAATCTCTGCTTCCAAACCAGGAATCGCCTTCAAGGTCTCCTCCATCTTCTCCATCAACTCCGGAGTAGTTTCTGCCGATGTCCATTCCGTCTTCGGTTTGAGGGCAATCATGATGTCAGCACGTTCTACTGGCATCGGGTCTGTAGGAATCTCTGCACTACCAATGCGGCTCACCACCTGTTTGACTTCCGGATACTGCGCCTTCAGCAGTTTCTCTGCCTTGGTACAACTCTCCACCATCTGAGAGAGCGAAGTACCTTGTGACATACTCATCTCTACAGCTAAATCACCTTCTTCCAAACTAGGAATAAACTCACCTCCAAGGAATTTGAAACCAACGATACTCACACAGAACAATCCGATAGCGGCAGTAATGACATCTTTATTGCGCGCCAACACCCAGTCAAGGACAGGTCGATACCAACCTTGGAGTTTCTCTATCATCTTATCAGAGAAAGTCTTTCGGTTATGTACCTTGCGACTCAACAACAACGAGCTGACCATTGGTACATAGGTAAGCGAAAGAATGAAAGCGCCAAGGATGGCGAAGAAAACAGTCAGCGCCATCGGACGGAACATCTTGCCTTCAATCCCAACCAAGGTCATCAGCGGAATATAAACTATCATGATCATAATTTCACCGAACGCAGCACTCTGTCGGATGCGTGAAGCTGAAAAATGCACCTCTTCATCCATCTGCCTCTGGGTAAGGGCAAATGGAATGTTCTGTCCGCCACTCTTACTTTGAGCCAGATAAGCTGCCCTCACTTCGGGCTGTGAAAAATGACCTGTATTAATATGTGTAACTACCGCCTCAACAATGATAACGGCTGAATCCACTATCATTCCAAAGTCAATAGCTCCGAGCGACATCAGGTTGCCATCAATACCGAAAGTCTTCATCATACCGAAGGCAAAGAGCATACTGAGCGGAATCACGCTGGCAACCACCAAACCTGCACGCCAATTACCCAAAAAGATAACCAGCACAAAGATAACAATGAGTCCACCCTCAATAAGGTTTCTGGCGATGGTACCCTCTACTCTATCCACCAGGTTGGTACGGTCAATGAACGGCTCTATCACAACGCCTTCAGGCAGCGATTTCTGAATCTGCTGAATACGCTCCTTCACATTGTGGCTTACTTCCTGAAAGTTCTCGCCTTTCAGCATGATGGCGATACCAGCCACAACCTCACCTTCTCCATTACGGGTAACAGCACCAAATCTCGTCGCATGTCCTAACTGAACCTTAGCTACATCGCTCACCTTAACCGGTGTACTGCCAACTGTCTTCACCGTGATATTGGCAATATCCTCCAAACTCTTGACGGTTCCGATACCACGGATATAATATTGGTTGGCATTTTCTTCTATATAACTGCCACCGGTATTGGCATTGTTCTTTTCCAGCGCATCAAACACTTCGCTAACGGTAATATTGTTGGCATTCAGCTGGTCAGTATTCACTGCCACCTCATATTGCTTCACATAACCGCCCCAACCGCTCACTTCTGCAACACCGGGAGTTCCCGAAAGCTGCTTTCTTACTATCCAGTCCTGCAAAGTTCGCAATTGGGTAAGAGAGTATTTATGCTCATATCCTTCCTTGGCCCTTACCGTATAATGGTAGATTTCACCTAATCCGGTAGCAATAGGTCCCATCTCTGTATCGGTATTCTTTGGTAACTCTTTCTCTATCTGAGTCAGAACTTGACTCACCTGCGAACGAGCCCAATAGATATCTGCTTGATCATCAAACACCAAGGTGATGACAGAGAGACCACTACGCGAAATACTTCGACGCTCCTGGAGCCTAGGAATGTTGGCGAGTGCCATTTCCACAGGAGTAGTTACATATTGTTCCACTTCTTGCGCTCCAAGAGAAGGGGCTTGGGTTATCACCTGAACCTGATTATCAGTAATATCAGGAGTAGAATCGAAAGGAAGATGAACAAGCGACCAGATGCCCCATACCATTAGGGCTATAGAGAGAACTCCAATCACCAGCTTATGGCGAATGGAATAAGTAATCAATTTCTGAAACATAAGCTTTTATCTAAAATCTTTTGCTGTCAATTAATGAATCATCAACTAAAGCTTAGTGGGCATGTTCACCATGTTCGCCTGTAAGCGATGCAAGATAAAACGCATTGTCGGTAACTATCTTCTTGCCTGCCTTCAGATGGTCGCAAAGCTTCACTTCAGTAAATCCACCGCCTGTTACGCCAGTGCTAACCTCATGTCGGGAGAAACTATACTCACCCTTCTTTGGTTCTCCATTGAGAGCAAAGACGTACTGCTTACCATCGGTAGAAACAATTGCTTCAGAAGGCAAGGCAAGACATCGCTGTGAACCAGTAGCAATCTGTCCACTCACATACATACCATCAAAGAGTTTGATATGATTGATACGACTTGTTTTCAATGACGCATCATCCATTTTTACATGAACAGCAACAGATTTCGAACCGTCGTTAAAGTATTGGTTCAAACCATAAACTGTACCAGACAGCTTGACTCCAGGCTGATTGGTCAAAGAGAAAGTTACACGATTACCCACCTTCACCTTGGCCAAATCTTTCTCAAAAACATTCAGATCGCATTCCACTGCCTGAGTATTGCGAATTTTCATCAATGGAGTCTGCATATCTGCATAACTACCCAGACTTGCCGTCAACTGACTGACAACACCGGAGATAGGTGCACGAAGAGGAAAAGCCGTAGTAAACTTACCTTTGGCAACAGCCGAAGTAGAAATGCCCATCTGAGCGAGCTGTCTGCCAATACCCAAAAGATTGGCATGAGCCACTTGGTAATCTTTCCGTGTCTGCTGTAAGGTGCGTTTCACACCTGCTCCCTGCTTACTGAGCAGAAGTTGGCGCTCCCAATCAGCCTTGGCAAGTTCACACTCCTTGGCAGCAGAGTAATACTCACGCTGAAGACTTACCACATCTGTATTTTCAACAGTAGCAACAACCTGTCCTCTATGAACAAGCTGCCCTTCTTTTACAAAAATAGATTTCACGATACCGCCCATCAAGGGGGCAACATCACCCATCGCCTGTGCACGCAGTACAAGCGATCCTTTTGCTTCTATGGTGGCATCCATCTCGCGCTCCACAGCCTCACCCATCTTCAAATCTACGGTGCTGACCTGCTTGGCTGTCAACGGAATATGATCAAAATCCACTTCTTCATGCTCATGCTCCTCATGTGCATGAGCCTCTGAGCCGGTCTGTTTCGCAAAGAAAGCGAATCCAGCCCAGGCTATCGCCGTAACGGCGACAATCAAAATGACTCTTTTCATGTTTGTCTTTTCTTCTATTTTATAATTCTACACAACAATTTCACACAACGAATCTTATCAAAAAACCGTTGGCAAAAGTACACAAAAAATCTTGCAACCCAGTTGCATTCGAATCTTCAAACCGATTTCTGCAACCAAGTGGCAAACTTGTAAAATCATAAAATAGAAGGAGGTCCCCGTCTGCTATAGCCTGCCGCCAGTTCCTCAGCAAGAGGAGAAGCAGCCACATGCTGCCATCTCACTGAAATGAGTGAGAGACGAGGGAGGGTTAAAAGGGAAGAACAAGACAAGACCACAAACTGATGGTTCTCATCTACCAGCAACTTGCGGATATTCTTCACCACCTTGGAATTGACTACAAACTGATGCATTTGACGAACGCTACAGCTCTCACGATCACCTTCGCTCTCCTGATCATGATGCTCAGTATGCTCATCATTGATATTGCCGTCCTGCTCACATTGTTCTTCTACCATACAGATACGCCCTTTGTGGTGATGATGTGTCATCACCGTAGATAGCATGATACTCATGGTGGCTATCCAAAGACAGAATATGTACAGTATTCTCTTCTGCATACTAAATTTTTGCGCAAAATTACAGAAAAAAAGGTTAACCACCAAGAATAACAGATGTTTTTATAGCATTTTTTCTTAAAAAAACAAAAAGACCTATACCCGAATCAAAATTATAGGCGCATTTATAAGTATTATTTCGTAACTTTGCAATCAAAATTAGTACAAATATAGAAATGAAAAAAATTTTTGCAGTTTTACAATTACTCCTAGTAGTAATGTTGGCGCAGGCGCAGATGGTGAACCCAGTCAAGTTCTCTACTTCGCTCAAGACCAATGGTACCGCTGTAGCGGAAATCGTTTTTAATGGTAAAATCCAATCGGGATGGCATGTCTATTCTACAGGATTGGGAGCAGACGGACCTATCTCAGCTACTTTCAATGTCAACAAGATGGATGGTGTAGAGTTGGTTGGCAAACTTCAAGCTCGTGGTAACGAGATTAGTAAGTTTGACCCACTCTTCGAGATGAAGCTACGTTATTTTGAAGGTAGCGTTACCTTCGTTCAGAAAGTGAAGTTCGTCAAGCCAAACTACCATATCGATGCATACGTTGAATACGGTGCGTGCAGCGACCAGAATTGCCTTCCTCCTAGCGAGGCAAGTTTCAAGAAGAGTGGAAAATCTCCAGCAGTAGATGGCAAAGCTGAGACAGACAGTAAGGAAGCTACCAAGGCTAACGGTCCTGAAGTCATTGATGTCGTCAAGGCCAACACCGACTCTTCTTCACTTCAGGGAGTAGCTGAAAAGATGGACAGTACAGCCAATATCGATGCTGCATTCTCTGTAGATAGTGATGACGCAAAGGCCTGGTGGGCTCCGGTAGTAAAAGAGCTTCAGACTTTCGGTGGCAATAACGACATTGCAAACCACTCACTCTTCTATATCTTTATCATTGGCTTTGTAGGCGGACTTCTAGCACTTGTCATGCCATGTATCTGGCCTATCATCCCTATGACTGTAAGCTTCTTCCTCAAACGAGCTAAGAACGATAAGAAAAAGGGTATTCGCGATGCTTGTACATACGGATTGAGCATTGTTGTCATCTATTTGGTTCTCGGTCTTGCCGTTACAGCCATTGCAGGTCCTAGCACCTTGAATGCACTCAGCACCAGTGCTGTGTTCAATATCATCCTCTTCCTTCTTTTGGCTGTTTTTGCTTTCTCATTCTTCGGATGGTTTGAAATCAAATTGCCAGACAGTTGGGGAAATGCCGTAGACAGCAAGGCTTCCAGCACTACAGGTATGATCAGCATCTTCCTGATGGCTTTCACACTCGTGCTCGTAAGTTTCTCTTGTACCGCTCCTATCATCGGATTGCTTTTAGTACAGACTGTTACTTCTGGCGATTGGCTGGCTCCTACCATCGGTATGTTTGGTTTTGCCCTTGCTTTGGCACTTCCATTTACCCTCTTCGCCTTGTTCCCATCATGGTTGAAGTCTGCTCCTAAGTCAGGCTCTTGGATGGAAACCGTAAAGATTGTACTGGGCTTTATCGAGTTGGCTTTCTCTTTGAAGTTCCTTTCTGTTGCAGATTTGGCATACGGCTGGCACATCCTCGACCGTGAGGTATTCCTCTCTCTCTGGATTGTCATCTTCGGTCTCTTGGGCCTGTATCTCATCGGCAAGTTGAAATTCCAGGTGGATGCCATTGGTGGCGACATCCAGAAGCCTATGCCTGTACCTTGCATCATGCTCGGTCTCTGCTCTTTGGCTTTCTCTGTATATATGATTCCTGGACTTTGGGGTGCACCTTGCAAGGCTGTCAGCGCTTTCGCTCCACCTATCAATACACAGGATTTCAATCTCAATACCAAGACCGTAGAACCAGCTTACAAAGACTACGAAACCGGTATGGCAGCAGCTAAGGCAGCAGGTAAGCCTGTACTCATAGACTTCACAGGTTTTGGCTGCGTAAACTGCCGTAAAATGGAAGCATCAGTATGGACAGATCCTACTGTAGCAGACATTTTGACAAAGGATTACGTCCTCATCTCTCTTTATGTAGATGACAAGACTCCGTTGCCTCAGCCAATGGAAGTAGAATTCAATGGCGAGAAGCGTACACTCCGCACCATCGGAGACAAGTGGAGCTATCTGCAGGCAAGTAAATTTGGTGCCAATGCCCAGCCTTTCTACGTACCAGTAGACAACGATGGCAAGCCTTTGAATGCAGCATTCAGCTTCAAGGAGGACGTCAGTGCCTATCTCGATTTCCTGCACAAGGGACTTGAGAATTACAGAAAATAATCTGGAATTATAGATTACCAGCAAATAATCTATAAATATATATATTGAATTTAATTGATTACAATGATGAACAACAAGGAAGTTCCGGTACTCCTACTCACAGGTTACCTTGGCAGTGGTAAGACCACACTGCTAAACAAAATTTTGGCAAATAAGAAAGGTATCAAATTCGCAGTTATTGTGAATGACATTGGTGAGGTCAACATTGATGCAGCACTCATAGAGAAAGGTGGCGTAGTGGGTCAGAAAGATGACTCGCTCGTTTCATTGCAGAACGGTTGCATCTGCTGCACGCTCAAAATGGACTTGGTTGAACAGTTGAAGGAAATCGTAGACATGAAGCGCTTTGACTATATTGTAATCGAAGCTAGCGGCATCTGCGAGCCAGCTCCTATTGCCCAGACCATCTGCTCTATCCCATCATTGGGACCTCAGTATATCAAGAATGGTATCTTGCGTCTCGACAGCATTGTAACCGTCGTAGATGCTCTCCGTATGAAGGATGAGTTTGCAAACGGTTCTGATTTGATGAAGTCAAATCTTGACGAGGAAGATCTTGCATCGCTTGTTATCCAGCAGATAGAGTTCTGTAATATCATCCTCTTGAACAAGGCTGCAGAGGTAGAGCCTAAGGAGCTGGAACATCTCAAGCAGATTATCCGTGCCATACAGCCTAAGGCAGAGATCTTTGAATGCAACTATGGTGATATTGATCTCGATTTAATCGTGAATACCCATAAGTTTGATTGGGAGGCTGTAGCTACATCTGCTGGTTGGATTCAGGAGATAGAGGCTGAAAGAAATGGCGAGGAAGATGAACATGAGGAACATGAACATCATCACGATGATGAACATGAGCACCATCATTACGATGACCATGACCACGATCATGACCATTGCCACCACCACGATCACGACCATGACCATGAAGGTGGTGAGGTAGAAGAATACGGAATCGGAACCTTTGTATATTATAGACGTAAGGCATTCGATCTATCTCTCTTTGATGAATTCGTAGCCAGAAAATGGCCTCGTGACGTAGTACGTGCCAAGGGTATCTGCTATTTTGCTGACGAACCTGACATGTGCTATGTATTCGAACAGGCAGGACAGCAGAAAACTGTAAAGCAGGCAGGACAATGGCTCGCAACGATGCCAGCTGACCAATTGGCTGAGCTTCGCAGAAACAACCCTCAACTGGAGAAGGAATGGGATGACAAGTATGGTGACCGAATGATAAAAATCGTATTTATCGGCCAGCACATCAAAGAGCAGAAGGATGCCATCATCAAGGAGCTCGATAAATGTTTGAGCTTGTAGCAACATGCTAGGGCATCTTTGAAGACTATAGTTTCAGAATTTGAAGCTATAATAGCCTCAAAATAGAGAAAAAAGGAGAAAAATCGACACATTGGTGTAGTTTTTTCTCCTTTTTCGCTTTTATTTCGTTTTTTTTTGTTAAATTTGCAGCGGATTTAATATAATAGCAGCGTAGTTAATATAATAAAAGAAAAGATAATATGAAGACTGACTTCAGACCTGCATACAAAAAAGATTTTGAAGCTTGCTGGAATGTCATAGACCAGGCAAGAAAACTCATGATTGCTTCTGGAAGACACCAGTGGACTAACGATTATCCGTCTGTTAAAGACATTCAAAACGACATAGACAATGGTAATGCTTTTGTCATCACGGTTGATGACCAAGTAGCTGTCTATGGTGCCGTCATGCTGAACGGAGAACCACAATATGACTTCCTTAAAGGAGAATGGCTAACGAATGGAGATTACTATGTAATTCATCGTTTCGCTACTTTGCCAATGTTCCAAAGAGAGGGATTGGCTCGAATCTTTATCGATAAGGTTAACAGCCTTTGCGAAGTAGAAAAAGTACCAAGTATCAAGGTTGATACCAATCATGATAACTTACCTATGATAAATCTTCTCTCTTCAATGGGATTCTGCATCTGCGGACAAGTAAACTACGGAACGAGAGGTATGAGATTTGCATTTGAAAAAACGACTATGGAAATTGAAAAATAATGAACGATAAAATATCACTTATGAGAAGCTTGGTTGAACGACTCAATCAAGCTTCTCTTGCTTATTATAATGGTGAAGGCGAACGGATGACCGACTACGAGTGGGACGCCATGTTCGACCAACTGAAAAAACTGGAAGAGGAAACTGGTGAAATACTACCCGACTCCCCTACCAATAAAGTTTCAGAAGACCAGATTGCCGGTCAGAAAGAAGAGCATGAATTTGCAGCACTATCCCTTGCAAAGACAAAAAAGGTGAGCGATCTCGTCAAGTGGGCTGAAGATCGCCCGATATGGATTTCCTGGAAGCTGGACGGTCTGACTTTGGTGGTAACTTACGATAACGGTAGTCTCAGCAAGGTGGTAACACGTGGTAATGGACATATCGGCACCAACATCACCCACCTGGCTCCAGCTATCAGTGGTATTCCTGCAACAATCAAGGAGAAGGGTCATCTTGTTGTACGTGGTGAGGCAGTCATCTCCTATGCCGATTTCGAACAGTTCATCATTGAGAGTGAAGGCGACTATGCCAATCCTAGAAACCTGGCATCAGGCTCCCTCTCACTGAAAGATGTAGAAGTGGTTAAGCAGCGCCATATACAATGGATTCCATTTACACTGGTATATACCGAACATGAAATCACATCGTGGGGAAAACGTATGCAGTTATTGGAAGACCTGGGACTACATCCTGTGGAACGACAGTTGATAGAGCATCCTACGGAAGACCACATCCTACAGGAAATTGATGTCTTTACCAAAAAGGTAACCAACAAGAAAAATCCATTTCCTGTCGATGGTCTGGTTATCTGCTACGATGATACCGTGTATGGTGCTACAGGTTCTGTTACGGGCCATCATGCAACCAGAGCTGGCTTTGCCTTTAAATGGCAAGACGAGCATGCAGATACAGAATTAGACCATATCGAATGGTCGTGTGCTGCAAATACCATCACGCCTGTTGCCGTTTTCAAGCCAGTAGAGTTGGAAGGAACCACTGTGCAACGTGCATCTCTCTGCAATGTAAGCGAATGTGAGCGCTTGGGTATCGGTGGTAAGGGAACGAAATTGCAGGTGATTAAAGCAAATAAGATTATTCCTAAAGTGATTCATGTCACTGAAGCTATAGGAACTTTCGAAATACCTGAGTTCTGTCCGGTTTGCCATGCTGAAGCCAAAGTACAGAAAAGCGAGAGCGGTACAAAAACCCTACATTGTACAAACCCACATTGTGCAGCAAAGCAACTGAAGAAATTTGCCAGATTCGTCAGCAAAGAAGGTCTCAATATCGAAGGGATTTCAGAGCAGACTATCTGGAAATTCGTAAATGAAGGATTAATAAGCGAATATGCTGATTTCTATAAACTCAGAGAACCTGAGAAAGTCTTTAAAATTTCTAACTTTGAAGGCTTTGGCAAGAAAAGCGTCAGCAATTTACTGAACAGTGTAGAAAAAAGCCGTCATACCGATGGTCGTCATCTTCTCTATGCGCTCAACATTCCCCTTTGCGGTGGCGATGTTGCCAAGAAATTGATAGAGCGCTACCCGTTAGAGGAATTGATAGATATAGCCCAAAACAGCACCAGCTTGTTTGGTGATGACTTTGCTGACATTGATGGCATTGGACCGGAAAAAAGTGCTAAGTTCATCAACTGGTTCCATGATGCAGACAATAGAGCTCATGTAGCGCACCTTCTTCCACATCTCGTCATCGAGAAGCAGGAGCCTATAGAAAAAGGTACGAAGTGTGATGGTTTGACATTCGTAGTTACGGGAGATGTACATCATTATAAAAATCGCAATGAGCTGAAAGCATACATCGAGAGCCAAGGTGGTAAAGTGACTGGCAGTGTGAGCAAGAGCACCCATTATCTCATCAACAATGATGCAGAATCACAAAGTTCAAAGAATAAGAAAGCGCATGAATTGAATATTCCTATCATAACCGAAGAGCAATTTATTGCACAATTTGGAGAAGAATAAGAAAAGAGCATCTCGTGAAAACGGGTATTCCCTTATTGTTATCAAGACGCCCTGTAAGGACAAAAGCATGAAAATGAAAGCCTTTGCCTTTACAGGGCGTATTATTTCTTCGGATAGTGAATCATACAACTTTCACTCATCCCCTTCAGCTGGTATAAACACAAATGTTATTTTGCCTTCTTCTTTTTCAATTCCAACTTTGGAATCTTGACCTTCTGTCCACTCTTAATAGTAGAGGTACCATTAAGAGCCTCAATATAACATTCCATACCAGGACCTAAATATCGCTTGCTGAGTGTAGCCATTGTCTGATGCTCGCCAACAGTTACAACCTGGTCTACACCTACGATACGATAGGCACCAGTACGAACCCTTGGGTCACTGTCATATTTATCTGACACTACCTTTGCATGTTCAGCTGCCTTATCCTGCTTTTTATCTGTTGCAGACTTCTTTTTAAGTTCTGCAGACTTTTCATCAGCTTTCAAGTTCTTTACAGAGATTTCTTTATCTACAGCAGCCGATTTTAATGAATCGGCTCTTTCTGCAGCCTTAATGGCATCATTTGCCTTTGCCATACGCAAACTGTCCTGTCTTGCTTTTTCTTGAAGAAGTTGCTCTTGACTCTTCACATTAGCAGGCTTCGCTACGACATTCTTATCCGTCTTATATTGCGCCAATTGCAATTCAAGATGATCACGTTGAGCTGCCATCTGCCCGTAATTGAAGGCAAACCATCCCAAGCCTCCTATTAATAATAATAAGGTGAAGCTTGCAATAATCACCACATATTTTGGAATGATGAAATGACGACGACGTATCTCAACTTCATCATCTGCCTCAATTTCTGCATCAGTCTCAGCCTCAATTTCTGCATCGGCCCCAATTTCAGCATCAGTCTCAGCCTCTATTTCTGCATTAGAATTTTCCTCCCTGCTATCTGCCTGAATATCATCTGATACAGATGAAGAAATCTCCTCCGTTGGTACTTCCTGAGAAACAGTTGTCTGCGGTTCAATCGTCGAGTCTTCACCCACCACCACCACACTACTATCTTCAGATGGATTTTCAGGAACATCCAGAAAATCTATGACTCCACTAGTAGTAGGTTCTGAAGAGGAAACAGCTTCAGCCTGTGTAGTTTCTTCTGAAACAACGTCCGGTAAAGGAGTTTCCGTAGGTTCAACAACCTCTATTATAGGCTTAGGTTTCTCAAGAGATTCCTCTTGCTCCTCATCCTCTAAACTATCCTCATATTTCTTATCTATTGACTCGAAATCAACACCGTCGTTCACAATCACAGTCTCAAACTGAGCAAAAGGCTTGTTAACGATTTCCTTAAGAATATTATCTGGAGTAAAAGATATCTTGTCGCGCCCCTCAATAATGATGCGCTCACCTGTATTCACATCTACGCTCTCACGATCCTTTACAGAAGTAACCTTGAAAGTGCCAAGCCAACGCATCTTAACCATCTTGTCTGCAGCAAGACCTTGATGGCAGACATCAAACATTTTACGAATAAAAAGTTCTGACTCAATCTGGCTCAGTCCACTCTTCTCGGCCAATTTTTCAGCCAATACATTCAGACTATTCTTACTCATACAGCATCCCCTCCATTTTTAAGTTTCTCCTTAACAGCAGCTACCGGACGGAATCCTAATACGAGCTTTGGTGGCACCAACTGGCGTTTTTTGGTAGTAGGATTTACCACCACACGCTCCATACGCTTCTTAACCTCAAACGTGCCGAAATTGGGGATGGCAACTACCTCGCCATCCTCAAACTCGGTTATCATAGCATCAATAACCTTGCGCACCAACTTCTGAGTATCATCTTGCGTATATCCAGTTTGCTGAGCCAACTCAGCGACAAATTCCTTATTATTCATAAGCTTTTATTTATTTCACCACCTCACCGTAGAGGTCGAACTCTTCGCTAGAAGTAATCTTTACATTGTAAAAACAGCCCACACGCAGGCGCTTTTCAGTAGCACGAATCAAAACTTCCGGATCTACTTCCGGTGAACAGAATTCTGTACGACCAATATAATAATCACCCTCCTTACGGTCGATAATAACCTTTAAGACCTTACCTACCTTCTCAGCCTCAACATCGGCACTGATATCATGCTGAAGAATCATCAGTTCATCGAGTCGGCGCTGCTTCACATCAGCAGGTACATCGTCCTCATAATGGGTAGCACTATAGGTTCCTTCTTCTTCAGAATAAGCAAAGGCTCCCATACGCTCAAAACGCTGTTCACGTACAAAATCCATCAATTCGTCAAAGTCTTCCTTGGTCTCCCCAGGAAAACCTACCATCAGCGTAGTACGGATATGAATACCAGGTACACGTTCACGGATAGCCTTCAGGAGATCTATCGTCTCCTGTTTGGAAACATGGCGATGCATACGGGAAAGCATGTGGTCGCTGATATGCTGCAAAGCTATATCGAGATACTTGCAGACATTTGGTTTATCGCGCATCACATCGAGCAAATCCATAGGGAACTGGTTAGGATAAGCATAATGCAATCGGATCCATTTCACTCCAGGGATATCAGCCATCTCACTGATAAGCTCTGTGATATGATGCTTGCCATCAAGATCAACGCCATAATAGGTTAATTCCTGGGCAATAATCTGAAATTCCTTAACTCCTTCTGCCACTAACTCCCGAACCTCATTCAAAATCTCCTCCTTAGGGCGAGAAACATGTTTTCCTGTAATGATTGGGATGGCACAATAGGCACAATGACGGTTACAGCCCTCTGCTATCTTGACATAAGCATAATGACGAGGAGTAGTAAGATGACGGTGTCCATCGCAGGAAGGAACGTCAGCCTTACCTAATTCCTGAAGCAACAGCTTATAATTGAATTTGCCATAAAACTTATCAACCTCAGGCATTTCAGCTTCCAGTTCCTTCTGATAACGCTGTGAGAGACAACCCATTACATAAAGTTTCTTCAGTTTTCCTTCTTCCTTAGCCTGGATAAACTCCAGAATGGTATCAATACTCTCTTGCTTGGCATCTTCTATAAAACCGCAGGTATTGATAACGGCTATTTCCCCCTGAGGACGCTTTGGGTCATGAGTACAATGATAACCGTTGGCCTCGAACTGCTTCATAAGCAATTCGCTGTCAACCAGGTTTTTTGAACAACCCAAAGTTATGATATCGATCTGATTTTTCTTCATCTATATTATTACTTCTTTACTACTTCTTAAAAAGAGAGTCAACGAACTCACGCTTATTGAAAAGCTGGAGATCTTCCATACCCTCACCAAGTCCGATGTACTTAACAGGCACTTTCAACTGATCTGAAATACCGATAACAACGCCACCCTTTGCCGTACCATCAAGCTTAGTAATGGCAAGCGAAGTGATATTAGTTACAGCAGAGAATTGCTTAGCCTGTTCGAAAGCATTCTGACCTGTACTGCCATCAAGAACAAGCATCACCTCATCAGGAGCTTCAGGAAGAACTTTCTTCATCACTTCCTTGATCTTCTTCAATTCATTCATCAGGTTTACCTTGTTATGAAGACGACCGGCAGTATCAATCAGCACGACATCAGCACCATTTGCCTTGGCACTTTGCAAAGCATCAAAAGCCACACTGGCAGGGTCACTGCCCATCTGCTGTTTTACAACGGGCACACCAACACGTTCGCCCCAAATACAGATTTGCTCTACAGCAGCTGCACGGAATGTATCGGCAGCTCCCAGATAAACCTTCTTACCAGCCTTTTTAAACTGATAAGCCAGTTTACCTATGGTAGTAGTCTTACCCACTCCATTCACGCCAACAACAAGAATTACGTAAGGCTTATGGTCGCTAGGCAAATCCCAATCATCATTGTCGTCAGAATGATTCTCAGACAAGAGATTGGCGATTTCATCACGCAAAATCTGATTGAGCTCAGAAGTCGAAACATATTTATCACGTGCTACACGCTCTTCGATGCGATGAATGATTTTCACGGTAGTCTCTACACCAACATCAGAAGTGATGAGAACTTCCTCCAAATCATCAAGCACATCATCATCTACGGTCGACTTACCTGCCACCGCACGAGCTAATTTTCCGAAAACACTCTCTTTGGTTTTTTCCAAACCCTTATCAAGAGTCTCTTTTTTCTTATTACTGAAAAATCCGAATAATCCCATTATTTAATTATTATAGCTATATTTTCTGCAAAGATACAAAAAAAAATGTATACATCTGCCATTTTAGGCGAAACTTTTCAATTAATTTTTATTTATATTGAAACCTTTAGCCAGTCCACCCTCACTTGTTTCCTTATAAAGGGAAGGCAAATCATGTCCCGTCTGGCGCATCACCTCTACCACTCTATCAAATGAAACACTATGATGACCATCTGAGAAGGAAGCATAGAGATCTGCATCTAAAGCACGGGCTGCCGCAAAGGCATTACGCTCTATACAAGGAATCTGAACCAAACCGCAAACAGGATCGCAAGTCATTCCCAAGTGATGTTCCAAACCCATCTCGGCAGCATATTCTACCTGTGCAGGACTTCCGCCAAAGAGTTGACAAGCTGCAGCCGAAGCCATAGCACAAGCCACACCTACTTCTCCCTGACAACCAACATCAGCTCCACTGATAGAAGCATTCTGCTTCACGATATTACCCACCAATCCAGCCGTAGCAAGAGCACGAAGGATGCGCTGTTCACTCATGTCATGGGCCGTGTGCATATGATAAAGTACCGCTGGCAACACTCCACAAGCGCCGCAAGTAGGAGCAGTAACAATGGTACCACCCGAAGCGTTCTCTTCGCTTACTGCCAAAGCATACGAATAAACCAATCCTCTACTCTGCAAAGAGGCACGATAGCCCCTTGCCTTGATAAAATAAGTAGCAGCCTTGCGCTGAAGCTTGAGAGGACCAGGCAATACGCCTTCATGATCCAATCCATTACGGATGGACTGTTTCATTGTTTGCCAGACAGTACCGAGGAAATCCCAAATATCACTACCCTCACATTTTTCTACATATTCCCAGAATGAACGGCCATTATCATAACACCATTGCTGAATCTCGTGCATGGTATTCAAATCATATATATCTTTAGCCCCCAACTCATCATGGCCATCTGTGCCATCAGAAAGAGCACCACCACCAATACTGTAAACCGTCCACTCTTCAATAATATCACCATTCAGATCTTTACCCACAAACTTCATCCCGTTTGGGTGGAAAGGCAGGAAGGTCTGTGGCTCCCAAATGATGTGAACTAACTTATGCGGCCTGAAGACCTCCTCAATAGCAACATCAGTCATGTGCCCCTTACCAGTAGCCGCAAGACTTCCATAGAGGGTAACTTCGTAAGTAGAGGCATTTGCACAACGTTCCATAAACAGCTTTGCTGCACGCTGAGGTCCCATGGTATGACTACTGGATGGTCCCTTACCTATTCTGTACAATTCCTTTAAAGATTTCATCGTAATAATGTTTTTTTCAGTTATTTATAGATTTTATTTCACTTGAATAGCCTTGAGGATTACTACATCCTCTAAAGGTCGGTCGTTATTTTCTTTGTTAGTGGCAACATTCTGAATTTTGTCTACCACATCCAACCCTTCCAGCACCTCTCCAAAGACGGTATAGCCGTTATCGAGATGTGGCACTCCTCCATGCTTCATATATCCTTGCTGAATCTGCTCAGAAGGAATGGCATAGTTCTTACCCTCGTTCTTCATTTTGTTGACGGTATACTCTATTTGACGTGGAGAGAAATTGCGACCCCAAGTGATATAAAAATCAGTAGAAGCCGAAGCCTTGGTTGGGTTTTCATCATCTCCTTCACGGGCAGCACAAAGCTGACCACGTTTGTGATAATATTTAGGATAAATGATTTCTGCTGGCACTGTATAGTCTACATCAAACTTTTCAACCTTTCCTGGAGTCACCTTTCGGGTCGAATAGTCACCACCCTGTATCATAAAGTTCTTAATAACTCGCTGGAAGATACAACCATTGTAAAATCCTGAATTCACAAGTTTCAGAAAGTTATCTCTATGCTTCGGTGTATCATTATATAACGCCACAAGAATATTGCCCATATTGGTTTCGATCATCACCTGATGACAGGTTGGATCATGAGGAGTTTCCCAAGGCAAGAGTTGCATGGTACTATCCAGAGCTGCCTTGTCCATCAAATTTCCTTTTGAACCCATATTTGCATTTTGAGCATGAACGGCTGTTGCAGTCATCATGAGCAAAATAGTGAATAAAGAGAATACTTTTTTCATTTTTTCTTCAATTTTTACCCTTATTTATGTTATCGAGTGCAAAGATAACGATTTTATTCTAAAAAGATGAGTGTTTCTCAAACTTTCTTTATAACTTTGCGTCTGAAATACAACTTTACGTCTTATTTCTTGCTTTTCAGTAGAATTACATGACGGTCATGGCATTCTGAATCTGGGATTTCAGGAATCTGAGTAAAGAATTTATAAAAAACAATATACAATGAATAAGAAAAGACTATATATCCTCTTCATGTCAGCCTGTCTGATGATGACCCATGCATACGCCCAACAAATCAGTTTTGGGCCTTTGCATAGCCTTGACAGCCCCCGTGAATATTGGATTTTGCCAGGCGATACCATTCTACAGGATGGTAAAAAGATGATTTATAGCGGGAAACCTATGCAGAACTCCTACGTTCCGTTAAAACATATCAATAACGAATCCACTGCCAACGGACTTGCTCCAACGGCAACATACTATTCTGCACAAGATAGCCTTCAGACAAATCATTGTTTTTCCAATCTTACCCCGAACAATTACGGATATGGATGGGGAGATTACGGTTGGGGACTTCATAAAGGACTCAATATGTCGGTTGATCTTTCTGCCTTTGCCACTTTCGGCAAACATGCGCCTCATCGTGGCGGGTTTACCCAGACGATAGATGCCACCTATCTTACGCCACTCAGTAAGGACGAAAGGTTATGGATGGCATTGGGTGTTTATCTTACCAATACCAATTATGGAGGCGACAGTTATCATGACGGTGGTCTCTATGGCATTCTAGGATATAAAATCAACAAGAATTGGGAGGCTTACGTATATGGTCAGCTGAGCGTTGCCAATAATTACAACTCAATCTATGGCAGATATGCCGGGTACGGTCCATACGGTTATGGCGCATACGGTTACGGGCCTTATGGTTTTGGAATGCATCCAGGTTATTGGAGCCACGGCATTATGCCGGGAGGTTATGGCATGGGAGTTCCGGGAGCCAACGTGTTAGGCGGTGGCATCAGATACACCAATGACAAGAAAACATTCTCCATCGGCCTGAATGTAGAAGGCATCTGGTACGACAATAAAACTCCTTCTTATTTCAAGAAATACGATTATCCTACGCCAAATAATACAGCAAAATAAAAAAAGCGCCCTGAAAAAGCAAGAGCATTAAGTATCAATGCTTCTGCCTTTTCAGGGCGCTTTACAATATGATAATAATCCCCTTTCTTCTAAGGATTATTCTGCCAGAATCTGAACGATGCGTTCTGCCGATCTTCCATCCCATCTGTCAGGAATACCTGCCTTTTTCCATTCACCATTCAATATCTTTTCCATCGCATTCTGCAATTTTTCAGGGTCTTCTGCCACCAGTTCATTGGTACCTACAGTCACAGTCTCCATGTGCTCTGTATAGCTGTTGAGCGTAATGCATGGCACTCCATTGAATGTTGCCTCCTCTGCCACATTACCGGAATCAGTAATAACGCCCATCGCATGAGCGGTAAGATATGAGAATTCAAGATAACCCTGTGGTTGTACCACCATAATGCCCGACTGATGATCGGCAACATCCTGATAAGCCTTGAATGCCAGAACGAAACCCAATGCCTTACCACGCAATGGAGCAACCACTTTGATGCCTGCCTTTCGAGCCACGGAATCAATAACCGTGATAAGACTCTTCATCTCATCGATGTTATTAACTATCGCCTTACGGTTCAAGGTCAGCACCATATACTTACCTTCCTCCAGATGCATCTCATCCATCACCGCAGGACGCTGCATACGCTGCTGCAGGAATCGGATATTGTCAATAAGCACATTACCTACCATATACACCTTGGAAAGCTCAGCTCCCTCTTTGTTGGCAATACTGTTATTGGAAATACCAGCGGTAAAGAGAATGTCAGAAAGTCCATCAATCACAAGACGATTGATTTCCTTTGGCATCGTAATATCAAAACTGCGGGTTCCTGCAGCAATATGAGCCAACTGCACGCCCTGCTTCTTGGTTACGATAGCAACAGCCATGGTAGAAGCCAGGTCATCAACGACGATAACTACATCAGTAGGATGATCCTGCAGATAACGCTCGAATTGAGCCATGACCATACCCGTCAATTCATTCATATTCTCGCAATCCACCTCGAGGAAGACGTCAGGACTCTGAATATCCAAGTCTGCAAAGAGAGAAGATTCCAGTGTTGGATCGTCCTTTCTTCCGGTATAAACCAATTGATATTCTACATCAACGCCCGACTTCTGGGCATTGCAAATTGCTCTGATGACTGGTGCTACCTTAATAAAATTTGGTCTGGCACCAGCTACAATACATATATTCTTACTCATTTTTTATAATAAAGTACCGTTTATTAAAAATCAACCTTTAAACAAATCTTTGATACCACCAATAGACCCCATCAGATTAGTAGCCTCATAAGGCAAGTAAACCACCTTATTATCCTTACCCTGAGCCACTTCCTGCATCATGGCAATATACTTCTGGGCAAGGAGATAGTTGGCAGGATTTGTACTCTGTCCTACAGCTTCTGTAATCTTCTGAATGGCAATAGCCTCTGCCTCTGCCTTGCGGATACGGGCTGTTGCCTCACCTTCTGCTCTGAGGATAGCCTGCTGTTTGGCAGCCTCTGCCTTGTTGACGATGGCAGCCTTCTCACCCTCAGAAAGAAGACGCTGCTTCTCTTTCTCACCTTCAGAGGTAAGGATGGTAGCACGTTTGTTACGTTCTGCCTGCATCTGCTTCTCCATTGCCTGCAATACACTTTCCGGTGGAGTAATATCCTGCAACTCTACACGGTTCACCTTGATACCCCACTTATTGGTAGCATCATCCAGTACCGCACGAAGTTTGGTATTGATGGTATCACGAGAGGTCAGGGTCTGGTCCAATTCCATCTCACCTATGATATTACGAAGAGTAGTCTGAGTCAACTTCTCGATAGCATTTGGCAAATTGTTGATTTCATATACACTCTTGAATGGGTCTACAATCTGGAAATACAGCAAAGCATTAATCTGCATCTGGATATTATCCTTGGTAATCACATTCTGTCGGTCGAAATCATATACCTGTTCACGGAGATCAATGCTGTTGGTATAAGTATATCTTCCATTTCTCATAGCCACGATTTCCTTGGCATGATCGATAAAAGGAATGATGATATTGATACCTGGCTTCAAGGTGGCGTAATAACGTCCCAGACGCTCAATGATTTTCGTTTCACTCTGAGGGATGATAACGATGGTTTTCTTAACCACGACAAGTGCGAGCAATACGAGAGCCGCAAGTACATAAATTCCTATGCTCATGATGTTTATGATATTAAGTGAATAATTATTATTTATACCTTTATAATTAATTCTTCCCAGGAAACAAGAATTAAACTTTTTCTACTTTCAGAATGATAGACTCATGTCCCAGCACCCTTACTCGCTGACCCACCTGCAAGTCTTCAGTACTATCAGGAGCCTGTGCCTTCCAGTCATCGCCATCAAGTTTCACGCGTCCGAAACCGCCAGCCACGATGGTCTCACTCACTTCTCCAATCTGTCCGGCCAAAGCATCATAATTGCTCTTTCTGTTATCTGCCCCATGTCTTATTGCCTTCACAAGATGTGGTCTAATCAAGAGAATGCTCAATACCGAGCAAACGGCCCATACCACCACTTGCATCCAAAATGGAGCGTCCATCACGGCCACAGGAATACTGATTAAAGCGCCGATGGCAAAGCACGTAACATAGAAGTCGCCCGAAGACAACTCCAGAATAAGGCAGATGAACATGATAACTGTCCAGAACAGCCAAAGATTTTGTGAGATATAATCCATCATAGTTGTTAATATTTAGTGAATACTACTTTCTTCTTTTAGTTGTTTTATGAGTAGGCACCTTCCAGGTTTTCACGGTCTTGGAGGTAGAAGTAGCCGGCTTGTAATACTTCAAAGCCTCTGGCATTTCCTTCTGAAGAGCAGCAATACGCTTGGCATCCGAAGGGTGATCACTGAAGATATCACTCTGGTTGGCGCTCTTACCTTGCGACATGCGCTGCCAGAATGGAATTGCCTGCTGAGGGTCGTAACCTGCCATGGCAGCAAAGATAAGTCCCATGTAATCAGCCTCAGTCTCGTTGTCACGGGAATATTTCAAGTTGCGGAAAGAGAAATACTGTCCGGCTACGGCACTAGCCACATCGCCAACGCCATTACCTACAGCCTGATTCAACACACTACCCACAATGGCAGTACCTACCTGCTGGTTCTGCTGCTTACTCAACTGCTCGGCACTATGCTTAGCCACGGCATGCGCAATTTCATGACCTAACACAATAGCCAGACAAGTCTCATTCTGAGTATAAGGTAACAAACCTTCGAAAACAACGATTTTACCGCCAGGCATACAAAATGCATTGACGTTTTTATCTTGTACGAGATTAAACTCCCATGCATAATTCTTCACATCATTGGCAAAGCCATTATTCTTCAGGTAAGTTTCTACAGCATTAGCCAACTTTTTACCTACACGCTGCACCATGGCAGTATTGGCAGCGTTTGTCGACTTTTTAGCCGATGCCATATATTTGGTGTATTCCTGATTAGACAAGCTCAAGACCTGCTCATCGGATACAGAGATGCGATGAGTTCTACCAGTAAGAGGCACCTGCTGAGTGGTACCACAAGATGACAGCGCAAGAATTGTGACTGCTGTCAAAGCCATCATTTTAATACTTTTCATTTTTACCTATAACATTTTAAAATATTTACACTGCAAATTTAATATATCTTACTGAAACCACCAAATAATTCAACAAAAAACTAAACAAAAATTCTCATTTATTTCAATAAGGTATGACCTTTTATCCTTCTACCGTTAATATTACCTAAAAATCTACCACCTTTCTTGCTCCTTTCCAAGAATATCATTACTTTTGCGAACGATTATCACGGGGTGCTGAAAATTCGGCTGAGATTATACCCATTGAACCTGACACAGATAATGCTGTCGCAGGGATTCGATATAAGCTTATCATGATAGAGCCCCTATTCCGTGCAACTTCTGCTAGGATTAGGGGCTTTATTCATACCGGACTTTCTCAAGAACAGTTCTCCGTGTTGATTACATATTATTATAGGAGTAAACAACGATGATTATCATTGATGAAAAAAGATGAACATCATTCTTTCCAGATATGAATATCATCATAAAAACGAACTGTTATGAAAGTAACTATCAACAACAAAGAGACAGAAACTCAGGCAAAGAACGTAAAGGAACTTGCCCAGGAGCTCAACCTTCCTGCTGCAGGTTGCGCTGTAGCCATCAGTAACGAAATGGTGCCACGTGATGAATGGGAAAGCCATCTCATCCAGGAGGGCGCAGACATCGTGATTGTCAAGGCATTCTGCGGAGGATAATCTATAGTTTATAGTTTAAAGTTATAGATTATAGAACAATGGCAGAAATATCATTAGACAGATTTCAACTCCAGTTCATCTCCCATCAGAATGAGAAGATGACTTATCTCGATGGCATCCGTGAGGCATTGGCTGGCGGATGCAAGTGGATTCAGCTCCGCATGAAGGGTGCCACCGATGAAGAGGTGCGCCCTATAGCCCAGAAGGTCAAGAAATTGTGCAAAGAGCAGAATGCAACCTTCCTCATCGATGACCGAGTACAGCTGGTGAAAGAGGTGGGCGCCGACGGCGTGCATCTGGGCAAGAACGATATGCCGATTGCCGAGGCCCGCAAGATTCTGGGCGACGACTTCATCATCGGCGGAACGGCAAACACCTTCGAGGATATAAAGGCTCACTATGAGGCTGGTGCCGATTACATCGGTTGCGGTCCATTCCGCTTCACCACCACCAAGGAGAAGCTCTCTCCTATCCTCGGTCTTGAAGGATATAAGGAAATCATCCAGAAGATGAAGGCAGAAAATATCGATATCCCAATCGTTGCCATCGGTGGCATCACCAAGGAGGATATCCCCGACATCATGAAGACGGGAGTTAACGGCATCGCCCTCAGCGGCTGCATCCTCAATGCCAAGGACCCGGCATCAGAAACCCATGATATCATGGAAATGATGAAGGTATTCAGATAAGCAAACATTTAAAAATAAGAATAACAGAAAAATGGAAAAATTAGTAATTGCAGGACGAGAGTTCAACTCCCGCCTCTTCCTCGGAACAGGAAAGTTCAACAACAACCAGCTCATGGCTGAAGCCATCAAGGCTTCTGAAACAGAAATGGTAACCGTTGCCATGAAGCGTATCGAACTCGAAGACAAGCAGGACGACCTGCTCTCTCATATCGTGCAGAACCCAAATATCCAGCTCCTTCCTAACACCAGTGGCGTGCGCAACGCCGAGGAGGCTGTATTCGCAGCACAGATGGCTCGCGAGGCTTTCGGAACCAACTGGCTCAAGCTCGAAATCCACCCAGACCCTCGCTATCTTCTTCCAGACTCTATCGAGACGCTGAAGGCTACCGAGAAACTGGTAAAGCTCGGTTTCGTGGTATTGCCATATTGCCAGGCAGACCCAACCCTCTGCAAGCACCTCGAAGAGGCTGGTGCTGCTACCGTGATGCCACTCGCTGCACCTATCGGTACCAACAAGGGCTTGAGAATGAAGGACTTCCTGCAGATTATCATCGAGCAGGCTACTGTTCCTGTGGTAGTAGATGCAGGTATCGGTGCGCCTAGCCACGCAGCCGAGGCTATGGAGATGG
>ERZ1026884.409-NODE-409-length-28851-cov-9.909606_pt1 | contig 28851 bp, 20 predicted proteins | sample MGYA00380172_ERZ1026884 | MGnify/ENA primary metagenome ERZ1026884 (study PRJEB33269, sample SAMEA4719808) | human gut metagenome | biome: human-associated habitat; feature: organic feature; material: feces | place: Cameroon | collected 2013-10 ... | reverse complement strand
TTAATGTCCACCAATGCCCATTAATTATTCCATTAATTTTCTGTATGGTTTTATCGGATTTTGATGTCGATAAGGGTATGATTAAAACACATAAATAGGAGGTGTATATTACAGTCCTTGTTGAATATCAATCATTTAAAACATTAAAAATACCTGCAAGGCGAATATTAATGAAATAATTAATGGAACAATTAATGGGCATTAATGGTAATTAATGTTCCCTTAAACAGCAGCGTAGCTGCAAATCTAATTTCCGCTTCGCGTTTTTTTTGAACATTAATGTCCACCAATGCCCATTAATTATTCCATTAATTTTCTGTATGGTTTTATCGGATTTTGGCGTCGATAAGGGGCATGTTTACAGCCCAATAGTTTGAGTCTTGCTATTGTAGTTAGAATTTAGATAATAGTAAGATTAACCACCCTTGTTCCACCATTTCTCATTCATTTGTCATTCGTTCATTTCCGTATCGTTTCCGCTTCTCAATAGAAGAACAATAGAAGGATGATAGAAGGTGGATAGAAGGTGGATAGAAGGTGGATAGAAGGTGGATAGAAGGAGGATAGGAGAACGAACGGAAATATAAACCGTCTAACGGGATTATTGTGCAAACCGAATGCAGTCAAACTTGTTTGAATTGCTGAGGTGCCCCATTTGGTGTGATGGCATACGAAAACCAGGCATGAGAAGAGGAACAAGTTCCCTTCACATACCTGGTTATCTTATTTCACCCCTAACGGGGAATCCATTATAACGTCACTTTTTAGTCTGCATAGATGAAGCCGTCATCATCGATGAAATTTTTCACATTCTCGTCGTTGTAATCTTTGTCCTTAGCCGTACTAATTGTAGAGTTGGCGAGAATTGTTTGTGCTTCTATGTGGTAGACCTTAACTTCGGGTTTTATATAATTTTTCTTTTTCATTGTGTGCAGTTTTATTTAATGATAACTTTCATGGTCTTGTTGCCACGCTTCACAATGTTGATGCCCTTTTGCGGAGCATTGAGGCGAAGACCTTGAATGTCGTAGTATACAGCCTTGTCGTTGGCTATGGTGTTGAGGTTGTCGATGGCTGTAGTGTTGTCATTGAAACCAATGCTGAACATCTTAGCACCAGCTGCAGCAGAAGAGTTGTCTACCATATAAGCACGGAAAGGCTTGCTTGCCACCTTTGTTACCTTTGTATTCTCCAACAACTTGGCAGGATTCATCAACTGGTTGCCCTTCACGATGTAGCAGTTGTTATCAGCATCCTTGCTGAACATCTTTTGGGTATAGAGTCCCTGGAGCTGATAGTTGCCGTCAGCAGTTTCTGCAGTCTGAACATCTTTTGCAATCTCCTTGTTGGTTACAGAGAAGTCGAGCTGTGTTGTTCCTTCGTTCATCTTGATAATAACGGGAGTACCAGCAGCGATGCTTGTATTAAGTTCTTCGAGTTCTACAGTTCCTGTACCCTCATCAGCCGAAAGAAGCTTGAAAGCACGGAAGTTCTGTCCGTCAAGCGATACCTCGAAAGGCAAGCAGAGTGTGCCCCAGGTGGTGCCAGTCTTCATTGTGCGACTATAAGAGGCTGTTGTAGCTGCAAATGGTTCGTAAGCCACGAAGTCCTTATCATCATCAAGAGCAAGGCTCTCCGCAGTAAGAATTTCTCCTACAGCTCCTATCTTCTCCTCACCATTCTTGCCTACCAGCTTTGTGAAGTAGCCAGTCTTGTAGTTGGCGAATTCACTGTTGTTCTTGTCCGTGTTCTTGTTATACTCTATAAAACCTTTGAGCTTATCACAACCAAGGAACATATCTGCACCATTTTTCAATCCACTTCCAAAAGCAAAATTCTCACTTGCATAAATCGTGGTCAAGTTGGAGCAATTCTTGAATATATTGTCCACATACTCAACTCCTTTCGTATTGAAACTGCTCAAGTCGAGCGAGGTCAGGTTAGGGCAATTGGCAAACATGTGTCCCATATTGTTGACTTTCTCAGTATTGAAATTAGACACGTTTAGGGTCTTGAGATTAGTGGCACCATTAAACATGCTCGGCATTGATGTCACATTTTCCGTATTGAACATTGAGAGATCCAAAGACTCCAATGCAGAACAGTTAGCGAACAAAAGTTTCATATCTGTCACTTTCGCTGTGTTAAAGTTAGTGAGGTCGAGCGAGGTGAGAGCGGAACATCCATTGAATACCCCGGTCATATTCGTCACATTCTCGGTATTAAGATACTCAAAGCCTTCTATTGTGGTCAGGTTAGTGAAGTCCTTGAACCACCCATAGCAGTTTGTTGGTCTTGCACTGGCAAACGAAGCATCGAAGACCACCTTCTTTACATTAGTTCCTAAATTATTCCAGTCAGGAAGATTTCTCCCCTCATTTAAGCCATAAGCACCTGCAGGCTTGGAAAGGCCGCATTTGAATGTAAGCGTTCCTGTGCCTCCGTCAAACTCGGCATACCAACATCCAGAAGTAAAATAACCATCCGTGCCGCAGTTGGCATAGTTGTGGTCTGTCATGCTATCGCTGTAATCTTTGAGGTTTGTGCAGCCCTTGAACATATCATATCCATATTCTACATTTGTTGTAACAAACTTATCGCTGACGAAGATGGTTGTGAGAGCGGAGCAGTCCATGAACATATAGCCCATATCCGACACATTCGCTGTGTTGAAGTTAGTGAGGTCGAGCGAGGTGAGAGCTGAGCTACTATCGAACATAGAGTTCATATCCGTCACATTCGCTGTGTTGAAGTTAGTGAGGACAAGAGATTCGAGAGCGGAGCATCTTCTGAACATAGAGTTCATACTCGTCACATTCGCTGTATTGAAGTGAGTGAGGTCGAGCGAGGTGAGAGCGGTGCATTCAAAGAACATATATGACATATCCGTCACTTTCGCTGTGTTAAAGTGAGTGAGGTCGAGAGATTTGAGAGCGGAGCATCCATAGAACATATGGTTCATATCCGTCACATTCGCTGTATTCAAATATTCAAGGCCTGAAATTGTTTCTAAATTTGTGCAGTCTATAAAGAAATCTTTCAACGATGTAGGAGCGTATGTCTTGAAACTCTCATCGAAAATGATATTCTTGATACTGCTATAATTATTAGTGCACATTTCTTTCACCGTCCGTTCGTTATTTACTATAGTCATACGGCTTAAATCAAGACTTCCCCAATTGTCAGAAGTGATTTTTTTGAAAGTCAATGTAGAGTTCGTAGCATCGCTCTCTGCTACATATACATAGTCAGAAATAGTGGTTGCTGTTTTCAGATCGTATATGAATGCGCGGTCAGCGCCTTCATTAGTCGAATTGTCTTTATAGTAAGACAACTTTAAAATATGCTCGCCAACAGATAATAATGCTTTAATCTCTTTTTGCTTTATTCCGCTAATATTCCAAGACTCTTTGTTATCTAAAGTAATAATGGCTATATCACAATTAAGTTCAGAAGAAACGAGAACCTGAGATGTTAGCAATATGGGTTTAGATACATTTAACCTGATTACAGTTTCTGAAGAACTACCTTTCTCAAGATAATTACTTGACATCAATACATTGCTTCCTTCAGGGAATGTAAAGCCAAGATTCTCCATTCCTTCGGCTTTCAAGTCCAACATCTGCCAAGGATAACTACCATTGTCAGTAATGGTAACACCGGTTATACCATCCAAGTTATTGAACAAATCATAGCGAGGGTCCTTATACTGACAGACAGTACAAGTACCTTTGTTATCGAATGTATGGCCTTTTGCTGGAATCACGAGGCTAGCAGCATCCGTAATCTCTTTAGTTGTGGCTTCATCGCTGAAGAGTTTGTTGCATACACTGCACTGCCAGTATTCTATGTTACCAGCCTCTGTACATGTAGCATCTTTCAGAGCATGATGAGTGAGAGTGTGTGGCTTAAGTTCATCATTCAAATATTCCTTCACAATTAAATGACAGATAGAGCATTTGTGTGTGGTATAGCCATGCTCTGTGCAAGTAGGCTCAACGGTATTGATTACTTCACCAAGGGCATCCGAGCCATCGGCATTTTTGTGCGAACAGGTATTGAGTTTGAGTTCAAACTCGCCTACCTGCATTGTGCCTCCACTATGAATAGCCGAGATTTCCCATTTAAAATATTTATAAGAGGTAGAACATTCGCACTTGAAGTCGTACGAAGTATTGTTCTCATCCTTGAGCACCTTGTCATCGCTTACCTCATCGATAAGCGTCCAAGCATAATCTTTGCCTGTATTGTTGCCATAGAGTTTCCATGACAACGGATTGCGACAATTATATTCTTCATTGTCATTACCCGTAGTGATGGTGTAGCCCACAGGCACTCCTGCCTTGCTGGCTTCGAAGATGACATAGGCGCCGCCATAGAAATAGCAGCACCACTTGCTGGAATTACCTTCTGTCTTTTTGCCATCAAAGAGTTTCTTGAAATTTTCTGCTTCAGACATCCCCTGAGGGTAACCCTTTAAGGCTGTAAACGTTATTGTGTTGTCGTATTCTACTTCTGTCTGCGCCACCATACGTGTAGGCAGAAGCAACAACATGAACAACATCAATGGGAACAGGGCGAATTTTAGGAACTTACCTCCCCCATAGTTCATACGGTCGACATGCGACTCATTGAGTTGATTGGTAATTTTTTTCATAATTTAATTTTATATTTGTTATTTATATTTGTCTGCTTATTGCCGAAACTCACTCCAGGAAATACAGGAGGTTTAACGACATGATGAATATCGATACCAGAAATAGAAAGAATATAAAACTGTTCCTGTTTGAAGAAATCACGAAAGGTGATGCGAGCCTTCCGATGTTCCTCAAGATACATCCTGTACTCATGTATCATGGCATATCCGAAGATGATGCCTAAAATGAAAGCAAACACCCCAATGATGAGTAACGCCAATTCTATCCTTGGCATGTTTTCTATTATTTCCTTCATGTTGCAAATATAGGGCATTTCCCCGAAAAAAAAGGCATTTTTTACCTGTACAAGTGTCGCATTCCTATCAAATAGGTGTCGCATTCGTAGGAATGCGACACCCTTTTAACGTCTCTTAACCCTCAAAAAACTCATTCCGAAGTACCAAAGAGGGATGATGATTTCATGCCTCGTTCAATATCATTTTTTACGATACGTCCGTTTTTTGTATCCTCTATCTGTTTTATTCGATACTACAAAATAGAAATGATATTTCTTATTCGGCAGCAACGAATGAAATGATTTATTTCTTTTCGCTGACAGCGAATAACATCTATTCGTAAAGTTTTTTCATGGCATGTAGCGCCATTCTTCGGTATCCTTGATTCACAAAAAAATGGAATTATATGCCACCTGTTTATAGTGACATTTAGCTTCTTGTCGTATCTCGTGAGGTGTGAGATAGCTTCTATTTTGCTTTAGACAAGACAAAATAAGTTTGGATATACAACGCGTATTTATATAAAAAATGGCAGCGTAAAGTGATGAGAAACATTGCTTGATGCTGTTATTTTTTGTTTGTGTTTTTGGCTTCAATCTCTTTCTACTAAATTCAGATTTTTCCAATGGTTGCTATGCCAAGTAAGTTTGAAGCCTGGTAAGTCGCAAATTTCTTGGAATATGGGTACATTGCAAAAATGACAAATGACAAATGACTTCTTAACTTGTTGATAATCAAACAAAAAGCGGTCATTTTGTCATTTGAAATAAATATTAATTCATAGTTAATAAATGTATATCGCTTATTTTGAGCTACTAAAGATGGGTGTCGTAGACATTATTTTCTTGTAGACGGGATATTTATATTTTGTTTAATTTTACCGCACGATTTTTTGCATTAGTAAAGCCAATGTATGATAAGGATTCACCTTATTGATGTCATAGATAGGGGTGGATAATTTTCTTACAATAGGGTGCTTTTTAGTTTAAACTTTTTGCCTCATTTTAGAGTACGCTATTCCTTCGGTATGATATCGGGATGTCTTCGGAATGATATTGGAATGTTTTTTGACGAAAAAGAGGGACGTGAAACCTGTTTGCAAGTATACCCTCGCGATAGGTAAAAGTAAAAAGCAAAAAGGTGCGTAAATAGAAAGCGTTTAGAAATATTAAAACGAATGAATATTCCCGTGTTTATTAGGAATGTTCGCTTAGTTGTATAACTAAAAGTGTGCATATTTAGCAAAAAGTACGATGGGGAACGTGTTTTTGTGCAAAAAGAGTTAATAACTGCACAATATGGAGAGAACTTGCCAAAACAACCCGTGAGAGAGTGGTTTCAAAGGAATTTTGGACAAGGTCATTCTTGTCTCTGCAAAGAGATGTAAGGGTGTGCGATGTAATTTTTTTTGAAAAGTTTTTCGAAAACAAGGAAAAGCCCAAAAATAATTGCTAAATTTGCGCTGTACTATATAGTAACCACTTATGAACGATGAATTAAGAGTCATAATTAGTGGCGGTGGCACGGGCGGACATATCTTTCCTGCGGTGTCTATCGCTAACGAAATACGTGCCAAACGCCCCGATGCAAAAATCTTGTTCGTGGGCGCAGAAGGTCGTATGGAAATGCAACGTGTGCCTGCTGCAGGCTACGAAATTAAGGGCTTGCCCATTGCAGGCTTTAACCGAAAAAACTTGTTGAAGAACATTCCTGTTCTTTTCAAAATAATGAAGAGTCGCAGTATGGCTCGACAAATCATTCGCGACTTCCGTCCGCAAGTGGCAGTAGGCGTGGGTGGATATGCCAGTGGCCCTACGCTTAACGTGGCAGAGAGCATGGGCATCCCCACTTTGCTGCAAGAGCAAAACTCTTATGCCGGTGTGACCAACAAATTGTTGGCTAAAAAGGCACGCAAAATTTGTGTGGCTTACGAGGGCATGGAACGATTCTTCCCTGCAGACAAAATTCTGTTTACGGGTAACCCCGTGCGACAAAATTTGTTGGACTGCAAGGTGACAAAGGAAGACGCAGTGCGCAGCTTTGGACTTGTGCCAGGCAAACAAACCATCCTTATTGTGGGAGGCTCGTTGGGAGCACGTACGCTCAACGATAGCATTTTGGGTAACTTGCCTTTGGTGAAGCAACAAAGCAAAGTGCAGTTTATTTGGCAAACGGGTAAGTATTATAGCGCCGAGATAAAGGCAGAATTGGCACGTCGTGGTTGTCCTGAAAACCTCAAAGTGATGGACTTTATCAGCGACATGAATCAGGCTTATGCTGCTGCCGACCTCGTAATATCGCGTGCCGGTGCAGGTAGCATCTCAGAGTTCTGCTTGTTGGGCAAACCCGTGATTTTGGTGCCCTCGCCCAATGTGGCAGAAGACCATCAAACCAAGAACGCCCTTGCATTGGTACAGAAAAATGCAGCACTCTATATTGCCGATGCTGATGCACGACGCACTTTGTTGCCGAAGGCGATTAACACCGTGTCGGATCTTGAGAAATTAGAGTCGCTGAGTCGCAATATCATTGCTTTGGCACGTCCGAATGCAGCCTCTGACATTGCAGACGAAGTAATTAAATTGGCAACAACAAAACAAGGATAAAGTATTAAGTAATACAGGTTACTTAAATACAGCGCGTTAGGTGTTAGTAAATTGGTAAATTAGCACTTAAAAGCACATAGTAATTTTACGCAATGAAATCAGTATATTTTATCGGTGCTGGTGGCATCGGCATGAGCGCCCTTGAGCGCTATTTCCTTTCAAAAGGATTGGTGGTAGCAGGTTACGACCGCACCCCTTGCGAACTCACAGAAGAACTCCGTGCCGAGGGAGCCGATATTCATTATGAAGATAACCCCGAACTTATTCCGACTGCTTGTCGCGACAAGCAAGAAACGCTCGTGGTTTATACACCTGCCATTCCTGAAACACACAAGGAATTGACTTATTTCCGCGAAAACGGATTCGACATACAAAAACGTGCCCAAGTGCTTGGCACACTGACTCGCTCAATGAAGGGCTTGTGCGTGGCAGGCACACATGGTAAAACCACTACCACCTCGATGACCGCGCATTTGCTGCACGAGAGTCATGTGGGATGCAATGCCTTTTTGGGTGGCATCACTAAAAACTATGGCACAAATTACCTTTTAAGTAAAGATTCGCCTTATGTGGTGATAGAAGCTGACGAGTTCGACCGCTCTTTTCATCATCTGCGTCCCTTTGCCACGGTAATTACAGCAACCGATGCCGACCACCTCGACATTTATGGCACAGAGGAGGCTTATCTTGAAAGTTTCCGCCATTACACTGAGCTTATTCAGCCCGGTGGCGCACTTATCATTCATCGCAACTTGAAAATGCAACCCAACCCACAAGAGGGCGTGACGGTATATACCTACGACCGCACAGAGGGTGATTTCCATGCTGAGAATATTCGTATTGGTGGAGGCACCATCGTGTTCGACTTTGTGTCGCCACTTGGTAATATTAGCAATGTGGAATTGGGCGTGCCCGTGAGCATCAACATCGATAACGGCATTGCTGCGATGGCTTTGGCACAAATAGCAGGTGCTACACCCGAGGAAATTCGCCATGCTATGGCTACGTTTGCAGGTGTAGACCGTCGATTCGATTTTGCCTTAAAGAACGATCGTCACGTGTTGCTTTCGGACTATGCACACCATCCTGCCGAAATTAAGCAGAGCATTTTGAGCATACGCGAGGTATTTAACGGACGTAAAATTGCTGCCATCTTCCAGCCGCACCTTTACACCCGTACGCGCGACTTCTACCAAGATTTTGCAGATAGCCTTTCGTTGCTCGATGAGGTGATACTTACCGAAATTTATCCTGCACGCGAAAAGCCTATTCCTGGTGTTACAAGTGATATTATCTATAACAACTTGCGTCCGGGCATTGAGAAATATCTGATTCAGAAAACTGAAATCCCTGCCTTCGTTGAGGGTCACGACTTTGATGTGCTCATTGTGCTTGGCGCTGGCGATGCGGTGAACTATATGCCGCAAATCAAGGAGATTTTGGAGAAGAAGTAAGTTCGTTGCAAAGGACGATTAGGTTATAGAAAGTTTTAAAGGCGATGGACTTTGTCCAAAACCTTTATCACTTAAAAGGACTGATTCCCAATAAGTTCAGTAACCTAAACCTCCATAACTCAATAACCCCTTATCCCCCCAAATAAAGTGAAAACCTTTATCAAACTATTGCTGCTTTTGGGCATTGTGGTGTATTTGGTATTTGCTTTTGCCGAATTTTCCACACATGGCAATAAAACGGTATGCCGAAGTGTGAGCTTTACTGTAGCCGACAGTTCGCATGCAGGTTTTATAACGTCAGAGGAGGCAGACCGCATACTGCGTGCCTCAGGGCTTTATCCCGTGGGCAGACAGATGAAGCAGATTGACGGTACAGCCATAGAGCGAGCTTTGAAAAAGAACTCGTTCATAGACTCTGTGTCGTGCTATAAATCGCCCGATGGGGTAGTGAATGTGCTTATTCAGCAGCGTTTGCCACTGTTGCGTGTGATAGCCGACAACGGAGAGGACTATTACATTGACGATAAGGGTAACCCCATGAATCCGCAAGGTTACTCTGCCGACCTTGTGGTAGCTACGGGAAATATTACGCGTGATTTTTCAAAAAAATATTTGGCACAATTAGGTCGCTTTTTGCACAACGATTCTTTTTGGGACGACCAAATAGAACAAATTTATGTCACGCCCCAACACCGCATTGAAATGGTGCCACGCGTAGGTAATCATACCATATTGTTTGGCACACCCGATAGCATTAGCACCAAATTCCGAAACCTCTATACTTTCTACGAGAAGGTATTGCCCGAGGTGGGTTGGAACAAATACACTGCTATCTCAGTGGAACACGTTTCGCAAATTGTGGGACGTAAACCCAAACCTAAGAAAAGCTGATTTTTAAAGGGGATGCGTGCATGCTTAACACGAGCGTGTTGCGTGATTACCCATCCTATACACCTATATTATATATAACGACAAATACAAAAAACAATATAATGGCAACAGAAGACAACTTTATAGTAGCTATCGAGTTAGGCTCGTCTAAGGTGACTGGTGTGGCCGGTCGCAAGCAGCCCGACGGCGCCATTCAAGTGCTTGCCTTCGCTCAAGAGCCTTCTACAACCTTCATTCGCAAGGGTCGCATCAACAATGTGAGCAAGATGACCCAGTGCATTATTAGCATGAAGGATAAGCTCGAGCAAAAGATGCAAAAAAGCGTGAGCCGCGTTTACGTGGGCATTGGCGGAATGGGTATGCACACCGTGGCAAACACCGTGGTGCGCCACTTCGACTCAAAGGTTGAAATTACGCAAGAGATGATCGATGCAATGTGCGACGAAAATCGCACTTCGACAAACTCAGACCGCGATATCCTTGAGGCAGTTCCACAAGAATACCACCTTGGCACACAAATGCAAACAGACCCTGTGGGCATCCTTTCAGAGGGTATTGAAGGTCACTATTTGAATATTGTAGCTAACTCAACCGTGCGCGAAGAAATACGTAATTGTTTCAGAAGCGCAGGTGTCACCATCGCCGACCTCCCCATTACGGTGCAGGCATTGGCAGACGTGATGCTCACAGAACCCGAAAAACGCTCAGGATGTGTGTTTGTAGACATGGGTGCAGAAACCACTTCTGTAGCTGTTTATAAGAATAATTTGCTCCGCCACTTGGCAGTGATTCCTTTGGGCGGTGCCAATATCAACCGCGACATCATGTCGTTGCAGATTGAGGATGAGGAAGCCGAAGAACTCAAACTGAAGTATGGTAGCGCCATCTCTCCCTCAGACGACGAAACACATAAGCCCATCGTGCTTCGCGACGGACGCTCTATTGCATACGAGGAATTCTCGGGATTGGTAGAGGCACGTGTTGAGGAAATCATCCTCAACGTGATGAACCAAATTTCGCTTTCTAAGTTCGACAATGGTCAGCTTGTGGGTGGTCTTATCATTACGGGTGGTGCTTCGCACATGAAGAATATCGACAAGGCTTTTGTGCGCGACACAAAGTTCGAGAAGATTCGTTTTGTGCGTAACATTCGTATCCCTCTTCGTACCCCCGATTATCCTGGTTTGAATGCCGATGGCGATTGCAATGCAGCGATTGCCCTTATCGACAAGGGCGAAATAAATTGCTGTGGTGGTAATTTAGGTCAACCCGGTCTCTTTGAAGAAGCGGAGAAAGAAAAAGAACCTGAACTCACCCCCGAAGAAATCGCTGCTGCCGAGGCGCAACGTAAGGCTGAGGAAGAAGCTGCAGCTCGTGTAGCTGAAGAAGAGCGCAAGCGTCAGGAAGAAGATAAACGTCTGAAAGAGGAAGAAGAAGAACGTAAGCGCAAGAAAAAGGAAAAGTGGACACGCTTAAAAAAGAGTGTGAGCAACTTCTTCGGAAATTTGGTGAAGGAAAACGATAACGATTAATACTTTCTGCAATTATGGGCGAAGAAAATAACGACCTCCTTATAGATATGGGTGTACCCACTACCACACCCTCTATTATTAAAGTGATTGGTGTGGGCGGTGGCGGCGGTAATGCCGTAAACCACATGTATCGCGAAGGTATTCACGATGTGAACTTTGTGGTATGTAACACCGATTCAAAAGCACTTGCAGACTCTCCCGTGCCCGTACGTTTACAGTTGGGTAAAGAAGGTCTAGGTGCTGGTAACCGTCCTGAGCGTGCTCGCAAAGCAGCAGAGGAAAGTGTTGATCAAATTCACGAAATGCTCGATGATGGCACAAAGATGGTGTTCATCACTGCGGGTATGGGTGGTGGTACTGGTACAGGTGCAGCCCCTGTGATTGCGCGTGAAGCTAAATCAATGGGCATCCTCACTGTGGGTATCGTTACCATTCCCTTCCTTTTCGAAGGTAATAAGAAAATTGACCAAGCTCTCGATGGTGTTGAAGAAATTTCAAAGCACGTCGATGCTTTGCTCGTGATTAACAACGAGCGTTTACGCGAAATATGTCCTGAACTCAATGTGCTTTCAGCCTTTGAAAAGGCAGATAATACGCTGAGTGTTGCAGCACGTTCGATTGCCGAAATCATCACTATGCACGGTGTTATCAACCTCGACTTCCGCGATGTGTGCACAGTGCTTAAAGATGGTGGCGTAGCAATTATGTCGACGGGTTATGGCGAAGGCGAAAACCGTGTAAGCAAGGCTATTGAATCGGCATTGCACTCACCGCTTCTTAACAACAACGACATTTTCAATTCAAAGAAGGTGTTGCTTTCTATCTCATTCTGCGCCGAAAACGAGGGCGACACTTTGATGATGGAAGAAATGAACGAGGTGCACGACTTTATGTCGAAGTTCCACGACGATGTAGAAACCAAGTGGGGTTTGAATACAGACCCTTCACTCGGAAAGCAAGTTAAAATTACCATCCTTGCTACAGGATTTGGCATTAACAACGTGCCTGGCATTGACGAACGCATCAATGCACAAGCAGAGTCGCGTAGACAAATAGAAATTGAACGTAACGAAGAGAACGATGAGCGTCGTGAACAGTATTACGGCAACGACAAGAAGAATACACTTCGTCGTCGTCCGCGCTACTTCCTCTTCGGTTTGGACGATCTTGACAACGAAGAAATTATTTCGCTCGTTGAACTTACGCCCACATATAAGCGTTCAAAAGAATCGTTGCAAGATATCAAGGCAAAGTCGTACAACAATATGCCTATTGAACTTGAAGCCGCACCTGCTCCTGCCGAGCCTGCTGCTCCTGGTTCATTAATTTCATTCTGATATCGGTAACTATCGTCTTTAGTTTAGGGCGATAACTACCGGTTCAGTACTACACACGCTAAAAGGTTATAAGGACGCTATCATGCTATAAGCGCCTTATAGCCTTTTTGCACTTGCAAATGCTTGCGAGTATTTGCATGCGCAATTTAATCCAAATAGCATAGCGTATACCTCCTCCCAATCGCTATATTCCCCCCAAAAAAGAAACTACCTCAAACCTTTACACTTATGTCTGATGAATTAATACAATTAGCAAACTACACAACGCCCAGCATTATCAAGGTGATAGGCGTTGGTGGTGGTGGAGGCAATGCAGTGGCGCAAATGTATCGTGATGAAATTCCCGAGGTGCGCTATTTAGTAGCCAATACCGATAAAAAAGCACTCGAAACCAATCCTGTGCCCGATCATTTGCAGATGGGGCCAGGTCTTGGTGCAGGCGGAAATCCTACAACAGGTCGTCAGTTGGCGCTTGCAAGCATTGACAAAATAAAAGCTGCTCTCGATGATGAAACCAAAATGGTGTTCATCACTGCAGGTATGGGGGGTGGTACGGGTACTGGTGCCTCGCCCATTATTGCACACGAGGCTCGCGAAAAAGGTATCCTCACGATTGGTATTGTGACCATACCCTTCCTCTTTGAACGCGAAAAGCAAATAGACAAGGCCCTCGACGGATTAGAGGCTTTGGCAAGCGAAGTAGATGCCGTGTTGGTAATTAACAATCAGCGACTTTGCGACATCTACTCAGATCTAAGCATTACCAATGCCTTTAAGCGTGCCGACGAAACCCTGTCAACTGCAGTACGCTCAATTACAGAAATTATTTCGATGCGCGGTCGTGTAAACCTCGACTTTCAAGATGTGAAAACCACTTTGACCAATGGCGGTGTGGCAGTGATGTCTACAGGCTATGCCGAAGGAGAAAATCGTGTGGCACGCGCCATTGACGAAGCTCTTAATTCGCCTTTGCTCAATAACAACGACATCTTTAAGGCTACTCACATCTTGCTTGCCATCACTACAAGCAATGAAGAAGACGCCATGTTGCAAACAGGCGAGATGGGCGAGGTGTCAGACTTTATGGAGAAATTCAATAGCGAAATCGAAACAAAGTGGGGTCTTGCTTTTGATGCCGATTTAGGCAAAAAAATTAAGATTACAATTATTGCCTCAGGTTTCGGACTCTATGGTGCGAAGAAAAAGACAGAGTCTATCCCCTTCATAATTGAGAATACTCAGGAGGAGAAAGAAAAAAATGAAGATAAAATCGAACGTCGTGATCGTTTTTATCCCCATTCAGGCAAGAAGTATCGTCCGCGTCCCCATGTATACATCTTCTCGGATGATGATTTGCGTAATCCTGATGTATTGCAACGTGTGGAAGATGTGCCCACACGCAAGCGTACGGCAGAATACGTAAAACAAATAAAAGATGTTTCAAACACAAATATCTAAAAAAATAACTACAATGGATCTTTTTGAAAAAGTAAGCAAAGACATTGTTGCAGCAATGAAGGCAAAGGACAAAATGCGCCTTGAAGCCCTCCGCAACGTCAAGAAATTCTTTATCGAAGCCAAGACCGCTCCCGGCGCCAACGACACCCTCGACGATGCCGTAGCGTTGAAGATACTTTCAAAACTTGCTAAGCAAGGACGTGACACTGCAGCGCTTTACAAAGAACAGAATCGTCCTGATTTGGCAGAGGAAGAAGATGCACAAGCTGCCATCATTGAGGAATACTTGCCCAAAGCCCTCACAGCCGAAGAACTCGAAGCTGAAATCAAGGCTATCATTGCCGAAACTGGTGCTTCAAGCATGAAGGAGATGGGTAAGGTGATGGGCATTGCCAGCAAAAAACTTGCAGGACGTGCCGATGGCAAAGCCATTTCAACCCTCGTAAAGCAACTTTTAGCTTAGTCAACAGACTATGTGAGCGGGTTAGCAGACAAGGTAAAGTCGTATATGTAAACTGCGGCATACATTGCTTGTTAACCCGTAATTCTGTATACTTGTAGCCTTAATTTAGGGCACAAGTAGTTCTTATCAAACAACACAAAAACCACAACGAAATGACCATTTTAGCATTCACCCTCATATTGCTATTGGCAGCCTATTGTGCGGGTTTATTAGGTTCACTTACAGGTTTGGGCGGTGGCGTGGTAGTCATCCCTGTGCTCACACTTGGTTTCGGCATCGACTTCCACTATGCCGTAGGTGCAGCCTTGGTAGCCTCTATTGCCACAAGTAGTGGTTCGGGGTCAGCCTATGTAAAAGAGGGCATCACCAACATCCGTTTGGGCATGTTCCTTGAAATAGCCACTACCATTGGTGCCGTAACGGGGGCTCTTGTAGCCATTTGGCTCAATAACAATGTAATTGCCGTAATCTATGGCTGCGTACTTCTGCTCACTGCAGCCATGCAGCAACGTCGTAAGAGCGACCACGATGGCGTGGTTGGCTCAGAAGCAGCCCGTCGTCTCAAACTCTTTGGCACATGGCCACAAAAGGATGGTACGATGAAGAGCTACCAACTTAAAAATGTGGGTGGTGGCTTTAGTGTAATGTATGTGGCAGGTGTGCTATCGGGCATCTTGGGCATCGGTTCGGGTGTGCTTAAAGTGCTTGCCATGGATGCCATGATGAAAGTGCCCTTCAAGGTGAGCACCACCACCAGTAACTTTATGATGGGTGTAACAGCTTGTGCTTCGGCTGTTATCTATGTGCAGCGTGGTGTCATTGCCCCAGGTATCGCATTCCCCGTAATGATAGGTGTGCTTTTTGGTGCCTTAACGGGAGCCCGTTTGCTCAAAAAAATGAATGTACGCGTGTTACGTCAAATCTTCTGTGTTGCCATCACATTGGTTGCCATCAACATGATTTGGCAAGGCATGGCAGGCAAATATTAACCCCTAAACACATATTAACCCCTAAACACACTTTTATTATGCAACAGCAAAATAATAATGCAGCCGATCGTCAAAAGTACGATATGCAGCAACTTGTGGGCAACACCCTGCGCATAGGCGTGTCGCTTGCTTGTTTGGTAGCGTTTGTGGGTGGTTTGCTCTACCTTATTCACCATGGCGGTGAATCGTTCGACATTGGTATGTATAAAGACTTTAGTTATGCCAATGCCCCACAGCATGCCGACTACACCACCTTGAGTGGAATATGGGCGGGACTGACCTCGTTTACTGCCGTAGGTTGGATTCAAACCGGGGTATTGATTTTGATTCTTACCCCCATCATGCGCGTAGCCCTTTCATTGGTCGACTTTATAAAAGAGCGCGACTGGCTGTATGCGTTGATAACCGCAGTAGTGCTTGCAGTCATCATCAGCAACTCATTCGAAGGACTGAAATAAAGCATCTAAATAAACAAACACCCCGAGTTTTACACAATGTAAACTCGGGGTGTTTATGATAATTAGGCTTTACCTCATCGCGTTCAGCACTGCCAAAACCGTGACTCCCACATCGGCAAACACAGCCATCCACATGGTGCCAAGTCCCAATGAGGCGAGCACCAATACAGCCACCTTCACCCCAATGGCAAACCACACATTCTGTTGGGCAATGCGCAGCGTTCTACGGGCAATGCGTATGGCTGTAGCAATTTTTTGCGTATTATCGTCCATCAAGACCACATCAGCTGCCTCAATAGCCGCGTCACTACCTAAAGCCCCCATCGCAATGCCCAAGTCAGCGCGTTTCAACACAGGGGCATCATTGATGCCATCTCCCACAAACGCCAAGGTAGTTCCCGTGGGCTTTTGTTGCAATAAGCGTTCTACGTGAGCCACCTTATCGGCGGGCATAAGATTAGCCTGATACTCGTCAATGCCTAATTCCTTTGCCACCTCGTGTGCCACTTCTTCGCGATCGCCTGTGAGCATCACCGTGTGACGTACGCCCAAACGCTTGAGTTGTGCAATGGCTTGTTTGCTTTCGGGCTTTATGCAATCGGTAATCACAATATGCCCCGCGTAACGCCCATCTACTGCCACATGAATAATCGTACCCACTTTGTGGCAGTCGTGCCAATCAACCCCTAAAGCATCCATCATACGCGCATTTCCCACACAAACCACGTGCGTCTTGCCATTCTCAATATCAGCATCGCAGCAGTTTACCTTTACACGCGCCTTAATGCCCTGTCCGGCAATTTCCTCCACATTCTCCACCTCACAACCATCGTCAGCTTCGGCAGGGAAAGCATTGCGCAATGCTGCACCAATAGGGTGGGTAGAAAAGTGCTCTACGTGTGCAGCCAAGTGTAAGAGTTCTTTTTCATTAAAGTGGTCGGGGTGTATGGCTGTTACAGCAAATTCACCTTGCGTGAGCGTACCTGTCTTGTCGAATACCACCGTGTGCATTTTAGCCAAAGCATCCATGTAGTTACTACCTTTTATTAACACCCCCTTGCGAGAGGCTGCCCCCAAGCCACTGAAAAAGCTCAGCGGTACACTAAGAACCAATGCGCACGGACACGACACTACCAAAAAAATGAGTGCACGATGCAACCACGTGGGAAAAGCCTGCGCAAACCCCGCGTCGGCAAAAAGTGGAGGAATAATAGCCAATGCCACCGCAGCCCACACCACGATAGGCGTGTATACACGCGCAAAACGAGTAATAAACGATTCACTCCGCGATTTGTGAGCATTAGCTTCTTCTACCAATTGAATGATTTTAGAAACTGTGCTTTCGCCAAACGATTTACTGGTGCGAATGTGCAAGACACCGCTTAGGTTAATACAACCCGAAGTTACCTCGTCTCCCTTTTCTACCTCGCGTGGCATGCTCTCGCCCGTAAGCGCCAAGGTGTTGAGTGCAGAGCTTCCCTCTGTAATGGTACCGTCCAATGCAATTTTTTCACCAGGTTTCACCACAATGGTTTCGCCCACAGCCACCTCTTGCGGAGTCACAGTTTGTGTAGTGCCATTGCGCAACACATTGGCAGCATCCGGACGAATGTCCATCAAGTGCGAAATACTATCACGACTTCTGCCTTCAGCATAGCCTTCAAACAATTCGCCCACTTGGAAGAAAAGCATCACAAATACTGCTTCGGCAAATTCGGTTTCAGCACCAGGCATAAAGCCAATGCCCAAGGCGCCAATGGTAGCAACCGACATAAGCAAATGCTCATTATAGGCATCGCCATGAGCAATACCTTCGGCAGCCTCCTTTAAAGTGTCGTGTCCTGCGAGCAAGTAGGGCACAAGATATACCAACAAAAGTTGCCAAGTGGCAAGTTGCCATGTCTTTTCAATCATTACCGCACCCACAAGTAGCAAGGCTGTGATAATGATGAGGCAGAGTTGTTTCTTTAGTTCACCCGACTCGTGGTGGTGATGATGATGTGAATGTTCGCCATGCCCGTTCTTTTCATGACAGTGACAATGGCTGTGTTTGTGTGTTTCTTGGCACATAATTAGTTGTATTTTGTTGCAGTAATAGGACAGGGGCATTTCCTCTTTCCTTTTCTAAATGCAAAGTTACGGCATAATGTCTGCAACCGAGTTGCAAACACCACCTATGCAAGTGTGCAAAGCACCATAAAAGTTATTCCAAAACATGTCGTGCGCAATAAAATTCCATTTCATTTTCTTTATGAAAATATTTTTGGAGCATTATTGCCAATTTGCTTAAATTTGTAGAAAAATATAATGAAAGATTTTATAGAGGCGTTTCCTCATAGAATCCTTATTGCTTAAAATTTACCCTTAATCCTTATAAAAAATGCTTTATACCCTTATTATCCTCGCCATTTCAGCCATACTTTTTGTGAGTGGGCGCATTCGTTCAGACCTTGTAGCCGTGTGTGCGGCATTAGCCCTTGTGCTCACAGGCGTACTAAGTCCCGAAGAAGCCTTGGCAGGATTTTCCAGTCCCATAGTAATTATGATGGCAGCCCTCTTTGTAGTGGGTGGTGGCATCTTTGGTACGGGCTTAGCTAAGCGAATGGGTACAAGCATTATGGGATTGGCGGGTAAAAGCGAAACCCGACTTTTTGTGTTACTCATGATAACCACCTCGGTGGTAGGCGCTTTTGTGAGCAACACCGGAACCGTAGCCCTTATGTTGCCCATTGTGGTAAGCATGGCACGTGGAGCAGGCATCTCTTCGTCACGTTTGCTCATGCCTTTGGCGTTTGCAGGTAGCATGGGTGGTATGCTTACACTCATCGGTACGCCGCCCAACCTTATTGTGCGCGATGCACTAACCACAGCAGGTTACGCTCCCTTAACCTTCTTCTCGTTTACCCCCATCGGCATCATCTGTATAGTGGTTGGCACCTTGGTGCTGATTCCACTTACACGTCGTTTTTTGAAAGATCGTACCGACGAAACACAAGTGCGAACTACCAAAACCTTGCAGCAGTTGGCAGACGAATATAAGGTGGCACAAACAGCACATTGGTTCAAAGTGAACAAAAAATCGCCTATGGTAAACCGCACCCTTAAAGAATTGGATATAAACGGAACCTATGGGGCAACCATCATCGAAATTCGTCGTCAAAACAGTCAAGGTGGTTTACGCACCATTGAGCAATACGCCATGGCAGATGTCAAGATTGAGCCCAACGATATACTTTGCATCACAGGGCGCGACGAACAACTCGACACACTTTGTGCGGAGTGCATGTTGCAACGCACTGTTTCAGCTGATGCCGACAACCAACTCCATTTCTATGATGTGGGTATGGCAGAAATATTGGTGTTAGCCACTTCGTCGCTTGTAAACAATACAGTGGTTGAGGCAGATTTTCGTGCCAACTACGGATTGAATGTATTAGGCATTCGTCGTCACAATGACTATTTGTTGGGCGATGAACTAAAAACACGTCGTTTGCATGCCTCCGACATTGTTTTGGTGCAAGGCGAATGGCGCAATATAGCCCGTTTGAATCGTTATGATGGACGCGAATGGGTGGTAATCGGTCAGCCACAAGAGCAAGCCGCACGTGTCACACTCGACTATAAAGCCCCCATTGCTGCCGTAATTATGTTGGCAATGGTTGCAGCCATGGCATTCGACTTCATTCCCATAGCCCCTGTCACCGCCGTGATGTTAGCAGCCGTAGCCATGATTTTTACGGGATGTTTGCGCAGTGTGGAGGCAGCGTTAAAGACCATCAACTGGGAAAGCATTATTCTGTTTGGAGCCATGTTACCCATGTCAACCGCCTTGCAAAAGACGGGTGTGTCCGAACTTATTTCTCAAAACTTGGCACAATGGGTTGGCGGCTATGGTCCTTACATGCTGATAGCCACCATTTATGTAGCCACCTCGTTGCTCACGTTCTTTATATCGAACACGGTAACAGCCATGCTTATGGCGCCCATAGCTCTGCAAGCAGCCCAAGCACAAGGCATCAGTGCAGTGCCCATGCTGATGGCAGTAACCGTAGCAGCCAGTATGTGTTTTGCCTCGCCGTTCTCCACACCGCCCAATGCCCTTGTCATGTCGGCAGGTGGATATAAGCCGATTGACTATGTGCGTGTGGGCTTGCCCTTGCAAATTATTATCGGCATAATTATGGTGCTTGTGTTGCCGTTGATTTACTAAAAATGTGTACATTTGCATCATACATTTAAAACATAACACATAAAACGACAGACTATGAAAGGATTATTTGCCACATTGCTTACTGTGAGCCTTCTATTGTGTGCCAGTTGTGCACATTCAAGCATATCTCCTTTGGTTGGAGGCGATCGTGATGAACATGGTTGTATAGGTTCGGCTGGTTACACTTGGAGCTATGCTTTGCACGATTGTGTGCGATTGTGGGAAGCAGGTACTTCGTTTGATGCAGGTCCCGAACGCGTATATCTTATTTTTAGTCCCGATTCAACCTATGCCGAAATATTCGGTTCAAAAGATAAGTCGGTGTTGTGTCGCCGCGTTAAGGGCACCGATATTTGGAAGCCCCGTAAGGGAAAAGAGAGTGTATCTATTCAAAACGGAGTAACCTGTGTAAAGATAAACAATTATACTTACACAAAATAGTGATAAATATTGAACCGCTTGCATGATTAAATGCGTTACCCCGCTAGGTAGGGCGTTCAAAATAATTAAGAATTTTGAACACCCCATCTAGCGGGGTAATTTAATGATGAGATTGTTTTGATTATATACAAATGTATGCCATAACAAGATTAGGGGCAAAAAAATGAAAATGTGCGCACCTCACGGCGAACACATTTTCTCGTCATTTACCTAAAAAACACTATTACCTTATAGCTTGTTATACCTTTACTCTTTCTTTGTGCGACTTTTCGCGCCTGAGAAAATCGTTTTTTTTGTGCGACTCATCTAAACGCTATCGCCTGTAATGTTTTTAATTACAGTGCAAAAATAAATGATAATTTTTTTTTCTCCAAACTTTTTAGACGAATTACATATTTTTGTCGACGAAAAAACCGATATTTTAGGGTAAATAGTTTATGCATACTTTCTCTATTCAATTTTATGCAAAAAACGCTTATGTGTTGACTCTCAGCGTGAAACGAAAAAATACGTGTTATTCGTATTGTGTAGTTGACACTTTGATATAAATTAAGGCAGAAAGGTTAATTTTTTGCGATAAAAGAAGTCTATATCTTTGCCGAATAAAAAATATAGTCTATTTTTGCAGCACTTATGCGTTTGTCGCCTGTATTATTATACAGTTTGTCACACCTGTGGTGTATATGCTTCGGGTGTGATGTGTTATGTATTATTATGTATAGGCATTTAGGATAACAAAACAATGGCGCGTGAGTACGGATCGCACACCAAAATACAGCAAATGAATAAATTCAATACGGAATCATCGCGATGGGAGTCGCGTTGATAATTTTTGCGTGCATAAAAAATCCATTTTATTGCATTGCCACATGTCAAGCATTGAAAAAGTAATGTATATGAACGAGCGTGTAGAATATACGTAATTGGTAGTGCAAGAAATAAACCAAAATAGCAAATGTTTAATTAAATGGTTATCAATATGAACAAAAAGTTAGCGCTCCTTGGAGCTGGCTTGTTGCTTACAGCAGCCACAGCTTCAGCGCAAAGACTTGTGACTGGCCGTGTAACCGATAGCAAAGGTGAACCCTTGATGGGTGCTACCGTGCGTGTTCCGGGTACTAAGTTTGTCACCACCACTGATGCAAACGGTAACTTTAAGCTCAACGGCATTCCTGCAGCAGCAAAGAAGATTACAGTGTCTTACATCGGTATGAACTCTGCTACCGTAAGTGTTGCGGGCAACGTACAAGTTGTGCTTAAAGACAACGAACTTGGCGAGGCTGTTGTAATTGGTTACGGTTCGGCTAAGAAAGTCGGTACAGTAGTAGGTTCTGTAAAGAAAGTAACAGCAGACGTGGTTGACAACAAACCTACCATGAACGTAGCAGACGCGCTTCAAGGTCAGGTGGCTGGTTTGAACATCCAAAGCAACTCGGGTGAAGTTGGCTCGTTTGGTAACGTCGATATCAATATTCGTGGTATCGGTTCACTTTCGGCAAGTAGCACACCGCTTATCGTGGTGGATGGTTCGCCCGCAGGTGTTAACATCCTTCAGATGCTCGGTCCAAGCGATATCGAAAGTGTTACCACTTTGAAGGATGCTTCGGCAACTTCAATCTATGGTTCGCGTGCAGCCAATGGTGTAATCTTTATTACCACTAAGAAGGGTCGCAACAGCGAAAAGGCACAAATCACTTTGAGTCAGAATGTGGGTTGGAGCCAAATGGCGCGTTCTATTGGTAATCCCATGAATGCCGATGAATTGCTCGACTTCCAGCTCGAGAACGGCATTATTTATCCCTCAACATACGAACACTTCAAGAGTCATGGTGCAAACTTCGACTGGCAGAAGTATATGTTTGACAATGCTGCTTTGATGCACACCACAGACTTCAGTGTGCGCGGTGGTACAGAAAAAACAAACTACTACGTATCGGCTTCTTACGCTAAGCAAAATGGTATTACTTATGGCTCGTACATGAAGCGTACCACTTTGCGTGCAAACCTCGATAGCAAGGTGAAGGATTGGTTGAAGATTGGTTTGAACCAATCGGCTGCTTATTCTGAAAATCGTGCAAACTCTAATGCAGGTACAGCAACCAACGACCTTTACTCTCCTTCGACCATTGCTTCGGCATGGCCTCGTTATTGGGAACCTTATACTTATGCTGATACCAAGCATCAAATTTGGGGCTCTGACTCATGGGGTAATCTTTACGACCCTCTCTTCCTCGTAGACGTGCGTCCCAGCAAGGGTGAAAACTTCTTGTATAACGGTGCAGCATTTGTTGAGCTTACTCCTGTTAAGGGCTTGACACTCCGTTCACAGTTGGGTCTTTACGCTACTATCTCGCGTTCTAAGTCAAGAATTTTGCCCAGCTTCGCAGCTATGCAAGGTTCTACAGGTTCAGCTTCTTCGGGTTCTGCACAGGGTACCAACTGGACAATTACCAATACTGCCGAATATAAGGTTGGTTTCAGCGATAATGCCAAGAACGAGCACAACTTTACATTCCTCCTCGGTCAAGAAGGTATTAAATATAGCTCAAACTCATTCACAGCCGTGGCAAGAGGTATGCACGATGACCGTTTGCCCGAATTGAGCGCCGGTACAGTGCCTGCTTCTTCATCAAGTAGCACAGCCAAGTACGAGTATCTCTCGTTCTTCGGTCGTGTAGACTATGATTTGAACCACAAGTATTATGCTAACTTTACTGTACGTTCGGATGCTTCTTCACGTTTCGGTAAGTCAAACCGTTCAGCCCTCTTCTATAGTGGTGGTTTGATGTGGGATATGATGCAAGAATCGTTCATCCGTCCTGCTTCTAGTTGGTTGACCAACTTGCAGTTGAAGGTGAGCGTGGGTTCTACAGGTAACTCAGAAATTGGTAACTATACTCACCTCGCTCTTGCAGGTACTACACAATATAATGGCGCCCAGGCTGTAGGTTATGGTCAGTTCCCCAATGGCGATCTCGGTTGGGAAAAGCAAATCCAAACCAACGTTGGTATCACCGCAGGTTTCTTTGGTAAGGTTACGCTCGACCTCAATTTCTACAACCGTAAGACTAAGGACATGTTGATGTCTACACCTTTGCCCTATACTACGGGTATGTCTTCTATGATGAAGAACATTGGTGAGATGAGCAACCGTGGTGTTGAAGTAGACCTCTCTTACGACATCGTTCGTACACGCGATTGGTTTGTAAACTTCCATACCACTTACTCTTACAACGCTAACAAGATTGACAAACTCTTCTACGACCTCGACGAATGGCCTATGAAGGCAGGTCTTGTAAACTACATCAAGGGTAAGGGCTTGAACTACTACATGCCTATCTTCGCAGGTATCGACGAAAACGATGGTGCTCCTATGTGGTATAAGGTAGGTTATAAGGGTGATGCAGGTTACACCTACAACCCCGAGACTATGACCAAGGATGCAAGCCAAATTGAAAGTCTCTACCAAGATACAGGTAAGAAGCGTTTCGCTCCCCACAATGGTGGTTTTGGTTTCCAAGTTAGCTATAAGGGCTTGGCACTTATTGCCGACTTTAGCTACACATTGGGCAAGTATATGGTTAACAACGACTACTTCCTTAACACATCTTCGAGTGCAGCCACTCAGGGTATGAACCAAGACCGTGACTGCTTGAGCATGTGGAAGAAACCCGGTGACCATGCCAAACTTCCCGCCTTTAAGTATGACTCGCAGTTCGACACACACTTGCTCGAAAACTCATCGTTCATGCGTTTGAAGAACTTGCAACTTGTTTACACCTTGCCTAAGCGCTGGGTAGAAGCAACTCGTTTCTTCGAGAACGTGCGTTTCAACTTTACAGGTCGTAACATTTTCACCGTTACCAAGTTCAGAGGTGTTGACCCCGAGGTTAACTCAAACCTTACTGCTGGTAACTATCCTGCCACACGTCAGTACACACTTGGTGTAGATGTTACATTCTAAAAACACAAAAACCACAAACGATTCACATAACATGAACAAATATATTCTTAAAGCAATATTTTGCTCAGTCTTGGCTGCGCCGGTTCTCACATCGTGTGAACTCGACCAGTTCCCCACTGACAGTCTCACCGAAGAGGCAGCATGGGAAAGCTACACTGATGCAACCAATCAGTATAGAGGTTTGCTCTCTGTGCTGCGTTCTGATGTGGGTGGCTCTAATGCCTACGTAAGCGATGTACAGATGGACCTCTTTAACCAACGCCTTACTTCACCCGTTCTTGGCAAGATGAGCGATTGGACCTTTACAGGTAGCCAGTTCGACGGCGATGGCGTTTGGGCTAACAACTACAGCGTGCTTCTTCAAGCTAACGACGTGTTGGCTCACATCGGCAAGTTCGAAGCAGATGCTACGCTCACAGCCAATCAACAGGCTAACATTGCCAACATCAAGGCTACTGCCTTCTTTGCACGCGCCTATGCTTATAGCAGCATGCTTCCCTTCTATTGCAATGACTATGAACCCGAAACTGCAGCAAACGAACTCGGTCTTCCTATTGTAGAGGAAGTTAGCAGCGAGGCTCGTCCTGCACGTGCTACATTGCAGGAAACCTGCGACTCTATTGTGAAGTACATGGATTATGCAGATGCCGAATTTAAGAAGGTTGACGCATACAATGCTACTGCTAAGGCAGCCGATAAGATTCAGGCTACTACCACAGCACCTAACGCTGATGCTCTTACAGCCCTTCGTGCTCGCGTGTACTTGTATATGCACAAGTTCGACGAAGCGATTGCAGCAGCTCAGACTATTGTGGAGAACTATCCCCTCGGTAATGGTCTTGAAGGTATGCTCGGTCTTTGGATTATGGACCAAGGTAATGAAATTGTATATCAGCCCGTGCAAACTGCTGATGAAATTGCAAATACCTATGGCATCTACCTCCAATTCAATATTGTTACTGAAAACTTGGAGCAGGACCTTAAGGGTATGAACCCTGATTTCTTGCCTACGCAGAATTTGCTCGATCTTTACAGCAGCAAGGACTTGCGCCGCAGTGTGTACTTCAGCCACAAGACCAATGGCGAAAACAGTATGTACCTCGGTATGGGTGATGCTTCAAATTATGGTGTGGTAGACCTTTATGAAGCAGGTGGTTTGACTACCGATGTTGCCAATACAAATGGTACAACAGAGGATGGTGTAATCTTCACAAAGTTCTCTGGTAACCCGCTTCTCCGTAAGCAAGGTCTTTGGTATTCTGAAATCTACAACCAAACAAAGGCTTTCCGTGCTGCTGAGGCTTACCTCATTATTGCAGAAGCTAATTTGCGTAAGGCAGCTCGTAACGAAGACGAAGCACGCGCTTATCTCAACGAATTGCGTAGCACACGTTTCGATGGTTACGATGAATCAAGTGCCGATTATATTCAGGATACAGTTACAGGCGAAGCCCTCGACAAGGTCATGCAAGATGAGTGGACTCGTGAGTTCGTAGGCGAAGGTTTCCGTATGCCTTGTCTTAAGCGTTGGCACCAAGGTTTTAAGCGTGAACCGCAGAAGTTTAATACCCCCGTGCTTGTTGACAAGGGTAATGTGCAAACACTTAGTGTTGAGCCCAGCAACATTCGCTTCACTTGGCCTATCCCCCAACAGGATATGCAAGCAAACAAGAATTTGAAGCAGAATGCTGGTTATTAATTCATAATTAAAGACTCAAACAATGAAACAATTTATAAGCAAACTGTTTGTGCTTGCAGTGGTTGCGTTGGGCATGGTTGCTTGTACCGATGCAGATATGGGTACTGTCGCAGTCTACGATGAGCACGAAACACTTCAGAGTTGGAATTCTGAGTACATGGAAGATGGTTCTCAGTTTAACCTTAGCTTCTCTGAGAATGCTGAAGGTGACACTATTTGCACATTGGCATTCTCTGCAGTTGAAGAGGGCGACACTACTTACGTATCATGCGAAAATGGTACCGTGTCTTACGACAAGGCTACAGGTATGAGCGTAATCAATTTTGCACAGTCTCCTTTTGGTCTTCCCTTGCGTGTTTACGCAATTCGTCAGTCTAACCAAATTTACACTACCGTTCAGGTATTTGTGGTTCAGACTTATACAGACGCAAATGGTGAACCTAAGGAATACGAAGGCAAGTATGCAGCTTTCCGTGCCGTTGCTGGTAAACCTGTTTTAAACGAAAGCTTGCTCTGGGTTTCTGCCGACGAAAGTGTAGCTGCTATCTTTGATGGCAAGGGACACATTCAATACGAAATCGGTAGCCAGGAAGGCGAAGGTACTTACACCTACGACGCTACCACAGGTAATGGTACGATAACTCTTGCTGATGGTTCAGCACTTACTATCTCAGTAAACGAGAAGAACCAAGTAGTAGTTACCTCAGCCGATGGCACTGCTACTGTGTTGTTCCCAAGCATGGCTTAAGTCTTAGTAAGAATATCTTTTGAAAGATAATATAATTGCAAGCGCAGTTCGAAACACGAGCTGCGCTTGCTTTTTACATTGAAGTCGTCTAAGCTTTTATGAAGTCAACTTACTTTGCCAACGAAGCCGATTTTATAGGACAATGAAGTCAATTCTATTATAACGGATTACCCCGTTAGGTAGGGTGTTCAAAATCCATAATTTTGTTCTGCATGGTATTGATGATATTTTGATGTTATAAATAGTTGATATTCAACAATAACAAATGCAGAACAAAATTATGGATTTTGAACACCCTACTCATCTGTACCGTATAAAAGAGCGGTAATGAGAGTCGTGTTTACTGCAAAAGCCTAAGCCCATGCGTAAACCCTTCCCACAAAGCGCACAGGGCAAAAAGAACATCTCGGGTAATTGCCTCTGCTGTGTCACGGGATGGAGAAATAAGCCTGCTGCGCCCACCACCGAAATGCAGCCACCCGAACCTACTGCTGAGCAGAGTGCTCCCGAAACGTGTGCCAAACCAAAGAAAAAGCCACCCAACGCATAGCAAGAGAGCCATAGCGTAGGCGGCTGAAAGAAAGGAGCACCCGAATGGGAGGGCTTTGGGGAACAAAAAAAGGTCAATCAACGAAAACTCGACAGTTGCGTGGAAATAAAGAACTTTGCAAAAGCAATATTCTTTTAAATTTGTGAGATAAGCTAAAGATAAATGTATAACTTTGCGCAGAAAAGTCAAACAAATCTAACAAGGAAATCTTGACTATTCCTTTTGAAAGAACAACTCCATTAACAAAAAGCATTATGAAAAGATTTACATTCAACAAACAATTCATGGTACTCATGTTCTTGTTATTAAATTGCTTTGCGAGCTATGCAGCAGATGAAGACTTGATTACCAAGCAAATCACAATCAATCTAACTGAGGCAGGCACATTGCCTAACAAGATTGCGAGTAGCAAGAAATATCTTGTTACGAACTTAAAGATAACAGGTGAGATAAATGGCACCGATTTACGCTTCATACGCGAGATGGCTGGTAGTAATGTAAAGGGATATAGCACTTCTGGTAAACTCTCAGTCTTAGACTTGTCAGAAGCAAGGATTGTAGAAGGAGGTTATTATTATTATTATAGTGACTATAGTAATAATCGCTATACTACCTCCAACGATATAATTAATACATATACCTTTTATGGTTGCAACTCATTGAAAAGCATAAAACTACCATCAAGCGTGACTTATATTGGATACAAAGCCTTCGACGATTGCACTTCTTTGACAAGTGTAGATATTCCATCAAGCGTGACTTATATTGGACAGGAAACCTTCCGTGGTTGCACTTCTTTGACAAGTGTAAATATTCCATCAAGCGTGACAAGGATTGGATACAATGCCTTCATGGATTGCAGTTCTTTGACAAGTGCAAATATTCCATCAAGCGTGACATTGATTGAAGATGAAACCTTCTCAGGTTGCAGTTCTTTGACAAGTGTAAATATTCCATCAAGCGTGACAGAAATTGGAGTCAGCGCCTTCAAAGGTTGCACTTCTTTGACAAGTGTAAATATTCCATCAAGCGTGACAAGGATTGGATACAATGCCTTCGGGACATGTATTTAGAGCCTTATAACTAACCATAACTTACTATGATTAACTAACCATAAA
>ERZ1026884.406-NODE-406-length-28888-cov-11.857247_pt1 | contig 28888 bp, 21 predicted proteins | sample MGYA00380172_ERZ1026884 | MGnify/ENA primary metagenome ERZ1026884 (study PRJEB33269, sample SAMEA4719808) | human gut metagenome | biome: human-associated habitat; feature: organic feature; material: feces | place: Cameroon | collected 2013-10 ... | reverse complement strand
TAAAAAAAAAGTGTGCAAAATCGTGCTCCAACTTGGAGCAGTAAAATGCACGTTTTTACACATATAACATACATTAACACGTAAGATGATAGTAATTAAAAATACAAGGTTAATAAATCTTATATTTTAGTCATAATGCTTTCATTTCGTTCTTACAGCCCCTAATGAAGCGGTAGGCAGTATTTTGCTTTAGGCTAAAATCGAGCAAAGCATCTTCGTAATTTTAAAAGCAGAATGTAGCTTGCTTAAAAGTTATTTCTTGCCTCTCAAGTTAACATTCACACTTGTTAACTCAGATTTAAGAAATATTTCGAGTGACAAAGTAACACCTAAATAATTGATTATCAATGATTTAAGGTGTCACTTGTCACTTGTCACTTGTCACTTTTCCTTTTACCCTAAGTTTTGATGTTTTATGTTTTTTTTTGTGCACGGTCTTGTCGGATTTAGAACGTCGATAAGGGGCATGGTTAAATGGGTTACCCCGTTAGGTAGGGTGTTCTTATTACGCATAAAAGGAGCGATTTGCCTGAGCAAACCACTCCCTTCAGTTACTACCTTTCTATACTATTCAACAACAATTATTTTAGAAATGCACTACTAACTCTACCACTGCCTTGTCACGCTCTGAAGGCTTGGCAAGTGAAATGTCGTGGTAGAAGTATTTTTCGTAGTTTAAACGGATGTCTGCATCCATTTTCTTTGCCATGCTCAAGGTGATACCCCCCGTCAGACGCTGACGCTTGGCATCTGTAAGCTTCAGTTTTCCCTGGTCGTCGACCGAACCATCAGAATGATTCGTCATAAAGTCATATCGACACAAGAAACTCATTTTGCGGAATACCTTGGGCAAGGGTTGATCGTAACAGATAAAAGCATCCATCGCGTCGACATCGTTAAACGCATCATGCGCATAATGCTTACGCAAATATTCAGCCTCTACGGTGAAACGACCTGCTTGATAGGTCACACCTCCATCATAAAGATAAGTATTGAAGCCCGAAGGCGATATCTTTTGCACAGAGGCTTGCAGTGTCAAACCCACGGGGGTTACATATTGCAATTTGGCAGAGAAATTGAATGTCTTAGTCCAATAGTCCTTTTGGTTTGTCAAGCCTGAACCATTGAAGGCACCCACCTCAGCCACCCAACCCTTACGCGAGTAGCCAGCATAAAAACCCACATCGCGCACATTACCTACCTGCTTGGCAATGAAAGAGCGGTTAGCAAAATACTGCTTGTGCGGTGAGCGATGCGCATCAATACTAAAAGGCACACGCATCTGTCCGAGTCGAAGGTTTAACCCTTTTGCTGGCAACACACCAGCATAGGCATCGAGCATTTTTATTTTACCTTCGTCCGAAAGGTCAATCTCTGCCTTGTAGTCTACCCATGGTGTTACAAAACCATCGAGAGCCACACGTGCTGTACGTACCTCAAATCGACCTTCGCGCTCATTCGTTTGATATTCTGCCTTAGCACGAACCGTACCACTTACCTTAGGCAACCAACTTTTTGCGTTGTTTTTAGTCACGGTACTGCTGTCGCTCTGTGCCCAAGCACCAAGGGTGCAAGCTGCCCATAACAGGGGCGAAATAATCAATGCTTGTTTCATAACTGCGGTAATTGCTCGCGATAAGTTTTAGTGGTCTTCAAGAGTTCACGAAGTTCAATAGTGATTTGCTGAATTTCTTGACCAATGTGAAGCATCAATGTGAGCGAGTTAAGATTACTATTCTCTGCCTGAATGCTTACAGCCACATGTTCATTAAAATCAACAGCCTTTGCCTCGAGCTCAGTGCAACGCTCTACCAAGGCATCATTATCCTGTGTGCGTTGGTGCTGCATATTGTCGGCAATTTGTGCCATCAAATCGGTCACAGCATTACGCAAGTGGCAGAAGCGTTCAGCCGTTTCACCGTCAATAGGACTAAAATGATTGTCCACATGTTCGCGAGCTGGCTCAGCTATACGGATAAGTCCGTAAAGTTGCTGACGCAATGAATTATGAATAAGGTGGAAACTTGTGCTAAGGCGCACACCTACCAAAGGCGGATACACACGACGCAAGCAAATGGTTTCGCGACGACGAATGCTCTTAAGTTCACGTTTCTCGCCTGTAAGTTTACGTAATGTATGGCGCAAGGGACGCAACTGTTCGTGCAACAAGCCATCGGTACATGAGGTAAGGGCTTCGGCATAACTGCGCAGCATATTGGCGATGCTCATGTTTATGTGGCGTGTAAGCATGGAGATAACAGTCTTGCGATCTTTCTCAGCAAGCATTTGCTGGAAGAGCACATCGCCACCATCTTGTGCCTCCTTTTGTTTGCGAGCAAAACGCTGTTGGCTGTGAATGATGCTGTAGATGCCAGCAACCACAATAATTACTACAGCTACCACACCACCAAAGTTCATCAACATAGCTACCACGAAACAAGCACTAAATGCCACACCTGCAGTAATAAACCATCCACCAATGACAGTGAGCACACCTGTAATGCGGAATACTGCACTCTCACGGCTCCAAGCACGGTCAGCGAGCGAAGAACCCATAGCCACCATAAAGGTAACGAAGGTAGTTGAAAGCGGAAGTTTGAGCGATGTGCCCAAAGCAATGAGCAATGAAGACATTACCAAGTTTACCGAAGCACGACACATGTCGTATGCTGCTTCATTTCCTTGGGCTGATTCTGGCACCTGGAAACGGCTATCCACAAAACGCGATACTGAAGTAGGAGTTATGGAAGCGACTGCATTGCCTATTGAATTACCCCAACGCACCAAACTACGGGCTACTTTTGACGAACCAAACATTTCGTCACCATCGTTTTTGCGCGACAATCCTACCTCTGTTTCTGTTACCTTACGTGCCTTCTTAGAGGTTGCTAAAGCAAATACCATGATAAGACCTGCAGCAGCAAGGAAAATAATAGGAGTATGAGCAGACTCGGTAAGCGACGACATCATGAAAGTGTCGGGGGTGAAGCCTGCACCATTAGCTACAAAATCGTTGTAAGATGAGAAACCTGCCAAGGGCACACCAATAAAGTTCACAAGGTCGTTACCTGCAAAGGCGGTTGCCAAAGCAAATGTACCGATAAGTACAATTACACGGAACACATTTACCTTCATGGCATGAAGCAACTGCATCAAGATGGTTGATACCACAAACACGCAACCCAAGATAGTAAGAATGTGGGTGTGCAAATAATCCTTTACATCGCCACTCATAAACGAGAGGTTCTTTACGCCCTTGAACAGCATAAAATAAAGAATTGCTGTGATGGCAATACCACCAAAAATACCGATTTTGTAACGAATATTTTTAGCAATGCTAAACGTAAAGATTATACGTGTGAGGTATTGCACCAAAGCACCAAACACAAAGGCAATGGGCACACTGAGGAAGATACCCATAATCACCTCGAGCGCTTTTGAGGTGTTAAGATAGTCTGCCATAACCAAGGTTGAATCGCCACCTGCCATTTTTAACATGGTAAAGGCAAAGGCTGCACCAAGCAATTCAAACACCATCGACACCGTGGTTGAAGTAGGCATACCAAACGAGTTAAAGATGTCGAGCAGCACAATGTCGGTTACCATCACTGCAAGGTAAATGTACATTACATCTTTAAAACTGAAATACTGCGGTGTGAAGATGCCGTGTCGGGCAATATCCATCATGCCGTTGCTCAAAACGCAACCGCAGAACACACCGATACCGGCAATGATTACAAGCGATCTAAACTTTGCCGCACGCGAACCTATCGCCGAATTTAAAAAGTTTACCGCATCGTTACTAACACCTACCCAGAGGTCGAACGCTGCGAGAACGAATAGGAATATCACCATTCCTAAAAACATCCATTCCATACTGTTGTATTTTGGGTTATTTATTCTTTTTCGAGTGCAAAAGTACGGGCTGAATGTTGGCAAGAAATTACGAATGTGTTAAGTTTCTGTTACAACGCATTTTTATAATGCCTTTCTTACTGTTTATTATCCGTTTGGGTGAACACAAAAAATATCCTCCCCTGGAAAAACCAAGGAAGGATATTTTTTTAAAATCTCATTTTGCTGTGTTGTGTCAACAAAAATTTATTTGGTCAACTTAAAGCTTTGTGTTGTTCCGTTAGTAAGCGTTACTTTCGCAATAACTGCTGCATTTACAATCGGAAGGGTTGCTTGGTGAGCACCAGCTAATGACTGGTTGAGCACGTGGCGACCATCTAAGGTATAAACATCTACCGAACGCAAGCCTGTGACAGACTCAGCTACAATGCGATTTCCCTTAATCGAAACAGTCACAGCATCCTTTGCAGTTTCTGCCTTCACTGTGCCAATACGTGAAATAATGGGCATGGAAGCCTCAGCATTCAATTGCTCTGAAACCTCGTAAATGGTAGGAACGGTTGCTGTGTTCCATGTAATGCGGAGAGCCTTGATGTTATTTCCCTTGTCGAAGTTAAACTTAACAACACCACTAATTTGCTCTGCATCTACATTTGTCCAGTTTTCACCATCTGATGTAACGGCATATTCCACACCTGAAAGTGTACTCTCATCGCAGAAGAGAATGAGTTTTTGCACATCAGCTGCATGGTTAAAGTTGTAAACAAATTCACCGCCCTTAGCTGTGCCAAGTGTGTAACCTGCACTTGAACTTAGCGGATTGTTGTCTGAAACTGCTACGATAGAAACGCCACTTGGAGCCTGCATAGGAGCCTTAATGTTTGCAACGTCACCATTCACCTCAATTTCGTGTAAACGCAACCATTTTTTCGTGTTAGGACCAGTTACCTTAAAGCGTACGTATTTGGCATTGATGGGTGTGAACTTACCTTTCACCAAAGGAGGCATAAAGTCGAGTGCCATGATGTCGGTACCTGAATCTGAATCGGTACCCACCTTCTTGATTTGCTTGGCATCCATCTTAAACACCAAATCCTTGGTACCTGCTACATGGAGTTGTGTCCACTTACTAGTATTCGATGATACAAGCACTGTACCCTTTGAAGGATAGTCGCCATTGGTTGAACCCATAACAATGCGCACATTGCGAATATCTACGGGTTCTGAGAGTTCTATCGTGTACATATCGTTCTGCTCTTGTACACGATTGAGACAAACATAGGTATTGTAATTTCCATCAGCCATGAGATTGGCTGAATGATTATTCCAATAATTGATGCTGGGAGCAGTCGCACTCTTTACGCTTACAGAAGTATCGGTGAGACGAGCACCCGTACCAAAAGCGAGTTCTTTATCGGCACCACTTGCGTTAAGAATTACAAAATAGTGTACATAATCAGCTGAAGCAGCCTTATTCTCAGCTACAGGTGTCCAAGTTTTACCATCAACGCTTACCATGCACTTAAAGTCGGCATCATCCCACACCGACGTCGGAATGCTTATGGATGAAAGTAATGTGGGAGCGGGCAACTCAATACCTGCATATCCCCCTTGTGGCAAAGTTACAGTACCTTTAATAGTATACTTGTCACTTACCTTTCGGATGTTAAGTTTTGCACCTTCAACATTGGTAAACATCTTATAATCGCTTTCTGCACGGAACTTACCATCGAAAGATTTTTCCTTCAAATAGTCAACAAAAGGAGTAAGATAACGATAGGAAGCGTGTGTAAGACGTGGCTCTGTACTGATTCCATCACTACCAAAACCACTCATATGGCGTGCCATAAACTCATCAGCTGTTGAGAGCGTGTTGGCTTTGTTTATACATGCACGGTAGTCTACCCAGGCTTGTTCAATTTCAGCAACATCCTTTACGGCAATAAACTGCTTAACAGTTTGTGCCATGGCTTGCAAACGGAGCACCCAAGGTTTGATGTCTACATAAAGCAAGCTATCGCTCACTACGCTTGAGTGTTCGGTACCGTTCATCACCTCGCAGTTGCTGATAATTTCATCCATCAAAGCACCAAGTTCGGCACCGTCTTTGGTGCTCTTGTAGTTGCTAATGAGGTTGTTAAGCGATTCTGGATCATTTTTGCTGAGATAGGGTGCCAAGAAACGATAAGCCTTTTGCAACTTTTCGTTGCCAGGGAAGAGCGACTTGAACGAAGCTTCCCATGATTTCAGGTTATCAAAGCCCTTGTTATTCCAGCTATAGTCGCCCGCTGAGAACACGGGTGTGCGCGAAGCACTACCTTGCTCCATGGGGTTGCAAAGAATACCTTGATTGCTGGCTGTAAGTTCTGACTCAATAGTGGACCCGTTACCTACATTGGGCATGTCGTAGAAATTCGACTTCATGTCTAACGGATAAATTTCGTTAGGACCTGTGCCATTGTCATTACAAGGATAGTTCCACCACCAAATTACGTTACGACCAAACTGATTTTGCACCGTGTTAAGGTCGCCATTGTTAGGCACACTCCACACACCACCACCAGTGTAGTAAACTGTTACATTGGCAGGAAGTTTGCTCAATGCTTGGAAGAAACCATTAAACTGCGAGTCGGAGCCAGCAAAGCCGCGACAATAAATTTGAGGTGTAAAGCGCAATGCTTTTACGGTGTCAGCAGGATCGGCGCCAGCAATATTCCACTTACTCTCAATGCTACGCTGAATATCGGTTACACGCTGCGCAGTTTTGTCCATACCCTCTTGTGTTGAAGGTACACCCACATCGTCGCAGAACACAGCAAACTGACGGAAACCGAGGTTATACATATTCTCGAACTTGCCCATGATTTTGCTAACAACGTTGTCATCGTTGAGCAAACTATTACCCGGGTGAATAGCCCAAACCACACTTACCTTAGTTTCGTGTGACACATCGGTAAAGTCCTTCAAAGCCTGCTGATCAACAAAACCCGAAGTCTTTTGACTTTCGGTGAGTGTTGTGGGATAAGGTTCAGACCATTTACCTGAGTGATAAGGGTCGCTCTTGGGGCCATATACATAGCAGTTCATCTTGTTACGCATCATGAAACGGAGCAAATCCTTGCGCACCTCGCTTGAATAAGGCTTGCCATAGAAACCTTCAATAATACCACGCTCCTTGAGGTCGGCATAGTCGTTGAGGGTTACAGTTTGCAAGTCGCTTGAGCCATTGTCGAGCATTTGTTCGAGCGAAGCCAGACCCATAAAGGTAGCATCGGTATTCTCGCCCAAAACAAGGAGTTGCGCTACACCGTTGCCAGCATCTGTTAGCGAAAGGATGTGACGGTCGAATTTACCCTCTTTGCTGAGCACATCGAGTGCAAGGCCAAGGCTTGTAGCCACTTCATTGCCCTTGCCATTGGCACCATTGATGCCAAGATACACATTTGACTCGGTGGTTGAAGCAGCGTCTGAAAAGTTTACAGTAATGCCTTTTTCGGCAAACACGTTGGTAACACGCTTCTTGGTATATTGGTCAATGCCATTGTCGCAAATCACATTGACGTTTTTTGTAAAACTCACTTTGCCCGTACCCGCAGTTTGTTCATGGGGCACAGGGTAGATGGTATATTGTGCGTGCATTGCCATAGGCAACATGAGCGCAGCTACACCAATAAGAAAGGATTTTTTATTCATAGATTATGGTAGTTGAATTTGCCTTGCAAATATAAGCAAAACAAATGAGTGTGACATATTTTTATACGTTTAAAACGATTACACACGGAATGTTTGTGAATAATTGGGCTAAAATATGCAGGAAAAAGGGTTGGCGAAAAGAATATAAACGCAAAAATCCCACCCCGCTAATAAAACGGGAATGGGATATAATTGAGTTTGGTTTAAGCGAAAGACTTAAGGCACAATCACTTTATTGCCATTGAGCACATAAACGCCTTGGGGCAATGTGAGTGTGCGGCTACCCTTGATTTTTTCTTTCAGAAGAATGCGGCCTTTGGCATCAACCAAGGTTACTTTAACCGCCTTGGCTGCATGGAGAATAAGTTTCTCGGCCGCTACGCTAAAAGTCAAGTCGCCTACTACTTGCTGTTGGTTAATAGCTGTGGCACTAGCACTTGCAAACTGACCATCGATGCTAATGTCACCATCGACCAAAGCTGCGGGGATGGTGTAGGTACCATCGGCGCTGAAGTCTTCGGCACGAACGACGAGGACATCATATTGCTTAGTGCCATATTCATTATACTGCTCACCTTCAAGGTTATAGCCGTGGAAGATGGTAAGTGAGTCAACTTTGAAACCAGGAGCCGGAGTTGCCTTTATCACAATTGCCTTGCCAAAATCGGTCTGATAGTTAACGAGTTCTGAGCCATCGCCCAAAGTGATGTAACCATTACGACTGGCAGCCGAAAGATTTACCTTATCGGCATGTACATTGAGGCGTACATCGACAATATAACCACCATTTTGCTGAATGCTATTGGTTGAAGTCATACGTCCCGCAGGATCAAGGTTACCCCAGTCTACCTTGTAACGCATGCGGTAGAAGCCGGGCGTAAGATTTTCAGGCAACTTGAAAGCAGGAGTGGTGAGGTTGTTGCGATTATTACCACTAAGTGCAGTACCATCATACTTATAACCACTTTGATTTTCAACGGTTTCAACATAGTAGTAGCTCATAAGGTCGCAACCTTCAGTAGCCTTGTGTGTGGTTTCATCGAAAGAGGCATCGAACTTACCATCGTTTTTCAAGTCTACGTATACGAAACCATTCATCCAACCACCATTCTTATAACTAATAGAAGGAGTCAGGGTTTCGCCAGCCTTAGCCTTAAATACGTTGTCGGTAAAGTTGCGATAGATTGACTGTGGACTTGCTGAACCCACCGCAATGGTTTGTGCACCTGCCGAGGGACTTGTGAGTTTCACATTTTCAATATAGCGTTCAGGCTTTCCTGAAGTTGCACTCTCATCAAAGTTAAGACCATAGTACGACTTTGTGAAGAAACGGGGGGCTGAAGAATTGTTTACTTCAATATCGTCGATGTAAGCTACAAAATCGCTTGTGAGTTCCTGCGGTGAAGATACGTCAGGAACAATAACAAGGCTGTGAACTTGCACACCATTGCAACCCTTAATGGGGAACACGGCATCGAACCATTGGTCGACAGCCGAGGCTGAAGTAGAATAAGCCCATGCTTGTTCTACATCGTTGCTCTGCCCTGGACGATCTGGACGCTTACCCAATGCCACGAGCATTACACGACCCTTAATGGGCTTGTGCATTTTAACGTGTACGTATTGCAATGTGGGGGTTATGTCGAAGGGGGTATTCAAATCGACGCGTGCACCAAAGGTGTTGCTACCAAAACGTGAACGCTGAATACCAAGAATTTTCTTTGAATCGTTTACAATCGTACCTTCGAGGTCGGTTGCGGGCAAGAAGTTGTCTACCACGGCACAATTACCTTGGAGTTTGCCGGTACGGAAAGGTGATTCTTCCCATGTGTCGTACACACCGATACTCTTGTATCCCGAAGCGTCTTCAAAGTCAACTTTTACGGTCTGTGCCATTGTTGCAAGGGGCAAAGCCAATGCAGCAAGGGCCATATATTGCTTTTTCATTGATTTTTCAGATGTTATGGTGTTTAGTGAGCATGATTGGGGAGATTATAAACGAGCATGCCATACCCATTTTTCCCAATAAACAATCTCACAAACTTATAATGATTATCTCAGTTCAATATTCTCGATTGTGGGACATGCGCGGCTATCCAAAATCTTGATGCGCAAGTACTTCACGTTCTGTACATTAGCATAGCTATTGCTTGTGCTGCCATTGAGCGGAATAATGCGCTTGTAACCAATGGTTGTTGTGGCAATGTTACCACCACGCTTGGTCCAATTTACACCATCACGACTGGTTTCGATGCTAAATGACTTTACACGCTGACCCAACTGAATGTGCTCTTGCAAAACGACATAGCGAATGGGCTGAACATCGTTCCACTTAAACGTGATAGTTGCTTGGTTTACGCCATCATTGGTTGCCCAATAAGTAGCAGAATCACCATCAACCACATTTTCGATATTAAATGAACGACCTACCCCTGCATCGCGAGTTACGTCTGCCTCAATGGCATTGGCTGATTTGGCGTAGTCATTGCCTTGCAAACGAGTTTGGAGCATTTTACCCAATTCCTTCAAACGATTAACGGTGGCTGTGGGGAGCGAACCTGACTTGTCGGGCGGGCAGTTAAGAATTAAAGTAGCATTGCGACCTACAGTTTCAAGATACATCTGAAAAAGACGTTCGGTTGAAAGGAGGGTTTCGCCACTATGCCAGAACCAACCATTGTTAGTAATCTTAGCATCGCTTTCACCGGGTTGCCAATACCAACCACTCATATTACCATACATACCATTCTTCTCAGCAGCGTAGAGGTATTCTTCGGGACTCCAGTTTGTTTCACCTGCCCAACCTTCTTCGTTACCAATCCAACGGCTTTCACCGCCTACACCCCAAAGCACGCAATCGGGACATACCTTGTGTACGGTGTCGCGCAAGTTGGGCACGTCATAATAAGTTGAACGGTCAATGCTACGCGATTCGTTAGCACCGCCATAATATCCGTTACCACCATTGGCACCATCAAACCACATCTCGAACTGATCGGTTCCGTAGGCTGCCAACTCGGCACACTGACGCAAGAATACATCCTTTACGTAAGTATCTTTACCATATTGAGCATTGTTTCTGTCCCAAGGCGAAACATAGAAACCATACTTCATGCCCAATTTTTTTGCTGCGGCTGCAAAGTCACGAGGGATGTTGGTTTTCTTAGCATTTTCGTTGCTCGAAGAAGTGGCTTTATGATCAGTGGTTTGAGTGTCCCAAAGACAGAAACCATCGTGATGCTTTACCACAGCTATACCACCCTTCATGCCTGCCTCCTTTACGGCTGTGAGCCACTGCTCGGGATTAGGCACTGCGGTAGGGGCAAACTTGTTTACATCTTCGTTACCATATCCCCACTCATTGCCCGTGTACGTATTCATGCCATAGTGGAAGAAGGCATAAAACTCCGTGCGTTGCCACTTCAACTGTCTAGGCGCAGGTACGGGATGTACAGGCGCTGGTTCATTTTCAGTACTTGTCACGGCTTCGTTCACCAACTGCAACTGTGCATTGGCTGTAAAAGGAGCCAAAGACAGGCAGAGAGCCGAAGCCCAAAGGTAAATTCGCTTCATAGAAAGATTGATTTGTTATAGATGGATAAAAAAATTGTTTTGCAGAATTGTTATTAAAAAGGTTACACCAATAAACCTTATAACTTAATATTTCATATAATCAGGCAGAGGTTCGTGGGTTGCTTCCTCGTATTTCTCACCGAGCAAATCCTTTATCAAAGGCAAAATGTATTTGCGCAATACTTTTTCGTTGAGTTGATGTTCAGCCTCAATACGCTCAGCATGATTGTAATGCTTGGTAAATGTGGCATAAGAGTTTACGGGGTTAACCGTCTTGTCGTTAATACCAAAAAGGCCGTAGCATAAGTCCTTATCCTCGGGTGTAATGCCATCGAACTGCTTACGCTCCATTTGGTTGAAATGCTTTATAATATCAGCCGTAATTTTGAATGTCTTGGCACTATCCTTACGACCATTCAACCATTTGTGCTCGCCCGTATGCAATACTTTGCTCAATGACGACATGTTGAATGCAGGATTCACGCAAATGCGCAAATGCCCATGCATCTGCTGTACATACATACCACCCATGCTTGTACCCACTACCACATCTGGTTGTTCTGCCTCAACCAAATCTTTTAACATGGGCAAGGCTTCCTCTGGATCAACAGGTATATCTGGAGCTATAATCTCAGCTGAAGGTAACATTTTACGAAGAAGTTGCACTGTGCCCGAAGCCCCCGAAGAGGCAAATCCATGAAAATATATGAGTTTCATTGTGATGATTTAATTACCTATCTGCTTGCTAAAGAATATTTCCTGCAGCAGAAACTTTAAATTACTCGTCAAAGATACGACTTTAAATATTACCAAACAACTATCTCTGTACTCTATTAAAATTTATTCAAAAAATAAACTCAAAAGATTAATAATTGTAAGCAAAATTCTTTTCTAAAGACAAAAATCATTCCGATATCATTCCGATACCATTCCGAAGGAATAGCGAAGGCTTATGATAGATTCAAAATAAACATATTTTAAGATAAAAAAACAATCACTGCCAACAGATTTTGCTACATTTTAATGCAATTGCACGACATAAATGTTTCACAAAGGCAGAATGTACAAAAGTTTTTACACTTTTGTTTTGTATTGCATGCGGTTTGCACTAATTTTGCATGCAGAATAATAAAAACATACATAAAATATGATGACAGCTAATGAAATCCGCGACTCATTTAAAAGATTCTTTGAGTCGAAAGGACATACCATCGTGCCTTCTGCACCCATGGTTATTAAAGACGACCCCACGCTGATGTTTACCAATGCTGGTATGAACCAGTGGAAAGATATCATCCTCGGTCAGCGCGACCCAGAACCCCGCAGACGTGCCGACACTCAAAAGTGTTTACGTGTGAGCGGTAAGCACAACGACTTGGAGGAGGTAGGTCATGACACTTACCACCACACAATGTTCGAAATGCTCGGTAACTGGAGCTTTGGCGACTACTTTAAAGAAGGCGCTATTGACTATGCTTGGGAATACTTGGTTGACGTGCTTCACCTCGACCCTAAAGACCTCTATGTAACCGTATTTGAAGGTTCGGAAGAAGAGGGTTTGAAGCGCGATGATGAAGCTGCCTCATACTGGGCAAAACATGTGCCTGCCGACCATATTATCAATGGTAACAAGCACGACAACTTCTGGGAAATGGGCGATACAGGCCCTTGTGGTCCTTGCTCTGAAATCCACCTCGACAGCCGTACTCCCGAAGAGAAAGCTAAGGTGCCCGGACGCGAATTGGTAAACAAAGATGATCCCCAAGTTATTGAAATTTGGAACATCGTGTTTATGCAGTTCGAACGTAAAGCAAATGGTTCACTCGTTCCCCTGGGCATGAACGTAATTGACACGGGTATGGGTTTTGAACGTTTGGTTCGTGCCATCCAAGGCAAAAACTCTAACTACGATACTGACATTTTCCAACCCATCATCAAGAAAATTGGTGAACTCTCGGGCTTTGAATATGGCAAAGACGAAAAGATTGACGTGGCTATGCGCGTTATTGCCGACCACTTGCGTGCTATCTCATTCTCTATTGCCGATGGACAGTTGCCCTCTAACGCTAAAGCAGGCTATGTAATTCGCCGCATCTTGCGTCGTGCTGTTCGTTATGCATATACTTTCCTCGGTCAGCGCGAAGCTTTCCTCTGCAAACTCGTTCCTACATTGGTTAACGAAATGGGCAATGCTTTCCCCGAACTTAAGGCACAGCAAGTTTTGATTGGTCGCGTGATGCAGGAAGAAGAAGAAAGCTTCCTCCGCACACTTTCTACGGGTATCAACATGATCGAGGCGGTGATTGCTAAGACTAAAGAAGAAGGCAAGAATGTGGTTGAAGGCGAAAAGGCTTTCACACTCTTCGATACTTATGGTTTCCCCTTCGACCTTACCGAACTCATTTGCCATGAAAATGGTCTTGAAGTTGACGAGGAAGGATTTAACACCGAAATGCAAAAGCAAAAGGAACGTGCCCGTAACGCAGCTGCTGTTGAAACAGACGACTGGGTGATTTTGAAAGAAGGCGAAACCGAATTTAAGGGTTGGGACTTCACTGAATGCGATTGCCACATTTTGCGCTATCGCCGTGTACAGCAGAAGAAGCAAACTTACTTTGAATTGGTACTCGACCAAACTCCTTTCTACGCTGAAATGGGTGGTCAGGTAGGAGACCAAGGTGTGCTTGTTGCTGGTGACGAAAAGATTGAAATCTTCGACACTAAGCGCGAAAACAACTTGCCTATTCACCTCACTAAGAAACTTCCTTCTCAGCCCGAAGCTACCTTCCACGCTGAAGTAAACGTTAAATTCCGCCGTGGTAGCGAAGCTAATCACACTGCAACTCACTTGCTCGATCAGGCTTTGCGCGAAGTACTCGGACAACACGTTGAACAGAAGGGGTCACTCGTTACACCCGACTACCTCCGTTTTGACTTCTCTCACTTCCAAAAGGTTACTGCTGAGGAACTCCGTCAGGTTGAACGCATTGTAAATCGTCGTATCCGCGAAGACATTCCTCTTCAAGATCACCGCGATGTACCTATGGAAGAGGCTAAAAAACTCGGTGCCATCGCCCTCTTTGGCGAAAAGTATGGCGACAAGGTGCGCGTAGTACAATTTGGTAAGAGCGTTGAATTCTGCGGTGGTTGCCATGCTAAGAGCACGGGTCGCATTGGTATGTTGCGCATCGTTAGCGAAAGCAGTGTTGCTGCTGGTGTTCGCCGTATCGAAGCCATCACAGGCGAGGCTGCCGAAGAGAGCGTATACGCTCAGCAAGACATGCTCACCGACTTGAAGTCGTTCTTTAACAATGCAAAAGACCTTACAGCTGTTATCAAGAAGACGATCGAAGAAAACGATGGTTTGAAAAAGCAAGTTGAAGGCTATGTTAAAGAAAAGCTCGTAGAACTCCGTGACCGTTTGGTTAACAGCGCAGAGGACATTGAGGGTGTAAAACTCGTGAAGTGTGTTATCCCCACAGCTATCGATCCCAACTCTGTAAAAGACCTTGCATTCCAAATTTCAGGCATCCTTCCCAACGATACCCTCGTCGTTCTCGGTTCTACTCACGAAGGAAAGCCTTTGCTTACTGTAATGATTAGCAAGAACCTTGTTGAAAGCAAGAAGCTTAATGCAGGTCAACTCGTTCGTGAAGCCGCAAAACTCATTAAGGGTGGCGGTGGTGGTGCACCTCACTTTGCTACTGCTGGTGGTAAAGACGCTGCAGGACTCGAAGAGGCTGTTAAGAAGGTTGTAGATTTAGCTTTGGCTTAATTCTATAACATTTAGCCTATAACACATAAAGTTGGCGCAGAAGGAGCGTAAACATGCTCTTTCTGCGCCAATTCTTTTAATTACCAACCAGTATTCTATCACATGGAAAACGACAAAAACAAGAACCTTACTATTTTAGGTGAACAAACTAATTGGGACGCACTTTACTTTTATCAAAAAGCGGATGTCATATACCAACTATCCTTTTCTTTTTGCGACCGTTTCATTCACCTCTATAAAGACCGCACACGCGACCAAGTAATACAAGCAGCACGCTCATGCAAACAAAACATTGTAGAAGGTTTGGCTGATGGAGTCACATCTACTGAAATGCAACTAAAGTTGCTCAATGTGGCAAGAGCTTCTTTAAAAGAACTGCGTGAAGACTTTGAAGATTACATAAAGTCACGCCATTTACACTTTTATATAAAGGGCGAAGAGCGCTTTGAAAAGATGCTCAACTACTGTCGATACCACAACAAACTTTGCGACTACGAAAATTTCTTCAAGCAATGGACTGACGAGGAGATGTGCAACTATGCACTCACACTTTGCCACATGATTGACAAAATGATGATGAGTTTTCTCAAAAAACTTGAACAAGAATTTATCACGCAAGGTGGTATCAGAGAGCGCATGCACCGCGCCCGAACAGGTTATCGTAACCAACAAGACGAAAGGCTCAAAGAACTTGAAGAATTAGTACCTAAACTCCAACAAAAACTTCAACAAGCAGAAGCTAATGCTGCCCAATGGCAAGCAGCCTACGAAGACCTCAAGCAACGAGCCCTCAAAGCTTATTACAAGCAACAAGAAGAAATTAAAGAACTAAAAAGACAACTTAGCAAATAAAGAAAATAGCTTTAGAACCTTAGGTTGTCTAGATTTTCTAGAAAGTCTAGAAAGTCTAGAAATTCTAGAAAATCTAGACAAACTAAGTTTCTAAGCCTCACCCTACCCTAAATAACTAAGAGCTAACTTTGCCTCCTCTATGCTCAAACTAAGAGGAGGGAGCAAACGAAGTATATTAGTAGAAGCAGCCCCTGTAAACATATGCTTCTCATGCACTAACTTATTACGAAAATCCTTGATAGGTTCGTCATACTCAATGCCAATCATCAAACCCTCGCCACGCACATCTACAATATGTGGGTTCGTAGTTTTCAATTTGTTAAGTTCTTCTAGGAGGTAGCTACCTACTTTTGCAGCATTCTCTACCAAATGCTCATTTTCAATAACGTCAAACACTGCCAAGGCTGCTGTACAAGCTAAATGATTACCACCAAAAGTTGTACCAAGCATACCATAACTGGCTGGAATATTAGGAGAAATAAGCACTGCCCCCATTGGGAAACCATTGCCTATACCTTTGGCACATGTAATTATATCAGGCTTCACACCAAGGTGTTGATGAGCAAAGAATTTTCCTGAACGACCATAGCCACACTGAATCTCGTCGCAAATAAGCAGTGTACCAACTTCGTCACACACCTTACGCAAACCTTGCATAAATTCCTTTGTGGCCATACGAATACCACCTACACCTTGAATGCACTCTACAATTACTGCAGCTACATCACCTTTTTTGAGTTCTGAAGTAAAAGCATCCAAATCGTTTAACGGAAGGAATGTCACATGCCCATTCGCATTTACGGGAGCCACAATTTTAGGATTATCTGTTGCCTCAACAGCCAACGATGTACGACCATGAAAAGCCTTACCTGCTGCCAAAATACGTGTACGACCTGTATGGAAAGAGGCTAATTTCAAAGCATTCTCGTTAGCCTCAGCGCCAGAGTTTATCAAAAAAAGCTGATAATCAGGATAACCACTTACTTTACCCAAGCGTTCAGCTAATTGCTCTTGTAGGGTATTGACAACAGAGTTTGAATAAAAGCCTAAAGTATTAAGTTGTTGCGTAAGCATTTCTACATAATGCGGATGACAATGTCCGATGCTAATCACAGCATGTCCACCATAAAGATCAAGATATTCTTGTCCTTTATCGTCCCACACATGACAACCTTTGCCCTTCACAATATTGATATCGAAAAGCGGATATACGGGAAAAAGATTCATTCTTTTGTAAATATTTAGTGATAAGTTTATTGCGCTAAGATACCATGCAACAATGGCATATAAAGCACTGTTTAAAATGCCACGGGTTTAAGACGCAAGCCCGTATCTTCTTCAAGCCCAAACATCAAATTCATGTTTTGAACAGCTTGACCAGATGCGCCCTTCAGCAAATTGTCAATACAAGTAGTAACAAGCAACTTGTCGCGATGCTTTTCTACGTGAATCAAACACTTATTGGTATTAACCACTTGTTTCAAGTCAATGGCTTTTTCAACATAATGTGTAAAGGGTGCTTCGCTATAAAAATCGCGGAAATAAGCTTCCACCTCGTCTATGGGCGCGTAGCTCTTAACTACTTCGGTAGCAAAGATACCACGTGGAAAATCACCACGATAAGGAATAAAATCTATTTCGCTATCGAACGAAGGTTGCAATTGTTGCAACGACTGCTTAATTTCGGGCACATGCTGGTGTTCAAATGCCTTGTATATGCTCATATTGCCCGAACGCCACGAAAAGTGTGTAGTAGCCCCAGGTTTCACACCTGCACCTGTAGAACCTGTAATCGCATTGACTGAGATATCACCGTTCAACAATCCTGCTTCAGCCAAAGGCAAAAGTCCTAATTGAATGCAAGTAGCAAAACATCCTGGATTTGCTACGTGCAAAGTGTTACGTATTTGACTGCGGTTGAGTTCTGGTAAACCATACACATAGTCGTTATCCTCGGCAGCTAAACGAAAATCTTGTGCCAAGTCTATAATGCGCACATTTGCAGGAATATAATGCTCTGCTAAGAACTGCGTACTTTTACCATGTCCAAAACAGAAGAATACGACATCTACTTCGTCAAATGGCAACTGATCTGTAAAACGAATATCGGTTTCGCCATATAGTCCCTCGTGTACATCTGTAAGCAAATTGCCTGCATTACTCTCACTATTTACAAAAACTATTTCTGCTTCAGGGTGATTTAGCAAAATGCGGCAGAGTTCGCCTGCCGTATAACCAGCACCACCAATAATACCTATTCTTATCATGAGTGAGTTTACTACTTTATAAATTGTGAGGTTAAAAGCGTAGAGAATCCATAGGAACTATGCCCCACCCTTTTAACCTCAAAAGCTATATTTAGAAATCAGATTTTGATAGAAATCACAATATTACTCACCATCAGGATGGTTTGCATAGAACACACGAAGAGGAGTACTGAGCACTTTAATGAATCCCTTCGCATCTTCTGCAGTCCAACCCTTCTGTGTTTCGCCATATTCACCGAACTTAGTTTTCACTAAGTCATCAGGACTATCTACACCCACTGTGTGGAATCCCAATGGACGGAGTTCAAGAATGACAGTACCATTTACATAGCGTTGCGACGAAGTAAGCATTGCCTCGATATCGCGCATTACAGGTTCAAGATACTGACTTTCGTGCAAGAACATGCCATACCAATTAGCTACTTGGTCCTTCCAATATTGCTGCCACTTTGAAAGTGTATATTTTTCCAAGAAACGGTGTGCACCAATAATCAATGCAGGTGCAGCTGCCTCAAATCCCACACGACCTTTAATGCCTATAATGGTATCACCCACGTGCATATCACGACCAATGCCATAAGCAGCACCAATTTCTTCGACCTTGCAGATTGCCTCAATAGGGTCGTCATAACGTGTGCCGTTAATAGCCTTGAGTTCACCCTTTTCAAAGGTCAACTTCAATTGCTCTGTACCTTCTTTTGTCACCTGCTTAAGATATGCACTTTCGGGCAATCCTTGGGCTGAATCTAAGATTTCACCACCACAGATACTCGTACCCCAAATACCTACGTTATACGAATATTTCAGTTTAGCAAAATCTGCCTTAAACCCATGCGCATTCAAGTAATCAACTTCATCTTTACGACTTAAATTACCATCACGCGTAAGAGTAATAATCTCCATATCGGGGCACATCACCAAGAAAGTCATATCAAAACGCACTTGGTCATTGCCTGCACCTGTCGAACCATGTGCAATAGCATCCGCACCAATCTCTTTTGCATAACGAGCAATGGCCATGCCTTGGAAGATACGCTCTGACGATACTGAAATGGGATAGACATTGTTACGAAGCACATTACCGAAGACCATAAACTTCAAGCTCTTTTCGTAATACTCATGCGTTACATCGAGTGTTACATACTTCGTTGCACCCAGTTTATAGGCATTCTCTTCGTTTGTCTTGAGTTGTTCTTCACTGAAACCACCTGTATTGGCACAAGCAGCATAAACTTCGTACCCTTTTTCCTTGGCAAGGTACATTACCGTATATGATGTATCGAGTCCGCCACTAAAGGCTACAACTACTTTTTTCTTAGTTTCCATTTTGTATGAAATATGAAGTTTTTGGAATAAGTGAGAAAATTATCATAGAATATAGTTGAATGGCCGCACTATTTTTTTATGCACAAACCATCTTCTATATCTATGCCACAAACTTTCATTACGCTTCGTGCGTTTTTATAAAATCTATCACATCTTGTGGCACCTCTACAGGCAGAGGGGTGTTAGGATGTCTTTCAGGATCGAAAAGCATACCCGTACATACACAATATTTACGTTTAGTACGTGCCAACACATCGCAGTTGATGCAACAAGGAGATTCAGGTGTACCACAGCCTTTCCAATATTCGTCATCTTGCGTGAGTTCAGCAAAAGGCACAGGCACATACCCCAAAGAGGTATTTATACGCATCACAGCCCCCGAACTTGTCAAACCAAAAATTTTGGCTTTTGGCCAACGCAAACGACTCAACGAGAAAGCTAAACGCTTAATACGAGTGGCCAAATGGTGCCCACGGAATTTAGGCACAACAATCAAACCTGAATTTGCCACGTAGTGTTTATTTTCCCAACTTTCAATGTAGCAAAAGCCAGCAAATTCTTCACCATAAAGGGCTATAATGGCCTTACGCTCTTTCATTTTAGTTGCCACATACTCGTGTGTACGGCTGGCAATACCCGAACCACGCACCTTAGCGGCGTCTGTAATAGTTTGTAATATGGTGTCGACGTACTTTTCGTGGCTGGCATCAGCCACAATCACTTTAATGCCATCGTCGTATTCTTCCATTATCTAAGAGTTTTTGAGTTGTTTTCGAGTTTTAAATAAGCTTGTTCAAACACAATGCTAAATTTTTTTACAGCACAATGCTACGCAATGCAGGAATCACAGTTGCCAATTCGTCAGTAAGTTCTTGTCTACTAGCCTCTTCGCGTATTATAATGAGTATGGTATCATCGCCTGCAATGGTTCCAAGCACACTATTAAGTTTATGTGCATCAATGTCGGATGCCAAACCTGCAGCATAACCTGGACGCGTTTTCAACACTGCCATATGTCCCGAAAAGGAAATTGACAGAAAACCTGAATTACGCAAATATTGTGGCACCACGTCTGCTTTCACCGTACGATGATACATCGGATTTTCGGGCAACACATATCGATAACCATCAGCGGTTAGCACCTTTGTTGCGTGCATTTTATTCAAGTCGCGCGACAAGGTGGCTTGCGTCACAGTGCAGCCATTCTTTTGCAACTCTTCAAGAATTTGCTCATGACTGCTAAGCGTATTGGTGCTTGCAAGTATCACTCTAAGCACCTCCATGCGTTTCATTCTGCTGTTCATATTTCGTATTTTGTTGTATTTTATGCTGCAAATATACGAATATATTTTGTAAGTATGCAGTTTTATACAAAAATATTTCCTTATAACATCAAAAAAATAATTACACATTTACTTTTTATGCAATATTTTCCTTCTAGAATGTAAATATACTATACATAAAAACTTACTTTTTGCAAGATTAAATAGAGATAGAATACACATTCATAATCTATACATAACATATTCATTAAAACTGCCCAAAAGTATATATAAAGGAAGAAAAACATCCAAATTACTTTCATCTGTTCAAGTTAAAAAGAAAAAAGGAGCTACTTTGTACACAAAATTTTGCCAAGACGAAAAAACTCAGTATATTTGCCCAAAAGATGGGACATCTGCTCGTTTTAGCAAGATTTTCCCCTTCATGGAAAACATTTTTTTGAAGGCACTTGAAACACAAAGTACAAGGCCTAAGGGACTATAAATTCCAAAACAAAAAAAACAAATATCAATATCTATAACAACCACCTGTAGGGGGCGAGTTATCGCTTTTTGCAGGTAAAAAACAATTATTTACTCCATGGATTGGTTTCAATCTCTATTTTCAACAACCGGATCGGTGGCACACATTGTGTTACTCTTCTCGCTTGTGATTGCCGTAGGCGTTGTACTCGGCAAAATCAAGATCGGAAGTGTATCATTGGGCGTTACCTTCGTGTTGTTTGCCGGCATTGTGGTAGGCCACATCTACCACCAGCTCGGCATTGCCGACCCTGACGGAGGATATGCCTGTCCGGCTAACGTGCTTTCGTTTATCCAGGACTTTGGCTTGATTCTCTTTGTCTACTGTATCGGTTTGCAGGTTGGTCCGAGTTTCTTTCAATCGTTTAAAAAAGACGGTGTGCAAATGAACCTCGTGGCTGTGGGCATTGTTATACTCAACGTACTTACATTGCTTGGTCTCTACTACATTGTTCCTGCATTCGATAAGTCTGATCCCACAAGTTTGCCTATGGCTGTAGGTGTGCTCTATGGTGCTGTAACCAACACCCCAGGTTTGGGTGCTGCACAAGAAGCCATTAACACCCTTGGCATTAACATGCACGGACAGAACATTGCAGCAGGTTATGCTTGCGCTTATCCGCTTGGTGTGGTTGGCATTATCGGTGCCACTATCGCCATTCGCTACATCTGCCGCATCAAGCTCGAAAAAGAAGAACAACAAATTCGTGAGACGCAGGAAGACAATCCACACGCTAAGCCTCACCACCTCTCACTTCGCGTAGAAAACAAGGCTCTCGAAGGCAAAACATTCTCTCAACTCACGCAGTTCTTGGGTCGTACGTTTGTATGTACACACTTTAAGCATGGTGATGAAATCATTTCACCTACTAAAGACACCCAATTACACGTTGGCGATGAAATGAATGCCGTGTGTGCTATGGACGATGCTGAAGCTGCTACTGCATTTATTGGTCGCGAAATTGAAGTTGATTGGCAAGCAGAAAAAGCTCCTATCGTGTCAAAACGTATTCTCGTTACGCAACCCGAAGTGAATGGTAAAACATTTGGCGAAATGCACTTTAGTTCGATGTATGGCGTTAACGTAACACGTATTACACGTCAAGGCATGAACCTTTTTGCCGATCGCTCTTTGCGTATCCAAATTGGCGACCGCTTAATGGTAGCAGGCCCCGAAGATAGTGTAACACGTGTAGAACGCATTTTGGGTAACTCTGTGAAGCGTCTCGACCACCCCAATGTAGGTGCCATTTTCTTGGGCATTATGATTGGTATTATCTTTGGTAGCATCCCCTTCCAGTTCCCTGGCATGGCAACCCCCTTAAAACTTGGTTTGGCAGGTGGTCCACTTATCATTGCTATTTTGGCAGGTGCTTATGGCTACAAGTTCCACTTGGTTACTTATACAACTACTTCAGCCAACCTTTTACTCCGTGAAATTGGTTTGATTCTCTTCCTTGCAGCAGTAGGTATCAAGGCGGGTAGCAACTTCTGGGACACGGTAGTACAAGGTGATGGCCTCACTTATGTGTGGGTAGGTTTCCTTGTTACCATCATCCCCTTGCTCATTATGGGTGTGGTAGCTCGCTTACGTTTTAAGATTAACTACTTCACATTAATGGGTATTATTGCAGGTTCAAATACTGACCCCCCTGCATTAGGCTATGCAAACCAAACAGCTAACAACGATGCAGCATCAGTAGGTTACTCTACAGTTTATCCTTTATCGATGTTCTTACGCATCTTGGTAGCTCAAGCTATCATCTTGTTCCTATGCTAACACAAGATATTTGAAATAAAAAGTCTTGGCAACAATGTTTATAGCAAGTTGCCAAGATTTTTTTATGCTATAAAATGTATGGGTAGTTCTAAAAATCAAATTTATTAGAACCACCCATATATATATATTCATTGTATTTTATTCCATAAACTTATCCATCAACTCCATCCCCTTTGCTGTGGTGCACCCCCTAATATAAGGAATTACCGTATTAGCAAAAAGTTCGCTTTGTGGATATTTTTCTATCAAACCATTTCGCACCATCGTATCGAGTCCCGACGAAAGTTGACGACTCACAATGCGAAAGTTTACATCCTCACGAAATAACCCTTGCTCTTTACCCTTATTCAAGAAATTCACCGCATCATCCTCTTGCGCATGTTTACATTGGTTTATATATTCAATCACGCGCGGATATTTTGTTAAGTCTGAAATAAATTGTGGCGACACCTCGTCAATATGCTTAAGTTTTTCTTTAAAGAATACAAGCAAGAACTCAAGCACATTATTGGTCTTCTCTGCCAAATTCTTCAATAATTCAGCCTCTACCTCCCCATGATGCTTCACACAAGCCAACAACAGTTCTTCTTTGTCGGCAAATATTTGGTAAAGTGTGCGCTTCGACATTGTGAGTTCATGAGCAATATCGTCCATTGTCACACTACGCAAACCTTGCTGATGGAACATTTTCGTAGCTACTTCTACGATATGAGCGCGAACATCTGGGCGCTGCTGTATAGGAATACTTGTTGTGGACATATTCGTGCTATTTAAAAGAGCTTTCTATAATTCTTATATTTAGTTGCAAAAGTAGATTATGCAAACATAATCTGGTGCAAAGATATGAAAACTTTTTTATGCACAAGGGTTTTTCTATTTGATTTTTAACGATTTTAAAAACACACTTTTTAAAGAGTTTTGAACAGAGTGTAGGACATTTTTCTACAAAATAATATGTTATAAAACATATAATGTGTTTTTATCTCCATTTTTATAAGGAATATAAACAAGAATGTGCTACATTTGTCAAAGATTGGAGCTCATACCATGCTTCAAGTTTCAAATAAAACACTTTCTATAAAAGCTTTAAACCGACGACTGACGTATGAAAAAGTTTATCCTATCTCTGATGTTGGCACTCGGTGCTATGGGTACAGCCCACGCACAAAAAACGCCACACGCCTTTGGTGCACACTTTGGTGGTTCTACCATTGACTTAGAATACCAATATCATTTTAGCAAACGCAATTTCTTGGACGTAACAGCCGGACTTTTCGACCTTAGCGATGGCTTTGCCTTTCAAGGTGTATATAATTGGAATATCGGACAATGGCCTAATTGGACACCTCGTTTTGCCACATGGAAATTCTGGGGAGGCTTCGGTGCTGGACTCGGATATTATGAGCACGATGAATACGATAGTTTCTTCTTAGGTCCTGTAGGCACCTTAGGATTTGGTTTCCAACTTAAACAAGTACCATTAACCTTTGGTGTAGACTATCGTCCCATGGTTGCTTTCAACTTTGGCGATGGCGATGCCATTATCGATAAAGGATTCCGCAATATAGGTGTTACCTTGACTTATCATTTCTAAACAAGTACGATATTACCTTTCGTACATTCTATACGCTCGTCCTCTACCAATTCTCTAAGAGCCTTTTGCAATATTTCGGCATTATAGCCCGAGTGCAAAAGATTTGAGATGGTATGAGGACGACCGTCTTTTATAAAGTCTAACACATATTGTTTAGCATCCTCCACTTTTTCGTCATCACTGAGTTCAAGCACATGCTTTTCGTGATCTATACACACGTCGCAATAGCCACAGTCGGGGCCTTCATCTGCAAAATAGTGCAATAAGTATCTGCTACGACAAATGTCGTTTTCTGTAAAATAACCAATCATTGTTTCCACCTGTGCCTTATATTTATCGCGACGTTGCTCATATATTTCGGGCATAATGTCAATATACTGACTGTCAATACGACGCATGGTGTAGGTTATTTGCGGAGTATCTTTATGCGGAATATAGTTTATCACACGCAACTGAGTCATATGTCGTAAGCGTTCATACACCTGCTCTACGGTCATACCACACATTTCGCCCAAGCGGTCTTCTTCTATCGTCACATAGTCCGTAAAAAAGCCACCATTTGAGCGCATCAACACATTGAGCAATTTTTCTTCGCTAGCATCAAGATAATCCACCCCATAAAGTTCTTCGCGGTTTACCAAAAACATCACACGCGATGAATTTTCGTCCTCCAAACTAAAATGAATATACCCTGCACGAGTAAGCAAATTGAGCGCACTAACTAATGTCACAGGGAAATGGCGAAAAACTCGACAAAAACGTTCGATATGAAAATCAAACGTACGTCCTTCGGCTTCACCCTCAGCTATCTGATAAAACGAAGCTAAGTCGTTATAGACACGACGGATATAGGCACGCTCAGGAAACATTTGTGGCAAATGCGATGTAAGTTTACGCACATCGTCATTATCATGCAACAACACAGCATACGCCACATTACCATCACGTCCACCACGCCCTGCCTCTTGAAAATAAGCTTCAATAGAATCGGGCACGTTCATGTGTATCACTAAACGCACATCAGACTTATCGATACCCATACCAAAGGCATTTGTAGCAACCATAACTCGTTTATCTCCACGCTGCCACAAAGCTTGTCGCGCGTCTTTATCGAGCGATGTTAATCCTGCATGATAATAGAGCGCACCTATACCTTCGCTCTCGAGCAACTCAGCCACTTCGCGTGTTGCACGTCGCGAACGTGTGTACACAATCGCACACCCCTCTACACTACGCAAAATGTGCAATAGTTCATGTACTTTGTCTTCGGTTTTACGTACTATATAATGCAGATTGGGACGAACAAAACTCATTTTAAAAGTTTCACTCCCCTCACGAAAAGCTAATTTTTCTTTTATATCCTCTACCACAGCTGGTGTCGCAGTGGCAGTAAGCGCCAATACAGGTACATTCGGGAAGAACTTACGTATTTCTGCAATACGCAAATAGTGTGGACGAAAGTCATATCCCCATTGCGAAATGCAGTGTGCCTCATCTACCGTAATAAAGCACACATCCATTCGCTGCACTTTATTCAAGAAGATAGAAGTTACCAGTCGTTCGGGCGAAACATAAAGAAATTTATAGGCACCAAAAATTGCATTATCGAGATGTTTCAACACCTCTGCTCGCGTTTGCCCCGAATAGATGGCAGCAGCCATAATTCCCCGACGACGCAAATTTTGCACTTGGTCTTTCATCAACGCGATAAGCGGCGTAACCACAATACACACTCCTTTTGTAGCAAGAGCTGGCACCTGAAAGGTAATACTCTTGCCACCACCTGTAGGCATCAAGCCAAGTGTATCGTGTCCATTGGCAATACTTTCGATAATTTGCAGTTGTACACCGCGAAAATCTGCATATCCCCAATAATTCCGCAAAATAGAGCCCCACAACTTGCGGCGCTCTTCAGCTTTTGGCTGTTGTGCAGCAGATGTGGGGTTCGTATTCGTGTCCATGTTTATATTCATGCCTATATTTTCCAATTATTGGCAGGGTTTAATATCGTCTATTTGCAATTGCACCTCACCACGCTTGTGCGTATTCTCTTCTATCGTGTAGCAAATATCAAAAGCACGTTTCGTTTTAATATAACGTGCCTGCGAACTTTGTCCAAAAGCAATACCATTCATCACGTTATTACTTTTATTGTCAACAAGTTCAAGTTTTATATGCTCTTGTCCACGACCTACCACTTTACTGGTACCGTAATCATACACTCGTTTCGTGCAGAATATAGGTTTCGGATTGCAAGGACCAAAAGGAGCAAACTTGCGAAGTTGCTGATAGAAGCGGAAATTCACATCTTTAAAGTCAAGAAGGGCGTCAATATCAAGACTCGCTTCGGTTTGTTCGTCAAGAATATGCTCTGCAACGTACTCTTCAAAACGACGACTAAATTCCTCCACATGTTCAACGGGCATAGTCAAACCTGCAGCATAAGTATGTCCACCAAAGTTCTCTAACAAATCCTGACAACTCTGCACCGCCTTATACACATCAAATCCCGATACCGAACGTGCCGACCCCGTTGCCATTCCTTCAGAACGTGTAAGAACCACAGCAGGACGATAATATTGCTCTGTCAGTCGAGAAGCCACAATACCAATCACCCCTTTGTGCCAATCTTCGTTATAAATCACAATGCTTCGGCGTTGGTCAAGTTCAGGCAAATCTCGCACCTGCTCTACCGCCTCCTCCGTCATTTGTTTGTCAAGGTCCTTTCGTGCTTCGTTATAAAGGTTAATGCGACCAGCCTTCTCCAAAGCACCAGGATAATCCTTTTCAACAAGCAATTCCACGGCTTCACGCCCATTCTGCATACGTCCTGAGGCATTGATGCGCGGACCTATCTTAAAGATAATGTCGTTCATCGTCAACTCTCGATCCGCCAATCCGCACACCTCAATGATTGCTTGTAATCCAATACTTGGGTTCGAATTTAAACAGCGCAAGCCATGATATGCCAAAATACGATTTTCTCCCATCACAGGCACAATGTCCGATGCAATACTTACCGCACAAAGGTCAAGTAACGAAGTGAGTTTATTAAACTCAATGCCATTGCTTTCAGCAAAAGCTTGCATAAATTTAAAGCCCACGCCACAGCCCGAAAGGTTTACATCAGGATAATGATTATCGAGTTGTTTCGGATTAAGAATAGCCACAGCACATGGCAACTCTTCATCGGGCACATGGTGATCACAAATAATGAAATCTATGCCCAAACTTTTGGCATAAGCAATTTCCTCCACTGCTTTAATGCCACAGTCCAACACAATAATCAGTCCAACACCAGTTTGCGCCGCAAAGTCTACACCTTTTTTCGAAATGCCATATCCCTCCTCATATCGATCGGGAATGTAAAAGTCGATGTTTGAGTAAAACTGTTGCAAAAACTTATAAACCAATGCCACAGCCGTACAACCATCCACATCATAGTCACCATACACAAGTACGCGTTCCTTACGTCCCATCGCCTCGTTTAATCGGTCTACCGCTTTATGCATTCCGTCCATCAAAAATGGGTCGTATAGCTCAGTGAGTTGCGGTCTGAAAAAATGGCGTGCCTCCTGTTCCGTACGTATGCCCCTATCAAAGAGCAGCTTGCCCAAGGCAGGGTGAATGCCCACCTCCTTTGCCAGCTTTTCTTCTGCGGCAGCCGTAGCCGCGTCGGGAGCCTCGTAGTTCCATTTGTAGTTCATGCCTATATGTCATTTTTATTTTTTTCGTGAAAATAAGGGGTATTTCAGCCTACCAACACTACTGTTGCAACCTACTGCCCCAATTTAGCTTGCTAAGTTAGCCAAAAAACATGATATATACTGCACGATACGCCACCTATTTTATTTTTGATTCGTTTTTATTACGTTTTTAAGTTTTTTCCTTATGCTGCGCTCGCCTTGCACTACTCTGCTTCGCCAAGTTAGGCGGTGGCTCGGCAATAAAAACCTTAATTCCGCAACATTATAGTTTCTAATATTTAAAAAACACCTGAGCAACAACAAGTTACTCAGGATTTTGCCATATCAGAATTTTCACTTATCTTAGTGTTGCGAAAAAAACAAGTAAATTCTTGATATGACATGGTAAAAATACAAATTAAATCTGAGAGACTCACCCCTTTTGGAGGAACATTTTCGGGGCATGGAGCTATTTAATAGGGTGTTCAAAATCCATGTTTTTTTGCATGGTTTTGTAGGATTTTGATGTCGATAAGTAGCATGGTTAAATGGGTTACCCCGTTAGGGGTGAGATAAGGTAGCCAGGTATGTGAATGAGGGTTTTACCCGAATTCTCATGCCTGGTTAACGTATGCCATCATACCAAACGGGGCACCCTGTTATGGGTGAGATTGCACCTAGG
>ERZ1026884.404-NODE-404-length-28982-cov-7.917378_pt1 | contig 28982 bp, 32 predicted proteins | sample MGYA00380172_ERZ1026884 | MGnify/ENA primary metagenome ERZ1026884 (study PRJEB33269, sample SAMEA4719808) | human gut metagenome | biome: human-associated habitat; feature: organic feature; material: feces | place: Cameroon | collected 2013-10 ... | reverse complement strand
TCATTGCAATGTTCGCAGATTTCCGAGCTAAGGCATCTGCCGATACATCGGACAGCAGAATCATGCTCGCAGTATCACAGCATGTGGGTTGCACCCAGCAGAACGTACGTGTCTGTCTCATCAAGGCTGGAGTTATTACACCTAAGAAGAGACGTGCAGCTGTACGCAAGTAACAAGTTTAACCATTTAAACATTCAGAGCGTATGAAGAAGTTTATCGAGTTTGTGACAAGTGACGTAATGTTATCCGTGGCATTTGTTGCCATTGTATTAACTTTAATCTTTTGGAGGGCATAGGTATGACGAACGTAGAACCAAAGGTAGCAGATGCAGGCAGATACACCATAACAGAGACCTGCAATGTATTGGGCATTCATCGCAACACCCTGCGCAGATGGTTGCAGGCTGGCAAGATGAAGGTCAAGTTCTGCAGAATCGACAACCGCAAGGTAATCGAGGGCAAAGAGATTAAAAAAGCATGGAGGGTTGCCCTATGATGAAGGCATACGTAAAAGCGACTGGCAACCATGAAGGAAGCGGAAAGACGCATCCAGGTAAGGGAGTTCGACAACATGCTTTGTTTGTCGCTTGACGGAATACCGGTACTCCCGATGAGCGAGTTCAACAAGCAGACGCTGGCAGATGCACGTCTGACATTCTTCAACTATTTAAACAGAGATAAGGCATGAAAGCAAGAATCATCGAGGAGTGCAGGAAGGCAATGTACGAAGCCGTTTGGCAGGAGATAGACCGAGACCCACAGCGACCAGCGACAGCGAGGGTAGACATCACGACCAAGGCTGGCGACATTTGCGTATGGTGCAGCAGCGTTGTCAACATCGCGGTAGTAACGCACAAGACCAGCAACAACGACAGCGAGAGACTGGAGGAAGCCATCGAGGGTTGTCTTAACTATCAAGACGTAATGGACGACTGGCTGGAAGAGAACAGCCAATACGCAGACCAAGACCCGATGGACGCCTTCGAGGAAAGCAGGCTCGACAGTCTCATGGCTCGACTGATATAAAACACATGATTTAGTGTACAATTATATGACTTCCCTACAGCGGTAGGGGCAGGGCGCACGCAAAAACTCGTAACAGTTAGTAAGGTTATTTGAAATTAATTGTTTTTTTATTGATAAGTTTTGATATGCGGAAACAGCGTGTGCCCTATAACGGAAGGGCGTCCACCAGCAGCAGGCAAGGGTGGGAGTAAACCTGCAACCGACTGGGTTCGAATCCCAGCCTTCCACTAGAGTTAATTAAAGATATGTTGAACTAAAGATTGAACGAATTATGGAAAATGAGATTATTCAAGTAAGCGGTGGCGAAATGCTCGAAGCCATCAACCGCTCGGAGATTGACGGACAGATTGCGACAGCGCACAAGTTTCCGAGAGACATCATGCAATGCAAGGAGAACATGGTAGCATTGGCAGCGATGGACGATGATGTAGCATACAACTGCTTCTACCACCTGGAGCGCAAGGGCAAGGACGGACAGATATCCGTTATTGAGGGTCCCAGTGTTAGATTCACCGAGATTATCTCGGCTTGCTGGAAGAACCTGCGCATCGCAGGACGCATCATCGCAAACGATGGAAAGACCATCACAGCGCAGGGTGTCTGCCACGACCTCGAGAGCAACGTGGCCTACTCGGTGGAAGTGAAGCGGAGCATCCTGACCTCGAAGGGATACACCTTCTCGCAGGACATGCAGGTGGTTGTCGGCAATGCAGCCGTGGCGATCGCACAGCGTAACGCAATCTGCAAGGTCGTGCCGCAGGTACTGATTGCAAGTGTAGTGAAGGAAGTGCAGGCAAAGGCACTTGAGCACATCAAGCAGACTGGCGTACAGAGCCAGTGGAAGAGCTGCGTTGCCTGCTTCCAAGCTTACCAAGTCACCGACCTTATGCTTCTGGAATACATCGGCAAGAAATCAGCCGAGGAGGTCACGGCAGAAGACATTCAGAAGCTGGGAGGAGTTTACAACGCTATCAAGGAAGGCACTACCACCGTTGAGGAGACCTTTAAAAAGCCAAAGCAGCAGGAAGCCATCGCACAGCAGGCGCAGGCAGCAGCCGAGAGCGCACAGCAGAAGGCAGAGAAGGCAATGAGCCGCAGTCAAGGCAAGACTGGCACAGCAGCGAAGAAATAGCGCCATTTTACTATAATGATAAGCCCGAACCGCCACGGTGCAACCTATGGGGTGGGAACCCATCATAACCTACCAAGGGAAGCCGTGGCAACTTTTAATAAACATTCAGCAAAACAATGAACAAACAGAACAAAACAGACAATCAGAGAAAAGAGAGCACCATCGACAAGTACTTTGCTCAGACAGCGAAGGCATACAAGACATGGGTCGATGAGAACGATGAAGAAAGAAACTATCTACAGATAGCATCTGAGGCGACTGGAGATACGGACGAAAAAGGAAACAAAGGCTTTGATTTCCACATCGCTTACTCCGGCAGAGCCAACGTCCTCGCAGGTGGACTTGTTAATTCAATGCAGAGGGATGAATTCGTTCGCCAGCTTATCATTGGAGCAGCGAAAATGTATTATAACGCAAACGTTAAAATGAAAGACAATGAAACAAGTAATTAAATATAAGAACAGAGAGGAGTGGTTGCAGAACCGCTCGAACGGTATTGGTGCATCAGAAGCAGGCACGGTGTTAGGTTTGAACCCATGGGAGACCCCATACCAGCTTTGGAGACGCAAGAAGGGCATCGACCCACCAAAGGTTGAGAACTTCGCAATGGTTGCAGGACACATACTAGAGGATGCCGTGGCGCAGTTCTACAAGCGAGAGAGCCACTGCCACATCATCAAGGCATCGACTGACGACTACACCATCACGAACACCGATGCGCCATATTTGCGAGTAAGTCCTGACCGTACCTTTTGGAGATTCGGGGCAACGCACAACGAAGCCAGCAAGAGCATCCTCGAGTGCAAGACAACTCAGATGCAGATAGACGCAGACGACCTGCCGAAGCATTGGTTCTGCCAGTTGCAGATGAACCTCGGAGTTGGCGAATACAAGGACGGTGCGCTGGCCTGGCTTACAGCAGGCAGGGAGTTCGGCTACAGAGACATCGACTTCGACCCCGAATTTTACGGCTGGATGCGTGACGAAATCACCAAGTTTTGGCATGACTACATCGTGGGCAATCAAGAACCGCCAGCGTACAGCGCACAAGACGTTCTCTTGAAGTCACCGCTGCACAAGGCAGGAAAGGAGATTGAAGCCACAGCCGAAATCGGGGAAATGCTTATCGAGTTGAAGGACATCAAGGAGAAGGGCAAGGCACTGGAGAACCGACAGAACGAAATCGAGGACAACTTGAAGCTGTTCTTCGGGGACGCAGAGAGCATCGTGGACGGAAACGGAAAGACGCTGGCAACGTGGAAAGCACCGAAGCCATCCGAGAAGTTCGATGCGAAGGCTTTCCAAGCAGACCATCCGAAGGAATGCGCAGCCTACATCAAGCAGGTGCAGGGAGCAAGAAGACTCTTAATTAAGTAAGGCTTATGGCTAGCGTTCATATATCAAAGACCGACCTACGGAATATAATTTCCCAACTGGGGAATTTTATTTCCCTAGGTAGGAAAGTGACAGCACCGACCGACACAAGCCAGCGTAACAGAATCCGCATGGCCACCGTGCTCAAACGGAAGCTGGAAAAGAAATTATCATTATCTGAATAAAATCATGAACGATTCATTTATCTTATACACATCATACTACGCCATCATCGAGGGGTTGACAGATGAGCAACTCGGAAAACTAATGAGGGCGATTTTTATCTACGCAAGGGATGGTGATGTAATCAACCTTGAGCCAACATTGCGTATGGCTTTTGCCTTTATCAAGGATGATATGGAGCGAAACCAAGTCAAGTACAACGAAAAGCGAGAAAAGCTGCGTGAAAATGCACAGAAACGTTGGCAAAAAAAGCAATTGGATGCAAATGCAGAAGAGCCACAGCAAAAGCATACAAAAGCATGCAAAAGCATGCAATTGGATGCAAATGCAGAAATTGCATTGCATAATGATAATGTATATGATAATGAATATGTAAATGATAATGTATATGATAATGATGTTTCTAAAGAAACAGATAATATACCTTCTAAAGAAGGTTCGTCAATTTCGGAAAATCCGAAAGTTGACCCAGCAAGACGATGCGCCAAGATTGATTTTGCGGCAATCAAGGAATACTGGAACACCAAGCATGACCAATCGGGCAGCACAATGCGAAGGTTGACCTTGATGAGCGACCAGCGCAAGAGCAACGTCCGTGCAAGGATAAGGGAATACGGAGGGGACGTTCAGAAGGTCTACAAGGCAATCGACAAAGCCATGGAGAGTAACTTCATGAACGGCAAGAACGGCAAGGGATGGGTTGCCAGCTTTGACTGGATGATGTGCCCTTCCAATTTTCCGAAGGTGCTTGAAGGCAACTACGACAACGAGCAGCCAGCAGGAAACCAGCAGCCAGCAGCAGCCAAGGCGCAGGATCCAGCGGCAACAGCAAGACCGAGCATCGGGGAACGCTACGAGCAAGCCAAGCACCAGCAGCCAGTGAGCCAGCAGAGCAAAGACGACAAGTTCAGATGGGTAATACAGCAGAACCTGGACGACTTGAAGAAGAATCCGCACAACAAGCCAGCCAATGATTCGCTTGCGAGATTCTACGAGCAGGGAGTTCTGCAGCGGCTAGGTATCAACTGGAGACCCGAAAAATAACGAATGAGGGCAAAATCAGCCGCTCTGAGACGTTTTTACGCTTCGGGCGGTAAATTATAAGGCAAACAGATTTTAAACGCTTAAAACGAAAGAATTATGGCAGAATACAATAATCAGAGCATTGACATCGACCTTGAGGAGATGTTCAACGGTCTATCGAAAGAAGACCAAGAGGAATTTTTGGTAGACATGTTCCAAAACTTATCAGACGAAGACAGCAGAAAGAGTGTTGTAGGGGACAATATCTGGTATCTTGAAATCGACAATACCGTCGACATCATTGTGCAAGCATTCGATAGCTTGAACGTCAACGGACAGAAAGAAGCAGCCGAGCGCATTGCAGACGCTCTGACACCTAAGCAGCGTGAGGAACTTATTGAGTACATGAAGGAGGGATAGATATGGCAGAAGAGAAATTAATATTCCACGAATGCAGAGCCGCAGGGCTTGTGTTCGAGACCGTGAGCGAATGGACGGACTGGTTGAGGGAGAATAAGTACGACATCAACAATCCGGTTGCAGAGCATGACGGATTCAAGTACAACATCAACGATGTATGCATCAATCCACACGTCATGGAGCGCAAGGCAGACACTGGTTCCTACTGGGCAGTGAAGACAGCCAAGACCCAGTACGGATGGATTTGGGGATACGACATCAGCCTTTCCAGCAGCGGAAGCGGAAGTCCAGCAGGCTATCCGAGCCGCTACGACAAATCGGCAATCTTCTACGAGACTGAGGGGCAGGCAATGCACGATGCTCTGAACTACATCATACGACAGATGGAGGGCAGAAAGCCGCAGACCAAGGACACCAAGGTTCTCGCATGGATTGCCAAGAAGGAGCGCATGAACATCATCCATCCGCAGATGGAACTATTCGGGAAGGAGGTGGAGAAATGAAAAAGATAGAAATCATATCGGACGACCACCGCCACCACGTATACGTTGGAAACATCGACTTCTGGCTCGACACCCTGGAGCTGGTGCAACTGTATAAGAAACTCGGACACGTAGAACCATAAAGCGCAAGAATATGGAAATGAACGAATACAGCTGCAAGATTGCACTCAGAGCAGCAGAGCTGGAGCAGAAGGCAATCAAGCTGGCAAAGCTGACAAAGAAGGAGAAGAAGGGAGAGAGCATTTCTCTCCTCAACTCCTTCATCGACCTTCAGATGATGAATCAGAAGGCTATGGCTGCGGCATTGGATATTCTCCCGACCAAGGATGTTACAGATGCATACATGGCAGCCTTGCGAGGGAGGGAGAAACTGCATCAACGGCAGGTACTGTCCACCTCGCAGGCAATATGCTGAACACCAAGACATCAAGGAATGCAATGGGAAGAAAGAAGCAATTCACTGACAAGGAAGTAGAAGAGCGCAAGCGTGAGCGGAGACATAGATACTACATGCTGCACCGTGAGGAGTTGATGAGGAAGAACCGAGAGTACAGAAGGGCGAACCCCGAAAAGGTCAAGATGTACGGAAAAAGGCAGCAGGAAAAGCGCAGGGCAAAGACCGCTCTGTACAACCATGAGTACTACTGCAAGCACCGACAGAGAATGCTGGAGTACGCAAGCAACTGGCGAAAGGCGAACCCCGACAAAATCAAAGGCTACAACGACAAGCAGAAGAAGCAGCGAAAGCTAGCAGCCGAAAGGAAAAAGCTTGAAAAGATAAATCCGGAAACGCAGGCTTCCATATTCAGAGACCCGAAAGCAGCTGAGCATTTTATGTGGCTTGCAGAACGTGTCAAGAAAAAGAAGGAGCAATCCCTGAATCACAGTTAATAAGTTTTTAACCAGCTGGGCAGACACACTGCCCACTCTAAACAAAGAAAGCGAGGTGGTACATGAAGAAGTAAACAAAACGAAAGTCTATGGCAAGAATCCCATGTTTGAGAATTTTCTTGCTATTATATTAAATCCAAAATCCAAAGAGGGAGTGTTTGCAGGATAAACTCGTTCGATATAAGATATTCACCTATTTGCAAATCGGCAGGCACTCCCTCGTTTTTTCCGTTTTTCACCATCCCGAACACTTGTCATTGAGAGAGGGGGACTATAGGGGGTGAGAGTTAGATTATAACAAACTAACGTGCGCACGGAGAAAAAAGGAGAAACAAAACAACATCAAAACGAAAAACAAAACACAAAAGAAAACGAAATGGAAAAAGGAACAGTTATAATCGGAATCGACCCCGATAACCAAGAAAGCGGAGTTGGTGCAGTCTACGATGATAAGAAGTTTCTCGCATACAAGATGAACTTCCCTGCTTTGATAGACTACCTAAGGGAAATGAATGAAAGTTGCAAGAAGGTCAAGGTCGTTATTGAAGGCGGCTGGCTCAACAAGAGCAACTGGCACGTTCTGAGTAAATTCATGACAGCAGTCAAGGCAGCAGCAATCGGACGTTCTACCGGTATGAACCATCAGACTGGAATATTAATCGTTGAGTGCTGTCAGCATTACAATATCCCCTACGAGATAATAAAGCCTTTGAAGAAGTGCTGGAAGGGCAAGGACGGAAAGATAACACAAGACGAAATTGGCTACTTCATGACCCAAGACGGAAAGATGCCGAGAATGAATCAAGACCAGCGAGACGCACTTCTACTCGCGTGGGTATGTGCAGGATATCCGGTCAAGGTCAAGCCAAAGAAGCAGCAGACAACCATGCAGAAGACCATCAGAGCCTTGGATGGATGAAGTGTTGAGAAAAGTTAAAAGTGCACGAAGAACGAACAACTAAAGCGAAAAAGTCGTATCTTTGCGCCAATGTTTACCAAATAAACAGATATTTCGAACTTAAAACAAGAAAAATATGAAAACAGAAGAAATCGCACTATCGAGGGTAAGCGAGAACGAAGCGAACCCAAGAGAGATAAGTCAAGCGAACTTTCAGAAGCTGGTGCAGAGCATCATCGTGTTCCCACGAATGTTGACCCTGCGCCCGATTGTTGTTGATGAGACCTTCCACGCACTCGGTGGTAATATGAGACTGAAAGCCTTGCAGCACATTGTCACGATGGACGAGACAAGCATCCAGCGGAAACTTGATGCAGAGCAGCGTCTAACCGATGAGGAACAAGCCGCATTGATGGAGTACTGGCAGGGATGGCAGCAGCAGCCTACAGTTACCGTGGTGAGCGCATCAGACTTGACGGAAGCACAAAAGCAGGAATTCATGATTAAAGATAACCTATCATTCGGCAACTGGGACTTCAGCGACCTTGCGAACCGATGGGACAGCGCACAGCTTCAGAACTGGGGTATGCCAGTCTGGAACCCAGCACCAGCAGAAGCCAGCAGCAGCACCAGCAAGTGCAAGAAGAAAGACAAGGACGACCAAGAGGGCGACCCATTCGCAGGGGAGCTACCTCCCGAAATCGAAGGGCAGGACTTGACTCCTGACGATTTGCCAACGATAATGGGCGATGGCGTATTGCCAAGGGAGAACGTAATCATACACTACAAGCCTGCCGATGAGCCATTCCTTGCCAAGTTGCTGGGAGTTGATCATATCGACCGCATCGTCTGGAACTTTGACGAACTGAAACCAAGAAAAGAAGAAGGAAAGGAGGAAGACCATGGAGAAGAATAGAATCGAGAGCATCAACCTGCACGACCTTGTGGAGAACCAAGACAACCCACGCACGATTGAGCCACAGCAGATGCAGAAGCTCGTTGAGAGCATTCTGACGTTTCCGAAGATGTTGCAGATTAGACCAATCGTCTGCAATGAAAACCGAGTTATCCTCGGAGGTAATATGCGCTTCCGTGCCCTGCTCAACATCGAACAGATGGAAGACGAAGCAACCAAGGGAGCGATTGAAGCCGTAGCCGTGAAGCTGACCGATGGAGAGAAGCAGCAGCTTTGCAGCCATTGGGAGAAGTGGAAGGCAGACCCACAAGTCGAGGTCGTTTTTGCTGACAGCCTATCCGAGGAAGAGACGGACGAGTTCATCATCAAGGATAATGTTTACTTTGGCAGCTGGGACGAAGAGAAGCTGAAGGGAGCGTTTGACGTGGACGATATGCAGCGATGGGGACTGAACCCATGGGAAATACAGCAGGAAGCCACGACCTACGAACCGCCATCGGACGAAGAACAGCGCATCATCATCGTATACCGCAGCGAGGACGCACAAGCCGTGGCAGATATGCTGGGACTTGACGCAATCGACAAGCATAACTACGATGTTGAAGGCGAGGAACTGAAATAAATACGCTGGTACGTACGAAAGCATGTTGAACGAACAATCACCCACCTGCAACGTTTGACGTACACAGAAGCGAAAATTAACAAAAATAATTCAGCTATGAAAGTAATAATTGACCTAGATGATACTCTCTCCAAGACAGAGAACAGAGACTACGAGCACTCGCAGCCCATACAGTCTGTAATCGACAAGCTGGGGGAGATGAGAGAAACTTTCAATGATGTTGAGGTTGTCCTGCATACTGCAAGGGGCATGAACAGCTGCAATGGAGATGTGAAGATGGCAGAGAAGAAGAACAGACCAGCCATCGAACGTTTCTTGCAGCGATACGGCATCACGGTAGACCGCATAATTTTCGGGAAACCGCTTGGCGACCTATACATTGACGATAAGGCAATGGCAGCGCACGACTTCGCAGCCAGCACCATCGAAAGCTACAGAGGACTGAGCGGTGCGACCGTTGAGCGTGTCGGGGATATTGTTATCAAGACCGCAAAGAATGTAGCAGAGCAGGCAGAGTGGTACGAGCAGGCTAAAACGTACGGAATTGCCGTTCCTGCCGTTTATTGCGTGCAGCTTGGAAAGTTATACATGCAGTACGTTTCGGGTACACCAGCGTGCTGGAAAGTGGATATTCGAGTACTAAGGCGCATCATAGAGGATATAAGAAACTTTCCAGCACTTGATGGAGAGAACGACCTGCAAGGCTATTCGAACTATTGCGAGAAGAGAGCCAGCGATGCGGGCTTGGAGTATGATTGCCACGGCATCACGGAATGCGAGATACTGAAGAAGCGCACTTTCTGCCATGGTGATTTATCACTGACGAACATCATCGTACAGGGCGGCAAGCTAATCTATATCGACCCATCGCAGAAAAAAGAAATCAGCAATTGGCTTTTGGATGCTGCAAAGGTGAGAGCGAGCCTTCACTGGCTTGATGCAGGGCTTATCGGACTGGAACATGACCAGCGACTGTTGCAGTACTTCGATGCAAGATTTTCAAGCGAGGAACTGGAAGCCATCAAGATACTGGAGAGAACCCATTTCTACCGTGTCTTTTATTACGCAAGGAAGCTCGGCAGGGTTGATGTGGCAAACAGATTAATAGCACACTTTAACGCAACTGAAATATGAGAAACGGAAAGAAAGTAGGTTTTACATCGGTGGTTGGCGACCTTTTCCATGCAGGGCACGTTGCCATGATCCAGGAGTGCAAGCAACATTGCGACTACCTCATCGTTGGGGTAATGTGTGGTGTGCACGACCGCCAAGGGAAGAACGAACCGATACAATCGATGTTTGAGCGCATGTATCAAGTGAAGCATTGCGAGGGTGTGGATGATACCATCGCATTAGGGAGCGAGAAAGACCTAGACCTTTGCATCAAGACTCTTGCACCATCAATCGATGTGCGCTTTGTCGGAAGTGACTACATCGGTAGAGATTTCACGGCAAAGCATACCTGCGAGGAACTGGGAATACCTATCGTGTACACCAGCAGGGAGCATGGCTTATCGTCAACGGAAATAAGAAAGAGAATTGAAAATGAAAAAGTTTGATTTTTATTTTGGCATAGCCAGCTACAACCGCAAGGACAGACAACCGATGTTGAGATTGCTGAACAGTTTGGGCTACCCGAAGGAACAGATACTGCTGGCGGTGCAGTGCAAGCAGGATTTCAAGGAGTATGAACCTATCTATGGGGATATGGCCACGATAATCTACCAAGAAGGAAAGAATATCAGCGACAACAAAAACGCCATACTCGACTACATGGGGGAACACCTCGGAAATCAGAGAGTTGTCATTCTCAGCGACAAGGTGCGAGCCATTAATTGGATTGACCGAAGGCGCAAGACGCACACCGTTGAGACAAAGGCACAGATGGATAAGTTAATAAGAACCGCATTTGAACTTACAAGGCAGATTGGCGGCAGGGTTTGGGGGTGCTACCCTTTGGGCAACACCTTCTTCATGAAGAATACAATTACCACCAATATGCAGATGCTGGGTTGCTTTATGGGGATTGTAGACCCATCGGAACAGAAATTCGACCCACTGCAGCCTTTAAAGGAAGACTTCGAGTTCATACTGCATCATATAAGCAGGGGCAACCAGACCGTCCGGTTCAATGATTTGTTTCTGACAGCTACACTACACACGAAAGGCGGTTGCCACGAACTATGGAACAGCAAAGGCGACAGCGTTAACGAACGGTGCTGCAAGCGATTGCTTTTCAAGTATCCAAAACTGGTTAAGAAACATTCAACAAGGAAGAACGAATGCAGGTACGTAGGTTCACGCATGACCCTTCCGATTTCGATAACTGACTATTTGTAAAATGATATTGTTATGGCAGAACATTACGGCAATACGCCAAGAATAACATACGAATTCCCCGATTGCTCAATGCCGATGGCCTTTGACACCTACAATAATTGCAGCTTTGGCTGTATGTATTGCTTTGCTCAGAACCAGCGAGGAATTGGCAACAAGAAGAACGAGTACCTGCACAAGGAGGTCAAGGACGTGAGCGTTGAGCGCATCAAGCGAATGTTCGTTGACCCCGATAAGTACGGTGGAGACTTTGCGCCATACATCAAGGCTCGCAAGGTCATGCAGTGGGGAAGCATGAGCGACCAGTTCGACAACTTCGAACGGAAGTACGGAACGACATTGGAGCTTTTGCGTTTCTTCAAGGATATAGACTATCCGCTTTGCTTCTCGACCAAGGGAGTATGGTTCACCAAGGATGAGAGATACATGGACTTGATCAGAGGGCAGAAGAACTGGAACTTCAAGTTCTCAATCATCACCAGCGATGAGGAGAAGGCTAGAGTAATAGAGCGAGGGGTGGAAAGCCCACAAGCGAGACTGGAAGCCATCGAGCGCATCGCAAATGCAGGGGCAGGAGGGGCAACGTTGAGACTGAGACCCTTCATCATCGGAGTGAGCACACCAACGTACCTCGACCTTATCAAGGAAGCATTCAACCGAGGGGCAACAGCCTTGAGCACAGAATTCTTTTGTTTAGAGACTAGAAGCCCGACATTGAGGGAATTATTGCCTACCATCAGTAAGATGGCAGGATTCGACATTCTCGCATTCTACAAGAAGTACAGCGTACAGTCCGGATATCTGAGACTGAACCGCAAGGTCAAAGAACCGTTCTTCAGGAATATGAAGGAACTGTGCGACCAGCTGGGAATGCGCTTTTATGTATCGGACGCACACTTCAAGGAACTTTGCCACAACGGAAGCTGCTGCGGATTGCCGCCAACGTGGAACTATAGCAGGGGGCAGATGTGCGAAGCACTGAACATTTGCAAGCGCAAGGGGTACGTGAGGTGGAGCGACATCAAGCTTGATGCAGAGAACCTTTTGAGGGGGAGACTGGAGAAGGCGATGAACCTGGGAACAAGGGAAAAGTACTCGAAGTATTACACGATGAGCGCAGCCGACTACATGAAGTGGTGCTGGAACAATCCGCAGGCAGCGCACTCGCCATACAAGATGTTCGAAGGGGCAATGATACCAGCTGACGAACGAGACAGCGAGGGAGACATCGTATACAAGTACAATGGAGCTAAATTTTAAAATCAAGAACTATGGGATGCGAATGTTGTAAGATTCAGCGACCGAAGGACTATGCAGCTTGCAAGGTCGCCAACAAGAAACCGTTCGGGAAATGGTATCTTGCACCATGCGGAATGAATTTTAGTCCGCAGGAAAGAGGGAGTAATTACACTCCACCAAAAAAGAGAAAGAAACGTAAAAAATAGACTTTATGCCACAAGGTAATAATAACAAACATCGGGCGCAGAAAATCGACATCGAAAACCGCCTGCAGATTATCGCACCCCTATACCGCAAGGGATGGACGGAGCGAGAAATCACGGCAGAAGTTCGCAAGCGGCTCGACAGACCGAAATACAACCAAGCACACTGCGACATTCAGCGGTTATTGAAGGAGTGGAGGGAAGAGAGACTGACTGACACGGACGAAAAGATAACAAGCGAGGTGGCAAGGTTGAAGCTGGTAATACGTGAAGCGTGGGACGCATGGGAGAAATCCAAAGCGGACTACAACAGCAAGAGACAGACGCAGGTCGGACTTCCATACCAAAACCCAGACACTAAGGTGGTAACGATGGAGACCGTCAAGGCGATAATGTACGATGCTGAGAAGCGAGGATTCGGAGACCCACGCTACCTTGACATCATCCTAAAGGCAGAAACGCAGATTTGCAAGCTGCTCGGACTGGATAAGGTCGTACTCGACTTGAACGCAGGATTCCAAGCCGGCATCGAGGTTCGGTACGTCAACTCGGGGCACGAGTGTGCATCCAGCGAGCAGGAAGTAATCGAGCGTGAGGGATTGGATAGAGAATAATATATACCACAATTTGTTTTAAGTTTTAAGTTTTTTAGTTTGAAGGAATGGCACTATTTGACGTTATTGGTGAACTGTATGACCCGAATGCGGACGTGAAGCCAAGGTTTCTCGTGAACCAAGGAGGTACGTCTTCGGGGAAGACATACACCATTATGCAGCGTCTTATAGTGCTTTCTTTTGAGCACCCCATGGCAATTATCACGGTGTGCGGTCAAGACCTCCCGAACCTAAAGGTGGGAGCCATGCGAGACCTAGACACCATCCTGCACACAAGGGCAGAACTGCTGGACTGGTTCAAGAACAACAAGAGCGACAGCAGCTACAGAGGAAAGAACGGTTCAATCATCGAGTTCAAGAGTTATCAAGATGCGCAGGATGCGAAGAACGGAAAGCGAGACTACCTGTTCGTCAACGAAGCGAACGGTGTGCCCTACGAAGTGTTTTGGCAGCTTGCCATCCGAACACGAAAGCAGGTATTCATAGACTACAACCCAAGTGCAAGGTTTTGGGTGCACAACAACATCATCGGCAGGGATGATTGCAGATTGATATTGAGCGACCACCGAAACAACCGTTTTCTGACAGCGCAGGAACACAAGAAGATTGAGGAGATTGACGACCCCGAACTGTGGCGAGTATATGCGCGTGGACTGACTGGTAAGATAACTGGTCTTATCTTCACCAACTGGGGCATCGTAGACAAGCTGCCGCCAAGGGAGGAGTGGAAGATGGAGTGCAGGGGTATGGACTTCGGATTTACCAATGACCCAACTGCGCTGGAGCACGTTATACTGGCGCATGGTGAGCTTTGGGTGGACGAGGAGATATACCAGCCTGGACTGACGAACCAAGACATCGCAGACCGATGCAAGGAAAGCGGGCTGACGAAACGAGACCTTATCATTGCAGACTCGGCAGAACCTAAGAGCATTCAGGAGATCCACAACCAAGGACTGTGGATAATCGGCAGCACCAAGGGAGCGGACAGCATCAACAACGGTATCGACATCTTGAAGCGTTTCCGCATCAACGTGACAAGACGAAGCCACGGAATAACAGAGAACCTACAGCAATACAAGTGGAAGAAGTCAAGGGATGGAGAGACAACGAACCAGCCTATAGACGCATTCAACCACGGTATAGACGCAATAAGATACGTGGCCTTGAAGAAGTTATCTGTGGCAAGCCATGGAACGGCTAGGGCGCACGTAATAAGGCAACAATAACAAATAAAGCGTATGGATAAGAACACGACATTCAAGTATTGGCTGGCAGTGGCAAGGCATACAAGCTACAAAATCGGCAAGCAGCCACGACCAACTTTTGTCGGGGAGAAACAAGTGCCCGACAATCTCAACCAGCTATCCATCGGGCAGCTGATTGACCTTTCCCAGCTAGGAGACAGCGAGGAAAGTCTGTATCAGATAGTGACAACCGTCCTAGGTCTGAGCCACGAAGAAGTGGAGCAGGCTAGGGCGGTTGATGTCGTTATGCTCATCGGCTGGGTAACATCAGAGGTGGAGCGCATCAACAAGCTATTCGAGAGTACCGACACAGCGACGCCAACACGAATTGAGAAGGAAGCAGGCATCGACACCCTGCGCTTCGGATTGTTCGGCATGCTGGACTGGTATGCAGTGAGGATGGGCATCAGCGACCACGACCAAGTATTGAAGACACCATGGCTGCGCATCTACAAGTGCATGGAGATGGACAACAAGAGAAGCGTGTACGAGCGGAACCTTCAGAAGTTACAAGCGGAAGAAATGAAACGTAAATCTAGATAATTATGGCAACAATCAGAGAAACATTAAAGCAGCTGGCAGCAGACACGCTACCAGACTACACTTACCTTTTCGAGGACTGGGAGACTGCGGACACAAAGCTGGAGAAGCTGAGCTACCCAGCCATCGTTTGCATCATCCCAGCCAGCGGCACGACAGAGATACGAAACGGCAGGGTATACGACACCGTGAACGTTGCCCTGGCTTATCTCGACACCGTGCCGAGGGGAGCAGAAGGAGACGACAACGGAGAGTGCATCGACCGCATGAAGGTGGCAGGGGCAAGGATGATACGAGCCATCAACCAGTCGCACCAGTTTGAACCATTGGAAGGGCAGCAGTACTATGAGACCATCATCGAGCGTCTGAGCACGATCGTGTCGGGCGTAATGTATTCCCTGCAACTGACACAGAGCATAGGAGGGTGTGAGGTATGAGCAAGGGAGGAATACAATTCGACCCCAAGGCGGCATCGCTGATAATGAGGGAGGAAGTGGAGAGAGCACGGCAGCTTATCATCAACCACATCAGAATCAACGGACAGAACGCATCGGGGCGCACTATCGCAAGCCTTCAGGTGGAGCAGCCCAGCGAAGACGAAACCATCCTATGTGGACACAAGCCATTTGGAGTGCTTGAGACTGGACGAAGGGCAGGAAAGATACCGTGCGGTTTCCGTGGCATCATCCGGCAGTGGATGAAGGACAAGGGACTTCACGGCAGACCTATCCCCTACAAGACCAAGCGACCGCACAAGTATACACCGCAGGAGCGTGGCGACATGAGCATGGCAGGAGCAATCGCACACACCATCGCCACCAAGGGTTCAAGGCTGCACCGCACTGGCGGCAGGGCAGACGTATACAGCAACGTAGTGCCCGATACGATGAAGCGGTTGGGGCAGCGGCTTATTTTCTTAATCCACCAGTCGGTGGGCAGTATCAAACTAAACAATGAAACGGTATGAGACAGACAACGGTAAATGGTATCACGATTAAGTATGCGGACGCAGTAGGCTTCGCATTCCTGCCCTGCATCATCAAGGCAAGCGGCTCGGGAGTTGCGAGCATCGAGACAACAATCAGCAGGGAGACCAAGGCGCACACGTACAGCGTGGAAGCGTTTGCAGACAGCTGCATCATGGACTATCGGGAGTACGTGCAGGCACTCTTCGGTGGCATCAGCTTCGGGAACCTCGACTACAGCAAGGAGAGCCAGCAGAGCAACCTCGGAGCAGTGTTCAACATATCCGTGAAGGTCAAGAACAGCAAGGGGAGCGACATCGCTACATTCAGCTACACGACCTTCTACGTGTGGGGAGCGATGAGGGCAGGAGAGACGTGGAACGGACGCAAGAAGCTGACATGGTTCACGCATTTCCCATTCTCCTTTGGCATTTATATGAGTGAAGCTGACGACCTTCTGGTATATGCGGACGGTATGATAACTAGCAAGCTGATAGAACTCGCTGGGCAGGGCATTTATGAAATTACCAGCAAGGTCTTGAAGGCAGGAGCGAAGAACTACTCCATCAAGGACTATGGAGGGAAGATACAGCAGGCGACCTTTGATACGACCTTCGATTTCACGTTCTACTTGAAGACCAGCAGCAAGTACACGGAACTGGCAGCCATCAAAACCGACAACACGGAAAAGGGCATTTATCTGCGGTGGGTTGACAGACACGGATTCTACCGTTACTGGCTATTCACGCAAGGCGATGAGAGTAGAGCGATAAGCAGCGATACCAGCTTCCTGCGCAACAACCTCGGAGAGTATGACGATACGATATTCGGGTATCTCGGAGCGAACGGAAGAAAGCAAGGCTACAGCAGGGAAGACACCATACCCATTTGCGCACCATTGGTAGACAGCGAGACGTTCGAATTCCTGCAAGACCTAGCCAGCAGCCCAGTCGTTGACATGTACCTCGGCAGCAACAAGTGGCAGAGCGTGACAATCAAGGCAGGAACGTACACCAAGACAACAGCAGAGTTGCAGGATTTCGTCTGCAACCTGGTTATTAACAATACACAGATTCAGCAGCTATGACAGACCAGCAACTTTACATAGACGGTGTTCTTATGGATATGAGCGAGGAATCGGCAATCACGCTCGACATCAAGAGCAACCTTTTCAGAGACATCACGAAAATGACCGCCAACACGACATACACCATCAATCTGCCAAAGACCGCACACAACATGGCGGTCTTGCAGTTTGCAGGGAAACCGAGCACAAGCAGCAAATACCCCTATATTTTCCACACAGCACGTTTTTTCCGTAATGGACTGGAGATTATCCGCAATGGCAGGGCAAGCGTCCTGAGCGTCAAGGAAACCATCGAGATTTCGATTTATTGGGGATTGTTCCGAGCACTGGAGACCCTGCAATCGTCTGACTTGAAGCTGAACGAGCTGAATTGCACGAAGTATATGCGGTTCAACAGATCCAACAGCTACGACACCTACGAGAAGGCAATATCGGAGGGAGTTTTCTATGGAAGCTACGATACGGCAGCGGTCAAGACATCAAGCGATGAATGGCAGGGATATGACCGTAACGTGGGAGGGAACAGCGACACGACATACTCGCTCGTTGACGGAAAGATAAGAACTGGAACAGCGGTCGGAAATTACGTATCGGGCGAGGTGTTGAACGATGATGCCTACCGGTGCGCCATCATACCGTTCACGGCAGGCATGAGGGCTACCATCGACAGAGTTTTAGGAAAGGGCGACTACCGAACATGGGCAATACTCGACAGCAACAAGAACGTTGTGCGCCTTGCAGCGGAAGCAGGAACATACGAGACAGAGACCAATCCGACAATAACCGCACCCGACCCCATTTTGTCAACTGCCATCGGTGCAGGAACACTTTGCGCAAACGGAGACACGGAAGAAGCTATGACGACAATCAGCATCCGTTTTGCATTGAAGGATGGAGCACCAGCAGGGCAGGTGGAATATGGAAGCTACGACCCATCCACTGGCTTTGCAGAAGCATGGGGAGTGGAAGAAATTCCAGCAGACAATGGTGGAACAGAAATCACGGTTAACATACGCTATTATAAGCAGGTAGGAAGGCTTGTATACTTGAAGCCATCAAAGGACGGAATGCTCTACTGGATAGCAGGTGCAGGAGCGGATAGCAACTACTACGTATCGGGTGGCAGCCAGCACAAGACATCGAGTTCTGCACCATACAGCGTAATGTACACCAGCGAGAGCGAGCCAATAGATGTAGACCTGCAAGCACCATCCACGGCAGCGTGGCTTGTTATCAACGCAATCAAGGAATACAGCGTTGGTACAACCGTTCTGGTCAAGAACGAGACAGAGAACCGAGCGAGAGCCAGCGAAGCGCAGACCTATGCGAGCGGTGGAGCGTTTGGGGGAGGTGGCTCTTTTTCGTATAAAGGGGCAATCCAGCCAAGTGTCACGGTGCAATATATCCTTGACCTTATCACGGTACAGACTGGGGTTGCATTCGGGTGGAGCAAACAAGCGAAAGAAACCATCAAGGGACTTGCTGTTCCACTGATAACAAGGAAGGCAGATGCACAGACGGTAGTAGGAGATTTTGAGGGAACTTTCTTCACGACAACAGACCTCGGTATTCTTGACTTCCAGCCAACAAGCCTATCGGACGTTTTCGATGGCCTGGCACTTGCGACAAGATATAGCCAGCTGAATGTAAAGATTGCCTGCACGATGATTTTTGACGTACAGATGAACTGGTCATGGGACGCATCGAAGGTAGACCCAGCACTCCATAGGAGTTGGAGTTATGGAGGAGCGACACAAACGCAGGGAGTATACACGTACCCACCTTGCTACATTGAAATCAAGGTCGTTTCCGTCCACACCAGCGACCAAGAAGAAAGCGAGTACACCAAAACCTACATTGCAGGCAGGACATCGGACGTGGAAGATGTTGATCCAACTGTAAGCGACACCAGCGACCAGCTTGTGGGAGGTAGATTCATACACCTTGTAGCAGGACGAGGGGAGATAGAACTGGAAGAGGGCGACATCGTTACCTTTGAAATGAAGCATCCGAAAAACAAGAGATTGAACGGATTGCGATGTTACAACGGAAGATTGTCTGCCAGCATCAAGCAGAGCGATGAAGTACCCCACGGTGGCAACTTCCCTATCGGGAAGAACCTGCCCGACATCAAGGTAACGGATTTCTTGAAGTGTATCTGCATTCTGACATCAACGTTCCCAAGCCAGCGGTTTACCGGCGGAACACTTGCGTTTGCGGACATCGTGAGCCTTTGGGAAGCCAAGGCGCAAGCGGTGGACTGGACGAAGAAGCTCATCCCAAGCGAAGCCAGCAACCATCCAAGGCAGACCGATTTCAGCGTAGAGGAATATTGCCAGCACAATATCTACAAGTGGAAGGAAGACGACACCGTATATCAGCAGCACGATGCGGATATGACCGTAGACAACAAGACGCTGGAGTATACGCAAGACGTTTGTACGCTGCCATTCGCTGCCACGGACGGAAACCGCATACCGATATACGAGTGGGAAGAAACTACTTCGTATTTCGGCAATAGTAAGAACAGAACTCCATGGACTAGCCTGACAGCGACCAAATACAAGGCTTGCAAAGACCGAATCGTTAACCTTACGAAGAGCGATACCGGTTATGCGGCTTTGGCTTTCAACATCAACCTACAGAGTATCTTCGACAAGAAGCTGGAGAAGCTGAGAAAGACGGTGGCGAATCCGCATCAGATAACGGAACGTATCAATCTTTCCGATTTGGAGATACTGAACTTTGATGAGACAAAGCCAGTATACCTTGCCCAGTATGGAGCGTATTTTGCCGTGCTGGAGATAAAGACCACCAGCAGCGGGTACAGCGAGGTAACAATGATAGAGCTGATCAACTAACTAAACACAAGAAACAATGGTAAGTGAAGACAAACAGCAGATACTTGACATCAAGGTCAAGTACGAGGATGCAATCTATGGCATCATCAGATACAAGGAGAAGATAGACCAGCTAAAGGCAAGTATCAAGGACTTGCAGCAGCAGGAAAAAGACAAGACCATCACGACCAACGAAATGAAGGTGCAGACGGAAGCCATCAACGCAACCATCAAGGAGTACCAGTACAACGTGCGAGCCTTGCAGAAGGAGATCCAGAACAATGTGCGTACAGAGAACGAGCAGGAGGGAAGCTTGAAGCAGTTGCGTGCACAGCTTTCAAATGCAACCAAGAAGTACGATGAAATGTCGAAGGCAGAACGTGAGGGAGCGAAGGGGCAGGCACTAGCCAAGCACATAAACGAGATAACGGAAAAGCTGAAACTGGCAGAGGAACAGACACAGCGGTACTACCGAAATGTAGGCAATTACTACAACTCCATGCTTGACCTCGCAGCAGACCTTCAGCACGTAGCTCCGATGGGTGGCGGTGGAGGTGTTGGCGAAGGCATCAGCAGCTTTTCGAACACCGTTGTAAACCTCGGAAAGAACGTCAAGGACATCATCCCGAACGTCAAGGCTTTTGGTTCAACCCTTATAGGATTGGCAACGAACCCAGTATTCCTTGGATTGGCAGGAGTAGCAGGCGCAGGAATGGTCTTCAAGTGGTGGTTCGACTACAACAAGGGATTGATGGAAGCCACACGACTGACAAGGGAGTTCACTGGCTACACTGGCGAAGCCCTGGAGACGATGAGGAACAGCATATCGGCAACGGCAGACGTAATGGGAAAGGACTTCAAGGACGTTCTCGGAACGGCTGACAATCTTATGGCTAATTTCCATCTATCGGGCGAGCAGGCGATGGACGTAATCAACAAGGGCTTTGCGAGTGGCGCAGACCTATCGGGCGATATGTTGCAGAAGATACAGCAGTATGCGCCTACCTTCCACGATGCAGGAATATCGGCAGACCAGATGGTGGCTATCATTCAGCAGACACGTAGCGGCATATTCAGCGACAAGGGTCTAGACATTATCACGATGGCGAGCAAGAAAATTCGTGAGATGAGCAGCGGCACGGCTTCCAGCCTTGACGCTATCGGCATTTCCAGCAAGCAGGTACAGCAAGACCTAGCCAACGGCACGAAGAACACCTTCGACATCATCCAGCAGGTGGCATCGAAGATGAAGGACTTCGGAGCGGACAGCCAGCAGGTGGGCGACATTTTGAAGAACGTCTTCGGTAAGCAGGGAGCGCAAGCAGGCATCCAGCTCATCGAACAGCTCGACACGATGAGCACAAGCCTTGATGAAGTGAAGAAGCAGACTGGAGCGTGGGGAGATGTGCAGCTAGAGAACATCAAGCTACACAAGGAACTAAATACCTACCTTTCGTCAATGTTCGATATGAGCCAGCATGGCTTTGCATCAATCATCGCGGCAGGAAAGCAGTTCGGAACGAAGGTTCTCGTACAGATAATGAAGGGTTTGTTCAATACCATCAACTACTTCATCGACTGGTACAATGAGAGCCTTCTTCTTCGAGGGGTAATCAATGCGCTCGGCATAAGTTTCCGCTTGATGTGGAACGCAATCAAGCTCGTATGCAATCTAGGAATAGACGCATTCAAGAGGATGGGACTTGCAGCCAAGGGCATGATTGATATTCTTGAGGGTATCGTTACATTCGACCTATCCAAGGCGCAGAAGGGATTCAAGGAGATGTTCGATATATCCGGCACGATTAAGGAAGCATGGCAGGACATCAAGAACGCTGGTATCGAGATAGGAAATTCATTTGCAGACGGATTCGAGAACACCGTGAACGGAAGATTGCAGCACCTAAAGCTAGCAAATGTGGACGGTGGAGCGACCAGCAGCGAGCCAGTGAACGGAAACAAGGGAACGACACCAGCCAAGGGCAGCACCACCAAGACAAAGGCACAGAAAGCCAAGGAGGAAGCGGAAGCCAAGGCAGAAGCAGAGCGCAGGAAGAAGCAGGAAAAGGAATTGCAGGCGCAGATTGCTCTTATCCAGTACCAGTACAACGAGAAGGTCATGGACGCAAAGAAGCGATACCTCGCAGGCATGTACGACAACGAGCGAGACTACAGCAACGACCTCGAACAGATGGAGAAGGACATGGTTGCACGAAGCATTGACGCATACGTGGCGGCAGGGCAAATCGGAGCGGAGAAAGCGCAGGAAATGCAGGCAAAACTGCTCGACATCATGATAAAGGCAAAAGCGGACATCAAGAACCAAGCAAAGGAGATTGTGGACGAAATCAACAAGGAGTTCGAGGAAGCAGAAAAGAAGCGCAGGGATGCGGACATCATGAACGGTGGAACTGGCGAGGAAGACGATGCAGCCAAGCTTGAGAGATACAAGGCTTTCCTACAGAGCAAGCTGGACGCATACAAGGACTATGCAGCTGTGCAGGAACAGTTGCAGAAGGACTTGAGCGATGCAGAAGTCAAGGAGCAGGAGGAAGCTAACAAGAAGAAGGCAGCTTTGCAGGAAGAACAGTTGAAAATGATGGCAGATATGATACAGACCATGGGAGACGGTCTGTCCGAGTTCTTCGAGAGCGAGGATAAATCCCTGCACTCATTCCTCAAGTCTATGCTGACATCAATACTGGACGCAATCGAGATCGCGGTTAACGCATACTTTGCCCAAATCCTCGCCAAGGAGATTGCAAGCAAGTCGTGGGGAGGTGTTGCGAGTGCAGCAGCATTGATGGCACTTGTCAAGGCAGCGTTTGCAGGAGCAAAAGCACTCGTTAAGGGTTTTTCCGTTGGTGGATACATCCATGGCGCAGGCACTGGAACGAGCGACAGCATCCCGGCAAGGCTTTCCAATGGCGAGAGCGTAATGACCGCCAAGGCTACTTCGATGTTCAGCCCGATATTATCCGCATTCAACCAGCTTGGAGGTGGTGTGCCTATCGTAGTTAACAACGGTGGCAGCAACATCGGCATGGATATGCTGTCGGCAGCAGTCGCTAGAGGGTATCAGATGGCACCACAGCCAGTAGTGAGCGTGGAAGAGATAAACCGCACCCAGCGGAGAGTGCAGACGATAGAGAATATCGGCAGGCTCTAAAGGGAAGTAATTTCATCAAGATTTGCGTTCTGAGCGGTTTTTGGTCGAAGGTGGTAAAGTTACACACCCAAGGCGGTAAAACTCGCTTAGAACGCAAAATTTTGGCTTGTTTAGGAAAATTAACTGTTTAAGAAATAAACATATCGAAAATAATCGTATCTTTGCAGCGTTTAAAACTTAAAAATAACGATTCAATGGCAAAACTCAGAATATACAACGATATTGACAGCCAAGACAACAAGTTCTGGTATCAATGGTGTGGTAGTGACTGCGTATGTTTTCAAGATATAGATGTTTTTGCGGCAAGCATACCGAAGGATGATGATACCATCGACATGCGCATCTTCTGCAATGGTGGTTCTGTTGTCGAAGGCTGGGCGATTTACGACCGACTGCGGCAGAGCGGCAAGAAGATTTCCTGCACCGTTGAGGGCAAGGCAGCATCCATGGCAACAATCATCATGCTTGCAGCACCAAAGGAGAGCCGCAAGGCATACGAGAACGCAGCCTTCCTCCTGCACAATCCATGGGTTCCTGGGTGGTGTTTGGGCGACCAGCTGAATGCAAAGGACTTGAAGAACCAAAGCGAGGAAATGCAGATGTGGCAGGACAAGATGGTGGACGCATACGTAGAGCGGTGCGAGTGCGACCGTGAGGAGATACAAGCCTTGATGGATAAGGACATCTTCATCAGCACCAGCGAAGCATTGCGCCTAGGTCTTATCAGCAGCACCGTTGCACCAATCAGCGCAAGCGCATCACAACGCAACATAGAAAATTTCATTAATTCAAAACAACAAAATCCAAAAGCAATGGAGAAAAAGACAGAAGTAAAGGCTTCGCTCCTTGACAAGATTCTCGCCAAGTTGGGCGTGAAGACACTGGAGGAAGCAGAGCAGGCGGTGGCAGAGCCACAAGCCAAGGTAGAGCCAAAGGCAATGGAACTCAACACAGCGGACGGTCAGACATTGACCGTAGAGCGTGAGGAGGGAGACCCGCAGGTTGGAGACAAGGCAAGTCCTGATGGAACGTTTGAAATGCCCGATGGCAAGACAATCGTTGTCGAGGACGGTGTAATCACCGACATTAAGACCGCAGACGATGAAGGTGGTGAAGGTGGTGAAGGTGGTGAAGGCAGCAGCGCAACAAGCACCGACAACGACACCGTAGCCAAGTTACAGCAGCAGGTTGCAGCACTCAAACAGCAGTTGAGCGACACCAAGGCAGCACTGGCAGGCGCACAGAAACTTGCGAAGAGCAAGGAAGACATGCGCATTCTGAATGCCGTGAAGATGGCAGGCGGTGCAGAGAAGGTGTTGGCAGGCTTCAGCAGCAACTACCAGCCAGCACAGCGACAGCCAAGCGGCAAGGGTGCAGGAGAGCAGGTAGACGTTAAGGCAGACGCAAAGACTATCAGCGAGAAGGTCAAGGCTTTTCGTTCCAAGAAGCACCCAAGCAAGGACTAAACACCCTTGTAAGAAATCAAGTAAAAAACAATTAAAGAGTTATAAATTATGAGTAAAACTTTTGATGTAAAGCAGTTCGAGAACTTTGTCCTCGAACCCGAAAATCTGAAGACCATCAAGGATGCCGTGCAGGAGACATTCTACAAGGACGAGAACCTTGCGGATTTCGTCGCCATCACTAAGGTCAAGGACGGAGACCCTATCGCCATCATTGGTGAGATGGAGATGGTCGGCAAGGCTGGCAGCGGTTGCGACCCAACGTATGACGAGAAGGGCATCGCCAACAAATTGGAGCGCTGGAAGCTTGGCGACTGGCAAGTACCTATCAAGATTTGCTATGATTCGCTGAAAGGCTCAATCGCTGAGTACAGCTTGAAGACTGGTACAGACATTGGAGACCTCACCAGCACCGACTTCATGGTAATCTACACCGATGCACTGGAGCGTGCTATGAAGCAAATGGTTTGGCGCTTCGGCTGGTTTGGTGCTGAGGATGCGCAGACTGTTTCCGAGGGCGGCAAGCTGACCGATGGCTTGAAGAAGGAGTACTTTACCACTTGCGATGGTCTCTTCAAGAAAATTTTCGCAGCTACAGCCACAAAGAACCGCACCGAGATTGCAGCCAACAAGGAAACCACGATGTCGGAGCAGATTGCGGCAATCCGAAAGCAGGGTGTGGCTACCGACCTTGTAGACAATATGCTTATGAACGTGGACTCACGCATCATCGATGACCCGAACGCTGTGCTTCTTATGACACGCTCGCTTGCTGATGCATTGACTTACGACATCAAGAAGACGTACCACGACATTATGCCATGGGAGAAGGTCTTCGATGGCTTCCAAACATCGACCTACAACGGCATTAAGATTGCCAGTGTCAGCATTTGGGACAGAATGATTAAGGGCTATGAGAAGGGCGCAACAGCGTACAACCTTCCACACCGTATGGTCTTCTGTAACCCTAAGCAGCTGATGGTCGGCACACCGCAGGATTCGCTCATTAGTGAGCTGGATGCTTGGTTCGACCACAAGGAGCGTAGAAACTACATCTACTCAACTGGTAAGATTGGTACGGCTCTCCTCGAAGAGAACATGATCCATGCAGCTTACTAATCGCTCCAAATCTTTTTATTTAGTATTAAGTTCTTAAAATCCTCAACACCCACAAAACGGTGTTGGGGATATAACAATTAAAAAACGAATTAATATGGCAACAACTTGCGAGAGCCTTATCGCCCAGGACATCATCATCCCTTGCGAAGACCAAGTGACAAAGGGATTGGAGGGCGATGGACTTATCATCAACCGAGACGACATCGACTTCACCAAGTCTGCTGTCGTTGGTAATACAATTAGCACAATTGTGCTGAAGACTGGCAAGAAAGCATACGCTATCCGGCAGGAAGGCAGCAAGCCATTCACTGGAACCAAGACCGAGCTGGCAGTTGGTACGTATCGCAACAGCTGGAAGAACACCGTGGCAGTCGTGGTGTTGGCTAACACACCCGATGTATGTGCGAATATCATTGACGGACTGGCGAACGGTAAGTTCGTTATCATCCTGCGCAACCTTTCGAAGGGAGCGGACGGAAAGGCAGAGTACCAAGTATTCGGATATGCGCAGGCTTTGAAGGCAAGCGCAGGCGAGAACGACAAGTACTCGGACGATACCGAGGGCGGCTGGCTTATCACGCTGGAAGAGGAGAGTGTGCCAAAGGCAGCTTACTTCTTCTTCGATACCGACAGCGAGACAACGGCAGCCAAGTACGCCAGTCTGACATCAGCCGTAGGAGGTTAAGCCATGACCTACGAGGAAGCAACAGCCAAGGTCGGGGAGTTGAAGGCACGTTTCGACAGTCCATTTGATGCAACCGACAAGGCAGTTATCGAGACTCTATATTTCGAAGTAACACGGAAGCGGTTTGTACCGACAACCTGCCAGCAGTGTTACCACGATGCTTTAATAGAAATTTATCTGAAACTCAAAAAAGAAAAGGCTATGCCACAGAAATGTAACTATGTAATGAAGGCAGGCTTCATCATTTCCTGCCCCGATTTCTACCACGGAAAGATTTTCACGAATGAGAACCTGACCGACAAGGTAGCGCACGAATATCTTACGAAGTACCCACAGATGGAGAAGTACTTTCAGAAGATACCCAGCGAGGAACTCATCGAGAACAAGCAGCCAGCAGGCGGCAACAGCGATACAGATGATACCGCTGGGAAAGAGCCAGCAGGCAGCGACAAGAAGAAAGACATCGACCAAGCCGAAAAAGCAGGCAAGGAAGAGTAACAGAACAACAAGTAAAACGACACAAGCAAGATGAACGTAAAGACAGTTAAAAAGCCAAAGCGAAGGGTTGATATTGGCTACGTCAGCCGATTCAAGATGCAAGCCTACGGATATGATAATCTTTATCCGCAGAACCTCGCACGCATCACGGAAGCCAGCGGAACGGCAATGCTTTGTCTGAACCGTTATGCCCGATTCATTGAAGGCTACGGCTTCGACAGCGACATTCTAGCTTCATTGGAGATGAACCAACAAGGGGATACGGCAGACGATTTACTGAGGAACGTAGCGCAAGACCTTGCGAGATTCGGAGGTTTTGCAATTCACGTCAACTACAACGTTCTAGGGCATGTGTCGAGCGTGGCGCACGTACCCTTTGAGAATTGCCGACTGGAAGAGACGGACGACAAGGGGAACGTAGCGCACGTCTTGTTGAATCCCGACTGGGAACAGAAGAAAACGAGGAACGGAAAGCGGTTGATGGTGAACGAGAAGACCGTGGAGCGCATCAACGTCTTCAACCCCGACCCCGACATCGTTCTGCAACAGATAGAGAACGCTGGCGGCATCGACAGCTACAAGGGACAGATTCTGTGGCAGAGCCTAGACGGTAAGTTTACCTATCCGACAGCCAGCTACGATTCTGCCATTACGGAAATATCGACCGATGAGGGACTGAGCAACGTCAAGATGAGGAACGTGAGAAACAACTTCCTCGTATCATGTATGCTCGTAACCAAGAAGGGCGTGCCGAAGTTCAACGAGAAAGGCGAAGAGGTGGAGAGCGGACAGATGATTTCCGATGAAGACCTTTTGCATTTCCAAGGGGACGAGAACACAGCGAAGATTCTTGCGGTCGAGGTGGAGAACGAGGAAGACGAACCGAAGGTTGTTGCTTTCCCGACAAAGAACTTCGACAAGGAGTTTTCCGTTACCGACAGCAGCGTTATCGAGCGCATCTATGCCCAGTTTCACCAAGAACTCTTCTACTCCATCCGTATGGGCAAGCTGGGATTCAGCGGTCAAGTCATGCAGGATGCCTACGAGTACTACGCTGGAGAGGTAACGACAGAACAGCGATTCATCGAGCGAGCCTTCAAGAAGATTTTCGAGAATTGGCACGACCCAGCCATTCAGAACCTAAACCCGAAGCTACAGCCGTTGAAGTATATCAGCAGCGAAGCAGCAGGGAACAATACGATAGATTAATTGATTGAGCCTATGGGAGAACAGAAAAGAAAACAACTTATCACGGTTGATCATTTCCGAGAACTGGCAAGACCTACCAGCACACACCTAGATGAGGATGAAGTGAACGCATACATTCGGGAATGCGAGGATGCGAACATCATACCAGCCATCGGGTGGGAGCGTTTCAAGGCAGCGACAGAGCAGGGAGAGTGGGGCGATTCAGTATTGCCCGATTTCCAGCCTGCGGTCTTCCTGGACGGTGGCGAATACACCACCAAGAAGGATGGCGATTGCAGCCAAGACGAAACCAAGGTTCAGAAGTACACCAGCGGAATACGCAAGGCACTCGCTTATTTCACGTATGCGAGACTTTTCCGTGCCGATGGCACAATTATAAGCCGAGCAGGTGGAATTCGCCACAGAGACGATTATTCAGACCATGTACAAGATGTTTCCAGTAACAAGCAATACAACGACATCATGGATATGGCAGAAAGATATTTATCAGATGCCCTTGAATACCTCAAGCACTTCACCCCGAAAGGGGAAGTGAAGCCACAGCGAGGAACGAGGGCGCACATTCACGCAATAGGAGATTAATATATGGCAACAATAAAAGAAATTAAACAGCAGGCGGCAGCGGTCAAGAACGCTACGCAGGTGGGCGAGAACACAGCCGAGAGGGTAGGAGGTGCTCTCGCTGGTCTTGCTGATATACTCAGCGACTTATCTGATTCCGTTTCCACCAAGTTCTATTTATCAATAAACACTACTGGAGAATGCAGTGCCAAGTTTGA
>ERZ1026884.403-NODE-403-length-29003-cov-8.437509_pt1 | contig 29003 bp, 25 predicted proteins | sample MGYA00380172_ERZ1026884 | MGnify/ENA primary metagenome ERZ1026884 (study PRJEB33269, sample SAMEA4719808) | human gut metagenome | biome: human-associated habitat; feature: organic feature; material: feces | place: Cameroon | collected 2013-10 ... | reverse complement strand
GGCAGCGTCAGATGTGTATAAGAGACAGTCCCCTACAACACCGCCATGGAGACCTACGGCTCCGATAAGCCCGATCTGCGTATCGACCTGACCTGCAAAAACGTCAGCGAGTTGTTCGTCGCCAGCGAGTTCGAGGCCTTCAAGGGCCAGACCGTAAAGATGGTGCCCATCAGCGACTGCGCCCTGACCCGCAAGCAGGTGGAGAAGCTGCTGACCGACTGCGAGGTCCAGTCCGGCAGCAAGGCCTACTGGTTCAAGGTGGACGAAAACGGCCAGCTGGCCGGCGGCATCGCCAAGTTCGTCGCCCCGGTGGAGGCCGAGCTGGGTAAGATCATCGACCTGAAGCCGGGCACCCTGGTGCTGGCAACCGCAGGCCAATACGCCACCAAGTCCGTGGGCGTGCTCATCAAGACCTTCGGCGCCGCCTGCGAAAACCACTTCGACAAGGAGCGCTACGAGTTCTGCTGGATCGTGGACTTCCCCATGTACGAGATCGGCGACGAGTCCGGCGAGCTGGAGTTCTGCCACAACCCCTTCTCCATGCCCAACGGCGGCATGGATATCCTGCTGAAGGCCGAGCGCGGCGAGATCGACCCCCTGGACATCTACGCCAACCAGTACGACCTGGTGTGCAACGGCGTGGAGCTGTCCTCCGGCGCCGTCCGTAACCACGACCCGGAGATCATGATCAAGGCCTTCGAGCTGGTGCGCCTGGGCGAGGAGGACGTGAAAAAGAAGTTCCCCGCCATGTACAACGCCTTCTGCTACGGTGCGCCTCCCCATGCAGGCATCGCCCCGGGCGTGGACCGCATGGTCATGCTGCTGGCCGGCGAAAGCTCCATCCGCGAGATCATCCCCTTCCCCATGAACAAGAACGCCCAGGACATCATGATGGGCGCGCCGTCCACCGTGGAGCAGAAGCAGCTGGATGAGCTGCACATCGCCATCGTGGGCGAGGTGGAGAAGGACGACTGATGGAGACCGTCAAGCTCTACTACGAAAACGCCTTTCTGCAGGACTTCACCGCCGTGGTGGAGTCCTGCGGGGCTGTGAAGGGCGGCTTTGCGGTGGTACTGGACCGCACCGCCTTCTATCCCGAGGGCGGCGGACAGCCCGCCGACCACGGCACGCTGGGGGATGCCCGCGTGCTGGACGTCCATGAGAAGGACGGCGTCATTACCCACCTGTGCGACCGTGAGCTGCCTGTGGGCGCGGAGGTCAGCGGCCGCATCGACTGGGCGCGCCGCTTCGACCATATGCAGCAGCACTCCGGTGAGCACATCGTCTCCGGTATGCTGTGCAGCGCCTTCCACTGCGACAACGTGGGCTTCCACCTGGGCGCGGACACCGTGACCATCGACTACAACGCCGACATCAGCTGGGAGCAGGTGCAGGACATCGAACGCCGCGCCAACCGGTACATCTGGGAAAACCACCCCATCCACATCTGGTATCCCTCCCCGGAGGAGCTGGCCGCCCTGCCCTACCGCAGCAAAAAAGCCCTGGAGGGGCCTGTGCGCCTTACGGAGTTTCCCGGCGCGGACCTGTGCGCCTGCTGCGGCACCCATGTGGCCGCCAGCGGCCAGGTGGGCCTGGTGAAGTTCGTGGGCTGGCAGAAATTCCGCGATGGCGTCCGGCTGGAGCTGCTGTGCGGCCAGCGAGCGCTGGACCATCTCTCCGCCTGCTGGGAACAATCGCGGCAGATCGGTCAGGCGCTGTCGGTAAAGCCGGAGGCGTCCTTTGCCGCCGTGGAGCGGATACAGTCCGAGCTGCTGGCCGCCAGGGAACGCGCCGCCGGATTGGAAGCGCAGGTCTTCGCCCACACGGCGGCGGAATACGCCGGCAAGGGCGACACCGTGCTCATCACCGCGCCGCTGGAGGGCGACGGTGTCCGCCGTCTGTGCGACGCCGTGGCCCAGACGTGCGGCGGCCGCTGCGCCGTGTTCTCCGGAACGGACGGCACGTACCGGTACGCGCTCATCCATGCCGGACAGGATATCCGGCCGCTGGTGAAGGACATGAACGAGACGCTGCATGGCCGCGGCGGCGGCCGCGACGGCTTCGCCCAAGGCAGCGCCGCCTGCACGGCGGAGGAGATCCGGGCCTTTTTCTCCCGCCGGTAAACTGCTTCGCTGCGCGAAATAATTTTGCGTTATTTCAACAAAAAACACCCCCGAAATGTGCAGAAAAAGCGCATTTCGGGGATTTCCTTTTATGGATATACATGATACAATAAGAGACACTGAATATTTCGCACAGAAAAGAGTGATACCTTGCCCGAAGAAAACAAGCTGGGCGTCATGCCCATTTCCAAGCTGATCTGGAATATGTCCCTGCCCATCATCGCGTCCATGCTGGTGCAGGCCCTGTACAACATTGTGGACAGCGTGTTCGTCAGCCGTGTCAGCGAGCAGGCGCTCACCGCCGTTTCGCTGGCCTTCCCCGCCCAGAACCTGATGATCGGTCTGGCCACCGGCACCGCCGTAGGCGTCAACGCCCTGATGGGCCGGGCGCTGGGTGCCGGACAGCGTGAACGCGCCGACAAGGTCGCCAACCACGGCATACTGCTGGCGCTGGTGGGCTTCGTCATCTCCGCCCTTTTGGGTGCCACCTGCTCCGACCTGTTCTTCCGTTCCCAGACGCAGATCGAGAACATCATCCGCATGGGCAACGACTACCTGCGGGTGGTGACCATCGGCTCGCTGGGTATGTTCTGCCAGATCATGTACGAACGGCTGCTCCAGGGCACCGGGCGGTCTATCCTCAGTATGTACACCCAGGGTCTGGGCGCCATCATCAATATCATTCTGGACCCCATCTTCATCTTTACCCTGAACATGGGCGTTACCGGCGCTGCCGTGGCCACCATCATCGGCCAGTTCTGCGGCTGCGCCCTGGCCATATACTTCAACCACAAGAAGAATACCGACATCACCCTGTCCATCAAGGGCTTCCGCCCCGACTTCCGGCTCATCGGCGAGATCTACGCCATCGGCCTGCCCAGCGTCATTATGATCGCCATCGGTTCGGTGATGACGTTCCTGATGAACAAGATACTCATCACCTACCATGCCGCCCATGAAACGGCGGCCACCGCCTTCGGCGCGTACTTCAAGCTGAACTCCTTTATCTTCATGCCCGTCTTCGGCATGAACAACGGCGTGGTGCCCATCGTGGCCTATAACTACGGTGCCCGGAACCGCAAGCGCATGGTGGAGACCATCAAGCGCGGCGCGCTGTACGCCTCCATCATCATGGTCTTCGGCACCGTCCTCTTCTGGGTCATCCCCGGCCCTCTGCTGAAGATATTTGACGCCACCGACACCATGCTCTCCGTGGGCATACCCGCCCTGCGGATCATCTCCATCAGCTTCTGCATGGCCGGCGCGTGCATCGCCCTGGGCGCCTCCTTCCAGGCGCTGGGCAGATCCCTGTACTCCATGATCACCTCCATCGTCCGCCAGCTGGTGTTCCTGATCCCCATCGCCTACGTGCTGGCCCGGTACGGCGCCTCCGTGGGCAACAGCGACCTGGTGTGGTGGAGCTACCCCATTGCGGAGGTATTCTCCCTGACGCTGACGCTGTTCTTCTTCCGCCATCTGTACAAGACCGTCATCGCCCCGCTGCCCGAGGGCCGCGAATAAGAAAAGCGGAACTAAACCCCGCCGCGCTCCGTCTTAGTGGATAGAGGGCGGGCCCATCGCCCTCCCCGCCCCCGGGCGGTGTATATACACACAAACAAATAGAGACAGAAAAGGAGGCACGACCCCCATGAAGAAGTTTTTGGCATTTATCCTGGCCCTGGCCTGCGCCCTGTCGCTGATGGCCTGCGGCAAAAAGAACAACGACGACAAGCCCGACCCCGATCCCGCGCCGGATCCCCAGCCCACCGTCATCACCGCCGAGTTCACCCACGGCTATGTGGACATGAAGCTGGAGCTGCCGGAGGGCTGGAGCTGGGAGCAGGTGTCCGACAACGGCACCGATAAGACCGAGGGCATCCGCTTCTACAAGACCGATGACCCCACTGTCAGCTACACGCTGCTGTGCTGGACGGGCGGCTATGGCATCTGCGGCACCGGTGTCACCAGTGAGGAGATCACCCTTGCCAACGGCATGAAGGTCTGGCAGCACACGGAGGAGAACACGGAAAAGGGCACCATGGTCATGGCGGACATCTTTTTTGAGGACGTACCGGGCAGCTATGTGGCTTCCCCCTCCGAGACCATGACCACCGAGGTGTGGAACGCCAACCGCGATGCGCTGCTGTCCATTCTGGGCACCGCCCAGATCGGCCGCAAGAGCGTCAGCCAGCAGGCCGCCATCGACGCGGCCAAGGCCCAGTACACCGGCGCGTACGACGAAGTGTACGCCACCTATGACGTCACCGCCGGCGCGTGGACAGTGAGCTTCAGCAAGAGCGCCGCCGGCGCAAAGACCGACCGTCTGGTGGTGGACGCCGCCGGAAAGGTCATGGCCGCCGGAAAGTAAAAAATATACCCGGCGACTTGACAAATGTCCGTCACCGGGTATAATGGAGATAGAGCAGCTGCGACAAGCGGTTTGGCTCGGTTACAATTGGGATTTCATTCAGAAAGCCGTCACTTGGCCGAGTGGCGGCTTTCGCGTTTTACCTTCAATGTAAAGACGAGTCCAAACAAGTGAATGGTCAACGTGATAGGCATACTGTCACCTCCTTTCGGAGGGCGCAGCCAAACCGCCTGCCGTAGCGCAGCAGCTCTATTCCGCAACATATTGTAACAATTTGGCGAAGGAATGTCAATGCTTTCCCTTGACAACCACCCCGAAACGTGCTATTCTTTTCCCGATACAGGCGATGATGGGCGTGGCGGCCCTGAGCCGCGGGAGGAAATGCCCGCCGGAAGCCCCGTTACCGGCAGAAGAGTGTGGAAGTATCCAAATTCAGGTGGAACCACGGACTATGTTTAGTTCGCCCTGAGCCTTACCGGCTCAGGGCGTTTTTTTGTTGCCAAAACACTTCATATAGGAGGAACCTCACCATGAAAAACACCGAAAAGACGATGGACAAGATCGTCGCCCTCTGCAAAAACCGCGGCATCATCTTCGCCGGCTCCGAGATCTACGGCGGCCTGGCCAACACCTGGGACTACGGCCCCCTGGGCGTGGAGCTGAAGAACAACATCAAGAAGGCCTGGTGGAAGAAATTTGTCCAGGAGAACCCCTACAACGTGGGGCAGGACGCCGCCATCCTCATGAACCCCCAGACCTGGGTAGCCAGCGGCCATCTGGCCGGCTTCTCCGACCCCCTGATGGACTGCAAGGAGTGCAAGGAGCGCTTCCGCGCCGACAAACTCATCGAGGACTGGTGCCACGAGAACGGCTTTGAGCTCAGCAAGCCCATCGACGCCTTCTCCCAGCAGGAGATGAAGGACTTTGTGGAGGAGCACGACCTCCCCTGCCCCAGCTGCGGCAAGCACAACTTCACCGATATCCGCCAGTTCAACCTGATGTTCAAGACGTTCCAGGGCGTCACCGAGGACGCCAAGAACACCGTCTATCTCCGTCCCGAGACGGCCCAGGGCATCTTCACCAACTTTGTGAACACCCAGCGCACCACCCGCCGCAAGCTGCCCTTCGGCGTCTGCCAGATCGGCAAGTCCTTCCGCAACGAGATCACCCCGGGCAACTTCATCTTCCGCGTCCGTGAGTTCGAGCAGATGGAGCTGGAGTTCTTCTGCAAGCCCGGCACCGACCTGGAGTGGTTCAACTACTGGCGCACCTTCTGCCACAACTGGCTGCTGGGCATCGGATTGAAGGACGAAAACCTGCGCCTGCGTGACCACGACCCCGAGGAGCTGTGCTTCTACTCCAAGGCCACCACGGACTTCGAGTTCCTGTTCCCCTTCGGCTGGGGCGAGCTGTGGGGCGTGGCCGACCGTACCGACTACGACCTGACCCAGCACCAGACCGTGTCCGGCAAGGACCTGACCTACTTCGACCCCGAGACCAACGAGCGCTACATCCCCTATGTGGTCGAGCCCTCTCTGGGCGTGGAGCGCAGCGTCCTGGCCGTGCTGGTGGACGCCTACGACGAGGAGATCGTGGACGCGGAGAAGAACGACGTCCGCGTGGTGCTGCACCTGCACCCGGCCCTGGCCCCCTACAAGGCCGCCATCCTGCCCCTGAGCAAGAAGCTCTCCGAGCCCGCCCGCAAGATCTACGAGGACCTGTCCAAGGAGTGGATGCTGGACTTCGACGAGACCGGCTCCATCGGCAAGCGCTACCGCCGCGAGGACGAGGTGGGCACTCCCTTCTGCATTACCGTGGACTTCGACACCGTGGGCGATGCCGAGCACGCCGGCGACAACTGCGTCACCGTCCGCGAGCGCGACACCATGGAGCAGGTGCGTATCCCCATCAGCGAGCTGAAGGCCTATCTGGCCGAGAAGCTGGCCTATTAAGCGTAAAAAAAAGAAAGCCCCGCGGGGCTTTCTTTTTTTGCTCACATATCCACGATCTGCAATTCGCTCTCGTCCACCTTCTGCATGTCCTTCTTGTTCATCATGTCGTACATACAGGGCACCACGAACAGCGTCATCAGCGTGGCGTACAGCAGTCCGCCGATACAGACCACGGCGATGGGCTGCATCAGCGCCGTGCCGGCGTTTTTCGCCGTGGCGGTGACGATCAGGCCCAAAATCGTGGTCAGACTGGTCATCAGGATCGGCCGCAGGCGGGTCACGCCCGCGTCGATGATCGCCTCCCGGCGCTCCATGCCGGACAGCCGCTGCTGGTTGATGTAATCCACCAGCACGATACCGTTGTTGACGATGATGCCCACCAGCATCACAAAGCCGATCAGGCTGATGACAGATACCTCGATCCCCGCGATCAGCAGGGCCAGGAAGCCGCCGGTAAAGGCCAGCGGGATGGTAAACATGACGATGAACGGGGACTTCAGCGACTGGAACTGTGCCACCATGATGAAGTACACCAGCACCACGCCCAGCAGCAGCATCAGCAGCAGCTGGCTCATGGCCTCCATGATCTGCTCGTTCTCTCCGTTGAATTCCGCGGTGACGCCCTCCGGCAGCGTCAGACCGCTGACGGCCTGCTGCGCCGCGGAGGTCACGTGGGTGACGTTGTAGCCATCGGCGATGGCGGCGGTCACGGTAACGCACCGGCGCTGCTGGTCACGGGAGATGGTGTTCATGGACACCGTCTCCGTCACGGTGGCCACATCGCCCAGCTTGAAGGTCTTGTCCTCCTCGCTGTCCCCGGTCAGCTGCCCCGCGGCGCTGCTGCCGGTCATGCCTGAGGCGCTGCCAGTCATGGCGGAGGACGCGCTGCTCTCCGCCGACAACTCCAGCTCCAGCAGGTTCTCCCGCTTAAGGACGCTGCCCTCCGCCGCGTCCACGGTCAGGTCCATGTCCTCGCTGTCCAGCGTCACATCAGAGACGCTGGCGCTGCTCTGCAGCGCCGCGGCGATCTGCATATACACCTGGGCCACGGTCAGCCCCTTCTCCGCCGCCGCCTTCCGGTCGATGGTCACCTGCAGCGCCGGGGCCGAGGCGTCCAGCCCGTCGCTGACCTCACCGACGCCCTCCACCTGCTCCAGCCGCCGGGCGATGGTCCGGGCGCTGCTCTGCAGATCCGTCATATCGCTGCCGAACACCTGCAGCGACACGCCGCTGCCGGTCATATAGCTCATCATACCGCTCATCACGCCGCTGGCCGTCACCTCACAGGGCAGGTCGGCACACAGCGTCTCGATCTCCTTCCCCGCCACAGAGCCGAAGGTCCCCTCCGGCATGGTGATGTAGCCCTCCACGTCATAGCTGCCGCCGGAGGCGCCGCCCATGGCACCGCCCATGTTCAGGCCGCCCATGGTGCCGCCGCCCATCATAAAGCCGGCATCCTGCACGTCGTCCACAGTCATCACCCGCTCCAGCACCTCGTCGGCCAGCCGTACCGCCTCCTCGCGAGAGGTGTCCTCCGGCATGGTGATGGTCAGGGACAGGTTGTTCATATCCATCTCCGGCATAAAGGTAAAGCCGCGGCGCAGGCACGCGCCGGCACTGGTCACCAGCAGCACCAGCGACAGCAGCAGCACACCGGCCTTGTGGTCCAGCGAAAAAGCGATGGCCTTCCGATAGGCGGGATAGACCTTGTCCAGCAGGCCCGGCTTCTGCACCATGGGCCGGCGCAGCATACCGCTGGCCATCGCCGGCACCAGTGTCAGTGCCACCAGCAGGCTGGCCAGCAGCGAGTAGGTGATGGTCAGCGCCAGGTCGGTGAACAGCTGGCGGGTCAGGCCCTCTACGAACACGATGGGCGCGAACACGCACACGGTGGTCAGGGTAGAGGCCGTCACCGCGCCCAGCACCTGGCCCGCGCCGGACACCGCCGCCTGAATGATGGTGGCGCCCTTGGCCCGCAGGCGGTAGATATTCTCAATGACCACCACGGAGTTATCCACCAGCATACCCACCGCCACGGCCAGACCGCTCAGGGAGATCATGTTGATGGTCACGCCGGTGAAGTACATAAGTACGATGGCAAAGATCACGCTGACGGGGATAGATACCAGCGTGATGACCGTTGGCCGCCAATCCCGCAGGAACAGGTACAGAATGACCACGGAGAACAGCGCGCCCCACAGCAGCGACGAGGTGATGGTCTCCACGATCAGGTAGATATAGTCGCCCTGGTCCATCAGCGGCGCGAAGGACAATCCCTCGTACTGGCCCTCCAGCTCCTCGAACCGTGCGCTGATGTTATTGGACACCTCCGCCGTGGCGTAGTTGGACTGCTTGGTAAAGGTGATGAGAATGCCGTTGTCGCCGTTGACCTTGGTGTACAGCTCCCCGGCGTTGTCCGTGACCACCACGGTGGCGATGTCGCCCAGTGTCACCGGCTCGATGCCGTCCATGCCCAGGTCCAGCAGCACCATATCCTCCAGCTCCTGGCGGGAGGACACGTTCTCGCCCACGGATACCATGTATTTCACGCCGCTGTCGTCCTCAATGTACCCGGCAGGCATGGCGAAATTCTGTGCCGTCAGCAGCTGGCTGACGGCGGAGATGGACAGCATCCCGCCCACGTCCGTCTGGTCGGCGATGGACTTGTACGCCTCGTTGATCTGGTCCATGCCGGCCTCGATCTGGGTCATGGCCTCATCCAGCTGTATCTGCGCCTCCGTCAGCTGGGTAATGCCGTCGATCAGGGAGAGCGTCAGGTCATAGACCTCACTGGTGACCTCCCGCTTCAGCTCGCCGCTTTCCAGATCCTGCATCAGCTTATCCAGCGTCGCGTTCAGCCGTTCCAGCGTCTTTTGCAGCTGTTTCAGCTCCTCCTGCCCGGGCACGGTGATGGGCGGCACACCGGGATCCGGATCCGGGTCTGGCTTCGGGATCTGGCCCCGGGCCTCCTTCAGATATTCGTACAGCTTATCCACCGCCGCGCCCGCCTTGGCCGCCGCGCCGGCGGCAATGGCCTCCTTGGCCTCATCCAGCTGTGCCTGCCCCTTTTCCACCTGGTCCTTGGCCTTCTGCAGATCCAGCTTCGTCTTGTTCAGTTCGGTACGCACCGCATCCGCCAGCTTCTCCGACAGGGCGTCCAGCTTGGCCTCGTCCAGGATCACATGGGCCTCCCGGGTCACGGCGCCGCTGACCGAAATGCTGGCCACGCCGGACACGCCCTCCAGCTTGGGGGACAGCTCTCCGGTGACGAAATCGCTGAGCGCGTACACGTCCATGTCCTCCCGGGACACGGCGGCCACCATCACCGGCAGCATGGAGGGATTGATCTTCAGCACATAGGGGGCGGAGACGGTGTCGTCCCAACTGCCCTGCAATACGGAGATCTTCTGCTGGATGTCCACACTGATGGTATCCATATTGGCGCCGTCCTCAAACTCCAGTATGACCATGGATACGCTGTCCTGGCTGGTGGAGGTGACGGTCTTGATCTTATCCAGCGTAGCCATGGACTGCTCCACCGGCCTGGTGATGGACTGCTCAATGGACTCCGGGCTGGCGCCGGGATCAGAAGTGACGATGATGACATAGGGAAAGTCCATGTTGGGCAGCAGATCCGGTGTCATTTTCAGATACGCCACCACGCCCAGCACGATAATGCCCAGCACCGTCACAAAGATCGTCAGCGGTTTTTTCACGCTGAAGCCGGCCATATCCGTCCCTCCTTCTTCCGCCTGCAGCGCCCACGCACCCAGGGTAAAACTGTAATAATGTGTAAGTGTACCATCCCCGCCGCCGACTTGCAAGCGGGACGGCGCAGAATTCACGAAAGCGTTACAAATACAGGGTTTTTTCGGGAAAATAGTTTGGAGTTCGTAGTATTCTTTGCGCCGTCTTTACGCGTCCGGACGATGAAAAACGCGGACGCACCTGCGTCCGCGTTTTTCGCAAATAAGAAAGAGAAAAGGAAAGAAAACAGCAAAATCAGCCGGTGCCCCGTTACAGCAGCGTGCACAGCAGGTGCAGCTCGGCGGCCATCCACACCGGCATCAGCATGGCGGTGACACGGCACACGGGGTTGATGTTCCCCGTCAGCAGGCACACCAGCGTGAACGCCAGAATAACCGCGATCACAACAGCGGCGATCGCCTTTGCCGGGGAAGTCTTGGTTTTCGTGTTTGTCATAGGAAACAACTCCTTTTGCGTCGTTTCCCGTCGTTCCCCGTCGCACACAGACGTATCCCGTCGCTTCCTGTCGCAATGTGTCGCATTCTGTCCTATCCCCGCCGCAGCTGGCCCCGGATCAGCCGCGTCACCGCGTCTGCCAGCCACCCGATGGCCGGCAGGCGCTCCATGGCCTGTCCGTAGATACGCCGGGCGTCCGGCACCTCCCGGTCGCTTCCGGTGAACAGACACACCGGCAGCACGCCCCGCAGCCGCAGGGCCGCGGCCTCCGCCGCCGTGTCGTCCACGCCGCGCTTCCCGGTGTAGGCCCATCCGCCCAGGCCGTTGGGTATCCGCTGGTCGTCGTTGGGGCTGGCGTCCGAGAGCACCAGCAGCAGCGACTGCTCGCTGCGCCGCTGCCGCAGCAGCCAGCCCATGGCCCGCAGGGCCAGCCCGTCCCGGTTCCACCCCGCGGCCACATAGTCGAATACCCCCTCGTTCTGCTCCGGATGGTCATAGTCCCGCAGCACCCGCAGCACCGTGCAGCCGCTGACGGAGCAGAACGCCGTCACCCGCACGGGGATGCGGCACCGGCTCAGGCTCTCCGCGATGAGATACGCCTGTGTGGCCAGCTTCTCCTGCTGCCGGTTCTGCGAGGCCGAGCCGTCCAGCAGCAGGTCCACGGACAGCTCTCCCGGCTCCTGCGGCGACCGGCGGGAGAACACCCGCTCGTCCCCCAGCGCCCCGGCGCGCCAGGCCAGCTCCGGCCGCAGCCTCCCGGCGCGGCCCGTACCGCCCTCGTCCTCCGCCCGCAGCAGCAGCGTGTTCTGCAGCTTCTGCGTCAGCTGTGCGATGGCCAGCTTGTTTTCCACCAGATGCTCCTGATAATACGCCCGGTTCTTCTCCCGCTGCTGCCGGAAGTGGGCCGCGTCCCAGGCCGCCTCCGGCGCGGGCGCGCGGCCCACCGGTTCGCCGCGGGTAAAGTGCAGCCGGCAGTTCTTGTGCACGCCGGTGCACAGGGTACGCTCCGCCTCACTGAGCTGCCCCGGCGTCAGCATGGACGCGCCGAAGCAGTCCTCCACATACCGCCGCAGGATCGGCTCCGGCGTCCGGCCCTGCAAAAAGCTGAACAGCGTCTGCTTCTGCAGGCCGCCGCCTCCGCCGGGCGCGTCGTGTGACAGCGCCCGCAGGGCGTTGGGCCGCACAAAGTGCACGCCGCCGCTTTTGTCCCGCTTTCGGCCTACCCACGCCGCCCACTGGCGGTCGTCAGCGGCCCGGCGTGCGCGGCGGAACCAGGTGTACAGCACGCGCTCCGTCCGCTGGATCAGCTGCGCCTCCGTGCTGTCCCCCGGCGCGGCTATGTCGTCCAGCAGCGGCGACAGGGCCGGGTCCTCCGGCTGTCCCAGCACGCGGCAGGCCCAGGCCCGGCGCACGGCGTCCCCGTTCATGCCCTCGGCCACCGGCGTCTGCGCCAGCAGCCGGCGGGCATAGTCCCGCCGCAGCGCCGGCAGCAGCGGCCTCTCCGCCGCGCCGCGGGCGAACACCGCCCCCTCCAGCACCAGGAAGAACACGTCCGTGTACAGTGCCTCCTGCGTCGAACGGTGAAACTCGTTCAGCAGGGGCCGGAACCGGTCAAAGTCGTAATACCGGCAGGCCAGGCCCAGCACCGTGTTGCCGTACAGCTCGGCATCCCCCGCCCGGTCGAAGGTCAGCAGCTCCGGCTTGCGGGCATAGTCCCCCCAGCCGTTCCACACCTGATTTTCCGCCCGGCGCGTCTCTCTGTCCTGTCTGTCCATATCAATCGAACAGCTTGTCCCGGGTGGCGTCCCTGGGCAGGCGCGCCCACACCGCGTCCGCCACCAGCTGGCGCTCGAAGGGCTCAAAGGCCTTGTTGATGATGCCCAGGTCCAGGGCCTGCCCGGAGGGTATCCCCTTCTCGATCAGGTGCAGGGCCGCCAGCAGTCCCCGCAGGTCCAGCGCCTTGGTGGATATCTCACCGCTGTCGCACTTGGTCCGCAGGTCCCGGAACAGCGCCGTCAGCTGCTCGGCCCACTCCCGCTTCAGGGTGGGGAAGCTGCGGCGCAGCAGCTTCTGTAAATTCTCGTCGGAGATCACCGGCATATCCACCACCACGAAGCGGCTCACCAGCGCCTCGTTCAGCTCGCGGGTGCCGGCGTAGCCATAGTTCATGGTGCCGATGAACCGCGCCGCGTCGTCCAGCTGTATGCGCTCATACCCCGGCACATCGATGACGCGCCGGTGGTCCAGCGTGGCGTGCAGCACAGCCAGCGCCTCGTTCTTCGCCATATTCACCTCGTCCAGCACACCGAAGCCGCCCAGCCGCGCGCAGGCGCACACCGGTCCCTCCCGGAACACCACCTGCCCGTCCTTCAGCGTGTCCGCGCCGATCAGGGCCGCCGCGTCCACGTTCACATACATGGACACGTCCCACACCGGCCGGCCGAACAGCGCCGCCAGGTTTTCCGCCAGCACATTTTTGCCGGTGGCCTTCGGCCCCGCCAGCAGCAGGTGCTCGCCGCACAGCAGCGCCGCCGCCGCGCTCTCCCATACCTCCCTGCCGTAGTAGAGGTACTTCGGCACGGGCACGCGCTCCTGCGCCTCCGGCGCCAGCGGATGGGCCTCCCGGAAGCGGCGCACCTCGTCCAGCAGGCCGCTGTCCACGCCCTCGTCCCGCAATTCCTTCCAGATATCCATAGACTCGCCTCATTTCATCTCCGGATGATGCCAAATTATACTCCCGCCGACCGCTAAGTGTCCGTTAAGGATACGCGGTCCGCCCCATTTGTCATATCCGCCCGCGTTCCACCATATAGATAGAGCACAACGGCATGGGAGTGTTGCGTTATGCGAGACGATCTGGAGCAGCGGGCCAAAGAGCTGGCCCTGTACATGATAGAGAACCGGACCACCGTCCGCGCCGCCGCCAAGAAGTTCGGCGTCAGCAAATCCACCGTACACAAGGACCTGTCCGAGCGTCTGGCTCTGTGCGACCGGACGCTGTACACACAGGTAAAGGCCATACTGGACGAAAACCGTTCCCAGCGGCACATCCGCGGCGGAATGGCCACGCGCCGCAAGTATAAGGGGATATGAAAAAAGGGACGGCGCCGCCGTCCCTTTTCCCGTATAAACCAAAACGGACACCCTTGCGGATGTCCGTTGCGTTTGGTCATTAGCCAATGTTGTTCAGCTTCAGCGTCAGCGCGCTCTTCTTGTGGGCCGCGTTGTTCTTGTGCAGCAGGCCCTTTGCAGCAGCCTTGTCGATCGCCTTGACCGCCACCTTGTAAGTGCCCTCGGCCTCGGTGCGATTGCCTTCAACGGCAGCAGCCTCGAACTTCTTGATAGCAGTCTTCAGTGCGGACTTATTGGCTTTGTTGCGAGCATTTCTCGTCTCTGCCACCAGAACACGCTTCTTAGCAGACTTGATATTCGGCAAACCAAACACCTCCCCGACTTGAATTTTTTGTGCAGCGAAAATAAACACTTCCACGCAGGATGATATTTTAGCATCTTTGCCTGAAAAATGCAAGACTTTTTTGCAATTTCCGCGGCAGTTTTTGTATAAAAGCGATTTCACCGGCCATGCTACCCAAAAGCCACAATATTTTGTGTTCAGAAGGGAGCGTTGACCACTACTATGAACCTCTCCCGTACCGATCTGGCCGTGGAAACAGCGGAGGAGCTGTCCGCCGCCCGGGATATTTTCGCCCCCGGCACCGGCGTCACCAAGTCCGAATGCCTGCTGTGCGGCTGCCCCGTCACCCGCATCCATGTCCGCACCCCGGCGGGCGCCCGGGCCATCGGCAAACCCGAGGGCCGCTATGTCACCATCGACCTGCGCCCCGCCCTGTCCCGTCAGGAGGCGCTCACCGGCCGGGCCGCCCTCTGTCTGTGCCGCGAGCTCCGCGCCCTGCTGCCGCCGCCATCGGACGGTCCCGCCCTGGTGGTGGGCCTGGGCAACGACGCCATGACCCCCGACGCCGTGGGCGCGGCGGCGCTGGAGCACCTGCTGGTCACGCGGCACATGGTCCGTTCCATGCCCCGGCAGTTCGGCGCGCTGACGCCGGTGGCGGCCCTGGCCACCGGCGTGCTGGCCCGCACGGGGGTGGAGACGCTGGAGCTGATCCGCGGCGCGGCGGACCGCCTGCGCCCCTCGGTGGTCATCGCCATCGACGCGCTGGCCGCCCGCAGCCGTCACCGGCTGTGTGCCACCGTACAGCTGGGGGACACGGGCCTGATCCCCGGCAGCGGCGTGGGCAATCACCGCAAGGCGGTCAACGCCCGGACGCTGGGCGTGCCGGTCATCGCACTGGGCGTCCCCACGGTCATCGACGGCGCGGCCCTCTGCGGCGACGAGGACGCCCCGCCCTCCGGGCTGTTCGTCACGCCCCAGGACATCGACCGCCGCGTCCGTGAGCTGGGCCGGCTCATCGGCTACGGCGTCACCCTGGCGCTCCAGCCCGGCCTGACGCCGGAGGATGCAGCGGCCCTGCTGGGATAGCCCTTGCAAAATCCTCCCCGACGCGGTACAATAGAACATCAAAACTTCGGAACGGGAGGTATCGCACATGGAATTCAACCCCCAGATACAGCTGGCCGGCCTGCTGGAGTGGATGGCCGAGCAGATGAACGCCTGTCATGGCAAAACCGCCGTCATCGGCATCTCCGGCGGCAAGGACAGCTCCACCGTGGCCGCCCTGGCCGTGGCCGCCTACGGCCGCGAAAACGTCCTCGGCGTCCTCATGCCCGACGGCGTCCAGCCGGACATCGACTACTCCCAGGCACTGGTGCAGCACCTGGACCTGCCCCACACCACCATCAATATCCACGACGCTGTTCAGGGCGTGCTGAACGAGATGGAGAAGGCGGGCCTGACCCCCAGCCGCCAGACGAAGGTCAATCTGCCCAGCCGCGTCCGCATGGCCACCCTGTACGCCGTGGCCCAGTCCGTAGAGGGCGGCATCGTCATCAACACCAGCAACCTCAGCGAGGACTGGGTGGGCTACTGCACCATCTACGGCGACAGCGCCGGCGCCTTCTCCCCCCTGGGGATGTACACCACCGAGGAGGTCGTCGCCCTGGGCCGTCAGCTTGGCCTGCCGGAGAAGTTCCTCATCAAGCCGCCGTCCGACGGCCTCACCGGCCTGACCGACGAGGACAATCTGGGCTTCCCCTACCGCGCGGTGAACGAGTACGTCCGCCGCGGCGTGGTGGACCCGGCCATCAAGGAGCGCATCGACGCCCTGCACCGGGCCAGCCGCTTCAAATTCCAGACCCTGCCGGTCTACCACAACGGCCTGCCCATGGCGCTGACCGACGAGACCGATTATTATAACTGAGCCCCGTTTCCTTTTGTGCGCCTTTTTTCTCTCCGTCTTTTGAGAACACAAGGCTCCGGAGCCTTCCGGAACACAAAGGCAAACCGTGACTGACGCAAACGTATACAAAAGAGCGCATAAGCAGCACACGCAAGGGACGATCAGGTAAACGCTGCGTAAACCGAAAAGCAAGCAAACAGACATTACCGAAAGCAAAAAAAAAGCAGAAACACCCCGGCCGAATGGCCGGGGTGTTTCCGTGTGTTTGTGTTAGGAGAGAGAGAAAATCACATCAGGAAGTGTTGTTCCTTTGGATGATGCTATAATACTCTCTAATTTTGGCCGAATCTTGAAGCGGCCATGAACAATTTGTGAATTCTGCCTTTTACGCCGCGTTTTTCCACAGCAGACAGCGCATTTCACTGAAACTTTCTGCTCTCGGCCACAGCCATCTGGTCGCAGCGGTTGTTTTTTTCGTTCTCCGCGTGGCCCTTCACCCAGTGGCAGCGCACCTCGTGAATATCGGTCAGCGCCAGCAGCTGCTCCCACAGGTCCGGGTTCAGCGCCGGCTTTTTATCACTTTTCACCCAGCCCCGCTGCTGCCAGCTTCTGGCCCAGCCCTTTTCCAGCGCGTCGATGACGTACTTGCTGTCGCTGTACAGCTCCACCACGCACGGCTCCTTCAAAAGCCGCAGCGCCTCGATGACGGCGGTCAGCTCCATGCGGTTGTTTGTGGTTCGCGCCGCGCCGCCGGAGAGTTCCTTCTCCGTTCCCTTGTAGCTGAGGATGGCCCCCCAGCCGCCCGGGCCGGGATTGCCGGAGCAGGCTCCGTCGGTGTAGATCGTAACGGTTCTCATATATCCTTCCTTCACTCCACCCCAACGACCCGCACCGTTCCGTCCTGCACGGTAAAACGCACGTTCTTTCCTGCGTAAGCCATGCCGTACACGCGGTCGGGGTCGTCCTGATACCGGGGCCGCGGGTCGGCGGCCAGGGCGCTCAGCAGCCCGTGGCGCTGTCCGCTGTCAAACTGCGCCAGCAGCTCCGGGGGAAAGTCCACCGTCAGCACCGCGCCGGCATCGCCGCCGGTAAAGCCGCCGGCGGCGTCGGGATAGCTGTCCGCGTAGGCCAGATAGGGTTTGATGTCTACGATGGGCGTTCCGCTGACCATATCCGCGCCGCGGACATACAGCACCGGACCCTCCGGCTCGTCCAAGGCCACACGCTCCAGCTCCACGGCGGAGAGCCCCAGGCCGTTGGGCCGGAAGGGCGAACGGGTGGCGAACACGCCCACGCGCTCGTTGCCGCCCAGCCGGGGCGGCCGCACCGTGGGCGACCAGCCCTGCCGCTGCGCCCGGTCAAACTGCCAGATGAGCCAGATGTGTGAAAAGCCCTCCAGGCCCCGCACCGCATCCACGTCCCGGAAGGGCTTTTCGAACACGATTCGTCCGGGGCAGTCGGCAATGCCGCTCTGTCGCGGCACGCCGAACTTCTCCGCAAAGGGCGTCTCTATCCGCGCGATGATGTCCAGCCCGGAGCCGTTCACAGCGGGGCCTCCTCCGACGCGGGCTGCTCCTTCTCCTCGGGATCGGCCAGAGCCAGCGAGATGACCCGGTCGCCCTCCTCCTTGAAGCGCATGACGATGACGCCCTGCGTGGCGCGGCCCGCTACGCGGATATTTTCCACAGGTGTGCGGATCAGGATGCCCGCCGCCGTTACCAGCAGCAGGTCCTCCGTGCCATCCACCACCTTCATGCCCACCACCGGGCCGGTCTTGTCCGTGACCATATAGTTGCGGATGCCCATGCCGCCGCGGTTGGTAATGCGGTACTCCTCAATAGGCGTCCGCTTGCCGTAGCCGTTCTCGGTGATGGAGAGGACGGTCTTGCCCTCGTCGGCGCGGGCAGCCCCGATGACATAATCGCCCTCCCGCAGGCGGATGCCCCGGACGCCCACGGCCGTGCGGCCCATGGCGCGCACATCCGTCTCGTCGAAGCACACCGCCTGCCCGTCGTGGGTGGCGATAAGCATACGGTCATGCCCCCGCGTCTCCGTCACGGAGATCAGCTCATCGCCCTCGTCCAGCGTCAGGGCGCGGATGCCGTTGTTCCGCAGGTTCTTCAGGGCGCTGACCTCCAGACGCTTCACCGTGCCGTTCCGGGTGGTCATGAACAGGTACAGCTCCTCGTCTCCCGTCTCCCGGAAGTGGAGCATAGCCTGCACCCGCTCGCCCGTCTCCACCTGAATGATGTTGACGATGTTCACACCCTTGGCGGCCTTGCCGCTCTCGGGGATCTGATAGCCCTTCTTGCGGTAGACCTTGCCGGTGTCGGTAAAGAACAGAATATAGTCGTGGGTAGACGCGGTGAACACGTCCACCACCGTGTCCTCCTCACGGGTGGTGATGCCCTTCTTGCCCATGCCGCCCTTACTCTGAGCTGCGTATTCGCTGACCGGCGTGCGCTTGATGTAGCCGTTCTCCGTCAGGGTGAAGACGCACTGCTCCTCCTCGATCAGGTCCTCGATGTCCAGCTCGTCCTCCACGTCCTGGATCTCGGTCTTGCGGTCGTCGCCGAACTTGTCGGCAATGGCGGTCAGCTCCTCCTTGAGGATGGACTTCACCAGTCCCTCGTCGCTGAGGATACGCAGGAAGTAGGCGATCTTCTCCTCCAGCTCCTTGTACTCGGTCTGGAGCTTCTCCCGGTCAAGACCCTGCAGCGCCTTCAGGCGCATATCCAGAATGGCCTGGGCCTGCACGTCGTCCAGCCCGAAGCGCTGCATCAGGTTCTCCTTGGCGTTGTCGTAGCTGCTGCGGATGATCTTGATGACCTCGTCGATGTTGTCCTGGGCGATCAGCAGGCCCTCCAGCAGGTGGGCGCGCTCCTGGGCCTTTTTCAAGTCGAAGCGGGTCCGGCGGATGATGATCTCCTCCTGGAATTTCAGGTACTCGTCGATGATGTGCCGCAGGGACAGTATTTTCGGCTGCCGCTGGTTCTCCACCAGCGCCAGCATATTGATGGCAAAGGTGGTCTGCAGCTGGGTCTGGGCAAACAGACGGTTCAGCACTACCTGGGGATTGGCATCGCGCTTGAGCTCGATCACGATACGCATACCGTTGCGGTCGGACTCGTCCCGGATGTCGGAGATCCCCTCCAGGCGCTTGTCCTCCACCTGGTCGGCGATGGCCTTGATGAGCATCCGCTTGTTCACCTGATAGGGCAGCTCCGTGATGATGATGCGGGTGCGGCCGTTGTTGAACTCCTCAAACTCATGCCGGGCACGGACCATGAGCCTGCCCCGGCCCGTGGCGTAGGCGGCGCGGATGCCGCTGCGTCCCATGATGATGCCCTTTGTGGGGAAGTCGGGTCCCTTGACGTGCTCCATCAGGTCGCTGAGGGTGGCGTCCGGGTTATCCAGCACGCAGATGCACGCGCCGATGACCTCCCGCAGGTTGTGGGGCGGGATGTTGGTGGCCATGCCCACGGCGATACCGCTGGAGCCGTTCACCAGCAGATTGGGGAACCGGCAGGGCAGCACACGGGGCTCCTTGCGGCTCTCATCGAAGTTGGGGTCCCAGTCCACCGTGTCCTTTTCAATGTCACGGAGCATCTCGTTGGAGATCTTGCTGAGACGGGCTTCGGTGTATCGGTAGGCGGCAGGGGGGTCGCCATCCACGGAGCCGAAGTTGCCGTGGCCGTCCACCAGCATATAGCGCATGGAGAAATCCTGCGCCAGACGCACCAGCGCGTCGTACACGGAGGCGTCGCCGTGAGGGTGATAGCGGCCCAGCACATCGCCCACGCAGGTGGCGGATTTCTTGAAGGGCTTGTCGCTGGTCAGGTTATCCTCGTACATGGCGTACAGGATACGCCGGTGCACGGGCTTCAGGCCGTCCCGCACATCAGGCAGCGCACGGCCCACGATGACGGACATGGCGTACTCGATATAGGAGTTCTCCATCTCCGGCACCAGCGGGGACTCTACGATATGCTGGTCGGGAAAACGTATTTCTTCCGGGTCGTATTGGGGCTTTTTGCTCATACTGACACGACCTCCTTAATAATCCAGATTTACCGCGTACTTGGCGCGCTGCTCGATAAACTCCTTGCGGGGCTCCACCTTCTCGCCCATGAGGACGGTGAACGTAGCGTCGGCCTTTACGGCATCGTCCAGCGTGATGCGGCGCAGCGTTCGCTTCTCCGGATCCATGGTCGTCTCCCACAGTTCGTGGGCGTCCATCTCGCCCAGACCCTTAAACCGGCTGATGTTGATGGTCACGTTGGGATTGCCGCCGCGCATCTCCGCGGAGATACGATCCCGCTCCTCGTCGGAGTAGGCCACCCGTGAGGTCTTGCCCCGGGTCAGCTTATAGAGCGGCGGCACAGCGGAGTAGACGTAGCCCTCCTCGATGAGGGGCCGCATATACCGGAAGAAGAAGGTCAGCAGCAGGGTACGGATATGGGCGCCGTCCACATCGGCATCGGCCATGATGATGATCTTGTGATAGCGCAGCTTGTTCTCGTCGAACTCCTCGCCGATACCGGCGCCCAGCGCGATGATGACGGGCTGGAGCTTGTCGTTGCCGTAGACCTTGTCCACCCGGGCCTTCTCCACGTTCAGCATCTTGCCCCACAGGGGAAGGATGGCCTGAAAACGGCTGTCCCGTCCCGCCGTGGCGGAGCCGCCTGCGGAGTCGCCCTCCACGATGTATAGCTCGGTCAGCTCGGGGTTGTTCTCGTTGCAGTCCCGCAGCTTGTCCGGCATGGCCGCGCCGCCCAGCACCGTCTTGCGCCGGATGGACTCACGCGCCTTCCGCGCCGCCTCCCGGGCGCGGTTGGCGGTCATGGCCTTGTCCAGAATGGTGCGGGCCACCACGGGGTGTTCCTCCAGATACACCGCCAGCTGGTCGTTGACGATACTGTCCACCAGCGTGCGGATATGGGCGTTGCCCAGCTTGGCCTTGGTCTGGCCCTCGAACTGAGCCTCCGTCAGCTTCACGGAGATGACGGCGGTGATGCCCTCGCGCACGTCCTCGCCGGAGACCTTGTCGCCCTCCTTGATCATGCCGTATTTCAGGCCGTAGGCATTCAGTACGCGGGTCAGGGCCGCCTTGAAGCCCGTCTCGTGCATGCCGCCTTCCGGCGTATGGATATCGTTGGCGAAGGACACCAGCGTCTCGTTGTAGCCGTCGTTATACTGGATGGCGATCTCCGCCGTGCTGTCGCCCTTGGCGCCGGAGAGATAGATGACCTCCTCGTGGAGCGGAGTCTTGTTCCGGTTGATGTAGGTGACGAACTCCCGGATGCCGCCCTCATAGCACATGGCCTCGGACTTCTCTCTGCCCGGTCGGGCGTCGCTGATAGTGATCCGCAGACCGGCGTTCAGGAACGCCTGCTCCCGCATACGGGTGTGCAGCGTCTCATAGTCGTACTCCAGCGTGTCGAACATCTCCGGGTCCGGCTTAAAGGTCACGGTGGTGCCGGTATGGTCCGTCTCGCCGATGACCTTCATCTCCTGGGTGATATTGCCCCGGGAGAATTTCATCTCATAGATTTTGCCGTCCTTGTGTACCTGCACCGTCAGCCACTCGCTCAGAGCGTTCACCACGGACGCGCCCACGCCGTGCAGGCCGCCGGAAACCTTATAGCCACCACCGCCGAACTTGCCGCCGGCGTGCAGCACGGTGAACACCACCTCCAGGGCGGGCCGGCCCGTCTGGGCCTGGATATCCACGGGGATACCACGGCCGTTATCGGTGACGGTGATGGTGTCACCCTCGTTGATGGTCACGATGATATCCGTGCAGTAGCCGGCCAGCGCCTCGTCGATGGCGTTGTCTACGATCTCATATACCAGGTGGTGCAGACCGCTGGCACTGGTAGAACCGATATACATACCCGGCCGCTTCCGCACAGCCTCCAGCCCCTCCAGTACCTGTATTTCTGATGCGTTGTATTCCGTATCCACCACGGTCTTTTCCAGTTCTGCCATGTACTACTCTCCTTTTCCTTGGACCCGCTTGCCCAGCGTCCGGGAATTGATCTGCGACAGATACACGATCTGCCGGTGATAGGGATGGTCACACACCACGAAGGACCGCGGTATGTCCTCGCAGGCGCTCTGTACCACGCCCTCCTGCTCGGCTCCCTGTAAAAACTCTCTCGTTTTTTTTGAGGTAGAGGTGTTATCCAGGTCAAAGATACCGATGACCCGCCTATCCTCCACCATCACGTTCATACCGATGTGCAGATACGCCATCACAGTACCTCCCCGCCCCGCACATGGAACACCCTGCCGCTGAGCAGCGTGTCCAGCCGGTCGTTTTCGCAGCAGGTGATAAACACCTGTCCGCCGCTGATGCGATTCAGTACGTATTCCTGCCGCCGGGGGTCCAACTCGCTGAGCACATCGTCCAACAGCATTACCGGATACTCCCCCATGGCGTTTTTGTGTATCTCGCGCTCCGCCAGCTTCAGGCTCAGTGCCGCCGTCCGTACCTGCCCCTGCGAGCAGAACTGCCGCGCGCTGCGCCCGTTGACCAGCACCTCGATATCGTCCTTGTGGGCGCCGGAGAGACACAGCTTCGACGCACGCTCCGCCGCCTGATGGCTCTCCATATGTGCCGCCAGCGCCGCGTAGATATCTGCCTGACTGCCCAGCGGGTCGGCGACGGTCCTGACGGTCTGGTACGTCAGGGTCAGCTTCTCCCTCTCGCCGCTGCACTCATAGTGTGCCTGCCGGGCATATTCCGCCAGCGCCGCACAGAACCGCGCCCGATAGCCTACCAGCACTGCGCCGCTGCGGCACAGGCCCTCGTTGAATTCCGGCAGCAGGTCCAAAAGCTCTGGCTTGTCCTCGCTGTCCCGCAGGATGCGGGTCTTGTGCTCATACAGCCGACTGTACTGGCTCAGCGCCTCGGCGTACCGCGGCCGCAGCTGGCACAGCGACAGGTCCATGAACCGCCGCCGTTCCGCCGCACCGGCCCGGATCAAAAACAGATCCTCCGGCGCAAAAAATACGGTATGCAGCACGTCGGACAGGGCGGCGCTGTTTTTGGCCGGCACACCGTTAACGGTCATTTTCCGCCGCTTTCCGCGGAAGAGGCGTATGTCCGTCACAAACTCCCGCTGCCGGGAAAAGATATCTCCCAACAGTGCGGCCTCCTGCATATCGAAGCCGATCAGCTCCTTGTCTCCGTGGGCGCGGGGACTTTTTCCACAGCTAAGATATACGATGGCCTCCAGCAGATTTGTTTTTCCTTGGGCGTTCTCTCCGTAAATAACGTTGCAGCTGGGGTCGAACGTCAGCGCCTGCGTGCCGTAGTTCCGCCAGCCCTGCAGGTGCAGGGCGTCAACTCTCATACGCCACCGTCAGCGTCTGCCCGTTGAAGACCACCACGTCGCCGGGTCGGATCTTCTTGCCCCGCATGGTGCACACCTCGCCATTGACCGTCACGTCACCCTCCTGGATGACGAGTTTGGCCTCGCCGCCGGTCTCTACCGCCGCGGCAAACTTCAGCAGATCCTGCAATTTGATATATTCCGTTGTGATGGTGATAGTCTCCATAATAATGAACCTCGTTCATAGATATAATATGCCGTTTTTTTCTTCAATAAAAAGCGCGCACACAGTTCGATAAAGGTGCAGCTCCTGCGTTCTGCCGATGGCAAACCAACGACGGCGTACCGGGTGTATGTCGAGGAGGTGTAACGATGGCAGGGCACAAGAGATGTGCCTTTATTGCGCCTTCAGGCGCACCGGCAGCACCATATAAAGAAAGTTGTCACTGTCATCTACGGGCGTGATAATACAGGGCGAAATACCGGTGTTCAGCTGCATTTTCACCGTGTCCGCCGGGGCATAGCGCAGGGCGTCCATGAGATAGCGGTTGTTGAAGCCGATCTCCAGCTCCTGTCCGTCGCCGCGGACGGGGCAGATATCCCGGGCTTCGCCGTTTCCGGTCCGGGCGGACATATACACCCGGTCCTGGCTGAACAGGCAGCGTACCGGACTTTTCAGCTTCTCGCTGATGACCACGCTGACGCGGTCCAGGCTTTCGATCATCGTCTTGTTGTCCACCTCGATGCAGATGGGGTTGGTGGTAGGTATGGCATTCTTGTAGTCCAGGAATTCACCCTCCAACCGGCGGCATATCAGCTGGGTAGCCCCGGCCTCGAACATCAGATGGCGCTTACCCTGGGTCACCGTCACCATGTCGTCGGTGTCGGCGCATATTTTCTCCACCTCATTCAGGGCCGCGCCGGGGGCCACGAACTTAAAGGCCCCGCCGTCGATGTGCTCCAACGGCTCGCGGCGCAGCGCCAGACGGAAGCCGTCCACCGCCACCATGGTCAGTCCCTTGTCGCTGATCTCAAACAGGGCGCCGGTGTGGATGGGACGGGCCTCATTGACGGAAACAGCAAAGCTGGTCTGGTTGATCATGGCCTTCAGCGTCCGCTGCTCCAGTGTGACGGAGAACTGGTCGTCCACCTCCGGCAGCTCCGGATAGTCGTCGGCGCTGAGGCCGGGAAGCTCGAAGCTGGCATCGCCGCAGTTCAGCTTCACGTTGAACTTGTCGTCTGCCTCAAAGGTCACCATGTCATCCGGCAGGCGGCGGATCATCTCGCCGAACAGTCTGGCGTTCAGCACGATGTGCCCTGCCTCGGACACTGCGGCCTCTACCGTGGTGCGTATGCCGGTCTGCATATTATAGCCGGACAGCCGCAGTCCCTCGCCGCACTCCAGCAGGATACCCTCCAGCGCCGGGATGGAGCTTTTAGCCGCCACCGCCCGGGACACCGCGGCCACCGCCTGTTGTACCAGTGCCTTTTCACAGGAAAATCTCACCATATCTGTCGTTCCTCGCTTTCCGAAAGTCATTGCCGCCTGCGCTGTCTGAAAGATCAGCCCTATGCAAAAAAGCGGTTCTATTTTTCTAAATCAAATCATAAACTAATCTTTTATTTCAGTAGTCTTATTAGTAGGGAAATTTTATGTGGACATCCATGTTTATCCCGCGCCGTTATCGGCTTTTTTATAGACATACCGTTATGGAAAATACGTCGGGTTTCCCACAGCTTCATGTGTGCTTCGGATAATGCACAGACTTTCCACGTGGATTACACAGGAAATGGGGAAAACCCTCCCCTTTCGCTCTGTCTCGCCAGCACCTGCGATTTCTCACTTTTTGCTGTTGATGTTGGTGGTGATCTCCTTCACCTTTTCAGCAAAAGCGGGGTCGGAGCGCATCGTGCTCTCCACCTTGTCCAGAGAGTGCAGAATAGTGGAGTGGTCCCTGTCGCCAAACTCCTTGCCGATGTCGTTCAGGCTCATGGAGGTCATACGGCGGATGAGATACATGGCGATCTGCCGCGCGGCCACCACATCTCGGCTGCGGCTCTGTCCCCGCAGCGTCTCCTCGTCCACATGGAAGTAGCTGCATATGTATCCCACGATAATGGCAGGGGTGGGGGCAAAGTCGTTGCTCTTCTTCAGCATATCACGGATAGCCCGGCTGACGGTCTCCTCGTTGACCTGGTCGTCCAGCAGATCCCGATAGGCCAGTATCTTGTTCAGCGTGCCCTCGATCTGCCGCACGTTGGAGGTGATGTTCTCCGCGATGTAGTCCGTCACCTCGTTGGGCAGCTTCACGCCCAGCATGGCAGCCTTATTCTGCACGATGGCGAACCGTGTTTCAAAGTCCGGCGGCGCCACATCCACCATCAGGCCCCACTCAAACCGGGTCCGCAGACGGTCCTCCAGCTGAGTGATCTCCTTGGGCGGCCGGTCTGACGTCAGCACGATCTGCCGGCCGGACTCATACAGGGTGTTGAAGGTGTGAAAGAACTCCTCCTGGGTCTGTATCTTGCCGGCGATGAATTGGATATCGTCCATCAGCAGGATATCCGTCTGCCGGTACTTTTCCCGGAATTCCGCGTTGCGGTTTTCCCGGATGGAGGCGATCAGCTCATTGGTGAAGTCGTCGCCCTTCACATAGACGATTCGTGCCTCTGGCCGCTTTTTACGCAGGGCGTTGGCGATAGCGTACAGCAGGTGTGTCTTGCCCAGTCCGCTGTCACCGTAGATAAACAGCGGATTGTAGTTCTCTCCGGGCTTCTCGGTCACCGCTTTGGCGGCGGCAAAGGCCAGCTTGTTCTGGGGTCCAACCACATACGTCTCAAAGGTGAAGGCCTCCGACTCTGACAGATCGCCCGGCCTGTCCGGCGCCACACCGTGGTAAGCCGCCAGCTGCTGATCGTCCAGAATTTTTACCTCTAGGTCCGTGGAGAACAGGTCCCGCAGCGCCGCCTTGATATGGGGCAGGAACCGGGCCTCGATGGTGCTTTTTTTAAAGGTATTGCTGCAATGGAGCACGAAGGCCGAGTCCTCCATCGTTACCACCGTTACCTCGTCGAACCAGGTGTTGATGGTGGTTTCGGACAGCTCATGGCTCAGCCGCTTGAGCACGCTGTCCCACAGGTCTTTCATGGAATTCAAGCAAAAGCTCCCCTTTCGGCGGAGGCTGTCTGTTTTCCTCCGCAGTAAAATGGCGGGGGGTATACCGCCGCAAAATATCCCACCACATTATAGCAGAAAACACACCCGAAGTCTACACCTATTCTAAATATAAACTGCCGGCTTTTTTCCTGTTTTTCCCGCAAAAACGGGCGCTTGTGGGTAAATTTTTGTTGACAGTGCCCCCCTGTATCTGTATAATATACTCCGCGTGGTTGCACGCAGATGTGCAACAGGCGTGGAAATGTTTACTGCGGCGGTGAATATCTCACCGCTGTCGAGTAAGCGCGGGGCCTTGTTGTCCCGCCGGATAATCTTAAAAATGGAGGTGTCATGCAATGTTCCGTACCTATCAGCCCAAGAAGCGTCAGCGCTCCAAGGAGCACGGCTTCCGCAAGAGAATGGCCACCCGCAACGGCCGCAAGGTTCTGGCCCGTCGTCGTGCCAAGGGTCGTGCCCGTCTGACCCATTGAGGTCACGGAAGGTGCATCGCACATACAGATAAGCCCTGAGGGACGGAGGATCGAAATCCCCGTCCCTATCGGTGTATCTGGCGAGGCAAAACCAGTATAGCGAGGGAACTATGGACGCAAGAGTAACGGTGAAGCAAAACAGCGACTTCCGCCGCATTTACCGCAGGGGCCGGTCTGCCGTCTCCGGCGGCGTGGTGGTCTACTGCCTGAAGAACAGACAGGGAATGAGCCGCCTGGGCGTCACCGTCTCCACCAAGCTGGGCCACGCCGTGGTCCGCAACCGTGTCCGCCGCCGGTTTCGTGAGCTCTATCGCCTGCACAGGGCCGATATGCTCCCCGGCTGGGATATTATCATGGTGGGCCGTGTCCGTGCCGCCGAGCTGCCCTATCATAAGCTGGAAAAGCAATACCTCCGCTGCCTTGCAGAGCTGGGATTGCTGCGGGAGGATGTATGAAAAGACTTCTTCTCTCCGCTATCCGCTTTTATCGCCGGGCCGTCTCGCCCCTGTTCCCGCCCCGCTGCCGCTATATCCCCACCTGCTCGCAGTACGCCCTTGAGGCGGTCGAGAAATACGGTGCGGCCAAGGGCGGCTGGCTGGCCTTCAAGCGTCTTATGCGGTGCCATCCCTTCCACCATCACAAGGGCGGCTGGTATGATCCGGTGCCCTGAACCAACCCCCCTCAAAAAACTACGGAGGAATAAAAGCCTATGTTTGCACAACTCGGCTACTACATCTGTGTGCCGTTCGCGTGGCTCACCCGCCTGTTCTATACCTGGACGGGCTCTTACGGCGTCGCTCTGATCCTCTTCACCCTGATCGTCAAGCTGGTGCTGCTTCCCTTCCAGCTCAAGAGCAAGAAGAGTATGCTCCGCATGGGCCGCATGAACAGCAAGGTGCAGGAGATCCAGAAGAAATACGCCAATAACAAAGAAAAGCAGCAGCAGGAGATCGCGGACCTCTATGCCCGCGAGGGCGTCAACCCCATGTCCGGGTGCCTGTGGTCCTTCCTGCCCTTCCCCATCCTGATCGCCCTGTACTACATCATCCGCACACCTCTGCGCTACTTCATGTCCCTGTCCAACGAGGTCATCGCCAAGATCACCGAGCTGGCGGTGTCCCTGGGATATGTGTCCGGCGCCAGTGGTCAGGCCTCTGCTTATGACCAAATCTATCTGGCCAAGTTCATCCACGATAACTGGTCCAGCTTCGAGGGTAAATTCGATGGTCTTATCGACCTGAACTACACCTTCCTCAGCATGGATCTGTCCGCCGTGCCCAAGGATCTGTTCGGCCAGTTCCCCTCCGGCGGCTGGCCCGTCATCGGTATCATGCTCATGCCGCTGATCTCCGCCGCGCTGCAGTTCCTGATGACCCGCATCTCCATGAAGACCAACGGCAACAGCAACATGAACGGCTCCTCCAAGGCGATGCTCTACATGATGCCCCTGATGACGGTGTGGATGGGTTATATCCTCCCCGCCGCCCTGTGCGTCTACTGGATCGCCAACGCCGCCTTCTCCTGCATTCAGGAGCAGGTGCTGAACAAGCACTTCTCTAAGGTGCTGGACCGCGAGGAGACCGACAAGGAGCGCCAGAAGCGCGAGGCCCGCTACGCTAAAATGCAGGCTGCCCGCGAGAATTACAACCGTCAGCTGGAGCAGCAGGCCCAGTCCAAGGGAGGCAAGAAGCCCCAGCCCCAGCCCAAAAAGAAAAAGACCGGCGAGAGCACCACGGAAGCCGGCAAGGTGGGCAATCGTCCCTACGCACGGGGCCGCGCCTACCGCGAGGAACACTACGACGAATAAGGAGTTTTGTCTATGAGTTATATCGACGTAACGGGCAAGACTGAGGACGAGGCGCTGCGTAAAGGCCTTGAGCAGCTGGGTATGGACCGCGATGACGTGTCTGTCTCCATTCTGGAGCGTGCCAAGACCGGCTTCCTGGGCATCGGCGCCACCCCCGCCCGTATCCGTATCACCTATGGTCCCGAGGAGGCAGACGTTGCCGCCCCCGCCGAGGTGAAGATCATCCCCGAGACCCCTGCCGCCC
>ERZ1026884.398-NODE-398-length-29328-cov-19.262187_pt1 | contig 29328 bp, 23 predicted proteins | sample MGYA00380172_ERZ1026884 | MGnify/ENA primary metagenome ERZ1026884 (study PRJEB33269, sample SAMEA4719808) | human gut metagenome | biome: human-associated habitat; feature: organic feature; material: feces | place: Cameroon | collected 2013-10 ... | reverse complement strand
GAACGGAGAATGAACGGAGAACGAACGGAGAACGAACGGAGAACGAACGGAGAACTAACGGAGAACTAACGGAGAACTAACGGAGAACTAACGGAGAACGATACGGAAAATATACCGTCGGAATTGTTGGTTGGACTGCTACACAAGAAAAAAGAAAAAATTAATGCCCCCTATTTCTAACTTCGTCAATGCGCCATCCCAAACCACCCATTAGTTTGACATAACTCATTGATTTTCAATACGCGTTATGTGATGGCGCAGAAAAGTGATGAAGTCAAAACGCTTTCACATATCGTCAGTTCTCAACCTCTACACCAAGAAATTAGGATATTACTCTTCTAACTTGCTGTTTTCTATTACTTTTTCTACTTTTGCAAAGTTCTCCACGCTCAGATAAAACTTTTTATCCATTCCTCGTAGCAAAATGCCACAAGCGAGCGTCTAACTGATCAAACAACACGCTACCCCAGCGCAATACCCCACATGACCGAACAAGAATTTTCACAATTGGTTCACGAACACAAAAGTAGCATTTATACCGTTTGCTACATGTTTTCGAAAGATGAGGATGAGGTGAACGACCTTTTTCAAGAAATCCTCATCAATCTATGGCGTGGTATAGATTCCTTCAAAGGAGAAGCCAAACTCAGTTCGTGGATTTACCGCATCAGTCTGAACACCTGTATTTCGGCAGACCGCAAAAAGAAGCGCGCCCTAACCGAACGCCTCGACATGAACATTAACCTCTACGAGGACAATGATGCCGACACCCAACAAATTAAACTGCTCTATAAGCGCGTCCATAGGTTGCGCCCCTTCGACCGCGCCATTGTACTTTTATGGCTCGAAGGCATCCCCTACGACGAAATTGGAGCCATTACAGGCATCAGTGCCAAATACGTATCGGTGCGACTCACACGCATACGCCAAGAATTAAGAAACATGAAGGACTAACAAACGCTTTGCTATGGACAATACACTCAACGAAATGAAAGAGCAGCTACAACTGCTACACCATAAATTAGAACAACAAAACATTGTGAATGACAATTTGCTGCGCAAGGTCATCCACCACAACGTGCGTCGCATCAATCGCGACACACTTATCATGACAATCGTGTCAGTCATTTCTGTGCCCTATTGTGCTTGTTTATTTTGGTGGATGCACCTCTCGTTGGCATTCACATTGGTCACCATTTTATTTTTAACAATCGCAATAGTTTACACCCTCTATGCCCATCAAGGCATTCGCACCTCCTTGCTCATCAACAGTTCCACAGCCGAGGTTGCGCGTCGCATCGCACGCATGAAGATGCTTTATGCCCGATGGTTACGTTTTAGCATCCCCTTCATCGTATGTTGGACGGCATGGTTCGCTTACGAGATTATGTCACTCGTTGGCATCAGTGCCCATGAGCGCAAAGGCATTCTGATAGGCGCAGCCGTCGGAGGCACCATAGGCGCTATTTTGGGCTATTTCACTTATCGACGCACACAACGCCTTGCTTCCCAAATTTTAGACCAAATTAAAGAGCAGCCCGAAGAATAATATCTTCCTCCCCCTCAAAAAGTAAATTGTGCTCTTTTTTTCCAACCACAAAACTAAAAAAGCGCACATTTCTCACGCCCACGCCACATACCTATTTGCGCAAAGCATACTGTATATTTGCAAAGACAATATTACAATTATACACATTTACACCTCTTTTTGAAAGAAAAACGCATTTTTTTTGAAAAAAGTTGCACAAAGATTTGGCAGATATACAAAAAGTTCATACCTTTGCATCGCTTTACAAGAGAAAGCAACACGATGGTGCTTATAGTTCAGTTGGTTAGAGCGTCAGATTGTGGTTCTGAATGTCGTGGGTTCGAATCCCACTAAGCACCCTACCGAAAGAGGTTCGTTGAAAGTTCAACGAACCTCTTTCTTTTGCTTAATAATCAAGCACTTACGGATAATTTTAATGATATCCGAGTGATTACTGAAAATTCAAAAGACGTTACAAGTAGTGTTTAAAGCGCAAAAGTAAATGGTATTTGTTTACCACTCGTTTACCACTCCTTTTAAGTTCTTCGACTTTTATTGTGATTCCAGGATTCGCTGGGAGTACCTCGATAAAGCGAATGGCTTTCTTTTGTCTGTATTTGTGCTTAAGCAAAACGACTCAGTCGAAAAATAGTAGAAGTATCGAAGGGAGAATGTTGCAAGCCACCAAAACCTATCAAACAAAAATAAAAAAACGAGACTTGGTTTCCGTTCTTCCCAAATCTCGCTTTTGTTGTAATAGCCTTATCAACGTCAGTCCCTTGTAATCTTAAAGCCCAATTTCAATATGAGTTTAATTGTTTCAACAGACGTATTGCGGTCGTATTCCTTTTCCTCTTCACTTAATTCTTCATAAGGTACAAGGCATGGATGTTTCTTCTCTACATCGTTGCGCTCCTCTCCATAGGTCCAACCATCCTTCATACGTCCAACCGACCATACCTCATGCACATTTTTGGCTATGTCCTCTGCCAAAGCACTCAACTTCCCTGGTAATACCACGTTTTTCGTGTCGATAGGATGTGGTGTGTAATTGTTCTTGTTCATAGTTTTACAGTTTTATTATTTGTATAGAAAGAGGATAGAAGGGATTTTAATCTATCATTGGATCAAATCATTTTGTACGAATCACACAGTCTTTGCCATATGGCATGTAAAGAATGCTGTCTTCTAAAGGAACAGTAGAACTCAGCTTATACTCTTTTTTCTGCTTAGCTAAAGGAACTGTCGTTCTTACAACACCTTCTGCATCTGATACAGCAACTATGTCATCAATTCTTATTGTCGTATTGCCGACATACGATTCTTTACTTGTGTTCCAAAGTTTGAATTGTATGTTGCCGTAAACTGCAGGATTGCGACATATATTCACTTCCATATTCTCCATCAATGTTATCGTTGTGTCCACTGGCAGGTAATCTGGACATGAGATAGTGATGCGTACATCTTTTCCGATATAACGATGGGGTATATAAAGGAAACGTCCTTTGTCAGAGAAAGATGAAATAGTGTCTATTTTTGTATCCTTATCCAAGGTTAGCGTCACAATAGCATCGTGCAATGGTGGTAAGTTTTTATTTTTTTTTGATTTTTCTTGAAGTGATAATTGTATGTCAACAGGTTGATTAGAATGCCACACTACAACCAAGGAAATCAATATAGCAACAACTCCAACAATCCACGTTACGATCTGCTTTATGAGCATACGTCTATGACGTTGCCAGATGCTGTCAAACTCCACTCCTAACAACTTGGTGATGAGTTGAACATATGCCCTTTCCTGATTCAACCATGACAGTCGGTAAATACGTTCGTGGATATTCGCTCCAAGTATCTCAGGCAATTCAAGTGTCTTGATAATCGAATTGAAACATTCCGTTTTCGGATTACCGCTATGCGGAACGCCATCTACAATAAAGAATTGTATACGCTGTGTTCTTCCCAACTGATGGAAATAAGCTATCTCTTTTCCCACCCATTCTGACTGGGCAGAATGAGGTGAGCATACCACAATAAGATTACGCGAGGCTTTCAGTCTTTCCTGTAACTCCTCAGAAAGACCGCCTGGTTGTATATCAGTTGGAGCAAAAAACACTGGTCGCATCGGTTGCCTCTTCCATCCATGTTTGCTGCATAGAGTGGTTGGCATACGATAATGCTCCAACTTATTTTGTATGCGTTTCCCCCATTTGTAGTCGTGAGAACTATATGAGATAAAGGCAAAGTATTTATATTCTTGTTCCATAGCCTTGGAGGTTACTCGTTTAGCATCTTCTTGATTTTCTCCACGTCAGCCATTCTTTCTGCTGGTATTATGCCAACATCGGCAAACGCCTCGAAAGTAATTAAGAATAGTTCTTTAAGTTCAGACTTGTATCGGATGTAAATCTTTTCTGCGTCATTGTATTTGCCTTGCAATAGATTAGCCGCTGCAAGATAGTTGTAAGCAATATGATTGGTGGAATCCTTTTTTATGGCTTCTTTGGAAATTTTTTCCGCTTGGGCGAATTGCTTTGTAAATATATACACAAACCCCAAACTATTATAAATTACAGTCAAAGATTGTTTGTAAACTTGTGGATTGTCTTCCGCCAAACGTATATAGATATCCAATGCAGCCTTGTACATCTTCTCGCTCTCGCTAAAATATGTGATATCACTGTATAAATCAGCAAGATCGTTATAACTTCGAGCCAAGTCCGGTTCATAAGCCTGGGGATTATTTTCTGTCAAATGTTTTCTGATTTCCAACGCGGACTTGTACATTTTTTCGCTCTCGTTAAATCGCTGTGTGGCTTGGTATAATAAAGCAAGATTGTTGTAACTTCGAGCCAATTTTGGCTCATAAACCAATGGATTGGATTCTGCCAAATGTTTATATATCTCTAATGCAGCTTTGTGCATAGTCTCACTCTCGTTAAGGCGTTGGGTAACCCTGTATAAATCAGCAAGGTTGTTGAAAATGCCAGCCAAATAAGGTTCATAAGTCTGTGGATTGGTTTCTGTCAAATGTTTATATATGTCTAATGCAGTCTTGTACATTTTCTCGCTCTCGTTAAAGTCTTTTGTGGCATAGTATAAACTTGCAAGGTTGTTGAAAATGCCAGCCAAATAAGGTTCATAAGTCTGTGGATTGGTTTCTGTCAAATGTTTATATATGTCTAATGCAGTCTTGTACATTTTCTCGCTCTCGTTAAAGTCTTTTGTGGCATAGTATAAACTTGCAAGATTGCCGTAACATATTGCCAAGTCTAGTTCATAAGCTTGTGGATTGGTTTCTGTCAAACGTATATAGATATCCAATGCGGCCTTGTGCATCATCTCACTCTCGCTATAACGTTGTGTAGTTTGGTATAATAAAGCAAGATCGTCGTAACTGGCAGCCAAGTCAGATTCGTAAACCTGTGGATTGTCTTCCGCCAAACGTTTTCTTATATTCAATGCAGCCTTGTACATTATCTCACTCTCGCTAAAGTATGTGATAGCCCTGTATAAATCAGCAATATTGTTATAACTTCGAGCCAAGGATGGTTCGTAAATCTGTGAATTTGCATCTGCCAAACGTTTATATATATCTAATGCAACTTTGTGCATCTTCTCGCTCTCATTAAAGCGTTGGGTTGTGTAGTATAAGCAAGCGAGGTTGTTTATACTAGCAGCCAAGCCTGGTTCATTTAACTTATCAGACGATTTGATTTTTTCTATATATAACTTTAGATAAGATTCTGCATCATTGTATATGTTCTGTGACTGTGCAAAAACAGCATAATCCCAAATAACATCTAAAGTTTTCAATTTGTCGGCCAATCCTTTCAACAATGCCCCAGCTTTATCCCATTCATTACTCATTTTATAAGCAGAGACTTGTGCCTCTATGCTTTTCAGATATTCTTCAATATCCTTATTTGCTAACATTTCTGCAGAATCCGCTTTCTGACGCAAATCCTCAGCTTGTGCCTTGACTTTCAAAGCATCGTCTATTTTCTTAAGATAGTTGCCTTGTTCAAACAAACGAATAGCTTCATCAAGACACCCTTGTCTAAACAATTCCATAGCTTTTTGTGCTACAGTATCAATTTCACTTTCGTCAATGCGTGCAAACATATCTGCATACTCGTCCATATGCGCAAGGGCATTTTCTTTGTCTTTTTCCAACGAATCAAGTTTTGCATAATATTGGTCAAGACTTAACTGCTGCTTTGCGTTTTGGGCTTTCAGCCGTTCCAATTTTTGTTTGTATTTTTTCTCTGCCTGATTACGTCCTATTGTAATCAGTTGCGCCTTTTGCTTTTGAAATTCATTCGCATCGCAGACAATCAACACAAGCGCACCTTTCTGTACATGCCATCTGTTAACCTCCTCTTTGTTAAACACCATCATTCCTGTTTTTTGCACGATGGCATTTCCCATGGCATCTCCCATCTTGATGTCTTTCAGTTTTAAAACAAACTGTCCGTTCTGTTCTTGACTAACGACTCCGTTAGGGGACGTGGCAACTTTTATGTAAACACCACCAAGAGGTGTGCGCTGCTTTTTTCCATTATAACGATAGGCTATACCAATTTGATCAATAGCCAAAGCATTACCAAAACTCAATGTCGCTAGGAATATGAATAAAATCTTTTTTATAGTCATAAATCTTTTTCGATTATTCTGTTGTATATAACACTTATTTACATTTTTCAATATTGTATATTTGTATCCTTTCTAATCCAGGGATGTTGTCTTTGACTATTGTAGATTGCCCCATTCGGGTTGCCAACCACAAAAATTTGGAAGTAGTAATCTCTTTCGCAATGTATGTAGTATTTGTAGTGTCTGTAGGAATTGTGAAATGCTGATGACGTTGAAGAGTCCGCCGTATTCCTCAGAGGTAACCTTCTTCTGTAAGCCCACGGTACGAGACATCAAATGCACCACGTCCTTGAGTTCGTTGTAGCGGTCAAGCTTTATCTGTTGGTTGATGGCATAGCCCTTGATGAGGTATTGCTTGAGAACAGAAGTAGCCCAACGTCGAAAAGAGGTCGCATTCTTACTGTTCACCCTATAGCCAACGGATATTATCATATCCAAGTTGTAATAAGGAATTTCACGAAGAATACTACGATGTCCCTCTGTTCGAACCTGTGCATTTTTTGCACAGGTTGAATTTTGATCAAGTTCTTCCGACTTGTAAATATTACGAATATGTCGAACTATAGAAGTTCTATCTACTCCAAACAACTCCGCCATTTGGCTCTGAGTCAGCCACACCGTATCATTCTCCAGCTTGACTTTCAACTGTATGCTTCCGTCCTGAGAACTGTATATTTCTATGGAATTGTTCATCATTTTATGATAGTTATTTCAATAATTTATATGTTGATACCTTTATCATTCTATTGCTCAAGTGGCATAAATACGATATAGCTTAGCCGAAAAATAACATTATTACGAATATGCCAATAAATATAACGGCAACTATTCTGCCAAACATGACACACTTATTCACAATGTTTTTAAAGGGTTCAACCTCTTTAGAATCTAAGAATCCGTTTACTTCATATGTTTCTATCTTCTTTCCCAAAGTTTTGTAGTCAAAGCTTTTTATATTAAAAGACTTGGTTTGTTCCACTATGATGTTAAACAAAGAACGTAAATTTTTGGTGTTTTCAATTTTTATAGCCTGCCATTCCTCGTTGAAATATAAAATAGAATTGTCTCCAGGAAAAACAGCTGGAGTATGTATTCCATAGATATTTAATTTTTTCGAAAAACCCTTCCATACAGACAAAAGCGTTTTCTTCTTATCTTTATTGCCTGTAAATGTTAGGATATTTAAGAAACGATACATGTTGCGAGTTATAGAAAAAACTCCAGTCCCTGCATCGTCATTGTAACACCATGCTAATTCTCTATATTTTTGAGAGGGTATCATTACAAATAGTTGCTTGGGGGAAAGATATTCTTTAAGTTTGCTGATTTCCCAATGAAGTCCATCAGAGGGGCCCTCGACAAGTATGACTGCTCGACAAACTTTCAAAATCTCTTTTACAGTTTCTTTCCAATCAGAATCTTTCGCCTGGATTTTCAAACTTCCGCCTGAAGGTAATATTTCATCAGGGTCGGCTAATGATATAATTGGATTTTTTGTAAGGTCAAAGTCCATGCAAATCGTTTCATCAAAAACCCTACCATCCAAAGTCGGGTTAGAATCTATTTTGAATGAGCGCAAAAGAACTATTGGAGAATTGTTATTTGCCAATCCGCTTAGAGAGCGGACTGATGGATATTTCAGCCTATCAAGTCGAATGAGTGCCTGAACTGCAGAAAACATACAGAATGCTATCATAACTATTATAATGAAACAATTAAGATAAATCATAAATACATCTTCAAACACCCAGCATGAAAATAAAATCAACAAATTGAATATTATCGAAAAGAAAGCATAACCTACATATTTTAGAGCACATATTGTATAATTGGTCTCCTGAGGGTATTTTCTGAATTTTCTTAATGACGTTTTGGGTATCGAAAGGGATAACTTGACAAAGAAAAAAGAGAAATAACCCAGAACAGCAAATAATCCAATCAATGCATAAATTTCGAAATCATCAACGAGGTTAATTATGGCCAATTTGACGGACATGTCCAATATAATCGTTGATTCGTAAAGTTTTAAGCTTAGAACAGGATCGTTTATTCCTTTCGATTCAAGTATTGCTTGATATCCTGGCAGCATTAGCACAGGAACAAATATAAAGATTAAGCAAATCATCAGTTTTATATTTTAGATAAATGTTCGTGTTTTTTAAGTTGATGATTTATTATATGGAAGTCAGTTTTACATATCGACCTACTTGCTGTTATCGATAGATTCCTGTTTCTTCGCAATGCTATTAGCCCACTTATCTTTATTCAGCTTTAAAATTAACCAAATAAGAAACATTACAATATCTGCAGCCAAGGCTTCTCCCCAATTACTAATATCACTCAAAATCAAAGCGAGTGACATCCCTATAAAATATAGGAAAAAAAGTCTCTGAAGAGCACCACATATACCACTTACAGCAGTAGCAAGTTTACTGTTTGGGTAGTTTTTGTAATGAAAAACAAATGGATTTAAATTCATAATCAAATCCCTAATCCGTGTCGGGCGCAACCTTAAAATCCTCTTATAAACAGTTGCTCATGATGTATGCGCGACTATTTGGCTTTAATTGATAATATGTAAAATCTTATAAAAAAACACATCATCTTTTTATGGACACTAATATAGTATTGTAATCATACTTAATGGTGTCTCTCAACACTTCATTAGCGAGTAATTCCTCGTAAGGAACCATGCAGGCATGTGTCTTTTGGAGATAATGTTTGTCGTTACCTTTGGCTTTTTCGAAAGTACGGTAGCCAAGCAGGCGGTTGGAGGCATCCCACCGTAGATGCTCGCATCTAGCAAGATTTTCAAAAAGAGTCTGGTATTCACCTGCTGGAATATTGTGTTCATGCTCGTATGCAGCAATCTGTTCCAAAATAAACTCATGCGATATTCTGAAATCCTCTTCGCACTTTCGTGCCTTTTCCATTCTAACCAAGAGCTTTTGCATAACAAAGTCAATGCATCCGTAGAGTTGCGCATGCCGTTCCTTTGCCACACATTTATACTCTTTGTCTTTACAATAGCAACAAGCTCCCACCAAATAAAGTTTTGTCTGGATATGCCAAGCGTTTGCCATATCTTGTGCTTCCTTTTGTGCCAATTCGTTTTTATTCCACAGCCCTTTATCAACGTTTTGTTTTTTCTCCTCACGCCGTTTCTCCCATTCCTTTTTTGGGTTCTCTGCACACTTGTATGCTTCCTTCGTGTCCAATAGGTTTGAAGTCTTCTGGTATTCAAAGTAGAACTCTTTCGCTTTGTTATGTATTTCCTCGTCAATAATATTCTTATATGTAAAAAGCTGTTTCTTTGAACCAAATGGAACAAGGGAGAACTCATATAGGTTTCCTTCCTTGTCTTTTCTACCACACTTATTATAAAACTTAGCTATTTCTTGAGCTTTTTTGTATTCTCTGTTATCATTGATACCAATGAAGATAGCTAATTTATCTGAGTTTGAACGATATTTATATGCTAAATTAAGGAGAGTGATACCTATCGATAGATTTTCTTTCTCATTGTCGGTACATACAACAATGTAATCTACATTGCTTATAAGTTCTTTAACCACATTTCTTTGGCTTTCTATTGTACCCTCGTGGAATAAGACATTATGCACCTCATCTTTGTTTACTTTTTCTTCCAACCCAGAACAATGGAGATACAGACTATTTTCAAGTTGCTTTGCTTTGGGATCTATGATATCACAATGGAAAGGATTTTCTTTCGAGTCTTTGCCTACAAACGAACTGAATTCATATAAGAAGCGGAATACTTCAAAACCAGTTTCTCCAAACCCAATAATCATACTTCTAAAAGGCTTAGTGGCTACACCTGTCTTGGTGTCGGGGGTTACAAACGACACAGGCTGATATTCAACTTTTTTCTTCAGTTCCATTACTGCCAAGTTCGAAGAGTCTATGAATTTGAGATTAGTAGATGCCAAGCTGTCTGTTATACTATCTCTATTTGCATGACAATAAATATGGTGCCTTTCATTGTCTGAATAACGCTTGCTTAATGCTACCGCCGTGTTGATATTGTTCTCTTCATTAGCAGAGAGGCAGAAGAAGTATATATCTTCTGTATACTTTTTTATATAGTGCCGAAGAATGTTAAGACCTATAGTTTCTTCCCATTCCTTATCGTCCATACCGATGGTTATGCTCTTACGACTATAGGTTAATAAGGCATTTATTTCCATTAGTTCTTCTATAGTCTCGTTTCTATTGTCTGCAAAACTCAATATATGTGAGAAGGAAAAACGTTCCAAATGACTATCTTCCATTGGTGTTTTGACAAACACTATTCGAAAGTCTTTGCCCTCATTGTTGCTTTTGCATATGTCTTTGGCCAAGTTTACAGATTCTTGGCTCAAATCAAAAAATACATATAAGTCCTTTTTCTGCCTTCTCCATGTTAGGCGCATCTTCAGATAGGAAATGGCACGAATACCCAATATATGAAGGATAAATGCAGCACTGATACAAATGGCAAGGAAATGAGTCAACGAAAACCATATCATGTAATATGGATGATCAACAAATTGGGGCTTTACCTCTATTAGTTCCGATTCCGAAACAAACATTTCCATAGAAGCTATTGCTGAACGTAATAGTAGAGCAACTGGGTTATGTTCTGTTCCTTCGTGGCTAAAACCTATGATATAGAGGAATAGTCCAGAAATAAAAGTTAAGACCGCACATAACATAAGATGTTGCATTATCCATTTTCTTGTTGTGCTTTTTCTTAAAATGAAATATGCAAAGATTCCTCCAATTAATAGTATACTCCAACTAATCTTCGTATAGTTAGAAAAGTTAGCATAACTAAAAAGGGTTTCTTGACAAAATGTACATAAATTTATATAATATAGTTCCATTGTTTATTATTTATTGAAATTTAATCGAAAGCATCAATCTCTTTAACGCTTCAAAATCTTTTTCTATCTGTTGTATTTCAGTTTTACCCTTAACACATTTAATTTGTTCATTAGTTTTTAGTCCAGCAGCTCCTGCACGACCTATAGAACTTTTTCCTGTCAACATTGCAACAACACTTCCTAAAAAAAGTGCTGCTTTTACAGTTCCATTAACAACGTCATTTATATCATCTCCATTTCTTTCTATAAATGTTCTTTTAAATTCTGCCCCAGCTATCTTTTCTTGTATTTTTATTGCCATTACATGATCATTGATGTAATGATAAAGAAACATTAGAAATATGTAATATATAATTAGTTCAAATCTGTTGAATTTGTAGTCCTTATTAGTCAAGTCTGCTATAATTTCCACAATCATACTTCTTCGAACATCAGAATTTAGAGTACCTTCAATTGTCAGTAACTTCTCAAGATATGAATTTAAATCTGAAGAACTACAAGAATAAATCTTTAAAAGTGTCTTGAAACTATTATAACTTTTGTGAATGCTTTGTGAAATGAAAATATCTTTTATTAACCAAGATGGTTTTTCCCCATTAATAAATTTTTCATCTGGAATCAAAGGAATATGTATCTCATTATAGTTGAGAATAATAGGGGTGTGTATATCTTTTATCGTTGATATTAAATTTCTTAAAGCCTTATTTTTGTCTTCATAAAATTTTAGATAGTGCAAACGACTTAAATTTAGTTCTATAGCTTTGTGATAAGGGCTACAATCCAATCGTAACGGAATTATATGCTTTTTGTGTTCATAAGCATAACTGATTTCGTTTGCAGTATTGTCTGATTTATTTGCATTATGAGAAGAAACGAAAAGAACAATATTGCAATCATCAATGGCTTCCTTAAGTTGTTCACACCAACCTTTTGCAGACACCAATCCACTTTCATCAATCCAACGCTCGATATTATTGTCATCAAGTACCTTTATAATCTGAGATATAGCATTCCCCTCTATTATTTTCCCATTGGAATCTCGATAGTCACGGCTTGCATGGCTTATAAAAACTTTATTTTCCATAAATAGAATATATTATTTATCGATGAGCGAATATCATATTTTTCTTATCTCAAACCCCAACTTCTTCACCAACTTCAGCGTCTGCATCGCCATTTCTCTGTCATACAGCTTCTCGCTTTCGGGCAGATTGCAGTAAGGCACCATGTCAGGCGTTTCTTTCTTTTGATCGTTACGCTCTGGACCATACGTCCAACCTTGGTCGGTGCGAGCTTTTGCCCATATCTCGTGAGCGTTCTCGGCTATTGCTTCTTGCAGTTCACTAAGGTTCTCATCAAGGGTGATATCATCAAGGTGAATGGGATATGGTTCGTAGACGAACTTATCGGTGGTGTTTACCACAACGAGATAGTTGTTGGATTGCGCCCAGGCATTTAAAAATAGAGATAAACTATAGGTGGTCAGTTCCTCCTCGGTGTAAGGGTTGAAAAGAGTAATCTCATCAGTTGATGAAGAAACAGAACTGATGGCAACAGCATGGTTGGGTTGTTTGGTATTTTCCACAACATTATGCAAAAGCATACGATTGTCGATAACAGCAATCAGTTGGTTGCCATTGTCCAAAAGACGCACTATTTCTTCTATTGTTGAGTCGTAACGACGACTGACTGAAAGATTGTTCTTCTCCAAAAGTCTACCTATATTATATAGTGGCATACCTTGTTCTTTCAACCAACAGTTACGATAAGCCTCATCGAGAAGTGTCTTATGAGTCGTTTCTATACCAAACTGATGGAGAATGAATTCTTCACACTCGATGTCGCACAAATAATTTTCTTTTTTATGTGCAGCCATTGCGGTCATGGGGATGTGCTTTATTTCGGGCTTCATCATAGCCAAGTCTTCATCCACTTCACTTGCAATGCGAATGATTTCCTGTAAATCCTTATCATGAGCCGCAGCATCCAATACACGCATTGTGTCTTCTGCGGATGTGTTGCCGTCCAAAAAGGCAGACAACAGTTCTTCTGATATAATATACTTATCGTTCATAATGCTTCTTGTCTTTAAGTGCTACTTCGGTGAGAGCCTGCATTGCCCTGCGTTTGATATTATAGAGATTGTCTACGGTTACACATAATTGCTGTGCCACCTCTTCGGGTGTTTTATCTTCTATCATTAGCAAACGGATAACCAAGGCATAACGTTGGTTTTTCATCTGCCTTAATAATGTTTCGATATCCACTTGTGCTTGTGAATTTTCTGTTGTTGAAAGTTCACGATAGCTATTGTTAAGAGGTCCTTGGCTCTCATCATCTATCACTTTTGTCTTATTCTTTAGCAACAGACAATGTCTTGTAGCCGTAGTTTTAAGCCATTGATAGAGTGTACTTTCAAACTTAAACGAGCGCAACTTTTTGGCATCGTTTTCCATAAGTAGTATATACAATTCGCTGATAATCTCATCGTAATCAACTATCTGTGTTCCAAACACATGCTTAATGATACTAAGGAACAACGGACGGCAATCCTTGAAAAAGAATTGTGCTGTTACCTTAGGGTCATGGGCGATGAGGGAGGAAATTATTTCTTGGTCGGTCATAATATTAATCTCTATTGAAAATTGCAGTCTCATTAATATTACCATCAAAACCATAAAGAGGAGAAGGGGCAGAAATTCCAGCTATGAAAGACATTTTAATATTGTCATATTCATCAAATTCTAATCTTACTTTGCATGTCTGATTTTCTCCCTCATAGGTTTCGTCAACTCTTCTCATGTCTGCTACTGCGTATTTTAAATCATTGTGTAGGTTAAATGTATAAATCTCCCAAGCTTCAGTTCCTTTAATAAGAGTTCCACAATAACCTTTGCTGTCAACAATATGAATTATGCCATCTTCAATCCATTCGCATTTGGAATTTATAGGGTCTAATTCTAAATTATAAACCATAGAAATACCATCTTTCATATATCCAGGTGTAACAATTGAAAAAGAACCACTATACTTTTTCAATATTTCCATTTTGTTTACGTCATGTATCTCTGCTGTTTTATTAAGAGATGCTTCTGACGAAATAGTATCAGTCATATGAATTTGACTAATTGGATTATCACTTATTAGATTATCACTTGTTGGATTTTCTTTATATAGAACAATAAGAAATATGAAAGAAGCTAATATACAGAAGGAAAGCAATGAAACGAAAATCTTTTTAACTAAAGGTCGATTGTCATGCAGAAAACGTTTTTTTAATTCACGATAAAAATCATTGAAATAATATCGGTTATATTCAGGACCATTTTTCTTGGAAACTCCCGATATGTCATTAGGCAGTCCGGCTGGAAATTCTTTAATGCCAGATAAGAAAACTGGAATTATGTTCTTTTCTTTTTCTAACGCATGTGCAAGTTCACATCTCAACCAATCTTTTTCACGTGGAATTTTATCTATAAGAGTTCGGTCAAAAGCGTGTTTATCTACAATTAGAATAAAGTCCTTACATTGATTAATGCGTTCATATAATTGTGTATCAAAATCTCCATTTCTTAAAGTGTCTATATCAAAACTAACAGTATACCCATCTCTTGTCAGCAAGTCAAATAAATGCTTAGCTGTTTCATATCCCCCTTCACGGCGATAACTAATAAAAATATCAAATTTCTTCATGTCGTATCAATTGAATATTTTACAATTCCTCCCCACACTCCGAGCAATACTTCTGCCCATCTTTCACTTCAGCCCCACACTTTGGGCATTTCTTTGCATTCTTTGCTCTATCAATGCTTCCGTCCTTTTTGGCTTGTTTGTAGGATGCTTTTCCTTCTTTCACCATTTCCTCGATATCCGACTCTTTGATGATGTTACGAATGATGTGCTTGGTATCATCCGACTCTGAAACCTTAAGTGTACCATCGGGTTGCATCAGTTTTGTGATAAGTTTCAGATAGATGATTGCGGAAACATAAACGATGGTATAACCAAGTCCTGCATTTAAGGCAATGGCTGCAGCTTGTCCAAAAATAGGAACAATTGAGAGAATAGAAGAACCTATGAGAACGGCAACAAAAGCACCTGCTGTTGTTACTAAGTTTGTGACAACAGCAGAACCAATAAACTTTGCCGTATTCTCAGACATAGAGATGTCCAATGTTTTGTTAATCTTGACGTATGTTGCCCATACAAATCCTGCTTGTGTTAGAGCTGCAGCAACCCCAGCAAAACCTGGAGCTATGCCCGCTACACCACTTGCAATAGCAGCAGCTATGGCATAGTTGCCTATTGTGTCCTTTATCTGCTCTATCTTTGTGCCGTCAAGTGAATGGCGCATTGATTTATCAAGGTCCTGTAAAGCCTTGGCTAATATTCCAGGATGTATACTCATAATAATATTTTTTCGATTATAGTTTATGTCCGCAATGCTGGCAGAACTTCCATGAGGCATCTATCGCCTTGTGGCAATAAGGACATATAGGATTCTTCTTTATCATATTCTGATAATCTTCACTCTCAGTCCATTTCAACATTTCTCTAACACGAACAGAAGTGAAAGGATGGTCTTGATCCATTACGGCATAGGTTTGCAAAGTCTTGTTCCATAATCCATTCTTGCAGAAAGCATCATAAAGGTCGGCTTGTTCAGCAAGTTCTTCAAGATTAAGTTCAGACGTGATTGATTGCGGACCTCCAGCCAAGCGTGCCAGCATCGATGCTGCTGCTCTTGGGCCAACAATATAGGCTGCTGCACGGTCGCAACTCAACTCACTCTTACGTTGCCAATACATTAAAGCATAATGAATAGGTACGGCAAGCTTTGCTAACGTCTCGAACATGCCAGAGGCATTAGCTATTACTTGCGCCAATGTGTGATAGAGCATATGACGACAAGCTATATGTCCACACTCATGAGCCACAACGCCTATGAGTTCTTCCTCAGACATCATATTTACCAATGCCGAAGTAATGGTAATGGCGGTTTGCGTGTCGCCAAAGGCATAGGCATTGGGTAATGGATTCATTTCTAAATAGAACTCTGGCTCCTTGATTTCTAAACGCTCGCAGATAGGAGGCAGAATGTTATAAAGTCGTGGCAATTGTGTGGGTGATAACTTCACCTTTGAAGCCATGTTTAATCCTGTTTGTAACTGTTCTGCTCCTATGTCCATTACTTTCTTCATAATCGTTGAAAGCATAGGAATGGATTTCAAAGTCTTTAATGCTGCGGCATCCTCAGGATGTATAAATTCTGTATATTGCATTTTGTTTTCTGTTGTTTCAAAAAGTTTCAATGATTTCAATAAAAATCTTTTACTCTGAAGAATAAGCAAGTTTCATCTCTCGCTTACCCGAGTTTTTGTAAAAAGTCGTTGGGTATGTAAGCTGTTGCTACATTGCACATACCTTCAAGAATTATAAAAACGCGCTGTTGTCCTGCTGCTCTCCCTACACGTCCAACAACTCCAGTGAATGCACCATCAATAACTCTTACCAAGTCTCCATTTTTGAAATGGCAACGCTCTGGTGGTAACACCATTATATGCTCGCTGTTTACACTTGTCAACTTGATAAAATTGAGCATATCGTTATCGGAAATAATGACAGGAGGATTTTTACCTGTTTCTTTTTCTATAGGTTTTGTTTTGTTTATATAGTATTTAATCCATTTGGCAGTGAGAGCAGGTTCTTTTACAAACTCGTGCGTCTTTTTGCGGGTCATTCGTGCAAAAATAATATTGGGAAGCAAAGGTTCGTGCACGAACTTCCGCTTCCCATTTATCTCTTTGACAACATAATGCATAGGCAGATATGTCTCAACGTTTGCAGCTTGGAGTATTTCAAGAGCTTTCTCTGTTCTCCCATAAGTGGCACGCAAAACGAACCATTGTTTCTTTTCACTATGGGCACTATCCGAGGACACCCCAGTTTGTGAGTTCTCTGCTGAAAGGCTTTGAACTTCGGGGGAGGTGTTAGAGGTAAGTCTAACACTGGAGGGATTATTACCGCCTCGTCGGATATCTGCATTAGGCAATGCTGATGTATTGTTTTTAGATCCGTTTTTCATAATCTAAGGATCAGTCCCTTTACAAACATTTAATGCGTTGACCGAATGTTTTGCTCCTCAGTTGACTATATTAGTCTAATTGGTTTGCTATATATGGCTTCCACTCATCAAACGACTATCGTAGGTTTGTAAACAAGAATATCCGCAACAAAGATACGTTTTTTTCTGAAATCATGCAACTTTTTTATAAAAATCGGACATATTTTCAAATATCCTCAAAACAGATAATAACTTACGCCACATCCTGTCTTTTCTAATCAATAATCTTGTCTATAAAAAATAAAACATTGTGACGAAAGTGGAGCAAAATACTATCAAAAGACTGCGGATTATCACAAAGATTTGCTTTTTGTAGCGAACTCATAAATAAAGAATCTATTTTTACACCTTACCCTCCAAGATGTGCCATAATATACTATTCAATACATTTTATAAAACAATTCACACCGCAATGTCTGTTATGTTTAGACACTGCGGTGTGAGTTTTTATTTATTTGATGAGAGGCTAAGCACTCTGATATGAATGCTTCGTTTTTTTCTTTACATTAAAACTTGTATGTTATGACAAGGTTTATGTCGCGACCTGAACGATAGCGGCGCGTAACCTCCTCAACGGTTTTGCTTGTGCCGTTGGGCAACTGCACTTTGTTGAACTGTTTAAACACTACGCGCTCAGCCAATACATCACGCAAACCTAATTTTAGGCTGAAGTGTCCCAAAGCAACCGAAGCTGAGAGGTCGAGCGAGTTGCGTGGCATTTCATAAGAGTCTGGAATATTCACTGTTTGATCGCCCGTTGCACCTAAGTTACGTCCCACACCAATCAAGCGTTTGCCTATTCGGTTATATTGCATTGAGGCGTTCCACTGCTTATGAGCATAGAACAAGCCGAGGTTGACGAGATAAGGCGACTGGCCTTGCATGGGGCGCGTGGCTTGACGTGAACCTGCGGGGAAACTTACACGGCTCTTTATGACAGAACCATTGAATACTAAGGTAAAATCTTTTAAACCCATAAAAGCTAAACTTTTGCGCACATCAAGTTCAACGCCATAGCTATGTGCCTTTTGTGCATTGACAAAAGAATAGCAAACATCTGTGCCACCTGTCACCGTATAACTCCATTCTATGGGACTATCAAAGTGCTTGTAGAAGCCTGCCAACGATATTTGATCGCCCGCTGCGGGATACCACTCATAGCGTAGGTCAATATTATCGATGTGGCACGCTTGCAATTCGGTGTTACCTTGCACATTGCTCGAGAGGTCAAAGTCATAGAAAACCGAAGTACTGATTTCGCGGAACTCTGGGCGGTTTATTGATCTGCCATACGACAAACGCATTTGGTGAGCATCGGCAAACTTATAAGTGGCATTCACCGAGGGAAAAAGATCGGTTGCATTATAATGGCGTGTGTGGGTGCGGTGCTCATAGTCGCTCAAATTACTCTTGAGCGCCATACGCGAATGTTCTACGCGCAAGCCTGCATATACATTGAATGCCCCAAAAGGTAAATTGGCAGCTGCATAGGCTGCGGTAATTGAATGGGTGCCACTATAGTCGTTGGTGAGTTTTGTGTCGTCGAGCAAATAAAGTCCTTGGTCGCCATAGTTAGAGGGTTGTAACAGTTGGGTAGGAAGGTCAAGGTTACGAAATCCGTGTGGCAACAGGTTGTCGGTAGGGTCCCAAGCATAAATAAAACTTCGCGTGTGATAGGCGCGTGTACGATATTCGGTATATGCTCCAACAAAGAACTGCGGACGGAAGGTTCCGCGCGAAAAGTCGTAACGATAGTTGGCATTGGCTGAAAGGATGTGCTCATCGAGTTGCGTAAACTCGCGCGAAAGATTGTTACCCGTAGTCAGTGCTATTTGTCCTTGCTCTAACTGGTCATCAAGACTGTAACGTCGACGGTCGGGCAAATGGCGATTTGCGTAAGCATAACCTGCATTCCAATCAAAGCGGCTGTCATTGAAAAGATATTTTCCCGTGAATTGGGTGTTATAAGTAGTGCGGCTTGAATAGTAATATTCTGCCTCGCGCACTTGGTTGCTCTGTGCGTCAACTCCTTTACGATTGGTGTAACGGTCGGTGGCTAATTGGTTAAAAATGTTTTTCCACTCATAGCGCCCTACCCCACGAGCTGGCACAAAGGTGAGATTTAGCATGGCACCAAGGCGCACTTTTTGATTGTATTGATTGTCAGTGTATCGGTGCAAATATACACTTTCGTCATGTGTAAGATCGTAGGCACCGAAGAAAGCATTCTCCATGTTGGCATACGTGCTGCGTGTGTTGCTATAATTGGCAGAAGCAAGCATGGCAAGCAATGCGCCATTGGCAAAATTGTGTGAACGATTGACGTTGGCTGCCCAATTAAAGTCAGGTAAAGGATAACGGCTGCGTGTGGTCCAACTATTGTTCAATCCATTATTAAGCAAATCGATGCCCTTGCCTCCTGCTGTGGGTTGCATATAGGCACTCAATCCACCACGCAAAGCGCGTAAACCATTATCAAATCCCAAAAAGTCGGTGCCCGACCCTTTGGCTGAGATAAAATTACTAAAGTGTGTTTGATCGTTCACAGATGTGCCCACCTGTATGCTGGCAGAGTTAGCATTGGGCACGTCCTTGGTGTCGATAAGTATAAATCCGCCCGAAAAATCGGCTGGATATTGTGGTGCAGGCGACTTTATGATTTGCATATTATCAACCTGCGACGAAGGAATAATATCAAACGAGAAGGCACGCGAATCTGGTTCGCTTGAGGGCACTGCTGCCCCATTTATCCACACGTTATTATAACGCTGCGACAACCCACGCACCATTACAAATTTTTGGTCGATGATAGAAATGCCTGGCACGCGCTTTATCACCTCAGAGGCATCTTTATCTTGCGTCTTAGCTATTTGCTGCGACGATACACCATTTTGCACCAAGAGGCTTTGGCGTTGTGCTGCTACCTGTGCGGTTTCGGTGTTGCGCTTAGCTTGTGCGATTACAGTGGCAACACCTAATTCGCTTTCGTTTTCATTCATGGCAATAACCATCACGGTGTCGCACTTGGCAGGATTAATTACAAGTGAGCGTTGTTTGTAGCCTAAATAGGTGGCAGTAAGTGTATAGTTACGTGCCGAAAGTCGGTCGAAACAGAATGTTCCATCGGCATTGCTCACCACGGTTTGTCGTGTTTGAACCAGTTGTAGTGTAGCACCTACTAGTGCCTCGCCCATTTTGGCATCAACCACGCGTCCACGAAACACGCCTGCCCACATAGCAACAGTTTGCAACAGTGCAAGCATCACTACAAATAGTCGTTTTTGTTTATCCATTTTTTTATGTGTGTATTGGTTTTCAGTTGCAAAGTTCAATATAAACTGTGAAGCTTGCGTTGAGAGATGATTAAGATATAGTTAAGGGGTGTTCCAAAAAAAATCATGTCTGCTAACGTCTCTTACTCGTTTGGTTGTAACATAACATATAACCAGACATGTGAATTTGGAATAAACCCTCATTCACATACCTGGCTACCTTATCTCGCTCCTAAAAGGGAGAATGATTTATGAAAATATTGAGGTATCAAGTAAAGCCTCATAACGTAAGTAATCATAAGAGCATTGCATGCTATTTTTTGCATTGTCTAAAGCACGAATCAGGTGATAGTTCACAGCAAATAAACGACAATCCACTCTTAAATTACTTACGTTAAAAGGAAATGTAATATTGTTTAGTAATCCGTATTTTCAGGATCAAAGTTTGTCCACTTTTGCAACCAATCGGCAGTTGAAGAGAAAGCACCGATATAGCTTACTTTGTCGAACCAAGCACTGCTCACACCATCGAACGAGGCTGCATTGAGCAAAGGACTGGTAGCTGTGGGCATAAAGTCAACATTCAAACCAGCAATAAGCGATTTACCTGTGAGTAAAAGCGTATTCATGTCTGCCACTCGGTTGCCTTGTTGAGCCAAGAAGAAGGTACTTGAGAACGAAGGTAATGACTCGTCTACCACAGCTTTCTTTTCAACATAGTTAACACGTACATCACGATATTCTTTGTTGGCATCCGAACCTGTTACACCCATATTGGCAAACCACACATTCTGCAAACGAATGTTTCCTTGCTGTGCTTGTTCACGTGTATCACCCTTTTCGCTGTCAATAATCAAGCCAATGGGCCAACCCATAGCGAGAGAGTTAATGCAGTTAAGACGTGAACCACGACGAATTTGCATGGCTGATTGATATTTACCAAGACCTGAGCCGTTGTTAGGATTCATACTACCACCTGTAATGTAGTCGGCATTGTTAACAAAGTTAGCATCAACTTGACGCGGACCTATAAAGGTCATGTTACTGAATATAGCATTGGTTACAGGCGAAGCAGTTGAACCACTGGCGTCATTGTCGCTTTCAAAACCATTGCTTTGGCTCTTATCGGCAATGCGCGGATCACGAACCGAAAGACCATATTGCACATAGCCCGAAAAACCATTATCTGTATCGAAGTCATCGTCCCAACCATTAAAGGCTATAAGGTTTTTGCAGTTAACGGTACCACCAAACCACTCGTAAGAGTCATCATTTGAATAGCTCACTTGCACGTGGTCTACCTTGGTGCCATCGCCTACCGAACCGAATGTAATGCCATTAATTTCTTGGTCGGTAGCAAAGGGATAGCCTGCAAATTCTACACGCACATAGCTCAATACGCCCGAATTGTCGTGTGCATCGTTACCACCATGCTTTGTGCGCGGTCCACCTTCAATTTGTGCTTGACCAGCATTGTGAGGTGCATTACCACAAAGAATCACACCGCCCCAATCACCAGGCTTGCGTTGACCTTTAGGTTGTGCCGAAGTAAACACGATGGGCGCATCGGCTGTGCCTTGTGCTATGATTTTACCGCCTCGTTCGGCAATCAAGGTTGCCATAGTTTGCTTGTCACCCTTGATAATGGTTCCTGGTTCAATGGTGAGTTCTGCACCCTTTGCTATGTACACCCACCCTTTAAGAGTATAGGTGCCGCGCTTTAGTGTTTGCTTGCCAGTGAACACAAATTCCTTATCGCCATTGCCTATTTGGTTGCCGTCGAAGAGAAGGTTATCGGCAGCTTTTAGTCCACCATCGGTCGACCAATGGCGTGTGTCGGCTGTGGGATTGTCGGGTGTGTCGTTATCGCTACATGAAGCGAGTGTGCCTACAAGTGCAAAACCAGTAAGAGCAGCAAATGCTACGACCTTGATTGAATTCTTTCGCATAACTTTTAGTAGTTTTTTAAGTTTGAAAGTTTGTCCTTGTTTTGTTTTACGGTGCAAAGGTCGGGAGTGTATGTTACAGTGTGGTTGCAAGAACGTGAAATTTGTGTGTAAGATATTTTCCACGTATGACTTAATGAATTTCTGACTATGTATTTTTTTGCGGTCATTGAACATTCTACATATCCCAAACCACCCTTAACATTTTCGTAACGCGGGCGTAACATGGCTGCAACAAGTGCGGGGTAATTTTGCAGCGTAAAATAAAAAACCGAGTTTGTTATGAAAAAGAAAGAAACCGCTTATAAAGAATACGTGCCACGCGACGTAAGTTGGATGTACTTTAACCGACGCATCTTGCAAGAGGCAGAGAAAAAACATGTGCCTTTGCTCGAACGTTTGAGTTTTTTGGGCATTTACTCGAATAACTTAGACGAGTTTTTCCGTGTGCGCGTGGCTTTGCTCAATCGCATTGCCGAGTGCGATGACAAAGAGACTCGCAATGAGCGCCGCGAAGCTATCGACACACTCAAGGTGATCAATCGACTCAACACGCAATATGCGAAGGAATATGAAAAAGCTATCAAACAAGTAAGCGCAGACCTTAAAGAAGAGCACATCAACCTGGTAAACGACGAAGAACTCGATGACGAGCAACGCCACTTTGTGCGCAATTTTTATTACAAGCAACTCGATGGTTACATTGCTCCCGTGTGGTTTTCGGCTTTGAAAGACTTAAACAACGAGCCCGACAATAGCATTTACATGGCTGTAAAGATGCGTCGCGAAAGCGATAAAACACATCCCGAATACGCCTTGTTGCAATTACCCGTAAACCTCGTAGGTCGCTTTGTGCAACTGCCCGACCGCGATGGCGAGAGCTACATTATGTACATCGACGATGTGGTACGTTGCTCATTACCCCTGATTTTTGCAGGACTCAATTATAACATTTTCGAAGCCTACGCATTTAAGTTTACGAAGGATGCTGAAATGGAAATTGACAACGACCTACGCACGGGCTTGATGCAAAAAATTTCGAAGGGCGTGAAAAGCCGTAAACGCGGACAAGCCATGCGCGTAATTTACGACAGCACCATGCCACGCGATGTATTGAAACGTGTGCTCACAAAATTGCACGTTGACAAACTCGATACCATTTTGGCAGCAGGACGCTACCAAAATCACCGCGACCTCATGTCTTTTCCCGACTGCGGACGCAAAGACCTCAAATATGCCAAATGGACACCCATTTTAAAACCCGAACTCATGGGCGAAACCTCACTGCTTGAGGCTGTGCGCAAAGAAGACCGCTACATACACGTGCCTTACCATGATTTTGCCTCATACATCCGCCTTTTGCAAGAGGCTGCCGTGCATAAAGAGGTGAAAAGCATTCAAACCACGCTCTATCGTTTGGCTCACGACTCTAAGGTGGTTAAAGCGCTTATCAATGCTGCACAGAATGGCAAGCAAGTTACGGTGGTTATCGAACTTTTGGCACGTTTCGACGAGGCTTCGAACATCAGTTGGTCTAAGAAAATGCAAGAGGTGGGCATCCATGTAATATTTGGTGTAGAGGGCTTAAAGGTTCACTCTAAAATTACCCACATTAGCATGCGCAAAGGTGCCGACATCTGCGTAGTGAGCACAGGTAACTTTCACGAGGGCAATGCACGTTGCTACACCGATTATATGCTAATGACGGCAAATAAAAACATTGTGCACGATGTGCGCCAAGTGTTCAACTTTATTGAACGTCCCTACTCGCCCGTGAAGTATAAAGAGTTGCTTGTGTCGCCCAATGAAATGCGCAATAAATTTGTGCGCCTCATCAACGACGAAATCAAAAACCACAATACGGGTAAACCTGCCTACATCCGCATAAAAATAAATCACATTACCGACCCTATTATGGTAAAGAAACTCTATGAGGCTTCAGCCAATGGGGTACCCATCGACTTAATTGTGCGTGGCAACTGTTCGCTCGTTACAAACATTCCGGGCAAGAGCGACAACATTCGCATTGTCGGCATCATCGACCGCTACTTGGAACACGCTCGCATATTCCAATTCTGCGCTGCAGGCGAAAACAAAATGTTTATTGGTTCGGCAGACTGGATGCCACGTAACCTTAACAACCGTGTGGAGGTGGTAACCCCCGTTTACTCGCCCGCCATTAAGCGCGACTTAGAAAGGGTTATCGACTTTGCACTGCGCGACACCATGCAAGGACGCATTGTCGATGGCACTGGCAGAAACCTGCCTTGGCAAACCGAAGAGAATGTGCCCTTCCGCTCGCAAGAGGAGATTTACAAGGCGCTACTGAACGAAACTAAGTAATGGGTGGTTCTAATAAAAATAAGCATGCCCTCAAAACTTATTTTACCACGATTTTTTAAAGAAATATGGCAAGACTTAATTATGCCGCTATCGACATTGGTTCGAACGCCGTGCGCCTTTTAATAAAAAGCATCAGTAGCGATGCAAAAGACAAAACGAAGTTCAAAAAAATAATGCTGCTTCGTGTGCCCCTTCGCTTGGGCTTCGATATTTTTAAAGACGGAGAACTTAGCGAACGCAAGGCACGCAAACTGCAACGACTCATGAAGGCCTACCGCCATTTAATGAAAATATATGATGTATGTGCCTATCGTGCTTGTGCCACCTCAGCCATGCGCGATGCACGCAATGGTGCCGAGATTATCCGTCACATCAATCGCGACACAGGCATCAATATCGAAATTATTGGAGGTGCAGAAGAGGCACGCATCATTTATAGCAACCACCTTGAGTGTATGGAAGACCGCAAGGGGGCTTACCTCTATGTCGATGTAGGAGGTGGTTCTACTGAAATCAACTTTTTAATGGATGGTGAGCTGCAAAGTTCTGTGTCGTATAACATTGGTACGGTGCGTTTGCTCACAGGCAAGGTGCGCGACGACGAATGGGCACGCATGCAAGATGATTTACACACCATGCTCACCCTCACCGACAAACCCATCAATATTATCGGTTCGGGTGGCAACATCAATAAAATTTATCGCATGGCAGCAGTTAAAAACACAGCCGAACAACGTATGCCCATCAGTTCTGTGCAAGCCGTCTACAATCAACTCAACACCCTGACCGTAGAAGAGCGTATGGCTCAATACGCCTTGAAGGAAGACCGTGCAGACGTAATTGTGCCTGCTGCCGAAATTTTTCTGCGCATAGCCCACATTGTCAATGCCTCCTACATCCATGTGCCCGTTATAGGCTTGGCTGATGGTATTATCGACGAATTGTATGAGCAGCATTTGCTAAATGTAAATAAGGGGAAGGATTAAGGAACACCAGTAAAGCCCTGTGTTTGATTAGTGAACCTGGATTAAATTAAGGAATATACCCCCTTTATCAAAACAAAGGAGACAAAATTGCCGAAACAATTTTGCCTCCTTTGTTATTTATAATGCGTGAAATTAAGCCCTCTTACTTCACAATCATCTTGCGAGTCACAGTGCTTGCAGTAGTGCTCACTTGGAACACATACACACCCGGTGCAAGTGTCTGTGTATTCACCACCAATTCATCGCCATGTTGCGGAGCAACTACATGTTGGGCATAAGCCACCTGACCGTTAGCTGCAATTACACGCACATTGGCATAGCTCTCATCGTTATTAAAGAGCACCTTCCATGCATCGTTGCCCTTCTGCAAAGTTACAGGAGCTGCACTATTCAGTGTTTGGTTCACACCATCTGGGCGCATACGAATCGCTTCTTTCAAGCCCTCGTAAGCATCAATCTTGCCATAACCCCATTCTTTGCTCCACGTAAGATTACGACCGGTGTAACTATCCTTACGAGCCGTTTTTTGCAAAATAGCAGCCACATCGTCACTCGTAAGCTCGGGGTTGGCTTGCAACCACAAAGCAATAATACCCGTCACAACAGGAGTTGCCATCGACGTACCACTCATCACACCATAATAGAAGGGGTTACCACCACTCGTTACCTTCAATACATTCTCAGCCGCATCTGTGCTAAACGATTTTGACTTCTTCGAGAAAGCCGAAATCACCACACCACCAGGGGCAGCAATCGTAGGCGTAGGCAATGCCTTCGGGTCGGTGCTGAGCGAAGGACCACGACTTGAGAATTTGCTAACGTCGGCAACTTCGCCCACAAAGCTTGCGTATGAATAAGAGTTACCACTCAGCGAGGTGAAGCTTGTGGCATTGTTATAAGAGGCTACCGAAATTGAACTCGGAATACTTGCTGCACCCGCACCTGTAGCATAGTTTCCGTCGCCCTCGGGGGTGGTGTAAACCTTGTCGTCCATTGTTATCTTAATCTTGGCAAACGAGCCTGCAGCCAAGTCGGTGTTAAGCCAAGCGTGGCATTCGGCACCAGCCTTACCTTTAACCTCCCACACAAACTCGCCTGTTGTCAGTCCCATCTTGGTGAGCAACTGCTTAAAGTAGCCCGAGTATTTAGCATACTGACGGTTGTTGAAGGGAGACACCTCTGCCTCTAAGACCTGACCAGAACCATTTAACTGCACGTCTGTGGGATAATAAATTTGACCACGCGACAACACGGCAGGACGGATGGTGAACAAGTCTTCGCCCTCTTGTGCAGACCACACCTCTGAATAAACCACGCTGTTGGTGTTGAGTTGGTCGTCGAGTTTAATGTAGAAATAAGCCTTTTCGCCATCTTCTGTGAATTTGTGCATCACGTGAAGTTTCTCGGCACCCGAGTTACCCATAGCACCTACCAAAATACCACCCTTTGTGCTGAGTTTATCCATATTTTGGTCGGTATCTGTGCTACCATCGTGCGGACCTGAGTTTGAACCAAAACTCATGTTGATGACCCAAGGCTTACCCTCGCCTTCAGCATACTTTTTAATAGCTGCAGCTTGTGCCATGGTCGACGAAGTAGACAAGTTCGACATCATGGGCAAGAGTTCAGCCCCTGTTGCCACACCATAATAGTTGCATTTTTCTACCTTACGTCCTACGGCAATGTTGGCAACGTGTGTGGCATGTCCTTCGTTGTCATTAGGGTCGTTAAAGGGAGCCGAGTTTTTCAGCACACCTGATGTAGCACTGCTACCCCACTTTTTGCAAGCGTTCAAGAATGCAGGATGCTTAAACTCAAAGCCTTGGTCTATCACACCCACAACCACACCCGTGCCATCGTAGGGAGTGTCGAGTCCTGCGCCCTCAGTCACCTTGGTCACACCCGTTTCGGTACGTACCAAATGCATGGTCGGAAAAAGTTGCTCGCTCTTGTTCACATAGAGCACCTCGCTACGTGCAGCCAAAGTCTTAATAAAACTTGCGGGGGCTGTAATCACTGCCAACTGGTCGGTTGGTGCTTCTGCCTGATAGCCTTCGGCAATGGCAAAATCTGCCACAGCCTCAGCACCGCCCACGATGGTTGTAACCTGGAGTTGAAGATTCGTTTCCGGACTTACAGTTTCTGCACCCTTTCGTGTTACACGATGAATGCTATTGCCATTGAGCAAAGCATCGAACGACGAGTTCCATTTGCGACCCGTGTTGTAGAATTTCACTTCTTGCGCCGAGGCAGCAGCTGACATAAGTGCCAAACCTGCGGCAAGCAACAATTTCTTGTTCATTGTCTATTTTTTCTTATTATTTTTCTTTAGGGTTGATCTGTGCCAATAACTTTCGGCATGTTGGCTTGATTGCTTAATTATCAGCCAAAACGGTGCAAAGTTACGCATAAATGCTGACAAAATGAAAGTCACACACAGACAAAAGTGCCTGATATTCTTTTTCTTTTGATTTTTTAAGGAGATAAGGATAGAAAAAACATACGTTGCTAACTTTTGACATGGAGATTTGAGGTAAGGTGTTTAAAAACCATCAAAGTTATGCACAAATTCATGCAACAGGTAATACGTGAATAGTGAATCATCCGTAGTTTAGAACAGTTTTTTTTATTTGGTAGTAAAAAGTGAAAACATAGCGAAAGTGACAAGTGACAAGTGACACAAAAACATCTTGATAATCAACCACTTAGGTGTCACTTTGTCACTTGAAATTTTTCTTAAATCGTGGTTAACGAATGTAAATGATGTATTTTAAGGATCACCACATTAGGTAGGGTGTTCAAAATTCATGATATTTTTTGGGTCGATATTTGATAGATTTATCAAGATTTTTCACGCCTTGGGGCTTATTGCCAGGCTGCGAGGGAGCAGGGGGCTTCGCCGTTGTCGGAGACGACCGTGTTGGGGAACACCACCTGCAAGTCCTCGTTTAGGTATTTGTAAATAACCTGATTGATGCTCGAAAATTTGTAGCGGTTTTTCAGGTAGAGCGCTACGCTGTAGTCCGCGGTTGCAGGGCGACCATTAGCGGGGCGGTTGGCGCGGAGCCAATTGGCAACAGCTTTCTGCTTGCGCTTGAAGCGTGCGCGGACTTCCTTCTGCTTTTCGGTAGCAGGACCCTGAAACTCGTTGACGCGCTTCGCAAAGTGGATGTTGTAGCTGCTCTTGTTGGTAGCGAAGTATTCTTTTGAGTTGCCACCACCAAACTTACCCGAGATGCCTTTGATGATGTCTATGGGAGTGATTTTTGCCATGATAGTAGTGTTTTTTAGGTTAGTAATGACTCCAAAATGGGGGTTGTGTTCCTTCGGAATGATATCGGAATTCCTTCGGAATCGTTTTTCTCCAAAATGGAGCGTATTTTAGCAAGCTTGCGAGTGCAAAGTTACAACGCAAAAAAGTGGAATCCAATTTTTTTGCAAATTTGTGGCGTTTTAAAATGTTAAAATCGGCTCACTCCCCCAGTGTTTACAGGGAAAAATTTATTTTTTTGTATCACAAAAGTGTGCAGATTTTCAGAGGGCACTGAAAAACCTCTTAAATTCTTTTATGTCTAAAAATAATGCTCATA
>ERZ1026884.397-NODE-397-length-29370-cov-8.110114_pt1 | contig 29370 bp, 18 predicted proteins | sample MGYA00380172_ERZ1026884 | MGnify/ENA primary metagenome ERZ1026884 (study PRJEB33269, sample SAMEA4719808) | human gut metagenome | biome: human-associated habitat; feature: organic feature; material: feces | place: Cameroon | collected 2013-10 ... | reverse complement strand
GCTGGGGCTTTTTGAAAATCCGTTTGCCGGTCTTGGAAAGAGTGGAAAACTGACTCAGCATAACCGGGAAAAGGCATATCAGATGGCTGGCGAAAGCTGTGTCCTTTTGAAAAATGAAAAAAAGATACTTCCATTAAGTGTAAAAAAGAAAGTTATCTGGGCAGGTCCTTATACAGCGTCAAGAGAATTCTTAAGCCGCTGGTCAATTTTTGGAGAACATGAATCAGTTGAAACAATAGAAGAAGTTTTACAAAAAAAGCAGATAGAAGCAGAATGTATTACAGGATGCAATATTCTTTCTGATGCAGAGTGTAAGGTATGGCAGGTGGAACAGGAATTGTCTGACAAGCCAGGGGATGAGCAGTGGCTGGAAACGATAACCCAGGAAGATACGGTTGTATGTGTACTGGGTGAGCATGAATCCCAGTCAGGAGAGGCTGCCAGCAGGGCATTCCTGACTTTGCCGGAAGAGCAGCAGGTGTTATTTGAAAAAATAGCAGAACGTACAAGTAATATCGTGACTGTGGTAATTGCAGGAAGACCATTGGATCTGCGGAGGATATCAGAAAAATCCAAGGCTGTCATTATGGCATGGAGACCAGGAACTATGGGAGCTGAAGCAATCGTAGATATTGTGTATGGCAGAATAAATCCTTCCGGCAAATTATCTGTGAGTATTCCATGGTGTGTGGGACAGGTGCCCATAAGCTACTGGGATGTAAAAACCGGACACATACTTACAGAAGATAATTCAGAAAACCGTTTCACCAGCAGATATATGGATATCCCCAATACGCCGTTATATCCATTCGGTTATGGATTGTCCTATACAGAGTTTGATATTTCGGACGTTGATGTGCAGATAGGACAGGATAAAAAAGTACATGTACATTGTAATGTATGCAATACAGGAAATGTTGCGGGAGCAGAAGTAGTCCAGTGTTATTATGAAACATTATATGCATCTGTAGTACGTCCAAAGAAAGAGCTTATCCGTTTCAGGAAGGTGTTCCTGGAGCCGGGGGAGAAGAAGGATGTAGATTTCTTTATTGACCAGGAAGAATTCTCATATTATGGCAAAAACATGGAAATCGTCAGCAGCGGAATGAAACTGCGTATCAGTGTTGGAAACAGTAGTGACCACCTTGTTTTTGAGAACATTAGGATCTAACCAAGCTTTTTGCTCAAACCGGTCAGGCTTTCGGCGAAGTGTTACGATAAGCACTCATTAAAAATCTCCATTGGTTTTGTCAACCAATGGAGATTTTTTCAGTTCTGTCTGTCTTTTATTTCTTTATACTCTTTTTCAATGCCTGAAATTAATGTTTTCATTGTATACTCCAGGATTTCGTTACCGAATGCCGCAGAAGAATCTCTGACAGGGTGGCGTCCTGCGATTCCAATCAGATTGCTTTCATCTTCTTTTACCTGTCCAAAGTCAACCAGATCCGGGCGCACAGCCATAACGATAGAAGTCTCATTCGCTCCGGCATGGTCATTCTGATATTTCAACTTCTCATCTTCCGCATATGTCCAGGCCGTAAAAATACGCAGACCATATTTTTCTTCTGCTTCTTTTGTTAGTTCCTGAAATGCATGGATTGACGGTCCATGTCCATGTCCGACGACAATACGCACTCCTGCTCTGGAAAGCTGGGCAAAAATACTGCGCAGATAGTCCTGAAACAGTTCTTTTTCCAGCCAGTAAGCACTGCCTTTCAGCTGCTGGACGTAATAGGTATGCAGTGCGCCCTCGGTATTGATATCCATTCCATAAAATGACTTTTCATGGTCATGAAATACACGGTCAGGACCCATAAAGAGTATTGGAAGTACCACACCGCCAACTTTTTCCGCTACCCGGACAAACAGTTCTTTTGACTGAATTCCATCGGCTCCAAGAGGCATATGCGGACCATGCCATTCTAATGTACCAAGAGGCAGATATGCAACCGGCATCTCCTGCATTCTCTGGACAAATTCTTCTGGAAGTAACTCTTCGTATAATACTTTTTTCATAGCTGGTCTCCTTTCAAATTGTACGATCGTCACACTTGTATATTAAGTATAACGACCATAGTTAATCTGTTCAAGAGATAAAGCGTAAGTTGAAAGTGAAAACTACAGGCGCTAATTCCTAAGCGGTCTATGCCTGATCATTTATAATACCTTGGAACCGTTCGCAGTCAGTTTAAAGGTCATTCTAATCAGAACAGCTCCGCGATTTCCGCGATCTTCTCACAGTTTTCCGGCAGCGAACCGTTTATTTTCGGTGACTGGCGCGTTGCCACGTAGCGGCTTGCAATTCCGACAGAGGCTGCACCGTGGCAGTCAGCAATGTCGTCATTTCCTGTCATCAGGCATTCTGACGGGTTGAGGTGATACTGCTTCAGCAGCATCTCAAAAAATGCCGGATCCGGTTTTTTTACACCGGCATCTGACGAGAGCAGGATTCCGTCAAAGTATTTCGTCAGGCCGAGCAGGGAAATTTCCGGTGCGGTGAAAAGCGCCTGTGCATTGGACAGCAGAAATACCTTCTTTCCTGCGTCTTTTAAACGCTGCAGCATTTCCGGCACGCCCGGGAACAGGCTCAGTTCTTCTATTGAAATCGCACGGAACATTTTCGCCAGATCCGCAATTTCTTCTTCCGTTACCGAAACAGCTTTATCCTCAAACAGCTGCCGGAACACATCGGCAATGTCAATTTCCGGCACATGACTGCCGCAGCATTCCATTCTAAGTGCAGCTTCCTGCTCTTTGATTTTTGTCTCATACGCTGTCCGGAGTTCTTTCGGCTCATAGGCAGCGCCTTTCATCCCGAAGAACAGGCTCATTTTTTTCCAGAGATACGCTTTCTTTTCATTCGTATGTATATCTACGAGGGTTCCATATAAATCAAAAATATAATTCTGATACATCCTTCAGGATCCTTTCTGTGCGGAAAGTTTTTTTACACGACACGTATTCTAGCAGACTTTTCTCCACAATTCCATATCTTTTTTCCGGACGTTGCAAGAACGAGGATGCTCCATGATAAAGCCTTTCACGGAAGTAACAACGCAAAAGCCACCTGATCTTTGTGCAAAACATAGATTTTTTATGTCTGATATCCGGTTCGCAATCCTCTGTGTTTTCTGGTATAATGAAAACAGTTTAAGGAGGATGCTTGCGTATGATAGCGGATGAAAAAATTAAAAATTCCAGTGAGCTGGAGTTTGCTGTATTTTGCATTGAAAATGTAGCGGCAAAGCTGGGCGTGAATGCAGAACGTGTTTATCAGGCATTTACCGAACAAAGCGACATTCTGAACGGTTACATTGTGCCGGAATATGAAGTGCTGCATACACAGAGCCGGGAATATATCGTTGATGACCTTCTTGACGTGATGAAAGAAAGGGGTGTGGAAGTATGATTCTATATCATGGTTCTTTCTTAGAAATTACAAAGCCGGATTTGGTTCATTCCCGCTCCGATGTAGACTTCGGGCGTGGCTTTTATGTCACGCCGCTGTATGAACAGGCGGCGAAGTGGTGCGGTAAGTTCAAACGCCGTGGGAAAGATGGTATTATTTCCCGGTATGAATTTGATGAAAGCCGGGAAGTTGAACTGAAAACGCTGAAATTCGATTCTTATTCCGAAGAGTGGCTGGATTTCATTCTGAACTGCCGCAGCGGAAAAGATTCGACGGATTATGACTTTGTTGTGGGTGGTGTTGCCAATGATAAGGTGTTTAATACCGTGGAGCTGTTCTTTGACGGACTGATTGATAAAACGGAAGCTATCAACCGCCTGCGTTATGAAAAGCCGAACCTGCAAATATGTTTCCGCACAGAGAAAGCACTGTCTCTGTTGCATTTTGAAGGGAGTGAAACACTATGACAGCAAATCCGATTTTGCTTCAGAAAAAATATAGTCGTGTTATCGAATGTTTTGCTAAACAGCAGGGACTTTCACTGGATGCGGCATTGGATTTCTTTTATCATTCCCAGGTCTATCAGCTGATCCGTGATGGTGTTTCTGATATGCATTGCATGAGCGATGCGTATTTGGCAGAGGAATTGAAACAGGAATATGAGGAGTTAGTGTGAAAAATAAGCGTGATCGCTTATTTTTCACACAGCTATTCATGACAATAGAATGCTCGCAGAGCGTGCATTCTATTGTTTGTGTCGCAGGCGCCACAAAGTAGCCAGGATCGCAGAGCAGAACAGGATGTTCTGCTCGCGGTTCCTTAAGCGCAAAGCGCCTGCAGAATGGAGATTAGAATGGATAAAAAAACAACGCTGGAAATGATTGCAGCAATTTCAAATGCAAACGGTACATCTGGTTTCGAAGATGAAGTAGTAGCAGCGATTCGTCCTTATGCAGAAGGACTTGGAGAAATTACAGAAGATTGTATGCGCAACCTGTATATCCGCCGCAAAGAAAATAATGGCAAGCGTCCGGTTGTTCAGCTTGACGCACATAGCGACGAGGTTGGTTTTATGGTGCAGGCAATCTGCCCGAATGGAACACTTCGCATTATTCAGCTCGGAGGTTGGGTTAACCACAATATTCCGGCACATAAAGTCTGGGTTCGCAACCGATTCGGAGAATATATTCCGGGTATTACTGCCAGCAAGCCTCCGCATTTCATGACAGAACAGGAGCGTAAGGCTCCTTTGGATATGAAAGATATCACGGTGGATGTTGGAGCTGTTTCGAAAGAAGAGGCAGTGGAAAAGTTCGGGATTCGGATCGGGGAACCGGTAGTGCCGGATGTGACATTTACATATTCAGAAACCACAGATCTGATGGTAGGCAAGAGCTTTGACTGTCGTCTGGGATGCGCAGCGATTCTTAAGACGATGCATAACCTGGCCGGTCAGGAGCTGAATGTTGATATTGTTGGTGCTTGTGCAGCACAGGAAGAGGTTGGTGTACGTGGTGCCACCGTGACAGCACAGGTAATTAAGCCGGATATTGCAATTGTTTTTGAGGGATGCCCGGCAGATGATACCTGTGTGGAACCGTATATGGTTCAGACAGCTATCAAGCGTGGACCGATGCTGCGTCACATAGATGCCCGTATGATTACCAATCCGCGTTATCAAAGATATGCGCTGGATTTGGCAGAAAAGCTTGGTATCCCGGTTCAGGATGCAGTTCGCAGTGCTGGTGCAACCAATGGTGCAGCGATACATCTGACTGAAAAAGCGGTTCCGGTTATCGTTATCGGAGTTCCGGTTCGCTATGCACATACACATTACGGAATTTCAGCTTATGCCGATTTTGATAACGCTGTTAAGCTGGCATGTGAAATTCTCAAAAGACTTGACGAAGAGCAGATTAGGAGTTTCTAACTTGCCTTTCATCTTGCACGTCGACAAAAATGCCGCAAAAAGCAGGCACCATCGGATGTTCCCGGCATAAATATAAGAAAGAAGCCTCTGCAGAAAAGGAATGATCTGCCATGGAATCAGAAAAGCTGGAGGATCTGCTGCTGTTGAGCCTGTCGGCAAGTAAAGGACAGAGGGAACGCTCGGAGGTTCTGGATGTGGGAGTGACCCGGGACAAAAACCTGCGGGAGGTCATCGTCAAATACAGTGGGGACATCGACGGACTGCAGATACCCGGAATGGAGATACAAAAGCTTCTGGCTGGCTATGCAATTGTAAAGCTTCCGGAGGATCAGATCGGAGCGCTCGTGGCTGCCCGGGAGATCGAATATGTGGAGATGCCGAAAAATCTGCAGACCGGTTTGTATGAGGCGAAGCGTGTCAGCTGTATTTTACCGCTTCTTTCGCAGGGAGATGAGGGCGCACTCCTGGATGGAAAAGGCGTGTTGATCGCTGTTTTGGATTCCGGGATTGATTATCGGATGCCGGATTTTCGAAAGGAAGATGGCAGCAGCCGGATTCTGGCTTTGTGGGATCAGGAACTGGAACGGGAGTTTTCACAGGAACAGATTGACGAGGCACTGCAGGCAGAAAGCCGGGACGGGGCGCTGGAGCTTGTGCCGAGCATCGACCGCTCCGGACATGGAACGGCGGTGGCGGCGATTGCTGCCGGGAGCAATCCAAATCTCCGGCTGAGGGGCGCTGCGCCGGGCGCGGGGCTGTTGGTCGTGAAGCTTTCCCAAAAACAGAATGGCTATCCACATACGACGCAGCTGATGAGCGCAGTGTCCTGGTCGCTTTCCAAAGCTGCCAAAATCGGGAAGCCGCTCGTCATCAACATCAGCTACGGAAACTGTTACGGACCGCATGACGGTTCCTCCCTGCTGTGTCGTTTTCTGGACAATGCGGCGGAAAGCGGACGGACGGCAATCTGCGTAGGCTGCGGAAACGAGGGTGCGGCAGGCGGTCATGCGTCCGGACAACTGGAAAAAAATGTAGCGGACGTTAGTTCCCGTGCTGACGGATTGTCCGGCAATCTGCAGAGGGAAAGGGAAACGCTTGAGCTGATCATCGGGGAATATGAGCGGACGCTGAATATACAGCTGTGGAAAAACTATGCCGATGTGTTCACTGTGATTTTGCAGACACCATCCGGACAGGAAATTATCGTACAGCCAGATAAAAACGGACGGCAGGATGTGCTGACAAACGGGACGGAGGTATTGGTTTATGCCGGGCAGCCGTCGCCGTACTCTGTCTGGCAGGAGATTTTTTTTGACCTGCTCCCACGGGATCGTTATATTGAGTCCGGAATCTGGACCTTTCATCTGATTCCGGAAAAAATCGTGCTCGGCAGCTATCAGCTGTATTTACCGACCCAGCAGAGCCGTTCTGCAGATACGCGGTTTGTACGGCCCGATCCGCTTTTGACGATGACGATTCCTTCGACGGCGCAAAAGGTGATTTCGGTCGGAGCAATCCACTCATATTATGAAGCGTATGCGGATTTTTCGGGAAGAGGCGAGAAAATAAATAGGGAAAACCGCCTGATGTTTGCGGACTCCAAGCCGGATCTGGCAGCGCCGGGGGTCGATCTTTTGGTTCCGGCATCGGAGGGGAGCACGCAGCGCGTAAGCGGGACCTCCTTTGCGACACCGCTCGTTTCCGGCGCAGCGGCACTTTTGATGGAATGGGGAATTGAAAAGGGAAATGATCCGTATCTGTACGGGGAGAAACTAAAGGCATATCTGCGAAAAGGCGCGAAGAAGCTGCGGGGCGAGACGGACTATCCGAATGAGCGGGTGGGGTATGGTGCGCTGTGTGCAGCACAAAGCCTTCCGCAGGTGGAAAATTGAAAAATAAATTTTTCAATCGAGAGATTTGTGTCTGCGCACACTTGACACAAACTCGACATGTGCAAAAAGCGTGCGCAGAAATGAGCGGAAAAATAAAGTGAATGCACTCAGAAAATGGTGGTTGGTATAAACCGTTGACGTTTACGGAAGAAAGCCAAAGGCTTACCGCGCGGCAGCTTTACCATGACGCCCCCGCACCCGCCGTTCCAACGCCTTGTAAAAGCTGCTCAGGCAGAGCGTGAGTAAAAATACGGTCAGGGTCCAGACCACAGGATGTGCCGTAAGACCAAGCTTGTTTGCAGCCAACTCCATATACCGGATCAGTACCTGATGGATCAGAAAGCCGTAAGGCGACAACCCGGCCAGCCACAAAAACGGCTTTGCGGAAAGCAGCCGGGAAATCACTCCCTTGCCCACGGCGAGCAGCCAGACCAGCAGCACCGCAGAGGGGGTGAACAGCACGTTGTACCGGAAGGCTACCGCGCCTAAAGCTCCCACCTGTCTTGCAGCGATGAAAAAGCAACCGCCCGAAAACAGCACAGCTGCCAGCTCCAGAAGGGAAAAGGCACCGTAGGGTATGCGCTCCTCCTTGCGGCTGCGGTAAAGGCAGCCCATACAGCAGCTGATGGCAAAATCTCCTGCCCGGAAAAGAGGACACAGATAGGTCAGGTAAAATACGGCCTTTCCACTGAGTCCGGCCTTCCAGATTGCAAAGGAGAAAAGAAATTGTGCGCAGAAAATCGCGGCAGCAATACAGCGCAGTCTGCGAGTATCGGTCTTTTTCAGCACGGCGAGCAGCCAGGGAAAGATTGCATACAGAAAAGCCTGCATCGAAAGATACCACGCTACTCCGTTCAGGCAGAACCAGAAACGGCTGGAGGGAATCCAGGTTTGCAGGAGAAAAATGCTTACCACAAGCTGCGCTGCACAGGACAGCACCCCACGGGCAGAGGGCTGCGCCAGGAGCCCCTTCAGCACAAGGAGCAGGGCAGCAGCCATCATAATAAGGTGCAGCGGATACAGCTTGCGTATTTTTTGCAGGGAAAAGACCATGGCAGACCGCAGTCCCGGTGCTGTGCGCGGGCGGTCGTAATAGTTGCAGGTCATCAGAAAACCGGACAGCGCCACAAATACGGAAATTGCCCACGGCCCCAGCCACGGTGCGCCGCAATGGGACAGGACCACGCTCAGAAATGCAACTGCCCGCAGCCCCTGTAAAGATGAAATCAGCTTTTTGTCTGTCACAATATCCTCCGTTCTGCCGCAAGGCGTGGTTCATGACAATAGAATGTTCACGGAGCGTGCATTCTATTGTATTGCGAATGGCGCAGGTGAACAGTAACGTTTTTTACAAGTGCTATAAGTATAAAAAAGGCGGCTTGTTCTGTCAAGAAGTATGCGGAGAGCAGCTGAGCAAGTCCTGGAGAAGTCAGGGCGGTGAAGAGATCCTTGAGGCAGTCAATGCAGAGTATCAGAAAACAAAAGCAAAGCAGTAAAAAGGAAAATGTAATAATATGGAAAAAACAGGGAAAAAACCGAATATTATCATGATTCTGGCAGACGATCAGGGCCCCTGGGCGATGCACTGCGCCGGGACACCGGAGCTTTATACGCCCAACCTGGACAGAATTGCAGAACAGGGAATGCGGTTTGACAGCTTCTTCTGTGCCTCGCCGGTATGCTCTCCGGCGAGGGCATCCATTCTGACCGGGAAAATGCCTTCCGCTCACGGCGTACAGGATTGGCTCAGAAGCGGAAACTTAGACGGCGAGAAATTTGCCGCCCAGGGAAAGGAAAATCCTTATTTCGAGGGCTATAAGCAGGAACGGAAGCCGATTTCCTATCTGGAAGGACAGCCCACCTACACGGACATTCTGGCGCAGAACGGCTATCACTGTGCACTCTCCGGAAAATGGCACCTGGGCAACAGCATCGAACCGCAGCAGGGCCTTCAGGAGTGGTATACCATCGGTATGGGAGGCTGCTGCTATTACCACCCGGACATGGTGGACCATGGAGAAATCACCGTGCATCATGGGGAATATGTGACAGATCTGATCACGGATCGTGCACTGGAATATTTAAAAGAGCTGGGCGAAGGGGACGACCCGTTTTATCTGTCTGTCCACTATACTGCACCCCATTCTCCCTGGGAAAAGGAGCACCATCCTGCAAAGTGGATCGATTACTACGATGGCTGCACGTTTCCCAGTATTCCCAACGTGCCGGATCATCCCGATCTGCGCACCGGCGCGGTATATGGAACCGGTAAGAGGGAAGAAAATCTGCGGGGCTATTTTGCGGCGATCAGCGCGATGGATGAACAGATCGGCAGACTGCTGGATGCAGTAGAAGAACAGGGACTGGCAGATAATACCGTGATCCTCTTTACAGCGGACAATGGAATGAGCATGGGACAGCACGGCGTCTGGGGGAAGGGAAACGGAACATTCCCGATGAATATGTATGATTCCGCAGTCAAGGTGCCGTTTCTGATTTCCTGGCCGGGGCACATTCCTGCCAATACCGTCTGCAGCGAAATGATAAGCGCCTGCGATCTGCTCCCGACGATCCTTAAGCTGACGGGACTTTCCGATAAGCAGCCTACGGGACTTCCCGGAAGAAGCTTTACAGAGCTTTTAAAAGGCGAGCAGAGGGAACACCGCGACGAGGTTGTGATCTTTGACGAATACGGGCCTGTCCGCATGATCCGGACGAAAGAATGGAAATATGTGCACCGGTATCCCTATGGAAAACATGAGCTGTATCACCTCGTGGACGATCCGGGAGAAGAGAAGAATCTGTACGGTTTACCGGAATATAAAAAATTGGTAACTCAATTAAAGGGCAGGATGGAAAAATGGTTCTGCACCTATTCCGACCCGGCCATCGACGGCGTGCGCTCCGCGGTCAACGGCTCCGGACAGCTCTGCCGCCCGGGTGTGTATGCAATCTATGAGGATCCCTTTGCACCAAAGGGCGTGGAATGATTACGAGTTGTTTGTCAAAGAATAAGATTGAGCAAGGCCGGTCAGGGAAAGATTCTCTGACCGGCCTTTTGCAAGTTCATTCATCAGTCGGATGATTGCCTGTGTCTTTTCAAAATCCTGAATATCGAGAATTGCATATCTGCCGTGTCCGTTCTTTGTCAGAAAAACCGGAGCACCAACAGCTGCATCACGCAGCACAGTGATGCAGACTGCCAGCGGCAGAAATGCAGGTACAGCAAAATGCACAAAAGCCCTGAAAACAATATAAAAATGTGAGATGCTATATCAGAAACATTATATCTAACATATCGGGATGATAGGAAATGTATGAAATAGAAAAAACTATTTGATAAAGCGAATATATATGCGTTCAATAACGATATTTGTGAAAAGTTCTTAAATTTTTAATATAAATCTGAAATATTCAATATGCCGATGCTATTGCCTTTGCACAGAAAAAAATCTACAATTTAGATAAATTGAAATTAAGGCATAAAAACCATTGTGAAACAGAAGGAACAAAACAGGGGGAAAGGAAAATCGGTATGTGGAAAGCGGCAATATCACCAGAGAAACGGAAAAAAATAAAAAGATCTGTCAGCTTTTTTCTGAGCTTACTTTTGATACTGGAAATGGTATCGGGAACTGGCATGTTTGCAGAAGGAAACAGAGTCAAAGCGAAGGAAGAAACTCCATATGCCGTATACCTGGATCTTTCAGGAAGCAGCACAGCAGAGGCACTGGCATCCAAAGGGATCTATGCATACGCTTATGACGATGCAGCAGAGGCAGAAGCTGCAGAGCCGGTGAAACTGGAAAAGACAGAGGGACAGCAGGAGATCTGGCAGTTGGGTCTGACCCGGAAATATGAGCATGTAGTATTTTGCCAGGGACAGAAAAAAGAAAACAAAAACACCACAGGGGAGCTTACGATAGACTGGTCCTTACAGGCACCCTGCTACCGGCTTCAGGGAGAAGACCTGACCGGGGCAGGCAGCTTTTACGGACTGTATACTGTATATTTTGATGGAAGTCAGTACAGTGAGTTCTGTAAAAACGGCGTCAGTGTCTATGCATATGATTCGGAAGAAAGCAGTGCAGAGGACGCACCTGTTGAGATGAAGTCCTCTGATAAGGGGAATGGAATTTACGAATACTGTCTGGACAGACCTTATGAATATATCGCCTTTATGGCCGGGACAGACGGATGGGATTATACGGAAGCGACCACACCGGTTTATACGGAATGGGACTTCCAGGATCCCTGCTTTGTACTGGAGAAGGTAGACGGAGAAGAATCCACAGGCAGCTGGGTAAACCTTCATTATATGATTTATTTCGATGCATCGAAGATCAAAGAGGATCCGGAGTTCTTAAAGTCTGGCGTATCCCTTTATGCCTGGACAGAGCAGGAGGGCGGCAGACAGGAGCTTTCTGCAGAGCCGGTTCGGATGATTGCGTCTACGAAAGGCGAGGATATTTATCAGTACACCCTGGATCAGGCATATGACCATGTGCAGTTTTTCCTGGGCACCTCCTTTGATGCAGCCATCCAAACAGATGTCATCGAAATTGACTGGAACAGTCTGGCAGCACCCTGCTATCAGATGACCATCGAAAGAATCGAAGCGGAAACAGAAACCGAGACGCAGACCGAAACAGAGACTGAGACGGAAACAGAAACCGAGACACAGACCGAGACAGAAACACAGACAGAAACCGAAACACAGACAAAGACGGAAAACGAGTCTGAAACAGAAAACAGATCCCAGACGGGGACTGCTGCAGAAACACATATCACGGTAGAAACCGAGACCAAAGCAGATCCCAAGCCGGAAACAGAGACTGGCACTGGCACAGAGACAAGCTATGAAACGGAAAACAATGTGCCCTCTGCACCGGAAACAGAAAACGACGCAGCAGGCTCCGTAGGAAACACTCCGGACAGCGATCCGGCAGCAGAAGCTGCCTGGGAGCAGGAAGCGAGGTGCGAGACCTGTTTTTTTCACCTGGAGGTGCTGAGCGAAACAGTTGAGGCGAAGACCGTAGAAACCCTGGAGCGGAAAACAGAGTCCGCCACAGAAGAATCCAAACAGGAAACTACAGAAGAAAACAACAAAGAAACTGCATCGGAAAGCAAGCAGACGGAGGAAGAGACCAAACAGACCGAAACAACAGAAACCGGCACAGAGGAGGGCAATACAGAGAAAGCTCCTTCCAAGGGAGCTGTTGAAAAGGAAGAAACAGAAGAAATCCAGCAGGACGGAAGTCTATACGACATGGGCGGCGAAATGAGAAAAGCCAGTCGTGTGGCGAAGGTTGGACTCAGAAAGGCAGCAGGAGGACTGGACTCTGGCTATGTATATCTTGATACGACAGGGATGGATTTGAATCCCAGTGCGGATTGGAGTAAAGCAACTGAGCTATATCTTTTTAGAGATACGGATGGTAATAATTTTATTCCTGGAGATAAAGTCAACGTTTATGGCAAATACTATTGGAGATGGAGAATTGATGGCAACAGTAATAAATTTGCATTTGTCTATAAAGCTGACTGGAACGGTAACGATGGAATTAATAAAAACTATTATTACAGAACGGTTTTGACAGATGTGGGTTATTCACAAGCTGGTGGAAAGGTGTTTGCAAGTGGAGGTAAAGCAAAAGACGGAAGTGGAAATGCAATAATAATAGAGAAGCAAGAGGTCTACGCCCTCAAAGACATCACTGCAGAAATTGCCAACAAGATGCCTTTATATTTCTATGACTTTACAGGTAATGTCACAGCGCCGGTAAAGGTAGTCTATTCGTCAGACAGCAGCTTCTCTACGGAAACAGCAGGGGCGACGAAATCAGTTGAGATGAATCGCGTTGATGGTTTTCCGAATCTCTATACAGTAGAACTGAAAAAGGAGGAAATTGAAACAAAGCCCTATGTGAAGTTTACAGATAGAGATGGAAATCAACTGGGAAAAAGTTACTATTTCGGGGAAGACAGTACCAAGGCAGGCACTGGCGTAGTTTCTGTAACTTATAAAGCGGGTTCTGTGGATACCTTCCTGTATGGAGCTACCGAGCTGCAGAACGACGATGGTACAACAACGACTACTATAAGCGGCTGGGGCACAACACCGGGTAACGAGAGTCTGAAAGACAAAACCCTCTATTTTGATAATCTGCATTTTCCGGTAGACGCAAAAGAGGGAAGTCAGAAAGTAACCCTGCAGATTGGAACAGGAACAGCGCAGGAGCTGATACCGGATCCACAGTTTAAAGACAGCTTGTATAGCTATACGTTTACGGACGAAGCAACAACCCAGCAGACCGTTCTCACAGTAAAGAATCCCAAGGGCAATACCTATCATTTCTTCTGGACAGATCTGGACTGTAACCTGCTTCAGGTGACGGAGGACAACATAGCAAATGTCACAGGCGATTATGGATACGGAAATAAGATCTATTTTGATGCAACCTATTCAAAGCTGAATACGCCGGATGGGGGAAATGGTGGACAAAATTCTATCCCGGCAAGTGACGATGCGAAGGTTTATTTTTATGCATGGAGCACAACCGATAATGGGAAGTACCGGTCTGGAGAGATGATAAAAGCAAAGTCCCACAAAAAGGATGGACAGACCTGGAACGATGTGTGGTATGTGCGGATTCCGGAAGAGGAGAAAATTAATAAAATTATTTTCTCTGCTGATGCGTTAGAAGATAAGGATGAGCGGACTGACAAGTTCGGCAGAAGAACTGCTATTCTGACGATTCCGGGTACGAATGAATATGGAGGAAAACCCTGCTTCTATGCAGATGCCGGTGATACTGCTGTATACGAGAATGAATATAGGGGCGGTTACTGGGCTGAAGCATATACGATTCGGGATGCAGAGAAGTATAAGAACAGCGATGTAGTTAATATTCAGGAGGAGCCTTCGTCGATAGAGAAGGATACCCTGTATGTAGACTCTACCTTTTATGACTACTACACAGATTATGAATTGAACGGTAATAATCGGGATATCTATCCGGGTGTGAATGTAGCATCTCAGCGCAACTGGGTCACATTCCGGCAGTTTGATCAGGCGTTGAGTGATTATTATCGAGAGAAGAATGTTTCTATTCCGATCTATACAGGCCATTTTCAGCCGAGTATTAATAACTGGGGGTTCCGGTTCAAGGATATCAATGGCACATTGAAGCTATATGGAAGTGATGACCATAATAAATTCTTTTCCACAAACAACTCTTCTATTGACGTGGATGGATACGATGGAAAATATGAATTTGCAGCACAGGGTCTTGTAAATGCGGAGCTTTCCAATGGAACGCTGATGACTGCAGACAACAAGAGTGCAGAGCCCCATTTTGACGAAGCGTTTTTACTGGGAAAGAACAGCAAAAATGCGGTCTTGGGTGAGGTCTATCACAATGTATCATTTCCGTTTAAAAAGGAAAAGGACCGCAATGATGGAGTAGACTATTGGTGGTTTGACAGTAGCAAAACGACACTTGCGATGCAAAAGGATCCATCCACCGGGGGATATTACCTGAAGAATACAGGGAACCAGGGCTGGGCCCAAAATGTAAACAGTAACGGAACCAATGTTGGAGATAAAGTATCAACTCCCTATGGTTTTTTCCCGTTTAACGAAAATACTACTCCGACAAGCGGGAAAAATTATAACTATGGATTTGGTACAAAATTAGAGATTAAATTCCGTCTGACAGAGAATGGAACGGTTCGGGGAAATGGCAGGGAAGATGTGCCGATTGTCTTTTCGTTTTCCGGAGATGATGATGTATGGGTATTTATTGATGGAAAACTGGCACTGGATGTTGGCGGAGCCCATGGAAAGGTGACAGGAACGCTGGACTTTGAAAATCTGAAGGCAAAAGTAAGTGAGGTAAAGAAAAGTGCAGCAGACGGAGCTGCAGGAGATGCAGGCACCAATAAAACAACAGACTTCACATTGAAGGGGGATAAACAAGACGAGCATACCCTTACCATGTTCTATATGGAACGCGGTATGTGGGAATCTAATATGATGATTGCCTTCAACTTCCCGAATGATAACGAGTTTGCAGTAGAAAAACAGGTAGATACAAGTGCGGTAAATGAGCTGTTTAAGGATTCCTTTAAGGATGCCTCCGTATTCCCCTTTACGATCCAAAACCAGGCGACACATTATGGAACAACGCCAGCAGGAAGTGGAACAACGGTAGAAACAATGCCATTTAACAGATTTGACAGCGATTCATCAGTATCAAAACCTGAAAACTCGGATATTACATTTAAACGAGAAGATAGTAAAGCGGGTCAAATCGGTGTTGCACACTGGCGTGCATTGTTAGACGATGCGGACGGAAAGCATAAAGATGAGCGATGCGGCATCATCCCATATCAATCAGGCGGAAACTTGAATGCGTCAGCGGCGAATAAATATCTGGATTTCAAGCTGTATTATGATTATAACGATACTCCAACAGCGAAATGTATTTATCTGGAGCTGGAGGATGCAAGTGGGAAGAAGATCGGAGACTTGTTATCCGGAAAATTATACGGAAACACAACCCTTAAGGGACAAGCATGGAATACCCTGACGGTTGACTTAAGCAAATTAAAAGGAACAGCCGATTTTGATTATAGCCAGATAAAATCCATCAAATTTAATTACAGCTATTCCAGAGACATATATCTGGATGACTTTGTATTCCGTTCCGGCGTACAGGTAACGAAGTATACCGGATTTGAGGTGAATCAGAAAGACATTCCGGATTATGATTCTGCTACATCTGGAAAACTGGAGAATCCAAAGGGTGCAATCTATTCCAAGAGCGATTCCTCCAGTACGGATACCGGCATGATTGAAGCAGATGGAACCTTTGTACTGGCGGATGGTCAGACGGCAACCTTTAGAAATCAGTTCCGTCGCGGCAGTTACATTTCCGTGAAGGAGGAGATCAGTTCCCCTGCATTTTATACAAGCTGGAGCTTATATGAAAACGGACATGCAGTAGGCAAGGTAACGGAAACAGGACGCACGGTAAAAATTGAATCAAACGAAAAAGTGTCCAACGTATCCGGAATGCAGATCAAGGATGGCAGACAAGAGGAATATAAGAATGATGAAACCAAAAACACCGGATATACTGAAACGCAATTTGCGAAAGACGCGAATGGAAATACTCAAGATGCCATCGTGTTCCGTTCCTACAGCAAACCGGATGATGAAAACAATGTTACAAAATTAAAAGCGGTATTTGTAAACAAAGTAAAGGTTGGTTCCCTTAAGATCCAAAAGGCGAAGACGAAGGATTCAGGTGAGCTGAACGGAACCTATACTTTTCAGATCAAATTTACAAATGTCGCAGGAATGTCACTGGAAAAAGGAGATTCCATTACAACAAAAATTCCCTTAAAGCAGGGAGAATCCTATACGATTACGGGTATTCCTATCGGAACAGATTATGAGATTACAGAAGTAAAACCGGCAGATGGAACTACCCTGAAGAAGGTTTTGATCAGTAACGATGGAATAAACTTTAACGATGATACATCCTTTAAAGTAGAGAAAGGCTCCGTAAACGGAACCATTACAGCGGATGCAACAAATCCTGTCGTAGAATTTCAAAATAATAACAAACCGACCGGTAACATCGATGTAACCAAAGAATGGAAGACAGATGGTACAGAGATTACGGATCTGAATCAGCTTCCGAAACGTATTTACCTGCAGTTGCAGAGAAAAGAGAAAGATAAAGAAGGTGCTGGTTGGCAAGTGGTTAACTATTCCGGCAATCTCACAGGTAAACAATGGGTTGAGGTTACCCCCGCCTATGAAGGCTGGTCTTATACCTTTCAGAATCTGGAGCAATATGTGGTCAACACAGCAGAATCTAAAGTCCCGTGGATCTATCGGGTTATGGAAGTGGATGTGGATGCCAATGGAACGGGAAAGGTGATTGATCCCGACGGAACATACACTGTGGGAGGAAAAACCTATCGAGTAACCTATTCCATGAATACTTCGACAGGCACAGCAACAAATCTGACAGAAACAGGCATTGAACTTGCAGATCCAGATTTTGCAACTACCGATGGCAACCAGCCGACGGCGAATATGACAGTGACCAATACCTATTTGGAAGAGCTGAACCTGCAAATTACGAAAAAGGGTAAAAATACAACGGAAGAATTGCTTTCCGGTGTACAGTTTAAGCTGGAAAAGAAGAATTCGACTGGAGAGTGGTTTGAGCAAGTCGGTAGTCCGCAAACAACGGTTGACGGCATTGCTACCTTTACAAAACTCGGTCAGGGAACCTACAGACTGACAGAAACAAAGGCTGCAGCAGGCTACAATCTGCTGAGTAATTCGATCTTAATTAGGATTGACACATCGAATGCTGTACAGTGGAAGATGGAGAATGAAACGGAGAATGAAACAGAGGGAGGATGGACTCCAATAACTCCAGAGGTATCTCCACAGGGAGAAAAGATAATCCCCCTCACCATCTACAACACAAAGCAGCTGGTCCTTCCTGCAACAGGAGGATCCGGGTTTGGATTGGTTACTATGGGCGGCATTGCGCTGATGGCGCAGGCAATCCTTATGGGTACATACTTCACGCTGCAATGCAGAAAGGGGGACGATAAGCTTCGTAAAAAGAGATAATACCCCCAGAGGTATGAAACACAGGCTGTTGGAGCAGGGGCTTATGTCCGGCAGCTGCATAAGGAGAAAACCTTAGAAACAAAGTACGGAGCCAAACGTACAAAGCAGGAGAAGTAAAAAATATTTCGGCTGTCCCAAACACAAAAGGACAGCCGGACAAAAAAAAGGAGAATGCAACAATGAAGAGAATGAAAAAGATTCTGACAGGGCTCCTGACCCTGGCGATGACATTGTCAATGATGACAATGACGGCATTTGCGGCTGACGGCAGTACGCTTGGCACAACGCCCAAAATGCCGACGATTGATAAGGAAAGAACAGGTTCGATTACGATTCATAAGTATGAATATAATGGAACAGATGGGAGTGAAGGAACTGGCAATGCTACTGATGCTATTCCAGGCGGCGCGAAGGCATTGGCTGGTGTAGAGTATACTGTATGGAAAATCTCGGGTTTAACTGATTACTATGAATATAATTCAACTAAAAAGTTGCCAGACCCAACTGAGTTTACAGTTGAGAAGGATGGTTCATCTTGGAAGCTGAAAAAAAATGGTACTCCTGATGGTACTTTAATTGGTTCTCAAACAACTGATGCAACAGGGGTTGTTACGTTTGGAGACTTGGCTGTAGGAATTTATTATGTAAATGAAACCAAGGCACCAGATAAGGTGTATAGTCCTGTCGCTGCTTCTCAGGGCGCAGGTTTTCTGGTATCAATTCCTATGACGAATCCTACAAATAAAGACGAATGGCTTTATGATGTAAATGTGTTCCCCAAGAATAAAACAGCTTCCGGTGGAGTGGTTTTGACTAAACAGGGAAAGTGTGGGACAGTAGTAAGCCCTTTAGAAGGTGCAGAATTTGTTTTGCAGAAAAATTTTGACGGTGTCTGGAAGTATGTGACGAAAAATGAAGATGGTAGTTGGAAATATGATGAAACAACAAAACCCACAACCAGCACTGATGGAATTTTGAAAACAGATGAATACGGAACAATTAAGGTTACAGATCTTGCACATGGAACATATCGCTTTTTAGAGGTTGATTCAACAGATGATCCGGGGAATAGCGGGTATATAATTGATGAAACTAAAGAATATAAGTTTACAGTAAATACTGAAGGAACAATTGAATGGGCTGCAGCTGTAGAAGGGACAAAGGCGAATGGCACTACGAGTACTCCGGCAACAATTACAATTGTGAACCACAAACCTAATGTAGAAAAGGACGTAAAAGACAGAACTGATGGTGCTTGGGGAAAAGATTCTGATTACAGTGTTGGAGACACAATTCCTTACAGAGTTACGGTAGACGTTCCTGAGAATATTGCAGAACTGAAAACCTTTACATTAACGGATACACCTACAAATCAGGAATATCAGTCAGGTACATTAAAAATTTATTCGGATGACACTTTTAGTAATCGGATTTTGGATACTTATGTAGGAACTGCGAATGGTGACGGCTGGAAAATCGAATTTACCCCTGCTGACTTGGCTGCATACAAAGGAAGTAAAATCTACATTACCTTTGATATGAAATTAAAAGAAAATGCAGTAACTGTAGGACCTAACGGTAATACGAACGAAATCAAGCTGGATTACTCAAACAAAATTCTGCCGGGAACGGATCCCAATCCTGGAACAGATGAAATCATAAAAGAAACCACTGTTTACACGTTTGAAATCGCTGTAGAAAAAGTAGATGCAAGTAATGAAGCAACGAAGTTGAAGGGAGTAACCTTTGATCTCTACAGAGAATTGGATTCTGCTGCCACCGGAGAGGGTGTATTAACTAATCCTGTAAAAGGATTAACTGGAAAGTTTAAAAAGGTAAAAGAAAGTTTAACAACAAAAACGGATGGCACAGTCTCCGTATCCGGTCTTGCTAACGGCACCTACTGGCTTGTTGAGACAAAGACTATCGAGAACTACAACCTGTTAAAAAAACCGATTAAGGTTCAGATTGCAGCGACATACTCAGAAACAGAGACTATTAAAATAGATACAAATTCTGCCACCGGAAAGACGACCACCACAACAACTAAAGTAAAACATCTTAACGATGCAGGAAACAATGGTGTATTCAAAACCGTTGTCAAGAACAGCAAAGGCTTCACCCTTCCCACCACCGGTGGTATCGGTACCTTCGTATTCACCTTCGCTGGTATTGCCATGATGGCAGCAGCAGTGATCCTGCTGATCACCAGCAAGAAGAAAAAAGCAGAGTAATTCAGGCAGATAACTCTTTTGTTATCTCTTCTATGGATGCTGCGAAGCTGTTGTGAAGTACAGCTGCTATTTTATCAGCAACGGGTCTGTATCGCGTTTCGTGTGCGCGAGAACAGATACCGGCACAGGACGGGGGTCACGTCCCGCCCTGTGCATCGCTCCTTCAGAACCCCCTTTCCCCCTGAACGGAGCGATACTGCGGTGATCGCCGTCGGTCTTAGAAACCGGCTGCGGCTGCGGTAATCGGGAAAGAAAAATTTGGGATTTTCTTTTCCGTGTTGTGTTTTCCCATTCCCTTCCTGAAAAGGACATCCGGGCGCTCTCCCGTGCCCTTGGATGTCCACGAAAAAACGGCGCAGAGAAAATGCAGAAGCGGCGGCTGCCGCAGGCCTTTGATCTGTGCCTTTCCTTATAAAATGTCCGGAGGTTACTGTCATGGATAAAAAAAGAGCATGGTTTATCGCGATATTGTTTTTTTCGGGCCTGTGTCTGACTCTGTATCCCTTCGTCAGCAACCTGATCGCCCAGTCCCATGCAAGTCAGGCGATCGCCGCCTATGATGAGCAGGTTGCAGAGATGGATCAGGAACAGATTGACGCTGCCAAGGAAGCGGTCCGTAAATATAATGAACAGCTCAATGCAGCAGTGGAAGCCAGTGCCATGCAGGGAGAGGATGGAATCAGCTACCTCGATCTGGTGGATGTGGGCGAGAGCATTGGCTTTATCGAAATTCCGAAAATTGACGTATATCTTCCCATATACAGTGGAACCAACGAAGATGTGCTGCAGAAGGGCGTCGGTCATCTGGCGGAGTCCTCCTATCCTATCGGTGGTACGAGCACCCATTCCGTGCTGACCGGTCATCGTGGACTGCCCAGTGCGGTTTTGTTCACGGATCTGGACAAGCTGGAGGAGGGCGATGTGTTCTATCTCCATGTATTGGATGAGGTGCTTGCTTACAAGGTAGACCAGATCAAGGTTGTGCTTCCGGAGGAAACCCAGGACATCGGGATCGTGGAAGGAAAGGATTACTGTACCCTTGTTACCTGCACGCCCTATGCCATCAACACCCACCGGCTGCTGGTCCGTGGCGAGCGGACCGAGTACATCCCGCCGGAGGAGCTGGCAGAACAGAATGCAGTGCATGAAGTACAGTCCCAGACCATCACGAAGCGGATCGTGGATGTATGGCCGTGGCTGGTTGTATCCCTGCTGATCGTGGCAGGAGTGGAGGGCTCCATCTTCCTGTTGATCGTGAAACGGCAAAGAAGCTACGGAGATGTCCGGGAAAAACGAAAGAAAGGCAAAAGGAGCAGTCGGTCATGCAACAAAACAAGGCGCAAAAAGTAATTGAAGAAGTAAAAAAAGCATTTATCGGAAAAACAGAGTGCGTGGAAAAGCTCATGACAGCCATTCTTGCCGGCGGACATGTGCTGGTGGAGGATGTCCCGGGAGTGGGAAAAACAACCCTGGCGCTGGCCTTTGCCAAGGCAATGAATGTGGCGCAGAACAGAGTGCAGTTTACACCGGATGTTTTACCGGCTGATATTACAGGCTTTACCGTATATAACAGGGAAAAGGATGGTTTCTTTTACCGTCCCGGCGCAGTCATGTGCAATATTCTTCTGGCGGATGAGATCAACCGTACCTCCCCCAAGACCCAGGCGGCGCTTCTGGAGGTAATGGAGGAGGGCAGTGTAACCGTAGACGGCGTGACCAGACCGGTACCGTCTCCTTTTCTGGTCATTGCTACCCAGAACCCTGTCGGTTCTGCCGGAACCCAGCTGCTGCCCCAATCCCAGCTGGACCGGTTCCTGATCTGCTTTGGGATCGGATATCCCGATGCCGCAGAGGAAATGGATATTTTAAAAAGCCGCCGGAGCGGAAACGGGCTGGAAGATGTACGCCCCGTCATCAGCAGTCAGGAGCTGATGGAAATGAAAAAAGAAGTCGAAGAAGTGTTTGTACACGATCAGGTATATGACTATATCGTGCGTCTGGCTCAGGCCACCAGAAACAATGACGCACTGGAGATTGGGCTGAGTCCCAGAGGCTCTTTGGCGCTTTTGAAAATGGCTCAGGCGAGAGCCTATCGGAAAGGCCGCAGCTTTGTGATTCCGGCGGATGTTGCGGCAGAATTTCAGGATGTTGCGGCCCACAGGGTACAGCCTGTATCAAGCTCCGGAATGGATAGAGTCCGTGCAGCAGCCGTGCTGGAGCGGATCTTAAAGGAGACCCCGGCGCCTGCTCCGGAGAAAGGGTGAAGCCTTGAAGGAAAAAGCAATTTATATAGGAGCGGTCGTTCTGACTGCTATCTGGGGCGTAGCTGCTCCCGAGGGCTTTGCTCCGTTTTTGCTGGGCTTTGAACTGCTGTTGGCGCTTTCCATGTGGGTTCTGGTTCAGATCCTGGCTGGAAAGGTAGAGATTGTGCCGGAGCCTGCAGAAGAGACGGTGGGGAAAAAAGAGCCCATCGTCCTTCGGGTAAAGCTGAAAAATGCTTCCCTGCTTCCGGCATCCTGTGTGGCGGTTACCGTCGGTTGGCGGGATCTTCTGGATAACAGCACGGGCACCGTGGAAAGCATGGGAATGGCAGGTGGAAAAAGGACCGGTGTGCTGGAATTTTGCATCCCGGTGAAGTATTCCGGTGTCCACGAGTTTTGGATCCAGTCGGCATCCGTGCGGGACTGGCTTCGGTTATGGTCAAAGAAGCTTTTGATCACAGATAAAAAAGTGCAGGTGTTGTCCGTGCCTCTGGTACATCAGGCGGAGGAATGGATTCCTCCGGCACAGCTCGCCTCCGGCGGGGATTCGGATCAGCATTCCCAAAAAAAGGGCGGGGACGATGGATCGGAGGTATTCGATGTCCGTGCCTATCGGGATGGAGATCCGCTGCAGAGAGTGCATTGGAAGCTGACTGCAAAGACCGGAGAAATGCTGGTGCGGGAATTCAGCCTGCCAAAGCGGGAGGTGCTTTTGCTGCAGGTGGATCTGTATCATCCGCCTCAGGAAAAGTGGGATCATTGTAAATTGGAACGGCTGCTGGAGCAGACAGCGGATTTTTGCTGGAGGCTTTTGGCGGCAGAACAGGAATATGAGGTATTCTGGCAGGAGCAGGAGCAGCTGTGCAGAATGCAGATTTCCAGAGTCCAGGAGCTGTGGGTCTTTCTCAAACGGCTTTGTCTTACCGCCACAAAGGAAGAGCTGGAGCAGAATGGAAAGCAGAGTAGAAAGCAATCTGCCGAGAAAAATAAGTATCCGGCAGAGGATCTTTTGGAAAAGGGCAGAGGCAGCGGTGTAACAGAGCCGGTAGTCGGCGGGCAGCTCTGGAAAATAGATGCAGAAGGAACAGTCAGGCAGGTGAGAGGCAATGAAGAAAGGGCAGGAGCCGGGACAGCTGGATAAAGAAGCGGTAGGCAGGATTACCTGTCGGATTCTACAGGAAGAAGAACCCGGCGGTATGCTGGTCAAAAAGCTGTGGCGGCTGGCTGGTATGCTGATCTGTCTGCTCTGCCTCACCGGTGGTCTTTGCAGCGCATTTCTCAGTGGCTTTGGAATCCGATATTTGGTCCCTGTTTTTTGGATGCTTCTGATTGTCTCGGTGCTGTTCTGGATCGGGTTTTCCAGACTGCCCCTGGAAGGGGTGTATCGGCTCCTTGCGATTTTGGGAACTCTGATCGGCGTAAGCCTTTTGCTGTTGTTGCTGCAAAGGGATGTGATCGCCGGGTATATGTCCGCTGTAAACGGGGTACGCACTCGGTTAAATGAGGCTTATGACGGTACCCTTGCCCTGTATCAGGCGTCAGCATCTGCGATGCAGATGACGGTATTTTTCGGGTTTATCCTGTTTTTGCTGGCGGGGCTGTTATCTGCCGGGATCTGTTACCGGACCAATCCGGCAGTGGTTCTGGCAGGAGAATTTCCGGTGCTGGCAGGGATTGGAATTGCCGGAGGGACACCCTCTTTTTTCAGCTTTTTCCTGATCCTGTTGGGAACCCTTGGAATGCTCAGTGCCGCCGCCGTCAGTCGGGCGGATCAAAGGGATCAGGACAGTGCCCGTCAAGCAAGGCAGATGACAGAGCAGATGAAAAGCAGTGTCAATGTCTGGCTGCTTTTGCAGGCGGTAATGCTGTCGCTGTTGGCGTTTGTGCTGGTGCGGCCCCTGACAAATACCCTGCTCCAGGCACAGGAGGCAGGGATGAAGACACAAAACGGTGTGCTGCAGGCAGTCTGGCAGCTGCTTCCGGCGGTTTCCGGTGGAAGGCTGAAGCTTTCCGTTGAGGGAGTCGGCGGAGGGGTATCGGATGGCACACTGACAGACCAGGATGGTTTTTATTTTGGAAAGGTACAGGCCCTGAAGGTCACAGTTTCGGAAAAACCCTCAGAGACCGTGTATTTAAAGGGCTTTATCGGCACAGATTACACCGGGACAGCCTTTGAGGAGGCTGACGGGGAGAGCTTTGTGCAGGCGGCATCCTTGTGGAAGTTGGATGGAAATGTATCCCTTGGGGTGGAAAATCTGCCCTTTCTGCGAACCTATTATGCGGAAAACGTGGTGTTTACCGGGGAGGGAGACGATGCAAAGCCGGAGCTTTCGTCAAATGCAGCCTCCTCTGCTGTGACCCTGGAAGTGGAAAATCTGGCGGCAAATCCGAATTATACTTATGTTCCCTATGGAGCCTTTTTAAACGATTATTATCAGGTGCTGGGGGGCGACGGCGCACTGGCAGGTCAGAGCGTTCAGGAGGATATTTTTTCCTGTTATCCCAGAAAGCAGCTGGAGGAAGTCTTAGGGGACTGGAACGAAACAAAGCAGCAGGAAAGCACTCTGGATCAGGCGGAAAGCGCCTATGCCGCCTATGTGCAGGCACATTGCAGCAGCCTGCCGGAGAATCTCAGCTTTTTGCAGGAGGAATTTGATCTGGATCTGGAAACAAAGGAAAGTGCAGATCCCAAGGAAGCAGAAAAAAACTGGGAAATGATCAAAACTGCAGTGGTTTCTGAGCTGGCAGGAAATTATGAATTTGTCCGGGAACCGGAGGCTGTGCCCGAGGGGAAGGACTTTGTAGAATGGTTTTTGCAGGAATCCAAAGAAGGAAATTCCGTTCATTTTGCAGCGGCGGCCACCATGCTGCTGCGTGCCTGCGGTATGCCGGCACGATATGTGGTGGGCTATGCAGCTCCGGCAAGTCTTTTTAAGGGACAGGAGGACGGCAGCTATCAGGCAGTTTTGGAGGATGACAACGCCCATGCCTGGGCAGAGGTCTACCGGGAAGGAATCGGATGGACCGTAGTGGAGGCAACACCGGGCTTTGCAGCTCTGGTAACAGAAAGCGATGGAGCGTCAGGTCAGAAGGAAGCAGACAGCCCGGACACCCCGGAGGAAGCCTTTTATCAGGAAGACACGCCAGAAGTTGAGACTCCCGGGATCGGCAGCAGAATATTCCGGGTGGTGAAAAAAGCACTGGCGGCGGTGGCTTTGACGATGGCTGCCTGTGGGATCGCAGCAGTCATCCGGCGACATATCCTCTGCAAACGACGGAGAAGAGGCAGAAAAGGAGAAACGCTGGGAGAGCAGATCCAAAGGATTTACCGAAGCTTTGCCGCTCTGCAGAAATTCAATAAAAAAAGCGTATGCAGCTGTCAGGAGGAGCGCTTTGCAAAGCAGCTTGGAAAGAAGTATCCGATATTTTCGGAGAAGACAGCGCAGAAGCTGGCAAATATCGTGCTGAAGGCATGTTATAGTGATCAGGGGCTGACAAAAAAAGAGTGTCAGTTTGTACTGGATTGCTACGAAAAGCTTGCAGGAGCTGTATCAAAGGAGCTGTCGCCGGCAAAACGTCTGGCAGGAAGCCTGATCTTTTGTTTTTGGTAAAGCGGAAGGGAGAAGTGCATGAAACGAAAAATTTTGGCAATCCTTGCCATCCTTCTTGGTCTGGCAGGGCTGGGTGTCCTGTTATATCCCTCCGTCAGCAACTGGATTGAGCAGGCAAAACAGCGCAGGCAGATTGCAGCCTATCAGGAAGCACAGGCGCAGATGGAGCAAAAAAGGCGGGCTGCCCTGCTGGCAGAAGCCGACCGGTATAATCAAAAACTGGCAGAGCTTGGCATCAGCTTCGATATGCTGGGAGAGGCGGAAAAGGAGGCACTTTTGATTGACGGGAAATCCTATGATGAGCTGCTTTTGGCAGAGGACAGCGGCGTGATGGGATATCTGGAAATCGAAAAAATAAAGCTGAAGCTTCCCATTTATCACGGAGTATCGGAGGAAGCGCTGGAATCTGGAGTCGGTCATCTGGAGGGAACCTCCCTGCCGGTTGGAGGCGAAACAACTCATGCGATTCTGTTTGGTCATCGGGGGCTTCCCTCGGCAAAGCTTTTTACCGATCTGGATCAGCTGGAGGTGGGAGATACCTTTCAGATCACGGTGCTGGATCGGGTGCTGGTCTATGAGGTGACTCAGACAGAGGTGGTGCTTCCGGAGGAGTTAAACGGATTGGCAGCAGAACCCGGAAAGGATCAGGTCACGCTGGTGACCTGCACGCCCTATGGAGTCAATTCCCATCGTCTTTTGATCCATGGGGAGCGGGTGCAATAGATTGCGATAGATGGAGATTGTGATAGATAGAGAACAGGAAACTTCATTGTCGGTGGAGTGTAGAAGCGTATCCGGCAGGAGAAAGGTATGCTGCAGCTGCAGCAGAAAGTGAGGAAGAAAATGAAAGGAAGAAAAATCCGGATCAGACAAGGGGTAAAGGGCTGGCTGCTTGCGCTGGCCATGGTATTATCCCTTTGCAGTGGCTGGAAGCAGGATGTCTGTGCACAGCAGAGTCAGAGCAGCTCGTCCAATTTGATGCAGGACGTGGATACGGACAAAAAAGGCTCCATCGAAATCCTTTTTGACACCATGCGGGACGAGCCCGTTGCAAATGCAGAGTTTACCCTGTATCAGGTTGCAGCAATGGTGGATCGGGGAGGATATACGGTGCTGGAGCTGACAGGCGGCTTTGAGGGCTGTAGCGTGCAGCTGAAAAACCTGACGGCACAGCAGTCCAAGGAGGCTTCGGCAGCGCTTTTGGAGTATCAGAGAGCAAATCATATTTCCGGGGATACGAAAAGAACAGATGCAAACGGAAAGATCAGCTGGACAGGGCTGCAGACCGGTCTGTATCTGCTGGTTCCGGGTCAGATGCAGAAATACAGGACCGATCCGTCTCTGGTTTCGATCCCGACGAATCTGAACTCCCAGCTGTTATATGACATGTCGGTGAATCCGAAGGCAGAAAGGATCCCGGATCCGGTGTATCCGCCGGAAGAATCCGAGGAACCCTCTACGCCGGAGGTGAAAAAGCCGCCGAAAAAGACAGAGACCATCGTTACACCGGGAATCACTCCGGAGCAGAAAACACCGGAGAAGCTGCCTCAGACAGGACAGCTGCGCTGGCCGATCCTGGCACTTTCCACAGTAGGAGCAGGATTGCTGTTTCTTGGATGGTGGATCGGTCGAAAAAAAAAAGACTGTTCCAAGGCTCTGATGGGGCTTGGGATCCTTCTGGCAGCAGGAGCAGTGGGGATCTCCGCGTATAATATCTGGGATAGCAGCCGTGCCGAAGCTGCGGTGGAGGCGTCCTTAGAGGCCTATGAAGAAGAGCTTACTGCTGTGGAGCAGGAGTCGGAGGTGCTTCCTGTGGATGAGAACAGCGGGATGACCTTTGTGGAGGCAGATGGGCTTTGCTGGATTGGCGAGCTGGAAATTCCGTCCCTGCAGCTTACGCTGCCGGTGGCGGATCCCTGGAGCTATCCGTCCTTGAAAAAAGCACCCTGCCGCTACACTGGAAGTGCAGAGGAAAATTCCCTGATTATTGCCGCCCATAATTATAAACGGCATTTTGGCAATATCGGACTTTTGCCGGAGGGTGCAACGGTGAAGTTTACAGCGGTTTCGGGCGACGTATACGAATATGAGGTAGAAAAGGTAGAAACCTTAAATCCCTATGCAGTAGACGAGATGCTGTCCGGTGACTGGGATCTGACGCTGTTTACCTGTACCTATGGAGGAAGAAAGCGTGTGACGGTCCGGTGCAGCCTGGTTGGATGAAGAGGCAGAGCGATGGAGAAAAGAAGCATCCGCAGAAATCAGCGGCGACAGGCTGTCAGGGTCGCTGATTTCTGCGGATGCTTTTTGAATCAGGATATTTTTGGGGATTTCAGGGAAATACAATAGAATGCACCCCATGCGAACATTCTATTGGCATGAATAATAGAATGCACGCCATGCGAACATTCTATTGGCATGAAAAAAAGAACCTCGATCTCTCAAGGTTCTTTCTGATAATCGGAGTGACAAGACTTGAACTTGCGGCCTCTTCGTCCCTAACGAAGCGCTCTACCACCTGAGCCACACCCCGATGTGCCGTATTTCTCAACCGGACAAATGATATGATACAGCATAATCGGACAGAAGTCAACACTTAATTTGAAAAAACTTCACAAATTAGGTTTTTCTGTTACAGTTTATTCGTACCGTTTGAGTTGTTCATAAAAAATTAAGGGTTTCTTTCTTGCAAGAAATGGAAATATAGACTATATTAAACGGACAAAAGGCAGGCACAAAAAGGACAGGCGGTAAGCTCGGAGCAAAGGCTCCCTAAAGGATACGATAAGCTGTCTGTGATCTGCAGAATGGAGTGAACATGAAATATTTCTGGTTGACCATAAAGAAGATGTTTCGTTTTTTATTAAAGCCCTTATCCTTTGTACCGGCGCTGTGCGTGATGTATATGATCTTTTCCTTTTCCGCCCAGACGGCGGACGAATCCGGACAGCTGAGTATGCTGGTCAGTGAAAAGGTGGTGCTCCTGCTGGGAAAGCTGACCTCCGGCAATCTGGATACCGCGCAGGTGGGAGTGTATGTAGATGAGATTCATTTTCTTGTAAGGAAGATGGCACATTTTAGCGAATATTTTTTGTTGGGACTGACACTTTCCCTGCCCTTGTATGTTTATCGGCTGCGGGGCTTTTGGCTCGTGCTCGCTGCAGGACTGTTCTGTGCCGGGTTTGCCGGGCTGGATGAGTACCATCAGATGTTTGTGGAAGGACGCTCGCCGGCGCTTCGGGACGTGGCGATCGATACGGCAGGAAGCATCACCGGAATTTATATGACAAGGATCATCGGATTTATTGGGAGAAAAACGATATTTGCACCCCTTTCGATGGAAAAGCGCAGAGAACGGAGAAAA